>ERZ887851.3263-NODE-3263-length-11889-cov-14.865472_pt1 | contig 11889 bp, 13 predicted proteins | sample MGYA00521100_ERZ887851 | MGnify/ENA primary metagenome ERZ887851 (study PRJEB32303, sample SAMEA104408602) | aquatic metagenome | biome: Brackish water; feature: Pelagic; material: water | place: Baltic Sea | collected 2014-06-06T16:11:00 | depth 11,444 m ...
GGTGCCCCGGCCCAACGCCAGGCTTCCCGACCCGTGGGGCCGGTGCTCCCGGCTCCCTAAGGGCAGGCGCCCGGCCTAAGAAAATTGCTTAGCTAGAGAGGATTGCTCATCAATAGAGCAACGCTTCCTGCTGTTTGACAAGTTCAAAAAATTCAGCCTTGAGGCTGGGATCGGCCCGGAAATCACCGCGAACCACGGAATTGACCATGCTGGTTTGCGGTTCCTTGACACCGCGCCACTTCATGCAGAAGTGCTGGGCCTTGACCAGGATGGCCAGGCCTTGGGGCTCACAGAGCCTTTCGATTTCATCGGCCAGGATCATCACGGCCTCTTCCTGAATGTGGGGCCGGGAAAAGACCCAGTCAGCCACCCGTGAAAATTTGGACAGGCCGATAACCCTCTCGCCGGGCTTGATTCCGATCCAGCAGTTGCCAAGGATGGGAACCAGGTGATGGGAGCAGGCTGAGCGCACGGAGATGGGGCCAACCGTATAAATTTCGTCGAGCTTTTTAACGTTTGGAAAACTGGCGATCTTGGGCTGTTCGTGATATCTGCCCTTGAAGACCTCATGGAGGTACATCCTGGCGACGCGTTCGGCCGTTTCCTCGGTGTTGTGGTCCCTATCGATATCTATCACCAGGCTGCGCAGCAGCTCACGCACCTTGCCCGCAACTTCGATTTCCAACTGCTCAAGCTCCCCATCCTTGAGATGGTCAGCAATGTTGTCGTTGGCGAAGTAGGCAACGGCATCGGCTTCAAGCCGCTCCCGAATTCGGACGCTGACGGGCAAGGGGCCAGCGTCCGGGGCACTCGAGCGGGAGGGAAGGCTGGAGGGCAAGGTGGAGGTCATGGAGGTGCTCAAAACGCGCCGGCAGCCGGCATGAGGGTGAGGTCTTCCACCACCTGGGTGGCGGGCTGTTGGGCCAAATACAGCAGGGCTTCAGCTGCCCGCTCGGCATCAAGCATGGCACGGCGATCGAAGGTACTGTGGACGGTTTCGCTCTCCCAGAGGGGGGTATTCACCGAACCCAGGGTCAGGGTGCTGACCCGTATTCCGTGGGCCCGTTCTTCAGCGGCCAGACAGCGGCTGAACGCTGCTAGGGCAGCCTTGCTGATGCAGTAGGCACCCCAGTCTGGGAAGGCGTGGTGGGCCGCATGGCTGCTGACGTTGATGATGTGGCCTCCGCCCGCCTGGCGCAGCCCCGGCAACAGCACCTGACAAAGCTGGAATACGGCAGTCAGGTTTAGTTGCATCAGCCGCTGCCACTGCTCAAGCGGCATGGCAGCAAGCGGGCCGGTGTAAGCCATGCCCGCATTGTTGACTACCACGGTGGGGACTAGACCCCGGGCGCAAAGTGCAGCCACACCGGGCGCGATGGCCGCCGGATCGGTTAGGTCAAGGGCCTGGATCTCAACCCGACGGCCCAGGGGCTCGAGCTCAGCGGCCAGGCCATCGAGCTCGGCAGAGGGCCGGGCCAGCAGCAGCAGGTCGTAGCCAGCTGCTGCAAAAATGCGGGCCGCCGCGGCACCGATGCCCCGGGAAGCCCCGGAAATCAGGGCCACTGCCGATGAATCAGACAAGAGGCAAGGTTGCGAGGGGAGAGCGGTTGCAAAGGAAGGGCGCTCTTGGGGCAACCCTAAGGACCCCGGGCTGGCTCTGGGGCCTCGCTCTCGAGGAAACGGCCCATGCGCCGAAACTTCCCGTAGCGCTGCTCGATCAGCTGCTTTTCACTCAGGCCCTGGAGCTCGGCCAGCTGCTCGAGCAGGGCCGCCTTCAGGGTTTCCGCGGCCTGTAAGGGTGCCCAGTGGTTGCCGCCGCAGGGCTCCGGCAACACCAGATCGACAACGCCGAGCTTGAGCAGGTCTGGACCGGTGATTTTCAGCGCTTCTGCAGCGGCGGAGGCCTTGCCCGCATCCCGCCAGAGAATCGAGGCACAGGCTTCCGGACTCGCCACGGTGTAGACGCTGTGCTCAAACATCAACAGCCTGTCGGCCACGCCGATCCCGAGGGCGCCGCCGGAGCCACCCTCCCCGATCACGGTGGCCAAAATCGGCACCCGCAGGCGGAACATCTCGCGCAGATTGAAGGCAATCGCCTCGCCCTGGCCCTGTTCCTCTGCCAGCACACCGGCGTAGGCGCCAGGGGTGTCGATGAAGCTGAGGATCGGCAGACGGAAGCGGTCGGCATGTTCCATCAGCCGCATCGCCTTGCGGTAGCCACCGGGAGAGGCCATGCCGAAATTGCGGGCCACGTTTTCCTTGGTGTCACGCCCCTTCTGGTGGCCCAGCAACACGACAGCCTGGTCGCCAATCCGGCCCACGCCCCCGACTAGGGCCTTGTCGTCACTGCCGCGCCGATCCCCATGCAGCTCCAGCCACTCATCGGTGATCACCTGGATGTAGTCCAGGGTGCTGGGGCGTTGGGGGTGGCGGGCAACCTGAATCTTCTGGGCAGGAGTTAGGGCCTCGAAGATGTCCTTGCGGCGGCGGGTTGCCAAGGTTTCAAGCTGCAGCAGCTGCTGGCTCACATCCACTTCCGAGTCACGCGCCAACTGGCGGATCTGCTCGATCTGCTCCTCCAGCTCAACCAGCGGTTTTTCGAACTCCAGCAGGGCGCGACGGGCCATGGCGGGGGGTGCTTTGGGATTTGGCAAAGGGGCTTAGGCAGGGGCCATGGCCAGGGAGGCGTCTGGCTGCAGGCTGAGGCTGAGGGCCTCAAACCCATGGCGCAGGGAGGCCGCGCCAATCAAGTCCATCTTGTCAAGACTGATGTTGTTGCGGCCCCAGCTGAAGTTGGTATGGATGCCTTCAAACTCCAGCAGGATCGCCTCGGCGAAGCAGGCAAACATCTGCCTGCTGGGATTTGCCATCTCCGCCATTTCCATCATCTGCCAGGTGATGTCGCTGAAGAATTCCACGATTCCACCCTTGAGCACGTGGATACCGGCGCCGTTGGCCTTGCTGTCGAGGTTTTTCGGGTAGCCGCCATCGATCATCAGGCAAGGCGATTTGAGTTTGTCGACATCGATGCTGAGGGTCTGGGGCAGGCTGGCGACCCAAACAACCACATCCGCCTGGGGCAAGGCTTCCTCGAGGCTGAGAATCTGGCCACCACCAAGCTCCTGCTGCAGGTCCAGCAGGGGTTGCTGTTGGCGGGCCACCAGCAGCAGTTCCTTGATGCCAGTGCGCTGGCTCAGCCAGCGACAAACCGCACTGCCGATATCCCCGGTGGCGCCAACCACTGCAACACTGGCCTGGCGCAGGTCAATACCCAGCCGGGGAGCATTGGTTTCAACCTGACGGCAAATCACCCAGGCCGTATGGGTATTGCCCGTGGTGAAGCGCTGCCACTCCAGAGTTGTGGAGCGGATCTGCTGCTCTTTGAGCAGGTTGAAGTTTTCAAAAATGATCGAGGTGAAGCCACCCAGGGCTGTGATGTCGAGGCCACTTTTCTGGGCCAGCTCCATGGCGCTCAACACCTTGCGCCTGGCCGTTTTGAAACGGCTCAACATCTCAGGTACAAAGCAGGAGTCGATGTAGGCGCCTTCGATCTTCTTGCCACTGGGGTTGGTTACCTCCAACCGCTCCACCAATTGGGGTGGGGCGCTGCACCACATATCCAGGTTGCCCTCGGCAAACTCCTCAAAGCCGAGGCTGCGTGCTTTGGCACGGGCCTCCTCAAAGTTTGTGGAGTGACCGATCAGGCCGAACATTGCCGAATCCCTAGGGATGTCGCCGACGCTACATCCCTCCAGGGGACCGGGCTCAACCCACCAGGGCGGCAGCGGCCAGACGGGCAATCTCCCGGCTGCTGAGGCCGACGTCCAGCAGGGCCTCCTGGTAGGAGCTGAGGAAATCGGCCATCAGGTCTTCCTGATCCATCTGCAGCACGGAAGCGTCGCTGGCTACCTGCTCGAGCATTTTGCGCACCAGGGGCAGGTTGGCCCGGTTGGCCTGCTCCAGCTCCTCGCGGCAGGTCTCCAGGTTGGCCTTGAGCCACTGCTGGCCGTAATTGAGGTGGGTGTATTCGTCTTTGACCACTCCCTCGGTGATCTTGCGGGCGAAGGGATCGGCGACCGGAATATAGATGTGGTAAGCGGAAATCGCGAAGGCCTCGATCAAGATGGCCTGGATCAGCAGGCAGGTGACCACCTTGCCTTCGGCCAGCGCCGTCTGAAAGTTGCCGTGCAGGGGCGCGAAGAACTCCTTGGCAAAGGGCATGTCTGCGGTCACGCCAAGGTTGTTGGCACAGGCAGTGAAACCCTTCATGTGCTTGATCTCCATGCGGGCGAGGCGGCCCAGCTCTTCAGCCTGATCAGGGATCAGGGTGCCAATAGATATGTAGTTGTCGTGGGCTTCTTGCTCACCTTCGATCACGATCGCATTGATGCGGCTGTAGGCATCCTTGTAAAGCTCGCTGCTGAAGTCGGGGAGCTGGTCGGTGGCAGAGGCCCCGGACACTGCAGGAGCGGCGATGGATGCCATGGCTTCGGTTCTGTTGGAACAGTTGGATGAACTGTAACCACCCTCAGTGGGGAGCTGGCCAGGCGCTGTTCAGCAGGGCATCAAGCCGCTGCCGCCAACCCGCCACCAGCAGGTCAAACAACCTTTCGCCGAGGGCGGCAGAGGCACCACGGGCGTCGCCAATAACGCCGCTGGAGCTGAGGTTGTGGCTGAACCAGGCCAGGGGAGCCCCAGCCTCCAGGCTCCAGCCCGTGGGGATGGTCAGCCCCGTGCCATCGCAGGGACGCTCTTGGCCCACCAGCTGGGGGGCTAGGTGCAGCATCAGACTCGTTTCCGCCAGGCCGGCATGGAGGCCCTCCGATCGCTCCGGCTCGGGGATCAGCTCGGCAATGCCCTCCGGGCCATTCCAGAGGAAACAGGGGAATACGGCCAGCTCTGGGCAGAGCAGGCCCAGCTGACGCGCAGCCGTCTGTAGCAGGGCAATCTGGCCGCCATGGGCATTGAACAGCACCAGGCGCTGGAATCCCGCCGCGGCCAGTTGCTGACCCACTGCCACGGTCAGCTCGATCAGCAGGGCCGGGGAAAGGCTGAGGGTGCCGGGGAAGCCGCGGTGCTCCGGGGAACAGCCAATGCTCTGCAGGGGCAGCCTCAGAATCGGCAGGGCTGGATCGAGGCTTGCCAGCACCGCATCCAGCACCCGCTCGGCAAATAGGCCATCGGTGCACAGGGGAAGGTGGGGCCCATGCTGCTCAACTGCCCCCCACGGCCAAACCACCGTGCTCCCGGGCTGGGCGGCCAGCTGCTCCGCCTGGGGCCAGGCCAGACACTGCAGATGGCGCTGATGGTCCATGGCTTCAGAACTGATCCCTACAGTGTGGAGCTCTGAGCTCACCGTGGAGATGGCCGATACCGGCAGCCAACAGCCCCCATCTTCATCCGCCGGCCCGGGATCGTCATCCTCCAGGCCCCGGCCCCCCGTCGCCCCCAGGCCCCTGCCGGTGGCGCCGCTGCGCAAGCCCCCCCAGGTGGTGATGATCCGCAAGGATGAGCCAACGCCGCCAGCGCCGGGGCCCAAGACCCTCCAAGCCCCGCAGCCGGCCCCCCCCGGCCTCCCCCCTTCAGACGATGGGGAGCTGTTTGAAATGGGCTCGATGGAGGGCCTCAGCATGGCCGACCTGCTGGGTCCGGACCCCAGCCAACGGGGCCAGGCCAAGCGATCCGCCCCAACTCCTAAGCAGGCGGCCCGCAGTGTGGACGACTTCGATTTCGACGAAGAAGCCTTCCTGGCTGCCCTGGATGACCACGAGCCCCACGGCACCACCGGCGAAGTGGTGCGGGGCACGGTTATCGGCATGGAGAGCGATGGGGTCTATGTGGATATCGGCGGCAAGGCCCCGGGCTTCATGCCCAAAAGTGAATGCGGGCTGGGGGTGATCACCAACCTGAAGGAGCGTTTCCCGAAGGGCCTGGAGCTCGAAGTGCTCGTCACTCGCGAGCAAAACGCCGACGGCATGGTGACGATCAGCGCCCGCGCCCTGGCCCTGCGCCAGAGCTGGGAGAAGGTGCGCCAGCTGGAGAAGGAGGGCAAGGTTGTGCAGGTGAAGGTGAACGGCTTCAACCGTGGTGGTGTCACCTGCGAGCTGGAGGGCCTGCGCGGCTTCATCCCCCGTTCCCAACTGCAGGAGGGCGAGAACCACGAGGCCCTGGTGGGCAAAACCCTTGGCGCCGCCTTCCTGGAAGTCAACCCGGAAACCCGCAAGCTGGTGCTGTCGGAGAAGAGGGCGGCCACCGCTGCCCTCTTCCAAAATTTGGAGGTGGGCCAGCTGGTGGAAGGCCAGGTGGTGTCGATCAAGCCCTACGGACTGTTCGTGGATCTGGGGGGGGTGAGCGGACTGCTGCACCAGTCGGCGATCACCGGAGGCCAGCTGAGGGATGTGCGGGAGGTATTTGGACAGGGCGAGCGGCTCCAGGCCCTGATCACCGAGCTGGATCCGGGCCGGGGGCGCATCGCCCTCAACACCGCGCTGCTGGAGGGGCAACCGGGCGAATTGCTGATTGCCCGCGACACGGTGATGGCCGAGGCCGCAGACCGGGCCAACCGGGCCCGGGCCAGCCTGCGTCAGAGGGAGCAGGACGCCGGATGATGCAGGCCCCTGACTGGGAACTCGACTATTACTCCCGTCCGATTCTGGAAGCCGATGGCAAGAAACGCTGGGAACTGCTGATCTGCTCCACCCCAGAGGTTGGGGCAGGCGATGACGGCACCTCGCACCAGTTTCGTTGGGTGCAGACCTGCCCCGCAACCAGCGTCAACTCAATCTGGCTGAAGGAAGCGCTGGAGCAGGCCCTCTGCGCCGCCGAGGACCAGGGCTTCGCCCCGCCGCGGCGCCTGCGTTGCTGGCGTGCCTCGATGCGCACCATGGTGCAGCGGGCTGCCGAGGGCCTGGGGATGGAGCTGGTGAGCAGCCGCCGCACCTACGCCTTGGTCAACTGGCTGCAGGAGCGGGAGCGCAGCGTGTATCCCCACGAGCCTGGCTACATGGCGGGCCCCCTGGCCCCCCCGCCCCAGCCGCTCCGCCCGATCGCCGTGCCCCTGCCCGAGGCCGCCCGCGGCGAGAGCTGGGCCTGGGCCAGCTTGCCCCTGGAGGCGCTGGCCGGGGCCGGGGAATGGGATCTGGGGTTCGCGGGCCTGGTGCCCCTGCCGAGCGGCCTGGAGGCCGAGGTGCCCGTGCCCGGCATTCGCCTCTTCAGCCCCAGCAGGGCCCTCGCCCTGGCTGGCTGGCTGGCGGGCCTCGAGCCGGTGCGGCTGGAGATCAGCGGGCTGCAACTGGTGCTGGAAGCCGGCATGGAAGACCGCTGGCTCCTAACCAACCTGGACCAGGCTGAGGCAGAGGCCGCCGCCAGAGCCTTTGCCGCAGCGCGCACCCAGGCTGGGGGCCTGCAATTCATGGCCGTGCAGGCCAACGAAGCTGATCAGCGCTTCGAGGGCTTCTGGCTGCTGCGCGACCTACCCGACGCCTGAGCTGCCAGCCCATGGCCGAAGCGGTTGATCCACCCTTTGACAAGCCCGACCGGGACTTCAACAGCCTGGAGGGCTGGACCTGGGTGGGCACCTATGGCGGCTATTACCTCCAGTGCGACCTCCTTCAGGGCTTCGAGCACGGGTTTTTCACCCGCCAGTGGCAGGGGCGAGGGCCCGAAGTCCTGGCGGGGTACGTGAGTGCCGGGGTGAGCGTGCACCGACCCCAGCAGGTCCACGGCAATCGGGTCCTCGCGGCGAGCCAAGCGACCTGCCAGCCCTGGCCAAAAGCCGATGGACTGGTAAGCGATGGCGGAGGCCAGAGCCTGTGGGTATGCGGGGCCGATTGCACCCCGGTGCTGATCGCAGATCCCGGCTCCGGCCGGGTAGCGGCATGCCATGCCGGCTGGCGGGGTGTGGCCAGCAACATCCTGAGCTCGGCCATTGGCCAACTCGTGGCCAGCGGCAGCCAGGCAGACCAGCTGGTCGTGGCCCTGGGCCCGGCGATCAGTGGGGTCTGCTATCAGGTGGAGCGCGGCGTGAGTGAACAGGTGGCCTGGGGCCTGAAGGTCAACGCCGCTGGCCCTAAACAACTGCCCGCCGCCCTCGAGGTCTTACACCGATGTGGGGCCCTGCTGGACGACCCGGATCCCGAGCGGGACCGGCTAGACATCCGGGCTGCAGCGCAGTGCCAGCTCGAATATCTCGGCATTGCTTCGGATCGAATTGGGGTCTGCCCTCTATGTACAGCTAGTGAATCACTGCTTTTTCACTCTTGGCGGCGCGACCAGATCAAAGCGGTTCAGTGGAGCGGCATTATTTCACAGGGTTGACTGCCAGGCTTAACTCCAAACTCGACTGCCAAAACTGCTTTTAGAGCGGATCCACCCAGTAGATGCTTGCACCATTGGCGAGTGCCGGGCAATAATGCAGAAGTTGCATAAACGTTATCCATGCTCACCGGCGCAGACCTCCTCGCGAAGGTCAAAGAACTTGGAGATGTCAGCAAGTCTGATCTCGTGCGGGCTTGCGGCTACATCTCCCACAAGAGGGATGGATCTGAGCGGCTGAACTTCACAGCTTTTTATGAAGCACTTCTGAATGCTAAAGGCGTTGATTTCGGCGGCACCTCCAAAACCGGCAAAGGTGGCCGCAAGCTCAGCTTCAACACCAAGATTCAGTTCAATGGCAACCTGATGGTTGGCAAGGCCTATACAGCCATGCTCGACCTCAAACCCGGGGATGAATTTGAGATCAAATTGGGTCGCAAGCAGATTCGCCTTGTGCCCCTTGGCGCTGAAGATGAGGATGAGTGATCGACAGGGCCACCTGCTCGGCCACTTTGATGCCGTCAATGGCAGCTGAGAGGATTCCACCGGCATAGCCGGCACCCTCCCCAGCTGGAAACAACCCTGGAGTGTTCGTGCACTCCAGGGTTGTTTGGTCTCGAGGCAACCGCACTGGCGAGGATGTGCGCGTTTCGACGCCCGTCAGCAGGGCCCCCTCCATCGCATATCCGGGGATCCGCCGCGCAAAAATGGGCAGGGCCTCCCGAATCGCCTCGAGCACAAAAGGAGGCAGGCAGCTATCTAGGTCGCCGTAGCGCACGCCGGGCTGATAGGAGGGCCTGACCCCCTGGGCACAGCGGCTGGGCCGGCCGGCCAGAAAATCACCTACCAATTGGGCTGGGGCCATGTAGGAGGAGCCCCCAGCGGCGTAGGCGAGCCCTTCCCAGTGGCGCTGAAAGGCGACGCCGGCCAGCGGATCGCCTGGCCCTTCGCCATAGGAGGTGAGGTCGGCGAGGTCGATGCTCACCACCAGGCCGCTATTGGCGTTGCGCTCGTTGCGGGAATGCTGACTCATGCCATTGGTCACCACGCGGCCCTCCTCGGAGGTGGCGCCCACCACCAGCCCGCCAGGACACATGCAGAAGCTGTAGACGCTGCGGCCAAGCAGGGCAGGGGCGCTGCAGTGGTGCACCAACTTGTATTCAGCCGGGCCCAGGCGGGGGTGGCCGGCGGCCTCACCCCAGCGCGCCCGGTCGATCAGGATCTGGGGATGCTCAATGCGCAGCCCCACCGCAAAGGGTTTGGGGACCATGGCCACACCGGCAGCTTTGAGCATGGCGAAACTGTCGCGGGCGCTGTGACCCAGGGCCAACACCACCCGGTCGGCGCCAATCCGCTCGCCGCCCGCCAGCACCAGGCCCCGCACCGCCCGCTCCTGGGGATCCAGCTCCAGGCCATCAACCCGGCACTGGAAGCGCACCTCACCGCCAAGGGCCTCGATGCGCCGCCGCAGGCCGCGCACCACCGTGGCCAGCTTGTAGGTGCCGATGTGGGGATGGTGCAGGGTGAGAATTTCGGGGTTGGCCCCGGCCGCCACCAACTCCTCCAGCACCTTGCGCACATAGGGCTTGGCCTCACTCACCTGGCTGTAGAGCTTGCCGTCGGAGAAGGTGCCGGCCCCCCCCTCGCCAAACTGGGCATTGGACTCGGGATCGAAGCGGCAGGTGCCCTTCCAGAAGCCGAAGGTGTCGCCGGTGCGTTCCCTGATCGCCTTGCCCCGTTCCAGCAGCAGGGGGCGGAAGCCCATCTGGGCTAGCAACAGGGCGGCGAAGTAACCGCAGGGGCCCGCCCCCACCACCACTGGACGCAGGTCGTTGGCGCAGGCCACGGCCACGGGGTGGTAGGTGGTGTCGGGGCTGGGCCCCAGGTGGGGATCAGCGGCGAGGCGCTTCAGCAGGCCTGCTTCAGCGCGGCGATCAAGGGCCAGCTCCAGGTCGAGGCTGTACACCAAGGCGATCGCCTTGGGCTTGCGGGCATCGACGCTGCGCTTGACCAGCCGCAGGGCCCCCAGCTGGTGCGATTCGAGACGCAGCCGCCGACATACCGCGGCCCTCAGATCGGCCTCCGTGTGCTCGAGGGGCAGTTTCAGTTGGCTCAGTCGCAGCACAGGCAACTCCTGGAGGCCCGCCCAGGGGATTGGGCGCCTTTGATGGCGTTATTCCAGCAGTCTCGTCGGGCCGTGGCCGGAAATCCCATCGGCCTGCCAGGGTGGGAATTGATTCGCTGGCGCCTCCATGGGGATCACCCACTGCCCCCTATGCATCGGTTTGGCTGTTCTTTGCGTGGTGCGCGCCACGGCCCACGGCACCCTGCTCCTGAGCCAGCCTGCTCTTGAGGCTCTCTGGCTGAAGCGCCCAGGTGCGCTAAGCATGGTCAGCACCGCTGCCCACTGAAAGCCAGCATGGACCAGTGGCCTGGACCCCAGCTCAACCGCCGTAGCTTCCTGGGTATGGCCGGTCTGGCCGGTCTTTCCATGGGGGCCATGGCGGCCGGCCAGATCCCCGCCCGGGCGGCCAGCGGCGATGCCAGTCGGCTGCAAGCCCCAAGGGGCGACCTGCGCCTGGTGGCCATCAGTGATCTCAACAGCAGCTACGGCTCCACCAGCTACCTGCCCGTGGTGCTGCGGGCCGTAAAGCTGATTCCCAGCTGGAAGCCAGATTTGGTGCTCTGCGGCGGCGACATGGTCGCCGGCCAGAAGCAGGGGCTGAGCCAGGTGCATCTCAGTGCCATGTGGGCCTCCTTCGACCGCCAACTGCTGGCGCCCCTCCGGCGGGCGGGATTGCCCGTGGCGATCACCATGGGCAATCACGATGCCTCGGCGGCCCGCTCCGGCGGGCGCTACGTGTTTGAACTCGACAGGCAGGAGGCCGGCCGCTACTGGCGCGGCCAGCAAGATTCGCTGGGGCTGGAATTTGTCGATGCCAGCCGTTTCCCGTTCGCCTACAGCGTGCGCCAGCACGACCTGTTCCTACTGGTGTGGGATGCCTCCTCCGCCACCGTGCCCGCCGAGCAGGTGGCCTGGGCCGAGCGCCAGCTGAGCAGCCCGGCTGCGCAATCCGCCCGGCTGCGGCTGGTGCTGGGCCATCTACCCCTCTATGCGGTGGGACAGGGCAGGGACACCCCCGGCAACGTGCTGCAACAGAGCGACGCCCTGCGCCAGCTGCTGGAGCGCACCGGAGCCCACGCCTACATCAGTGGCCACCACCACGCCTACTTCCCCGGGCGGGTGGGGCAACTGGATCTGCTCCACCTCGGAGCCCTGGGCAGCGGCCCACGCCGCCGCCTCCAGGACAACACGCCGCCGGTGCAGACCCTCACCCTGATCGATGCCTTCTGGCCCAGGGGTGATGGCGCCGGACGCACGGTCTACACCAGCTTCAACATGACCACCCTGCAGCCAATCCGCAGCCAGCAGCTACCGGCCCAGATCCGCCCCAGCCGGGGGCCGCTGCTGGGCCGGATCAGCTGAACCAGACCCGCTAGGTCTCTGGGGAGCTCCCCAGGCTGGCCTCGATCCTGGCCACCTCCAGGCGGGTGGCGATCACGGCGTCGGGGTTG
>ERZ887851.3267-NODE-3267-length-11876-cov-65.668894_pt1 | contig 11876 bp, 10 predicted proteins | sample MGYA00521100_ERZ887851 | MGnify/ENA primary metagenome ERZ887851 (study PRJEB32303, sample SAMEA104408602) | aquatic metagenome | biome: Brackish water; feature: Pelagic; material: water | place: Baltic Sea | collected 2014-06-06T16:11:00 | depth 11,444 m ...
ATTGCCATCTGGTTGCCCCATTTTGCCCCTGGAGAGGTGGCCGAGTGGTCGAAGGCGCAGCACTGGAAATGCTGTATAGGGGCAACTCTATCGAGGGTTCGAATCCCTCCCTCTCCGTTATAAAGCCGGCCTTGCGGCCGGCTTTTTCATGACCTGCCGAGATTGAGTGAATCAATCCCTGGTCTACCAAGTTGCTCAATATTTATCAGCCGAAGCGGCCGCTCACGTAGTCCTGGGTGGCCTGCTGGCCGGGCGCATTGAAGATCCGTTCGGTGTCGTTGAACTCCACCAGGTAGCCCACCTTGCCGGTGCCACCTTCCACGGCTTCGGCATTAAAGAAGGCTGTTTGATCAGCCACTCGCACGGCTTGCTGCATGTTGTGGGTCACGATGATGATCGTGTAGCTGCGCTTCAGCTCATGCATTGTTTCTTCGATCTTCAGTGTGGAGATCGGATCAAGGGCTGAGCAGGGCTCATCCATCAAGATCACCTCAGGTTCGGTGGCGATGGCCCGGGCGATGCAAAGGCGCTGCTGCTGGCCACCAGAGAGGGCAAAACCGCTCTCCCTAAGTTTGTCCTTGCATTCATCCCACACCGCAGCCTTACGCAGGGAGCGCTCCACCAGCTCATCCATATCGCCCTTGAACCCATTGATCCGGGCGCCGAAGGCGATGTTTTCGTAAATTGTTTTGGGGAAGGGATTGGGCTTCTGGAACACCATGCCAATGCGCCTCCGCACCTCCACTGGATCCACCTTGGGGTCGTAGAGATCGTGGCCATCAAACACAACCCTGCCCTTGAGCTTGCAGCCCGGAATCAGATCGTTCATCCGATTGAGGCCGCGCAATACGGTCGATTTACCACAACCAGAAGGGCCAATAAAGGCGGTCACCCGGCCGCGAGGAATGTCCATGAAGACATTCTTCACCGCCTCAAATTTGCCGTAGGAGATGGTGACGTTCTGCAGGGACATGCAGGTGTCTCCTTTGGTGGAGTCGGCCGACTGGCTGGAGTGGAGGCTGCTGGTCATGGCTCTGAAAGGAATGGGGAAAGGGAAGGACTGGAGGTTTGGGCTTCAGACTTTGGCCATTCGGCTGATCCAGCGGGCCAGCAGGTTGGCGGCCAGGATCATCATCACCAGCACAAATGAAGCGGCCCAGGCAAGTTCGTTTTGGGCCTCATAGGGCATGATCGCGAAATTGAAGATCAGCACCGACATGGTGGCGATCGGGTTAAACACGCCCTCAGGCCAGAAGGGTGAGAAAAGTGCCGTGAATATCAAGGGAGCCGTTTCGCCTGCGGCTCGGGCGATCGAAAGCACAATGCCAGTGGCTATAGGAGTGAAGGCCGATGGCAGGGTGATCCGGGTCACGGTCACAAATTTGGATGCCCCAACTCCGTAGGCACCCCAGCGCAGCTCCTGGGGCACCAGCTTGAGCCCCTCATCGGTGGTCTTAATCACCGTGGGTAGCATCAACACCGAAAGGGCGATGCCGCCAGCCATGGCGCTGTAGCTCTGGTCGAAAAATATCCGGGTGGCAACGACAATGCCGTATACGAAAACACCACTAATGATCGACGGCACGCCGGCTAAAACGTCGTTGCCGAAGCTGACAAACTGGGCAAACCAACCGCGACTGGAGTATTCGCTGAGGTAGATGCCCCCGCCCACCCCCACGGGGATGGCAATCAAGGAGGCGATCAGGGTCACCAAGATTGTGCCAAGGATGGCGTTGCCGATACCACCTCCCTCCAGGCCGGGGGGTGGTGGCAGCTCGGTGAACAGGCTGGCGCTGATCAGGCGACCGCCCTGCATTAACACGTGGAACAGGACCAGCACCAGCGGCAACACCGCTATGGCAGCGAATACGCCAGCGAAGCTGGTGAATAGCAGGTTGAGTCGGTTGCGGCGCAGGCCCGGGTCGAAATGCAACGGCCGCCGGTCAAACAGGGCGGTGTTGTCGTAGGTGATCGGAGAGGGGTTAGCCATGGTGATGATCAGTAACGCAGGCTGAGACGACGGACGAGCCATTGAGCCATCACATTCACCGCAAATGTGAGCAGCATCAGGATTAAGGCGGCATACATAAGTGCCGATACCTGGATGCCATCGGCTTCCCCAAACTGGTTGGCAAGCATCGCTGCGATCGTGTTGCCAGGGGCAAGTAGCGATAGATCGAAGTTGAGGGCGTTGCCAACAATCATCGTGACCGCCATGGTTTCCCCCATGGCCCTACCCAGGGCAAGCATCACACCGCCAGTTATGGCCGAAACTGCGGCTGGCAAGATCACGCTGAAAATGGCTCCCCAGCGGGTGGTGCCTACGCCGTAGGCCCCCTGGCGCAGCTCAATCGGCACCTGGTTGAGGGCATCTCGTGAGATGGCCGTGATGATCGGCAGCACCATCACCACCAGGATCAAGATGGCCGGGGCCATGCCAGGACCCTGGGGCACGGTGTTGAAGAAAGGAGTCCAACCCAAAAGGCTGTGCAGCAGATTGAGGGCTGGGCGGATAGCCGGCTCCATCACAAAGATGGCCCAAAGCCCGAGCACCACCGAAGGGATGGCGGCAAGTAGTTCCACCATCAAGCCAATCGCCTCCCGCAGGAAGCTGGGGATCAGGTCTTCGGTGATGAAGATCGCCGTGCCCACACCCAAGGGAATGGCTATTGCCAGCGACAGGATCGAGGTCACCAACGTGCCGTAGATGGCGATGAAGGCCCCGTATTCCTCGTTGACTGGATCCCAGCTGGAGGTAGTGAGGAAGCTGAGTCCAAAGCTGGAGATCGCCTCCCGGGCCCCTTGGAACACGGTGAGAAATATGCCCAGCAGCACGATTGCTACAAAGGAGGCAAGCACCAGCGTTAACTGCCGAAAGCCGAGGTCAATCAGCTTTTCCGAGGGTGGGCGGCGACGCAGGGTGAAGGCGTCAGCAGCAGGATTGCGGTTTGGATTCACTGGGCCTGAGCCCGCTGGGCTGGAGTCCGTCAGCATGGGTAGGGATGGCTTTGCATCGGTCAGCGCTGAGCGGCCGATCCACCCGAAATCTACGAAGCGCTGCACTCCCCGCCGTTTAAGCAGTGATTAACGTCTGGGAGCCCGTTAGTTTTGGACTTCCACAGCGCGGGGCTGAGCCGCCGTTTTCATGGGTCGACGGGGTTCCAGCCGCATGCTTTTACCTAAAGGGGTGCCATGTCCCGCATAGTTGGCATCGACCTAGGCACCACAAACTCAGTGGTGGCGGTACTGGAGGGCGGCCGTCCCCAGGTGATCGCCAGCGCTGAAGGCGGCCGCACCACCCCCTCGGTGGTGGGCTTCAGTCGCGACCAGGAGTTGCTCGTCGGTCAGCTGGCCCGGCGTCAGCTTGTGCTCAACCCACGCAATACCTTCGCCAACCTCAAGCGTTTCGTTGGCCGGCAGTGGGACGAGCTCGAGGAGGACAGTCTTTCGGTGCCCTACAGCGTGCGGGCCAACGACCAGGGCAACGTGCGGGTGGTGTGCCCAGCCACCGAACGGGAATACGCCCCTGAAGAGCTGGTTGCCAGCGTGCTGCGCAAGCTCTGTGATGACGCCGCCACCTACCTCGGCGAGCCCGTGGAAGCGGCGGTGATCACCGTGCCGGCCTACTTCAACGACGCCCAGCGCCAGGCCACCCGCGATGCCGGCCGCCTGGCTGGGATCAGCGTTGAGCGGATCCTCAATGAGCCCACCTCGGCAGCCCTGGCCTACGGCTTCGATCGCAGCACTGTCAAGCGGGTGCTGGTGTTTGACCTGGGCGGTGGCACCTTTGATGTGTCCGTGCTGCGCATCGCCCAAGGGGTGTTCGATGTGAAGGCCACCAGCGGTGACACCCAGCTGGGCGGCAACGACTGGGACCGGCGCATTGTTGATTGGCTGGCCGATGCCTTCCTGACGGAGCACAGCATTGATCTGCGCCGGGACCGCCAGGCCCTGCAGCGGCTCACCGAAGCAGCGGAGAAAGCCAAGATCGAGCTCAGCGGTGTGCAGAGCACGCCGATTTCCTTGCCTTTTATTGCCACCGGCCCCGACGGGCCGCTGCATATCGAAACCACCCTGGAGCGGCGGGTGTTTGAGGGCCTCTGCCCCGATCTGCTTGATCGGTTGCTGCGGCCGGTGCAACGGGCCCTGCGGGATTCGGCCTTCGCGGCCGAAGACATCGACGACGTCGTGCTGGTGGGCGGCTGCACCCGCATGCCGATGGTGCAGCAGATGGTGCGCACCCTTATTCCGCTGGAGCCCTGCCAGTCGGTGAACCCCGACGAGGTGGTGGCGATCGGTGCTGCGGTGCAGGCGGGGATCCTCACCGGTGAGCTGCGCGATCTGATGCTCAACGACGTCACGCCCCTTTCGCTGGGTCTGGAAACCATTGGCGGCGTGATGAAGGTGCTGATCCCCCGCAACACCTCGATCCCGGTGCGCAAGAGCGATCTGTTCAGCACGTCTGAGGCCAACCAAAGCTCGGTGGAGATCCACGTGCTGCAGGGGGAGCGGCAGATGGCGCTTGATAACAAGAGCTTGGGCCGTTTTCGCCTGTCTGGAATCCCGCCCGCTCCTCGGGGTGTGCCCCAGGTGCAGGTCTCCTTCGACATCGATGCCAACGGCCTGCTGCAGGTGTCGGCGACCGACCGCACCACCGGGCGCCAGCAGAGCGTCAGCATCCAGGGGGGCTCCAACCTCAGCGAGGAGGAGATCACCAAGTTGATTGAGGAGGCCGATCTCAAGGCCAGCGAGGATCGGCGCAAGCGAGCCGAGATTGATCGCCGCAACCGCGCCCAAACCCTGGTGGCCCAGGCGGAGCGCCGGTTGCGCGACGCATCCCTTGAATTGGGCCCCTACGGCGCCGAGCGCCAGCAGCGCTCGGTGGAGATGGCCCTGCGCGATGTGCAGGATTTGCTGGCTGCCGACGACCTGGTGGAGCTGGAGCTGGCCGTGAGCCAGCTCCAGGAAGCTCTCTTTGGTCTCAACCGCCGCCTGCAGAGCGAACGCAAGGCAGAGCAGGGGCCCCTGCAGGGGCTCAAGAACACCCTGGGCTCGCTCAAAGATGAGTTGTTTGCCGATGACGACTGGGATGACTGGAACCGCCCTGGCAGTGATCCCTGGGCTGCTCCCCCCAGTCGCTACGACCGGGATCCCTATCGCGAGCCCTACAGGGAGCCCTATCGCGAACCTGAGCCGGTAGCCCGCGAACGGCGGCCCCGCAGCGACTCAGATCCCTGGGGGGATGGTTCTTACCGGTGACCTCTAGCCCCGCCGCCCCGGCCGACTACTGGTCGGTGCTGGGCCTCGAGCCTGGCGCCGATGCCAGCAACCTCAAACGGGCTTTCCGGGCCCAGGCCCGCCGCTGGCACCCCGATCTCAATGGCAACGACCCGCTGGCGGAGGAGCGCTTCAAGCTGGTCAACGAGGCCTATGCGGTGCTCTCAGATCCGCGTCGCCGCCAGGTCTGGGAGGCCGGTGTGCCCGCTGACGGCCCGGGTCGGGAGTCCCAGGATCCCTTTGCTTCCGGTTTCCCGGACTTCGAGGCATACCTCGAGGTGCTTTTCGGTGAGCGCCGCCGTCCCCGCCGGGCTGCCGAACCCGAGTGGCAGGAACCGGAGCCCGAGCCTCCTGAGGAAAACCCGCCTCAGGCTTCTGGATCGGTAACTGCCGCGCCGCCGCCGCCGCCACCGGTGCGGGCTTCCAGCGACCAGGAGAGCCTGGTGGAGCTGACGCCGGAGCAGGCTTTGCAGGGGGAGCGGCTGGAGCTGGAGCTGGCTGATGGCACGGCGGTGGAGGTGTGGACCCCTCCTTTTGCCGGCGATGGCTGGCGCCTGCGGCTGGCGGGGGTGACCCCCGGCGGCGGTGACCACTTCCTGCAGTTGCGGGTGCGCACCGAAGAAGGCCTGCGCATCGACGGCCTGCGGGTGCTTTACCCCCTCGAGCTGACCCCAGCGGAAGCGGCCCTGGGCTGCCAGGTGGTGGTGCCCACCCTGCGCGGGCCGGTGAAGCTGCGGGTGCCGGCCGGCTCCTCCAGCGGCCGCTTGCTGCGCCTGCGGGGGCGGGGCCAGGAGTGGGCTGAGCAGCGCGGCGACCAGCTGGTGGAGGTGCGGATCCTGGTGCCGGAGCAGCTGGGTGAGGCGGAGGCAGCCCTCTACAAACGGCTGCAGGAGCTCGCCGACGACCCCGACGACCAGCACCGGTGACACACTGGAGGGCCATTGCCCCATGCCGCGATCCATGCCGGTGCATGTGCTGCTGTTTGATGCCGGAACCGATCAGGAAGGCATCCATTCGTTGGAGCTAAATGGCCGCACGGTGGTGCTGCTGTTTGAAGACAGCGACGATGCGGAGCGCTACGCCGGTCTGCTCGAAGCCCAGGATTTCCCCGTGCCCACCGTCGAGCCGCTCGACCGCGAGGAGATGGAGCTTTTTTGCGGCGAGGCTGGTTATGAGGCCCGCTTTGTGCCGGCGGGCTTCCTGCCCCAGAGCGCTGAAGACCGGCTGCTGATTGCGCCGCCTGAGCGCAACATGGACGTAACCAACTGGCAGGAGCAGCGGGAGCAGCAGGAGCAGCAGGCAGGTGAGACCTCCCCTGATCCCAGCCTCGAAGCCTTCCGCCGCCAGTTGGAGGGACTGCTGTGACAAGCCCTCCTGAGAGCGGGCCTGATCGCGGCCACCTGCTCACCGAGCAGGCCAATCCCCTCAGCGAGCGGCTCGACCAGCTGCCCACCGACGAGCTGGTGGGCCTTTTTTGTGCCAACGAACGGGAGCCCCAGCGGGCCCTGGAAGCGGCGGCCCCGGCCCTGGCTGCTGCCGTTGATGCCATCGCTGCCCGTTTGCAGGCCGGCGGGCGACTTTTTTACCTAGGGGCGGGCACCTCCGGCCGGCTTGGGGTGCTCGATGCGGCCGAGTGTCCGCCAACCTTCTGCACGGCGCCTGAGCTGGTGCAGGGCGTGCTCGCTGGCGGCGCCCCAGCCCTGCTGCGCAGCTCCGAGGGCCTGGAGGATCTGGCAGCTGCTGGCCGCAGCGACCTGGAGGAGCGCGGCTTTGGCCCGGCCGATTGTTTGGTGGGCATCGCCGCTGGCGGCACCACTCCCTACGTGCTGGGGGCTCTGGAGCACGCCCAGGCGATTGGAGCCCTGGCAATCGCCATGGCCTGCGTGCCAGCCGAGCAGGTGCCGATGCCCTGCTCCATCGACATTCGCTTGCTTACGGGCCCTGAACTGCTGGCGGGCTCCACCCGGCTCAAGGCCGGCACCGCCACCAAAATGGCCCTGAACTTGCTCTCCACCGGCGTGATGGTGCGCCTGGGCAAGGTGCACGGCAACCGCATGGTGGATGTGGCCGTCACCAACAGCAAGCTGGAGGATCGGGCCCTGCGCATCCTGCGCGATCTGGCGGGGCTGGAGCGGCAGCGCGGCCGGGAACTGCTGCAGCAGAGCGGCGGCTCCGTGAAGTTGGCCCTGCTGATGGCCGCTAGCGGCCTGGATGCGGCTTCCGCTTCAGCCCACCTGGCCAGCCATGGCCCCAGCCTGCGCCAGGCCCTGGCGGCCTGCGGCGCTCAGCTGAAGGGGCCCCAGTAGGGAGCCGTAAACAGGTCGAGCTTGCGGCGGGTGGCGGCAGGCACGTGCTCCTTGGGCGTCATCAGGGCATGGCGCAGGGCCTGGTGGGCGCTGCTGGTGGGTCGCTGGGCCTCAACCCGCTGGGCAGCTAGCCGCACGATCTGCTGGGCCAGGCTGGCGTTGGCCTGCAGGTTGGCGATCACCATTTCCACTGTCACCGAGGCGTGTTCCTGGTGCCAGCAGTCGTAGTCGGTCACCATCGCCAGGGTGGCGTAGGCGATCTCCGCTTCCCGGGCCAGGCGCGCTTCGGTGTGATTTGTCATGCCGATCACTTCGCAGTCCCAGGAGCGGTAGAGCTCCGATTCGGCCCGGGTGGAGAAGGCTGGCCCCTCCATGCAGAGGTAGGTGCCGCCGCGGTGCAGCGTGCGGCCTTCGGGCATCAGGCTTTCGGCCACATCGGCCAGCAGGCGGCTCAGCGCCGGGCAGAAGGGCTCGGCGAAAGCCACATGGGCCACCAGCCCCTCGCCAAACAGCGTCAGCGGCCTTTGATGGGTGCGATCGATGAATTGATCCGGCACCAGCATGTCGAGGGGCTGAACCTGCTCCTGCAGGGAGCCCACCGCGGACAGCGACAGGATCCAGCGCACGCCGAGGCAGCGCAGGGCCCAAAGGTTGGCCTGGTAGGGCACCTCGGTGGGGGTGTGGCTGTGGTGGCGGCCGTGACGGGCCAGGAACACCACCTCCAGATCGCCGATACGGCCGAGGCGCAGGGCATCGGAGGGGGCTCCGTAGGGCGTTTCGATCGTGAGCTCTTGAATGTCTTCGAGGCCCTCCATGGCGTAGAGACCGCTGCCCCCCAGGATCCCCAGGCGGGCGCGGCTGAGATCGATGCCGTTAGGGGAGTTGGGGGTGGGGCTGCTCATCGGCGGCGGGGTCTGGCGACGGGGCGTTGTAAGGGATCGGTCCGGCAGGACCGTGACCCATTCTCAGCACGGCGTTTCAGCCGGTTGGCCCTTGCCACCCCATAAAATCGGCCTTTGTTCCCTGCCGCCGTGACCAAAGCCTTGATGGAGACCGACGCCGGCACCATCGAACTCGAACTGTTCGAGGCCGATGCACCCAACACCGTGGCCAACTTCACCAAGCTCGCCAAGGAGGGCTTCTACGACGGCCTGGCCTTCCACCGTGTGATCCCCGGCTTCATGGCCCAGGGCGGTTGCCCCAATAGCCGTGAAGCCGCCCGTGGCACCGCCGGCACCGGCGGCCCCGGCTACCAGATCAACTGCGAGATCAATAGCCAGAAGCACCAAGCGGGCAGCCTGGCCATGGCCCATGCCGGCAAGAACACGGGCGGCTCGCAGTTTTATATCTGCCACGGAGCCCAGCCCCACCTCGATGGCGTGCACACCGTGTTTGGCCTCACCGGCAACATGGAAGTGGTCACGGCCCTCAAGAACGGCAGCCGGATCAACAAGGTGACCATTCAGGACTGAAAGCTGACAATCCAGGACTGAGTTAGCGCCAGATCAGAAAGGCACCGGGCTGAACTATCAGGTCGGTGCCCAGATCTGCAAGGGGCCGCTGCTCTGATTCCAGGTCAGCGCTGGGGTGACTGCTGCGTTGGCCATCAGGGGCTAATAGCAGGCTCAGCCGTTCGGTTTTGGGCCAGCCGCCCATCAGCACCAGCGCGGCAGCAACGGCCCCCACTCCACTGCCGGCATGGTCGAGGCCACTGAGTAGCAACGCCAGCTGGGGCTGGTCGAGCAGGGCCAGCAGCCTTGGATGCTCCTCTCGCTCCACCTGCAGCCCCTGCTTCAGGGCCCAAAGCTGCAGCTGCTCCAGCTGACCGCTGGTAGCCGCCTGGCCGTGCCAGGCCAGCACTGCCGTGGGTCCGCCGATCGGGCAGGAGGGACCATCACCCATCAGGTGGCCAAGTTTGATGCGCTTGGTTTGGAGGTAGGCGGCGTTGTGGCTGCCGGCATCCATCACCAGCGGCACCCGGTCTTCGACCTGCAGGCCATAACCACCGAGGCCTGCGATTTTGCGCGGGTTGTTGGTGATCAGGCGCAGGCGCTGGATGCCTAGGTCGCTGAGAATTTGAGCGCCAACCCCGTAGTTGCGCAGATCGGCAGCAAAGCCAAGGCGTTCATTGGCTTCTACCGTGTCGAGGCCGGTGTCCTGCAGGGAGTAGGCCTTGAGCTTGTTGATCAGGCCAATGCCGCGGCCCTCCTGGCGCAGATACACCACCACCCCAACGCCGGCGGCTTCGATCATGCGCAGGGCAGCTTCCAGCTGGGGCCGGCAGTCGCAGCGCAGCGAACCAAAGGCATCTCCTGTGAGGCACTCGCTGTGCACCCGCACCAGCACCGGCTCCTTAGCCAGCTGCGGTTGGCCTTTGATGATGGCAACGTGCTCGCTGCCATCGAGTTCGTTGCGGTAGCCGATGGCGCGGAAGTCGCCGAAGGCGCTGGGCATGGCCGCTTCCGCCTGGCGCTGCACGAAGCGCTCGGTATCGAGGCGGTAGCTGATCAGTTCGGCAATGCTGATCAGGCGTAATCCGTGGCGTTTGGCGTAGGCAGCCAGCTGGGGTAGCCGGGCCATGGAGCCGTCGCTGTTTTGAATTTCGCAGATCACCCCGGCGGGATAGAGGCCCGAAAGCCGGGCCAGATCAACGGCGGCCTCGGTGTGTCCAGCGCGCTTCAGTACGCCGCCTTGCTTGGCCCGCAACGGGAAGATGTGGCCTGGCCGGCGCAGGTCGGCCGGTCGGGTGTGGGGGTGGATCGCCACCTGGATGGTGCGGGCGCGATCGTCGGCGGAAATTCCCGTGCTGACGCCGTTTTCTGGGCCCGCATCGACGCTCACCGTGAAGGCGGTCTGGTTGCTGTCGGTGTTGCGATCCACCATCAGCGGCAGATCCAGGGCATCGAGTCGTTCACCCTCCATGGCCAGGCAGATCAGGCCCCGGGCTTCGGTGGCCATGAAGTTGATCTGCTCGGGCGTTGCAAACTGCGCGGCGCAGATCAGATCGCCTTCATTTTCCCGATTTTCATCGTCTACCACCACGATTGATTCGCCGTTGCGGATCGCGGCGAGACCATCGGCAACTGAGTCAAAGGCGATTCGCTCTTCCCCGTTCAAAGCGGCCTCCGGGCTGGAACCGGATGGCAAGGGTGAGGAACTCGAGTCGCGCAGGAGGGTCAACGGAGTGCGGGCGGGGACTGGGCCCTGGCGCAATCATCCTTTATAAAGCCCCTTCGTCCTGCCCCCGGGCCTTGCCATGGCCAACAAGCGTGTTGCGGTGATCGGGGCCAGTGGCTACGGAGGCCTGCAGACCCTGCGCCTGCTCCACCAGCACCCTGCCCTGGATGTCAGCTTCTTGGGCGGCGAGCGCAGCAGCGGCAAGCGCTGGAGTGAGCTGGTGCCCTTTTTGCCCCTGGCCGGCGACCCGGTGGTGCAAACCCCAGACCCCGATGCCATCGCAGCGGCGGCCGATTTCGCGGTGCTGAGCCTGCCCAACGGACTGGCGGCCCAGCTGGTGCCGCCCCTGCTGCAGCGGGGTGTGCGGGTGGTTGATCTTTCCGCCGACTACCGCTTCAGCAGCCTCGGCCGTTGGCAGGAGGTGTATGCCAGCGAGGCCCGGGAGGTGCCCCGCAGCGATGACGACCTCTGCGCTGAGGCCGTCTATGGCCTGCCCGAATGGGAGGCGGAGGCGATTCGCACCGCCCGCTTAATAGCTGCTCCTGGCTGTTTCCCCACGGCCTCCCTGCTGGGGCTGCTGCCGTTCTTGAAGCAGGGTCTGATCGACACCACCGGCATTGTCATCGACGCCAAAACCGGCACCTCCGGAGGTGGTCGGGCTGCCAAGGAGCACCTGCTGCTGGCGGAATGCTCCGAGGCGGTTGCTCCCTATGGGGTGGTTGGCCATCGCCACACCAGTGAGATTGAGCAGCTGGCTAGCCGGGTGGCGGGCCATGAGATCCAGCTGCAGTTCACCCCGCACCTGATGCCGATGGTGCGTGGCCTGCTGGCCACCGTCTACTGCCGTCTGCGCGACCCGGGCCTTACCGCTGAAGACTGCGCCACTCTGCTGGCGTCGGCCTACCGCCAGGCCCCCTGCGTTGAGGTGCTGCCGGTGGGCACCTACCCCTCCACCAAATGGGTGCGCCAGACCAACCGGGCCCTGCTCTCGGTGCAGGTGGATCCCCGCACCGGCCAGCTGATCGTGATGGCTGCCATCGACAACCTGGTCAAGGGCCAGGCCGGTCAGGGGGTGCAATGTCTCAACCTGATGGCCGGGCTTGAGCCCACCGCCGG
>ERZ887851.3279-NODE-3279-length-11842-cov-5.299398_pt1 | contig 11842 bp, 11 predicted proteins | sample MGYA00521100_ERZ887851 | MGnify/ENA primary metagenome ERZ887851 (study PRJEB32303, sample SAMEA104408602) | aquatic metagenome | biome: Brackish water; feature: Pelagic; material: water | place: Baltic Sea | collected 2014-06-06T16:11:00 | depth 11,444 m ...
TCAAACCGACGACGAGACCAATTTGTTCCGGCTCTTTCATTGCCATATCTCCGACAAGCTGATGCACCTGACGCTTCTCTTCTCCGGCCAACACCTGCGTTTCGATATCCGCAGCCCCTTTATTCGAGGTAACACCGAGCAAATAAACGCCTTTCCCTGGAAATCCGAGAAACGGCTCGACCGAATCGTAGCCCATGTAGGGACTGAGAGTCACGGCATCGACGTCCCATTTTTCAAAATAGGCTTCGGCGTAGTGTTCCTGAGTCGTTCCAATATCGCCTCGCTTGGCATCCAGAATTACAGGGACTCGCGTTCCCCAAATTTGCCCCAGCAATTCTTCGAGTAATTTGTAGCCCTCGACTCCCATTGCTTCAAAATAGGCAATATTTGGCTTGAAAGCCGCTGCATATTGCGCGGTTTCATCGATCAGCTTAACGCATGTCCGACGGACATCAGCAACGTCAGCATGGACGGAAGGTCGCGGGTCAATCCCGACACAAAGTCGGGAACCTGACGACGTGATGCGGTTCATCAATTTCTCGCGATAAGTCATGGCACTACAAAAAATCTCTCTGCACGAATCAACAGGGTCTATTCCATGAGTCAACCGTATAAAAGACCGGCAAGCGTGCTTGTCTGAACTCCACTAATTCGCGGTGGCATTGTGTCTGAATTCCCGCGATTTGGCCCTGACGCATTTTTGTAGCGGTTATTCGAGAAAAAAATTCGTTGCGATGGGTAATCGAATGGGGCTCGATGCAAACTTACCGCTTCATCGCCATCTGCCCGATGTAGGAATCACGCATCTCTTTGAGCTTCACGATCCGCTGATATTCCGTAGAATTCGCTCGGTCCGTCAGTTTGGACTTCGCGAAGGGATTGTTGGTGCCCCAATTTTTCCAGGGACCATCGGGAACTTCATCTTCATCGACGAACCGCCAGTCACAGCTTGCTTTGGTGTTGAAATCGAGATAATCGCGAACTGCGGGCGAAACGTCTAAGCCTGCCGCACTGTTTTTCACCTGATTCTTCGGCTTCGAATCACCAAAAACGTACTGCCAGTCATCTGTTTCAAAAGGACCGACATCTTCCCATTGCGCATAACAAACTTTATCTCCGCGACGAATCGCCAACCAGCGACCTTTCAGAATCGTCCGACCATTGCGGTAAAATTTCTTTTTAAACCACGGCACCATGGCACGGGCAGAGGGCTTGGTCCCAACTCCCCCCCCTTTGATGTCATTGTAAGGAAGCGCGATGTAAAAAGGGTTCTGGGTCGGCTCGAACTTTTTCGGACGAAAACCATCCCTTCCTGAACTTTTCGGATCGTCGTAGCCTCCGAAGCTATTCACCCACCTCATGTCCCACGAACTCATCGTGTTTGGAGTTGGATTGTTCTGAGTTGGCAACTCACCAATCCAGAAAACCGTCGTCGTAATAGCCCGCTTCCACGGGAAGCGAGTGTAGGTGGTTCGCGGCCGAGTCGGCGCAAAAACGCGCGGTAATGTCGATTTTTTACTTGTCTGAGAAACTGCCCCAGGAAAGAGATTTTTAACGCCGGTCGATGCAGTAGCCGGAAGCGGGGCAATTGGCGAAATGGAAGGCGCGGTTGTCGGAGATGGTGTCCCCGCAGTCAATGTCTGCGCACGGGAGACTACTGGACCCGCCAAAAGAAGGGCCGCTCCGGTTAAAAATAAAATCTTGCTGTGTGAGGAGGTATTCACGTTTAGTGAACAGATGACGTCTCAGAGAAAAACTTTCTTAGAAGAAGAATCTTTCTACAGCCTTTGACGCCTGCTTAGGGTAATTTTGGCACATCCAATACGAAAATTCTATTATAATTTCCGTATATTTCCATTAAAATTTAGAAATTACCGTACTTTCTTGCAAGTTTGATTCTGAATTCGGATAGTCCAAAGTGAAGTGAGCCCCTCGACTTTCTTTCCGTCGGGCTGCCGAATCCACAATCAAAGTTGCAAGTTCTACAAGGTTCCTTAGCTCGAGGAGGTCAGCTGTGACACGAAAGTTCCAATAAAATTCCTGAACTTCGTTCTGAAGGTTGTGCAATCGGGTCGCTGCACGCTGGAGCCTTTTCGTCGTTCTCACAATTGAGACATAATCCCACATTAACCGGCGGATCTCATCCCAGTTGTGGTAAATCACGACCAACTCGTCGACATCACTTACAGCTCCACTCTCCCATTCCGGAAGTTCAATCAATTCAACCTCATCTCCAGCGGGGAACGTTTTCACACACGCCTCCAAAGCCCGGGCCGAAACAACGGCCCCTTCCAACAATGAATTACTCGCGAGACGGTTTGCTCCGTGAAGCCCCGTGCAGGCAACTTCTCCAACAGCCCACAATCCTTGCATCGAAGTAATCCCGTTTACATCAGTTGCAACTCCTCCGCATTGGTAATGCGCGGCCGGAACAACCGGAATAGGCTCTTTCGAAATGTCGATTCCGAGGTCGAGACACGTCTCATAAATATTCGGGAAGCGATCAGCAATATATTCTTTAGACTGATGGGTGATGTCGAGAAACACACAGGGGCCACCGGTCTTTTTGATCTCCTGGTCAATCGCACGCGCCACGATATCCCGCGGAGCAAGAGAGCCACGTTCATCATATTCCTTCATGAATTGTCGACCGTCTTTGTCGATCAATTCCGCGCCCTCACCCCGCATCGCTTCGGTAATAAGAAACGATTTCACCTCGTGATGATACAGGCAGGTGGGATGGAATTGGACAAACTCCATGTTCGCGATATCAACGCCAGCACGCCATGCCATCGCCACGCCGTCTCCCGTCGCGACGTCAGGATTGGTGGTATAAAGATAAACTCGCCCACTTCCACCCGTACAAAGAATTACCCGGTCCGAACGAAGCGTCACGACTTTCTCCGTTTTCACGTTCAGCGCATAAACGCCCACACAACGTGGTGGTGAGGCATATCCCAGCTTTTTGGTAGTGATCAGATCGATTGCAAAATGGAACTCAAGAAATTCGATTTGGTCATTCTCGCGAGCTTCCGCAAGCAATTTTGTTTCGATTTCGCGGCCGGTGGTGTCCTTCGCATGCAAAATCCGACGTTTGCTGTGGCCACCTTCCCGCCCGAGATCGAGCGTTTCCTCGCCGGTTTCAGGATCAACGCTCGAATCAAATTTCACGCCCCAATCGATCAGTTCCTGAATGGCTTCGGGGCCCTCGCTGACAATCGTGCTGACAACCTCTTCGTCGCACAAACCCGCTCCCGCACCCAACGTGTCCGCAGTGTGCTCTGCGAACGAATCGTTTTTCGCTTTCACGCAACAGATCCCGCCCTGTGCCCAGGCCGTGTTGGTTGTCATCGCCTCCTGCTTGGTCACCACAGCAACCGTTCCAAATTTTGCAGCACGAAGCGCGAAACTCAGCCCGGAAATCCCGGACCCGATGACGATGAAATCGTAGGTTTTGATAGAAAAGAAAAAAGTTAGTTCTTCAGTTTTTATGAACCAACAGCAAGTAAAGACCGGCGATACCGCCTGCCAAAACCCCACCAATTCGCGATAACGGTTTTGCTAAATTAATCGAGTTAATCCCGACGCGATTTGATAAGGTCGGTTCGATGAACCAACCCTGTTGGTTCGTGAAAACCAATTGAGTCACAAAGGTAAGCTACGATTCCGCTGACACAAACGAGACATTGCCATCGCTCTTCTGAAATGGAATCATCCCGAATGCGCACGTTTCTCACCATTACTTTGCTTTTTCTGACCTGCATGCTGAATGCACAAACGGCGGAACGCCCCAACGTTCTCTTTATCTTTCTCGACGATTTTGGCTGGAAAGATACGAGTTACATGGGTTCGGATTTCTACGAAACGCCGAATCTCGACAAGCTCGCCAGCGAAGGAATGATTTTCACCGATGCTTATTCTGCGTCGGCAAACTGTGCTCCGGCTCGCGCCAGTTTACTCAGCGGCCAATACACGCCGCGTCACGAGGTTTATAATGTGGGAACGGGGCCACGCGGCAAAGCGGCCCATCGCAGGCTGAATCACATTCCCGGAACGGATACGCTTCGACCGGATATTCAAACGTGGGCGCACCGGATTCAAAAGGCGGGCTACAAAACCGCAACGATGGGTAAATGGCACCTTTCAGATGATCCTAAGCCTTATGGATTCGATGTAAATGTGGGCGGAACTCACTCCGGCGGACCTCCGAACGGCTATTATCCCCCTCATGGAAAAGCTCCGAATCTTCAAGATGTGCCGAAAGATGAATTTGTAACAACCACGCTCTCAAAACGAGCTGCTTCATTCATTACCGAGAACAAAGAGAATCCTTGGTTTTTATATCTCACGATGTTCGCCGTTCACACGCCGATTCAGGCGAAGAAAGATCTCGTTGCGAAATACGAAGCAAAAACTCCGGGCGAGCTTCATGACAATGTGAAGATGGCGACAATGATCCAAGCGGTCGACGACGGCGTTGGACTGATCGTGGCAAAGCTGGATGAGCTCGGACTGACCAAGAAAACAGCGATCGTTTTCTTTTCCGATAACGGCGGTTATGGCCCCGGAACCGACATGGATCCGCTGAAAGGCTACAAAGGAACCTACTATGAAGGAGGCATTCGCGAGCCGTTTTTTGTGAAGTGGCCGGGCAAAGTCGAAGCGGGAACGAAAAACGAGACGCCGATTATTGGTGTCGATTTGTATCCCACCTTTCTCGAAATGACGGGTGCCACAGCGGACGAAAATCAGCCACAAGATGGAGTCAGCTTGGTTTCGTCGTTCAAAGGCGATGCGTTGCCGGAACGCTCCATTTTCTGGCATTTCCCCGCGTATTTACAGAGCTACGGGGGCGCGGGTCCCTTCGAGCAACGCGATCCACTTTTCCGTTCACGTCCCGTGGGAGCGGTTCGAAACGGCGATTGGAAGTTGCTGGAATTTTTCGAATCCGGCGATCTTGAACTCTACAATTTGAAAGTCGACATCGGCGAAGCCAACAACCTCGCCGCTGAAAATCCTGAGAAAACCAAGGAGCTTCTCGATATTATGAAATCATGGCGCGAGAGCACAAATGCTCCCGTTCCGAGCGAGAAAAATCCTCAGTTCGAAGCCGACGCAGAGAAAAAGGCCATTGAAGCCGCCATCGGAAAAACCAAAGGTGGGCGGTAAGAAGAAAAAGAAGAGTCAGAAAAAAGGAGTGCCACTGAGTTGGCTGATCAATTTATCGATCAGGCTTTCAACGAACGGGCGGCAATGATCCGGAAGCGAAGTTTGATCAAATTCATTGCGGGATTGATTGGAACCCTCGTTTGCGGCGGCTTACTGGCATACTTTGAATACAATCCAAGAGTCGAATTCACCGGTCGTGGCTATTACAAACTAGCAGCGGGTTTGTGGACTGGCTTTGCGATTTGCGGGCTTTTTACGCTCAAAAACGGCTGGGCATTAATTGACCGGAAAGACATTGGGATCAGCCCTGGACGATTGAACACGAAATGTCGAGCGCATCAAAATGCGAGAAGCGGCAGCCGCCCTCACAATAGAAGACGGCTACCTCAATTTTTATGGCTACCTCAATTTTTATTTCGGTGATCAATCACGCTGCTTTTCAGGCACTATTCGGAACGTCAGCTGCGGAACGCGTTTTCTTGTGATCGAACCCGCCACAGTAGAACGGAGAATTTCGCTCACGTTTTTCAGCGCTTCATGCATTTTATCAATCTGGTTCACATCCGTTTCCGGCGTCGTGAGCATGACTTCCAGCGTTGAGCTTTTGCAAACGGGGCGGACCCACACGGCGCGGAGATCATCCAAAACCGGATCGCCACAATCGCACGTGATCGCTTCATCGATGGCATGGTAAATCTGATTGCAGAGCTGGCGCGAGTGATGGTTCGGCTTTCCGCGACTCTGTTTTCCGATAGCGGATTGCTTCCGTTTTTCAAGTTCCTGAGGAGAAATTCCGTCATCCACGAACAATTCGTCGCAGTGTTCCAGCATTTCGTTTTCGTTGGGGTGGTTGGGTGAAGTTTTCATTTTTCATAAAGGTAAAATTGCAAGAATCCAGACAGAGCTCTGCCCGAAAAGTTTTTGGAAATCAGCCGCGACGGGCGGCGATTTTTACCGATGTGAAAAAACAAATCCCACCGATCACCACCGCGTCGCGCGGGGTGCAAGAAGTGTGATCTGGATCTGTGGAGTGTAATTTTTCATAACGTCCTCCTGGTTGTGAATTTACGAACGAACAGGGTGCGTTCGATGAAGAGACCCTATTGGATCGAAAATCGTTCAATAATTTTTACGGAGATCCAAATCATCATCAATCGGCTCGCCATAAACCAAATGCTCTGCGAGTTGGTTGGCGATGAATGGACCGTTCATCACACCCTTCGATCCGAGGCCGTTGAAAAACGCCACACGAACAAATTCCGGGTGTCGACCAATCACGGCACGACTTTGGCGAATGACCGGGCGAATCGCAGCACGATGATCGGTTACCGAAAATTCCGGTTTGAAAAATTGGCTGACCCTTTCTGTAACGGCTTGTTTTCCAGCTTCGGTTGGACCCGCATTTTCGAATTCACGATCGTAATTGGATCCGACACGAAACTTTCCATTCCCCAGCGGCAAAACCCAGCCTTCGCGATTCACAATTCTGGTTTCAGCTGCGGCGGCCACGTCATTGCATTCGATTTCCAGAATTTCGCCCTTAGTTCCGTTCATCGGCATGAAATCAAAAAACCGATTCCGATTTCCTTCCCATCCTTGTGCGAAGATAATCGATTTAGCTTCGATGTTTTTCCATTTCAAGCCTTCGTGATCCACGTTCACATCTTCCGCATTGAGCTTACCAATCGCGAATCCCAAACGCTCCAATAGGTGCAACTGAGTGGCGCGCAAAAACGCCGGAACATCGAGCCATCCGGCCTGGCTCATTTCAAATCCGCCAAGGTCATTGTGAAACACCGCGTTATCGACCTGGAACGGATCATCTGAAACATACGGCGTGATATTCTCCGCCTGTTCCACTTTCAGTTTTTCCCAGCGAACCTGTTGTTTTTCCTCGCGAAAAAGCCGGGCAATCCGCGTGTGATGAAAAAATTTCTCGCCGAGTTGTTCTTCAATTTTCCAATAAAACTGATGCGCAAAAGGCAAAAACTCATTGATGCGCCAGCTCGGAGCAATTCGGCTACCTGTGATGGGGCTGACAATTCCCGCCGCGACTTTTGAGCATGTATCAGGCTCGTCACGATCAATCACGAGCACTCGCTGGCCGCGTTCGAGAAGTTGCCAGGCAAGCAGCGAGCCAGCAAGGCCCTGACCTACGATGAGATAATCAACTTTCACGGAAACAATCTCAATCGGCTTTTGCCACCGCTTTTTGAGGCGCCAGAGCGAGTTTGTTCATCGACTGAACCTTCTCTTGAAGCGCCGTAATTTCCTCTGCGGTAAAAGACTTAGATTCAGGAACGTCCAGCATGTCATGGATAATGCGCAGGCCAGCCAGCATTTCCTTCATGTGATCCTGATCCTTCACTCGGTCTTCAAGCATCTGGACGGATTCGACAAAATACTCAGCCAAATCGGCTCGGGCTAATACCGCTGCTTTTTTCGCATCAAATGGTTCCAGCGACGCGGCGCATCCAATTTCAAGCGCACGAAGCCAACCGCCAAGACTGATGAGATGGGCGGCATCCACATCGCGAATCATCACCATTTCTTTTTCGACGTCTTTTTGCGTCTTCGCCAACTCCAACTTCAAACCGCCCCAATCACCCAGTGCGCCGTGTTCGAGGATCGAATTGGTATGCTCAGAAAGGCGAGTTCCGGCTCCTAGAATTTTTGCGTGTTTTAAAAGCGAGCGACCAACGGGCTCGAGATCGAGGAGCTTTTCTGCCTCGACTGCAAGAAAACCGTCAGCTAATAAACCACCAAGACTGAGGGCCAATTTCGACCGATCCTTCGGCATTTTCTCGGGCACTTCACGCTTTAGAGCATCATATGGCAGAGGGCGAAGCGAATTGAGGTCTTCGAAGATTTTTCGAATCGAAGGTGCCGTGAATTGATTCACTCCAAATTCCTCGCGGACATGCTCATCTTCAAGCAGGTCATCAGGAATTTCCTGACCTCTCCCAATCGACGAGCTGAGCATCGCGATCGAAGCGACTGCAATCGTAAAACGACGGATATGACCTCCAATATTCATTTTGAGAATGGTCAGAATTTAGGCGAGTAACAAGGGAAAGCTAGATTTATTCATAGAACTGGCGTATATTCGTAACTATTGCCTGACCGCATCAACGAACAACGAAAAAACCAACCAAGCTAATATCCTCGGGGCGTTCTGACCAACGTCTCATGAAAACGATCTACAATTCCAAGTCTTTTAACCAGTTCAGACGCCTCGCTACAGCGTCATCTTGCGCGCTTTTAACGGCTTTTTTCTTCAGCAGTTGTTCAACTGTTCAAAAGGAAAAAGATCGGTCGCATGTCGTTGAAATCTCAGTCCCGGAGCAAAAGATGGCTCTCTACCGAGATGGCAGGCCCGTAAAATATTTCCCGATTTCAACCTCGAAATTTGGCCTCGGTGACGAACCGGGAAGCAATAGAACTCCGATCGGACGGTTCGAAGTTGCCGAAAAAATCGGAGACGGAAAGCGTTCTGGAACTGTCTTCAAGAGCCGGAAACCCACCGGCGAAGTCGTCAAACCAAACAGCCCGGGTCGCGATCCGATCGTTTCGCGAATTTTTTGGCTGAAGGGGAAAGATGATATCAACAAAAACGCCTTTGCCCGTTACATTTACATCCACGGCACACCGGAAGAGAGAACCATTGGAACACCAGCGAGTTACGGCTGCATCCGGATGAAATCGAGAGATGTGATTGATTTATACGACGCAGTGGGCTGGGGTGCAGACGTTTATGTGGTAAACAAGCCATTGTGGCGACCGAATCCTGCGCCGCAAATCGCACCGATACTCTCTGCCGGAGCAAGCATGCCGATGGCGATGGCTGGCGTCATGCCAATGATGCAAGTGGCGGCAACACCCGAAAACCAATCCAATGTGGTCGTTGATCCTAAAAAACTGAACCCTGTCGTGCCGCTGAATGACGAGAACACCGGTGCCATTCGCAGAAAACACAGATTCCAGCCCCTTGTCGCAGGGAACAGGGTTCCAGAATAGCCACCGAATCTGAACTTGACTTCGAACCACGGATGAGTAACTTCCGCGCCCTTCCCTACCATAGGAAGATCGAAACACATCTTTGATACCAAATTTTTGCCATGGCTAACTCAGCATCAGCTCTCAAACGCGTTCGTCAGATCGTCGTTCGCACTTCTCGTAACCGAGTTGTCAAAAACAACGTTAAAGAAGCGCGCAAAGCACTTCTTGTTGCTGTTGAGGGCGGAAACAAAGACGAAGCGGCGAAAGCTCTTGTCGCAGTTTCTTCAACCGCAGATCGCGCTGCCAAGAAAAACATCATTCACCGCAACACAGCTGGCAACATCAAGGCCAAGGCTGCTGCTCGGGTGAAAGCAATGGCGTAATTCGCTATTCACCGAATTTTCTGCAGGCAATTGTGACGCCTGCTCGGATTTTACAGAATCGATTTCGCTCCAGTGGAATCGATTCTTTTTGTCTACTGAAATATCGAAATCCGCCTGCTAAGCCGATTTTCGATCGAACAGTGTCTGTTCGTCGAACCAACCCTCCTGAGTAACGAAAGATTGAACTGTCGAAGGCAGAGAGGGGTTTTGTCAGGTAAGGCTATGATTTCGCTGCTGCGAAATTTTCTAAATTATTTCGTGAAACGCATTAAAACGGCATTCACTTCGTCCATCGGCAAACCGACGACGTTCGTCTGCGACCCTTTGATCGATTCGATGATCAACTCGCCATGATCCTGCGCCGCGTATGCTCCGGCTTTGTCGAGCGGCTCAATGAGCTTGTGATAATTGTCGAGCTCGGCATCGGTCAGCTGTTTGAACTGAACGTCGGTGATGACGGTGAATTCTTCGACGAATTCGGTCGAGTTTTGAAGAATACAAACCGCTGTAAAAACCTGATGAGCACGTCCGTTCAGCGAACGAATCATTGTTCGCGCCTCATCCATGTTTGCTGGTTTTCCTAAAGCTTCTCCGTCCCGCAACACAAGGGTATCTGCCGCGATCACAATCGCTTCGGCATAATCAACCGCGACGCAATCTGCTTTGAGCATCGCGTTCATTTGGGTCAACTCACCGATTGGAATCGATGGATCATCGACCTCTTCTTCCTGCGGTGGAATGACAACAAATTCGTAGCCAGCCTCCCCCAAAAGGTCCTTTCGACGAGGAGATCCGGAAGCGAGAATAAGAGGGGAAGTCGGGTTGGTCATGAAAAGTGATTTGCGTAAGCAACAATTCCTTGATTCGTCGGAGAGAGCAACACACATTCACCACCCATGGAAAAAGTTATCATCATCGGAACCGGCTGTGCAGGCTGGGCAGCAGCGATCTACACGGCACGGGCAAACCTTGAGCCACTTGTCATTTCCGGCGAGCAGCCAGGGGGGCAGCTAACGACGACGACTGAAGTTGAGAACTACCCCGGCTTTCCTGAAGGAATCGACGGCCCTGATCTCATGATGAACATGCAGAAGCAGGCTGAGAAATTTGGAACGCGGGTCGACTACTCGATGGTCGAGAAAGTTGAGAAACAAGAAGACGGAACGTTTTTGCTGCAAACTTCAAGCGGCGAAAAAGCGGCTGAAACGGTCATCATCGCGACTGGCGCAAGCCCACGTCACCTCGGATTGCCGAATGAAAAAGAACTGATCGGCCACGGACTTACTTCCTGCGCGACTTGCGATGGCGCTTTTTATCCAGACGTCCCTGTCGCCGTGATCGGTGGCGGTGATTCTGCCTGTGAAGAAGCAACGTTCCTGACTCGTTTCGCGAGCAAAGTGTATCTCGTTCACCGCCGCGATGAATTGCGGGCCTCGCAAATCATGGCCGAGCGCGCATTGGCGAATAAAAAAATCGAGCCCGTCTGGGATTCAGGCGTCACTGCTTATTTGACCGATGACGACGGCAAAGTTCGCGCCGTTGAACTCGAAAATTTGAAAACCGGTGAGAAATCCGAGCTTGATCTAAAATGCGTTTTTGTTGCCATCGGGCACATTCCAAATACGCAATTTCTTGAGGGAAGCGGCCTCAATCTCGACGACAACGGTTACATCATCCAGAAACCGGGAACAGGATTCACCAATATCGAAGGTCTTTTCGCAGCAGGAGACGTTGCGGACCACGTTTACCGTCAGGCAATTACCGCTGCAGGAAACGGTTGTCAGGCCGCACTGGATGCGGAACGTTACCTCGCTGAGCGGGAGTGATTCGGCTCTTGCTCTGATACCGTCATCGCGGTAAACTTGCGTACGGAAAGCGAGAAATTCCAGATCAATCAATCGAACGAAACACGATTATGAAACAGGTAGTAATTTATGCGGCAGTGGCGGGAAGTGTGTTGGCGGGAAGCGCGCAGGCTCAATTTCACAACAAGGCTCGGGAAACCGGTCAGGTAACGATCAGCCAGCAGGCTCAGGCCAACATGGTTGCGCAACAAAAAGCGAAGATCGCTCGCGGAGTTGCCGGAAAATACGGTGATCAAACCGCTCTTCAAAACTCAGCGATGTATCTCCCTGAGTGGGCGGCCAATCGCGGCGGCAGCATTCGGCTCGGGCAAATGGAGCAGGAGGAAGCCTTTTACTGGTCACAGGTTGTGAACCATCCCGATGGATCTTACACCGAGACAAAACGGGACAACAAGACCATGAAAACGACGGAGGCAAACCAGCCGG
>ERZ887851.3282-NODE-3282-length-11835-cov-7.638285_pt1 | contig 11835 bp, 10 predicted proteins | sample MGYA00521100_ERZ887851 | MGnify/ENA primary metagenome ERZ887851 (study PRJEB32303, sample SAMEA104408602) | aquatic metagenome | biome: Brackish water; feature: Pelagic; material: water | place: Baltic Sea | collected 2014-06-06T16:11:00 | depth 11,444 m ...
GCTCCGCCTCCAATGACCGCCACACGCATCCCGTCTTCCATGACTGCAAATTATGGCATGATAGCCGAAAATGCCCATGAAATCAGAACCAAGAAAAAGAGAGGGCTCCTTCATTCAGGACATGCCACAGCAAAGTCAGATAGGAACCAGAGCAAGTCGGCCATGTTGGTGACTCCATCTGAATTGATGTCCGAAGGGCAGTCATTGAAGGCCATCGGGATGCAAAGCGCTGAGACTTCATCCCAGATTGTTCCGGGGCCACAGCTTGAACTGTTGACAAAGCAATCGAAGAAACAGGAGCCATCGTCGAGCAGGGCCTCAGGTTCGTAATTGCATGCAGCTGCATACGTGCAGCCTGCGCAAGAACCATCAAGCGACGGGCAGGGATTGAAGGCTTCGGATTGTCCTTCGATGAGAACATGCATTTGGTCCACTTCAGGGCCAGCCCATGATTCAGTAGATCCCATTGGCCATTGGACCACAATGGAATCGATCACGATGACATCCGCTAAGCCGAAATGCAGAACCAAGTCAGATTGCGACAAGTAGTCAGCTCCGAGCGCCGTATACGATCGAAAAGGGGACGCTGGATGATCACAATGCACCTCGACCCAGGACCCAACGGCTTGGCTATTGGATAGCGTTCCTCGCAATTCAATTTCAACCCAATGGTTCGTGTTGACTGTGACATTCTCCCACATCCGAATCTTGTGATTTCCCAAGTTGTGAACGGCAAAATCGATGCGCCCATCCCGATTCCAATCGGCCGATGCGACCGAGTGGGCATTGGTGAAGTCTTCTGGGAAAATATCAGTAGACGGGATGAAAAAGAAGTGGTCATTTTCACTTCCCCCATTTTCAAAAAAGTGATTCAATTGATACGGTTGGGCCGGATAATGCTCGGCTACAAACGCATCGAGATCGGTGTCGTTGTCATAATCTATAAAACGGGCTCCCCACGTCCAGGATTCAGCTAGCAAGGATCCAAAATGCGCATTGGTGATGTCTTCAAACTGGGCCGTTTCAGGGTTGTAGGTCAATAAGATATCGGTGTCCTGAGGGGTGTTGGTGATGAGGAAGTCGCGCCAACCGTCTTGGTTGATGTCACCTTCTGTCAAGGTCATGGCGTCCAAAACAAAATCAAAATTGCTGGCAATGGAAAGGTCCTCAAAAGTTCCGTTGCCCTGATTGCGGTAATAGGCATTGGGATTCCACTTGTCATTGGCGACCAATAAGTCAGGCCAACCGTCCAGATCCACATCGTGAAACAAAGTGGCCAGCGTCAATTGAATGCCATTGCCAAGTCCTGTTGCCTCGGTGACATCAGTGAATACAAAGTCGCCGTCATTGCGAAACATTTTATTGGTGACTGCGGGCCATTCTTCAGAAGTGCCCGTGTTCCAAACGTCCCACAACAACGAATCCTCTGGAAGTCCCAATTCGTCCAATTCATCCATGTGGTAGGCTCCCAAATACACATCGAGATCGCCATCTCGATCATAATCTGACCAACTGGCGCAAGAGGCCAATGGCATGAATAGGGGCAGGTTACTCAAGTTGCTTCGTTCGATCCACAATCCATCATCGGCTTGCTCCATGATGATCAAAGGTGCGGCTTCTTGGGTGATGAATAAATCTAAATCACCGTCGTTGTCGACGTCCACCCATTGGATGCTTTTGCCTTCTCCTGCACAGAATGGACCCAATGCACTTTGAAGAAATTGACCTTCAGATTGTGTGTAGACGATGGCGGGGCCATTTTCTCGACAAGCGGTTACATCAGGCCATCCGTCTTGATTCCAATCCACTAAGGATATCCCCGATCCCCATTGACCCAATGGATTTGTGTAGACCATATTTTGTTCTGGAGCAATGTTGAAAAAACCTTGAGCCAGTGACGTGGGTTGAAAACAGATGCACGCAGAAATCAAGCTGAATGCAACGAGCATTCGCCCATTTTTTATATCAACTGAACGTGCATTAGAATAGGATGTTCTTTGCATGGCAACCTTGTTTCCAACCACTTGCGAGAACGCCAGAAGTTAGATGTCAAGATAAACCAATTGACCATATCAATACAATGTGCTCCGAATGAGCGGCTAGGCTTCGATTTCAGCGGTTAAATCGGCACTGAGCAACTTGGTGCATTTGGGCTCTAAGTCATCGTAAGCACCGGACATCACCGTGCATTTCCCTTTGAAGTGTACCAAGACAGCGCACTGCTCAGCTTGTGTCGCATCGTGTCCGCAGACCTCAATCAGCATCTCGATCACGTGATCAAACGAATTGTGTTCGTCGTTGTAAAGCACCAGCTGCCATCCATCAGCTGTGGCTGTGTCGAGTAGCGTGTCTTCAGCGACTTCCGTCTCTGTTGAGCCCAAAGGCATCGGACAGACAACGTGTTCCAATGGAACGGAAAATGAATAATCAGCATGATTCACGTGGCAAAAATAGCGAATATTGAATTGTCATCTGTAACGAGCAGAGAACAATTGGCCTTCAGATGGGTTTTTTTAGCATGCGGAAAGCCAAAGTTCTTCTGATCAATCAGCCTTCACCCCAAAGCCTCGGAGCGTTTTTGGAAAGGGCCGGATATGCTGTTCAATTAGCTGAAAAGCCCGAAGATGCGGCTATGGCGCTCCTTGAGCATGAGCCAGAGGTTGTCATTTGGGATGCCGAATTGGATCAGTTGACAGAGTGGGATCGATTGCGCAATACGCTCAAAAACAGAGCTCCTTTGCTTTCGATTAACCGATTGAAAGATTGGGGTCAGCTTGAAACGGTGATGGACCAAGTTCAGTCGACTTCAGGGGTCATAGGGGCAACGCATGTGAACAACCCCAATTTATCCGCTGTGTTGCAATCCCAAACCCAAGATGACGACGGGATTGACAACCCTATGGATCTTTTGGGGAAATTGAGTGAGATTTCGTCCCGCACGATCGCGGGAATGCGTCATTTCTATACCAAGGTGGGCAATAAGCTGCGTCGGGTAGAATTGGCAGACATTCGGTTCATTCAAGTCGAAGGAAAGTACAGCACCATTCATTTGGAAAGTCGCAGCTATCACATCAAAGCGTCACTGAAGGACATGGTGCACATGTTATCTTCTGACTGCTTTGTCCGCGTCTCGCGCAACAACGTGATCAACCTTGAGCACATTGACCACATTGATGTTTTTCAAAGTACTGTGCGCATCGGCAATGAGGATGTCCCGATTAGCAGAACCTACAAGGAAAACCTCATGCGCTACGTGCAACTGATGTAGCCCACAAAGAGGCGCAATAATCTAATCTCGAAGCTCTGCGATTCTGAAGTTAGCCGATTAACTTTGCGGCATGTCAAATCAGGATGGTGCAGGAGACGATGTGGCGAAGAAGCCCTTGAATTTCATTGAGCAAAAAATTGAAGCTGATCTTGCGAGCGGCAAAAACAACGGGCGTATTCTGACGCGATTCCCTCCAGAGCCCAATGGTTACTTGCACATTGGGCACGCCAAGGCCATTTGCGTCAGCTTCGGCTTGGCATCGAAATACGGAGGCATCACCAATCTGCGTTTCGACGATACCAATCCGGAAAAAGAGAGTGTAGAGTATGTGGATGCAATCCGACGTGATGTCTCGTGGCTGGGCTTTGAGTGGAAGGGAGGAGAATACTATACCAGTGATTATTTCGGTCAGCTTTATGCCTTTGCGCAACAGTTGATCGCTCAAGGACAGGCCTACATTGATGACCAGTCGCCTGAAGAGATGGCCGCTCAAAAGGGTGCCCCAGGCGTTTCCGGAACAGCCAGTCCTTTTCGGGACCGCTCGATTGAAGAAAATCAGCGGTTGTTTGAGGAAATGAAGGAAGGCAAGCACGCCGAAGGAACATGTGTTTTGCGCGCCCGTATTGACATGGCACATGACAACATGCTTTTGCGTGATCCGGTCATCTACCGCATCAAGTTCATAGAACATCACCGAACAGGTTCGGAATGGGTGATCTACCCGATGTACGACTTTGCGCATGGGCAGTCGGACTCGATGGAAGGCATCACCCACAGTTTGTGTTCTTTGGAGTTTGAGAACCATCGTCCGCTTTACAATTGGTTCATTGAGGCCTTGGGAATTTTCCCTTCTGAACAAACCGAATTTGCGCGTCTCAATTTAAACTATACCATTATGTCCAAGCGGAAATTGCTCCGTTTGGTTGAAGAGAATGCTGTGGACGGTTGGGATGATCCCCGTATGCCGACCATCAGTGGCTTGCGCCGCAGAGGTTATACCCCTGAAGCGATTCGCGAATTTGCTGAACGTGTGGGCGTTGCCAAGCGAAACAACACGATCGACGTAGGACTTCTCGAATGGGCGCTACGGGATGATTTGAACCGACGAGCTCCGCGTGCCATGGCCGTTTTGAATCCGATCAAATTGATCGTTTTGAATGTAGCTGAAGGAGAGGTGGAGTGGCTACAAACCGACAACAACCCAGAGGATCCTGAAGCGGGCTCGAGGGAATTGCCATTTGGTCGCGAGTTGTGGATGGAGGCGGAGGATTTCCGTGTCGATGTCAACAAGAAGTGGTTTCGTCTCGCGCCTGGGCGTACCGTCCGCTTGAAGTCAGCTTACATCGTTGAGTATGTGAATCACAAGGAAGACGAGAACGGACAAGTCACTGAAGTGCATGTGAATCGTGTGGCCAATAGCAAAAGTGGAGAGGACACGTCTGGAGTGAAGGCCAAAGGCACCTTGCATTGGGTGGCGACATCACATGCCGTTGAAGCCGAAGTCCGTTTGTATGACCGGCTTTTCTTGAGCGAAGATCCCGAAGGCGGAGAGGATGCGAATTTCATGAACAACCTGAACCCAGAGAGTTTGCAGGTTTTGTCGGGTTGTCAGCTGGAGCCTAGCCTTGGAGAAGCTCCAGTTGGAACCGTTTACCAATTCACCCGTTTAGGGTATTTCACGGTTGATTCCAAGTATTCCAAACCAGAAAACTTGGTATTCAATCGCGCGGTGACATTGAAGGACGGTTGGAAGGGCTGATCAGCCCTTGGCTTTAACGAGGCCCATATCTCCTGCAATTCGGTGCATCAACGTGCGTGCTGCTTCGATTTCGTTGGGGATCTCACCTTCTAGGATGGCCTCCTTGATGGCATTTTTAATTGTGCCTATGGGTTTGCTCGGTGGAATCCCGAACGTTTCCATGATTTCTTCGCCTGTAACGGGAGGTTGGAAATTGCGCAACTGATCATTTTCTTCAACCTCCTTCAATTGTTGAATGACCACCTCGTAATTAGCGAGGTAACGCTTCACACGCGCCTCATTTTTCGATGTGATGTCGGCCTTGCACAAGATCATCAACTGATCAATGTCATCGCCCGCGTCAAAAAGAAGACGGCGTATGGCGCTATCCGTTATTTGATTTTTCGTCAAGGCAATCGGTCTGAGATGCAGTAGCACCATCTTTTGGACAAACTTCATCTTGCCATCGAGTGGCAATTTAAGTCGTTTGAAAATCTTCGGAACCATGCGCGCTCCCCGATCCTCGTGACCGTGGAAAGTCCAACCGTGTCCGTCTTGAAATCGCTTCGTTGCAGGCTTGGCGATGTCGTGTAAGATGGCGGCCCAACGCAACCACAAATTATCGGACTGTTCGGCCACATTGTCCAAGACTTCCAATGTGTGGTAAAAATTATCCTTGTGCCCGATGTTCTGTCTCCATTCGACCCCCTTCAGTTTGGTCATTTCCGGGAAAAACCGCTGAAGCAATCCACATTGATCGAGCAATTTAAAGCCAACCGACGGCTCATCACTCAAAATGATTTTGTGCAGTTCGGTGTGAATGCGTTCCGTGGAAATAATATCCAAACGCTCCGCATTCCGCTGGATGGATTTTAAGTTGTCAGATGTGATTTGAAACCCGAGTTGGCTGGCAAATCGAACGGCCCGCAACATACGCAACGGATCATCGCTGTAAGTGATATCAGGATCTAGCGGAGTTTGAATACGCTGGGCGTGAAGATCTCCAATGCCATTGAAGGGGTCGATTAAATCGCCAAATGTGTCAACGTTCAGACTCAACGCCAAGGCGTTGATGGTGAAATCCCGACGCTTTTGATCATCTTCAATGCTGCCATCCTCGACGATGGGTTTCCGACTACCTCGTTCGTAGGATTCCTTGCGGGCTCCCACAAATTCCACTTCCATGTCACCGATTCGAAACATGGCAGTCCCGAAATTCTTAAAAACAGTCACCTTGCCGGCACGTAGCACTTTTGCAGCTTCTGTAGCCAGAGCAATGCCGCTACCGACAACTACGATGTCGATGTCTTTGGACGGACGATTCAACAAAAGATCACGCACGTACCCACCGATGGCAAAGACTTGCTGGTCGTTTTCGTCTGCAATGGCGCCGATGGTGCGGAACAGGGGGTGGTAGAGGTCGTCAGAATAGTTCATGCAGGAGCAGTCCTTGATATCAAAGGTAGTTGGGAGGGGGCTATGCCGCGGCCATCCTCAGGGCCGAATAATCCGAAATCGATTGCTTTCGTCGAATTCGACCAGCATCGACGGGGCTGAAGGGGCTTTGTTTTGTTGTCCATGCAAACCAATAAAGTCTACTTCCTTCTTGATGCTATTGGCAATTTGAGTGAAAACGGCAGGACTCGATTCGCCCGATTTATTCGCGCTTGTAGAAGCGATAGGCTTGCCCAATCCGTCAATGATAAACTGGCAGTAAGCATCTTGGATGAGCCGAACAGCGCAAGCTCCTGCCGCATTTACTAAGGAGGGATGGATGGCATAGCGACAGGCAGAAGCAAATGGAGCCACAACCGTCACAGGACGATCACTGACCTCCATCAACTCCCAGGCTTCATCAGGCAGTTGAGGTTGCAACATTTCCACCATGCGGTCGTTGGAAGCGAGCATTAAGAGGGGTTGATCCAAGACGCGATCCTTGATTCGATAAATCTTTTCGACTGCTCCAGCGTGGGTTGCATCTGCAGCCAATCCCCAAACGGTGTCCGTTGCGTGCAGCAGGACGCCCCCATTTTTAAGGCAAGCGATGGCGTTCAATGCATCTTCTTGCCAAGGCGCGCGGGCTTTCTTTCTGCTCATCGGTTGAATTTGAGCCATTGTTCAACGGCTACTTGAATATCTGCAACAGCGTCGGTAGATCCATCCGGAACGAATGGCATGCCGGTCACTTGTTCGTATAAGCTGATGTATCGTTGGCTGACAGTCTGGACAAACTCCTCGGGCATGTGCGGAACATGTTGACCTTCGAGCCCCATGAAGTCATGCTCCATGAGCCATTCGCGGACGAACTCTTTGCTCAATTGTTTTTGTTGGACACCGGCATTTTGCCTCTCCTCATATCCTTCTGCGATAAAATAGCGCGAACTATCGGGGGTGTGAATTTCATCAATGAGCATCAACTGCCCATTGCGCAAACCGAATTCGTACTTGGTGTCAACCAAAATCAGACCTTGCTTGGCAGCCATTTCTGTTCCTCTCTGGAAGAGGGCACGCGTGGTGTCTTCAAGTTGCTGGTAAAGTGATTCAGGAACAAGGTCTCGGGACAAGATGTCTTCCCGACTAATGTCCTCATCGTGACCTTCCTCGGCTTTGGTTGCCGGGGTAATGATCGGTGCCGGAAATCGATCATGTTCTTTCATTCCTTCGGGCATGACGACACCGCACAAGGTGCGTTTGCCCGAAGCATACGTTCGGTGAGCGTGGCCCGTGAGATAGCCGCGAATCACCATTTCCAGGCGAATGGGTTCACAGGCATGACCAATCGTAATGTTGGGATGCGGGGTGTCCAATTTCCAGGTGGGAACAAGGTCACTTACCGCATCGAGGAAATAACTTGCAATGCTGTTGAGTACCTGGCCCTTGTGAGGAATTCCCTTGGGGAGAATCACATCGAATGCACTAATCCGATCGGAAACTACGGCGACCATGAGGTCACTGCCGATGGAATACATGTCCCGGACCTTGCCGTGGTAGGCGTTGGTTTGTCCGGGGAAGTTGAATTGAGATTGCGCGAGTGTGGAGCTCATGATGTAGAACCTAATCGTCGGTCAAGGTTTGGATTGTGAATTCTTTTGTTGCGAGGCGTCTGCGACTTCAAAAGCTTGAATCATAGCGCGAACGAGACGGTGTCGCACGACATCTGCGCCCGTGAGCTGTACAATTCCGATGCCCTCGATTTCCGTCAAATAGCGCTGTGCGTAAAGCAGGCCCGACATTTGTTGTCGTGGCAAGTCGACCTGAGAAATGTCCCCCGTGATGACAAATTTGGCATCACGTCCCATCCGGGTCAAAAACATCTTCATTTGTGCCACCGTTGTATTCTGGGCTTCGTCGAGGATGACGAATGCTTTGTCCAGTGTTCTACCGCGCATAAACGCCAACGGAGCTATCTCGATTACGCCTTTTTCCAGGTGGTCAGCCACTTTGTCGAACGGCAACATGTCGGTTAATGCATCATACAAGGGTTGCAGGTATGGATCCAACTTTTCCTTTAAATCCCCCGGCAGAAAGCCCAAGTTTTCTCCGGCTTCTACGGCAGGTCGGGTCAATACAATCTTCCGAACTCGACGGTCCTTCAAAGCGGCGACAGCCATGGCGACAGCGGTGTAAGTTTTGCCGGTTCCCGCTGGGCCAACCGCAAAAGTCATATCATTCGCTCGAATGGTGTCGACAAGGATTTGTTGATTGGGCGTGCGCGCTGTAATGCGGTGGCCTCCAGGACCATAAACCAGGGTGTCGTCCTTTTTAGATTGACGCTGTACTTCTGATTCATCCGCATTGAGCAGACGATAGATGTCATCATCGGTCAATTTTTGGTACCGCTCTATGTGCCAGAGCAGCATGCGCATCACTTCATCAAATCGCCCTAGGTCCTCCAAAGAACCTTTTGCAATGATGGTGTCGCCACGGGCTATCAACTTGAGCGCTGGAAGTTGCTTTTGAATTAAGCGCCATTTTTCGTTGTCGTTGCCCAATAGGATCAACGGATCAACATTTTGGATGGAAATCTCTTTCTGTTGCATATGCGAAGACAAAAATAGGTTTCTCACCTTTGCAAAGTGTCAATTGCAACCATCACTTCTGACTTTGGCGAAGGAAGCCTCTATACGGCCATCCTGAAAGGTGCGCTTTATCAGCGCGTTCCGGACATTCGTATCGTCGACGTGGGGCATTCTGTGCGGAAATTTGATGTGGTGGAAGCCGCTTTTTTGTTGCGCTCTGTTTATCCTGAGTTCCCCAAAGGGACGGTTCATTTGATCTGTGTTCGCAGCGCAGACACCCCTGAGACTCCCCACAGAATCATGGTGTTGCACGGTCAGTACTTCATTGGTGCGGATACCGGAGTGTTTCGTTTAATTGCAGACCAGGAACCGGAAGAGGTGTTTGATTTGTCGGGACTTCGCTATGATGTTGATGCACCCACCTTCCCTGAACGGGAGGTATTTGTCCTCGCGGCGGCGCATTTGGCGCGAGGGGGTTCCGCAGATTTAATTGGGCGGCGAGTGGGTGAATTGCGGCCAGGCTCGCCGAAACGACTAGCCCATGAAGGACACACATTGATTGGTCATGTCCACTACATCGACCATTTCGGCAATGTGATCACCAACATCACGAAAAAGGCTTTCAAGGAATTTGGCAAGGGACGGAAGTTCGAAATTGAGATGCGGACACCGCGCATGGGCATTCGCAAAGTACATGATCACTATCAGGATGTCTTGGCTGGTGAGCGCGTGGCCGTTTTCAATCATGCCGGTTTGCTTGAAATCGCCATCAACAACCACAGTGCCCCCGGTGGAAGAGGGGGGGCAGATGCCTTGTTGGGTCTTGGCAGAGACCACCGCATCCGCATTCGATTTGAAGATGAAAACACCTTATGAAATGAGCATCGTTCGCATTGTGCGCATGGAATTCAAAGAAGAATGCACCTCCGAATTTGATGCCATATTTGCTGAATCTCAATCGAAAATAGAGGCGCAACCGGGTTGTAGAAAGGTCCTGATGCTTCGCTCAACGCTGAACCATTGCCAGCGGACCACGATGAGTTGGTGGAACAATGAGCAGGCACTGAATGCTTATCGACAATCAGAGCTGTTTGGCAGTGTTTGGCCGAAAACAAAGTCACTGTTTGCTGCGGAGCCCATTGCTTGGAGCATGGATTGGTCATCTGAAATCACGTGGCCTCACTGATTCACATTAACTTGCGCCTTCGCAACATGATCGCATTATTTCTCAAAGAACTTCGGGGGTTTTTCAGCACATTAATGGGCTACGTCGTAGTGGTCGTTTTTCTGCTACTTCTCGGCCTTTTTTTATGGGTCTTCCCAGGTGAACGAAACATTCTGGATGCAGGACAGGCCTCTTTGGAGGTTCTGTTTGCCTGGTCTCCTTGGATTTTTATGTTCCTCATTCCGGCCATTACCATGCGCTCGTTTGCAGAAGAACACCGAACGGGAACCATGGAGCTACTGCTCACACGCCCTTTAGGCGAAGGGCAGATTGTGTTGGCAAAATTCCTGGGTGCTTTTGCCGTCATGGTGTTCGCTTTGGTGCCGACACTTTTGTATATCCCCATTTTGGGGGAATTGGGGCAGCCACAATGGAATTTTGACGCGGGCGCCATTCGAGGGAGCTACAGCGGACTATTGCTTTTAGGGGCAGCTTTCACGGCCATTGGCGTCATGGTCTCAACTTGGACGCGGAATCCGTTGGTTGCATTTCTACTCTCCTTGCTTCTTTTGGTTTTTACATTCATCGGATTCACCGCACTTTCTCAGTTTTCATGGCTGGGATCTTGGGACCTTGCTTTTAGTCAACTTGGTATGGAATCGCATTACCGGGCCATGAGTCAGGGGCTGCTTCATGGTCGCGATATTTTGTATTTTTTGGTTGTGATTGGGGTGAGTTTGTGGACCGCCCGTTTGGCCTTGCTTTGGACACGCGGAAAACGTCGGCATGATTTGGTGCAATGGGGACTTGGATTGGCACTTTTGTCCACAGTCACTTTTGCGGTGAACTTGTTTCCCTTTCAATGGGATTTGACGGAGGAGGGGAGGCATACGCTGACAGAGTCAACCCAAGATTTGCTGTCCAATTTGGAGGACGAGGTTTTTGTAACATGTTACTTGTCCGGGGAATATCCAGCTCAATGGAAACGACTTGAACGTTCCATTCGATTCCAATTGAATGAATTTGCAGAGGTGGCTTCGGGAAAAATGCGATTTCAATTCGTTAATATCTATGACTCAGATGACCGCCAAACGATCGGTCAGAACGAGGAGAAGTTATTTGATCAAGGCTTGGCGTTTACTCGAATCGCGTTTGAGGAAAATGGAATCAAGGCTTTTCAAACGGTCTGGCCAGGGGCAATGATCTCGTACCGCAATAGAAAGGAAACAGTCCAGTTTTTCAAATCTGACATGCCCGAACCTACGGAGGCAATGATTCAAGGTTCGATCAATTCGATTGAGTTCGAATTGATTTCTGCAATCCGAAGACTGCTACGAGAAGAACGTCCTAGCATTGCCATGATTGAAGGGCATGGCGAGTTAGAGGCCCCTGAAGTGGCCGACTTCGTCATGGACTTGGAACAAGATTTTGATGTTTATCGAGTTCGGCTCAATGGCCAACTCAACGTGCTTTCAGAACGACTCGAAGGCATGGCACAACGCACGAACCGTTTCGACTTGGCCATAGTGGCGAAACCGGATTCAAGCTTCAATTATCAAGATCAAGTCATCTTGGACCAGTTCATCATGAACGGAGGCAAGGTGCTGTGGTTGATTGACCCCATTCACACGGACATGGACAGCTT
>ERZ887851.3284-NODE-3284-length-11832-cov-57.987603_pt1 | contig 11832 bp, 3 predicted proteins | sample MGYA00521100_ERZ887851 | MGnify/ENA primary metagenome ERZ887851 (study PRJEB32303, sample SAMEA104408602) | aquatic metagenome | biome: Brackish water; feature: Pelagic; material: water | place: Baltic Sea | collected 2014-06-06T16:11:00 | depth 11,444 m ...
TTAAAAACAGATCCAAAAGAAAAAAACAATCTGATAAATAACCCTGATTACAGTAGAAAATTAAAAGATATGAGGATGGCTTGGAGAAAAAAAATAAATTATGCACGTGGAGAGGGTAAAGCAAAAATTTTGAGATACACATTCGATAGTAAAGCAGAACAAGGAAATATTACGATGCCTAAATGATGATATTTTAGATTAAAATAGCTATCTCCAATCAAAGAATATAAATATTAGTAAAAATGAAAAAAAATTACATTAAGTTTCTCTGGCTAATTTGCCTATTTATGGCTTCTTGTAAGACAGTTACAGAGAATACAGAGCCTGTTAGTTTTAATGAAGGCTGGAAATTTTACAAGGGTGAAGCTAGTAATGCCCAAAACTTGAATTTTGATGATTCTGATTGGCGGGATCAAAATTTACCACACGACTGGGCCATCGAAGGTCCATTTGATATACAATACAATGCTCGATGCGGAGGATTACCATTTCATGGTGAGGGATGGTATCGAAAATCTTTTGATATCTCAAAAAAAGCAAAAGGCAAACACGTAAGCCTTCATTTTGACGGTGCTATGTACAATGCCAAGATATGGCTAAACGGAGTTTTAATTGGTAATCGACCAAATGGTTATATAGGTTTTTCTGTAAAATTGAGTGAATATCTAAATTATGGTGAGGAAAATCTCATTGCAGTTCAATTAACTCCAGAAGATTTATCTTCTAGATGGTACCCTGGTGCAGGAATCTATCGAAACACATGGTTAGAAATAAACAACCCTGTTCATGTTGCTAAATGGGGGACATTCATTACAAGCCCTATAATTACAAATGAATTAGCCAATATTAATATTCAAACTGAAATTGAAAATACCACATCAACAAATAAAACTATTACGATTCAGACCCAAATTTTTTCTAAAGAAAACCAACAGTTGAGTTCTGTTTCTGAAACTATTTCTGTGAACAAAAATGAAATATCTATTATTAACCAAAGTAGCGAAATAGTAAACCCAAAATTATGGGGTTTGCAATCGCCCTACCTCTACAGAGCTGAGACTAAATTATTTGAAAAAGGTAATTTGATTGACACTTACAATACCTCATTTGGTGTTCGTACAATCAATTATGGAAGTGAATTTGGATTTAAATTGAATGGGGAATCTACTCGATTTCAAGGAGTGTGTCTCCATCATGATTTAGGGCCGTTGGGGACTGCTGTAAATAGAAGAGCAACCGAGCGTCAACTAGAAATTATGCAAGATATGGGTGTTAATGCCATTCGCACCAGTCATAATCCTCCATCCCCAGAACAAGTGCAACTATGCGATGAAATGGGATTGATGATTCAAATAGAGGCATTTGATATGTGGGAAAAACCAAAGGTGAAAAATGGATACAGCAAAGTTTTTAATGAGTGGCACAAAAAAGATTTAAGAGATATGATTCGTGCTTTTAGAAATAGCCCTTCTGTTGTCATGTGGAGTATCGGTAATGAAATTTTAGAACAAAGTGATAAAATTAATGGAAAACGTATAGCAAATGAACTAGCAATGATTTGCAAACAGGAAGACCCAACTCGACCTACCACCGCAGGTTTTAATTATTATCCAGCCCCAATAAAGAATGGTTTAGCTAGTGCAATAGATCTTGTTGGGTGGAATTACAAGCCAAGAAAATATTCAGAAATAACAGAGCGAAATCCAGACTGGGTCATTTATGGTTCTGAAACATCAAGCACAGTAAGTAGTCGCGGGGTCTATCATTTACCTATAGAGAAATATGAGCTTCATGAATCATTACAAATTACTAGTTATGACATAATTGGTCCGCCTTGGGCTTATCCTCCAGATATTGAGTTTGAATCGTTGGAAAATAATCCAAATAATTTAGGCGAATTTATTTGGACTGGATTTGATTATTTAGGCGAACCAACTCCCTTTGGAGGTAAAGACAACTCAACAAACGGTTACTGGAATGGAAATTGGCCTGCCAGAAGTTCTTATTTTGGAGCGGTAGATTTGTGTGGCTTACCAAAGGATCGGTTTTATCTTTACCAAAGTCAATGGACCAAAGACCCTATGGTTCATGTGCTTCCACATTGGAATTGGGAGGGAATGGAAGGAAAAGAAATTCCTGTATTTTCATATACAAATTGTGACGAAGTGGAGTTATTTGTAAATGGCAAATCCCATGGGAAAAAAATAAAGGGTATTGATAAAACGCCTATCCCCATTGACTTTATAGACTGGGAAGGTGGCCGATACCAAGGCGATTTCATGTCTCCCTACCGATTGCATTGGAATGTTCCCTATGAGGCAGGCGAACTTAAAGTTGTAGGATACATTGATGGAAAAAAAGTCACAGAAAAACAAATAAAAACTGCTGGAAAACCTGCTAAAATAGAACTCATTCCGGATCGTAACCTCATCAAATCAGATGGAGAAGATATGGTATTTGTAACCGTGCGTATAGTAGATAAGGAGGGTAATTTGTGTCCAAATTCAGACAATCTTATAGAGTTTGAGATTGAAGGAGAAGGCATCATTGTCGCTGTGGGAAATGGTAATGCAGCGACCACGGAGGCCTTTCAATCAAATGAACGTAAGGCTTTTAGCGGCCAATGTATGGTTTTTATCAAAGCTTCTAAACAGGCTGGTTACATCAATTTAAAAGCAACATCAGAAAGGCTTGCTGAAGTACAAGTTCAAATTCAAACCAAAAGGTAATCAATTAAATCTATTTGTTTTGTTTGATGAACTCTGTTGGAGTCATTTCATACAAAACCTTGAAAGATTGTGTGAAATAAGAAGGCGTATTAAATCCTGTTTTATACATGCACTCTTTCACACTAAACCCCTTGATTAAATACTGAGCAGCTAAATTTAATTTATAATTACGTAAAAACTCTGTGGGCTTTAAACCAGTAATTGATTTTACTTTATTAAAAAAAGTAGTTCTGCTCATTCCACAGAGATTCGAAAGTTCTTGCACTGTAAATGTTGAATTATCAATATTATCTTTAATAATATCAATCATATTTTCTACAAAAAGTTCATCTAGTGATGAAATATTAATTGTTGAAGGTTCAAAGTTGAGCTTTTTAAACTCCTTATGTAGCTTTTTTCGATTATCCAGTAACGAGGCTAATTGAGTTTTCAAAACTTCCAAACTAAAAGGCTTTGTTAAATAAACATCCGCACCAGATTTTAAACCTTCAATTTTTGATTCATCGTTGGCTCTAGCCGAGAGTAAAACAATAGGGATATGACTGGTCTTAATATCACTCTTTAGTGTATGACAAACCTCTATGCCATCGGGACCCGGCATCATAACATCACTGATTATGATGTCTGGTAATTCCTCTAAAGCAAGCGTAATCCCTTGGGTTCCATCGAGACTAGAAATAGTGTTGTAGTAGTGGCATAACTCTGAAGTTAAATAATGGTGTATTTCAAGATTATCTTCAATAATTAACAGTTTGGGTTTGTTTTTATCATCAAAACCAACCATTTGTCTCTCTTTTGTTAAAATTGGTGTATCGGGATCATTTACTTTAGAAATAACGATTTCGTTGTTTTCAACCATCTGATCATCAGTCAAGTGAGCATTTCCCAAAGGAATCAAAATGGTAAAACAGCTTCCTTTCTGGTACTCGCTAACAACTTCAATAGAACCTCCATGAAGCTGGGCAAGATTTTGAGAAAAAGAAAGTCCGATTCCAACCCCTTCATTTTCTTTATTTTGATTTTCAGATTGATAAAATCGATTGAAAATATTATTTAAATCAGACGGTAGGATACCCTTGCCATTATCTTCTACAGAAATTTCCACATGTCCATCTATAAAACTAGAGTGTTTAGCTTTTACTTCTTTAAGTCTTATGGATATTTCACCATCCTTTGATGTGAATTTAATTGCATTTGATAATAGGTTATGGAGGATTTTTTCAAATATATTAATATCTATCCAAGCAAATAACTTCTGAGCATTGATATTATGACTTAATACAATTCCCTTCTGATCTGAGCTTGTATAAAACTGCTCTATTATTTTATGTAATAGTGTCACCAAATTAATATGGTTACACATTAAATTCATTTTTCCCTGATCTAATTTTCTATAATCTAAAAGTTGCTTTATCAATTTTAATAAATAATCCGAATTGCTTCGCATGGTTTGGTACAACTTCAATCGTTCTTTCTTTTTGAGCTTATCGCCTTGCTTTATCAATTTTTCAGCAGGACCTAAAATGAGTGTGAGTGGGGATCTAAGCTCGTGTGAAATATTCGTAAAAAATTCTAATTTAACTCTGTTGATTTCCTTTTCTTTTTCTTTTTCTAGACGATCAAATTCTAAATTTCGTTTTCTTTTAATATCAATTACCGTGAATCTCATAAGCATATAAACTAGAATGATACATAATATAATATATGTCATTTTAGCCCATAATGTAAAATACCAAGGTGGTAACAAGGTCAAGTTTACTTTTGCTGGTTTTTCAGACCAGACCCCTTTATTATTACTACCGTATACTTTAAATACATAATCGCCAGGTTTTATGTTGGTATACTTAGCTACACGTAATTCGGAGTTAGTTTCTATCCAGTTTTCATCAAAACCCTCTAGAATATATTTATATTTATTAAATCTAGAATCATTGAAATGAAGAGAAGCAAAACTAAATGAAAAATTATTGATATTGGCATCTAAAGTAATGTGGTCTGTATGAGCTATACTTTGATATAAAATTATTTTATTGTTAATTTCCTGCAGAGGCTTTACCGGCTCATACATAATACTAAGATCAGTGAGTAAAATACGTGGAGGAATATTACTTTTTTTGTTAGATTTTGAAGTAAATACATTGATTCCATTTACCCCACCAAAAACTAATTCTCCATTTTTTCTTTTCAATGCTGAAATTTCACTCATCTCAGGATTTTGAAGCTCATTTGTTGAATAAGTCTCAAAGCTTTCTTCTTTTGGATCAAACCTAACCAAGCCTGTATTAGTCCCTACCCACAAAAAACCATTGTCATCCTCTTGTATAGAGTTAATAACATCATTAGGGAATTGCTTGTTTTGGGTGTTGTATCGTTTAAAACCAATGACACTTCGCTCTTTATTCCTAATTAATTTATTAAGCCCCCCGCCGATGGTACCAATCCACAAGGTTTTATTTGCACTCTCAAAAATTTGTAAGGTATAATCGCTTCCAATACTATTGTCATTAGATGAGTCAAACCTGTAAGATTTAAAATAACTTTTAGTAATATCAGTACTGTTTTCAATTAATTTATTTAACCCATTATTTGTAGTAATCCAAAGTACTCCACTAGTATCTCTAAATATATCCCTAATAATTTTTCCTGTAAATTGAGCTTTTTGATCAGCAGGATTTATAAATGAAAAGTACGGCTTGCTTTCAGGTGAATTCCACTCTACTAAACCTAGGCCCGACCCATAGTATCCAATCCATAACCTGTTTTTACCCTCACTAAATATTGAATGAATAGCTAAAGTTTTTACATTAGTACCATCATCAACAGGCTTGTTAAATTTTTCAAACTTGAAATCTTTTGATGAATCATTTTTTTTAATAACCAATTTATTCAATCCACCATTTTCAGTCGAAAACCACAAAATAGAGTGGTTTTTATCAATGATATTTTCAGAAATTGAAAAAATATTGTTAGATGTTAAGCCATTTTCGTTTTTAGATAAAGTAAAGGACTCAAAGGAATTATAATTGGAGGTTGAATTTGATAAGAAATTTAAACCTCCAAGCTCTGTACCAACCCATAAATTCCCAAACTGATCCTCATGTAAACTTCTAATTTTATTACTACTTAAACTACCTTCACGATTGTTTTTTCTAAAATGATTAAATTGATAGTCACTATTCGTTTTTTTATAAATACCACCCCCATTAGAACCAACCCATAAATTACCCGTCCTGTCAACGAACAAACAATTGATGGAATTATTTTTAAGTCCTATAAATTCCAATTTTTCAAAATCAATAGTCTTTACAATAAGAGCCTCTCCATTTTTGGAAACATTAGAAAGCTTTTCATCAATTACACACCACAAATTATTATTGCGATCCAAAACGCCAAAACGATTTGATAAATTATTTATGTTTTTTGTGAAGATTAATTTACTATTGTCTTTGTAAATAATTTTATCATTATAAAGTTCCCAGCCTGTACCATTGGGTGCTGAGAGTTGAGAAATGAAATTTGTACTTTTAGCTGGTGTAAAATCAAGAGCTTTGATTTGACCGTCAATTATTTTGTAATTTAATAAATATAAAACTTGATTACTTAAAAAAAATACATCATTCTGTTTTATCAAAATTCTATTCCCCAATTTTTCAACTGGCTTTTCTACATCTTCAGACAAAAGAACGTGAAATTCCATTTCATCAACATTTTCTTTAAGAACAGCATAGCATGTTTTTTGCTTAAACTGAACCCATAAAATTCCATCATCGGATATCGATACATCATTAACATAATTTCCAAATTGACTTAGTTTTTTACTAAAGTTAAAAAAGATTTCTTTTTCTAAGTTATAATAATTCAATCCACCATCTAAAGAGGCAATCCAAAGGTTGCCATAATAATCTGACTCAATTTTCTGGATGATTCTACCTGAGATACTAGAGCTAGTATTTTTTGAAGGTCTAAAGACCTTGAAATTATATCCATCATATTTATTAAGACCATCATTAGTTCCAAACCACATGAATCCATCCTTATCTTGAATAATACAATTTACGTCATGTTGTGATAAACCATCTGCTGAATTGAAATTCTTAAAAATTAGTTCCTCATTAAATACAACGCTAGAGGATAAAGATAAAATTAAAAATAGCAGCCCAACTTTATATAGGTATCTCATAATACATAATTCAATTTTAGAATTAAAATCTAAACTTACAAATAAATATATTTATCATTAGTATATGTTTAACATATGTGATGTATTTTAACACATTTGAGTAAAAGAGAAATAATTAGTTATATTAATTTTAAGAAAATATTAAACTTATTAAATTTTAACTTTGATGATAGATAAAAATAATTTCAAATTAAATAAATATTACATGGCTTTTAAGCATATTGTATTTATGTGTATTCTTCTATTAAGTTTTAAAGTTTCCAGTCAAACCCTAGTTGTCAAGGGGACGGTGCTAAGCGAGGAAAGTGGTCAGCCAATCCCTGGGGTTACAGTAATCATAAAAGGGACATCCATTGGTACTACTACAGATTTTGACGGGTTCTATACAATTGATGCTGCCATGGAGACTATTTTAGTATTTAGCTATGTTGGTTTAGAAGAAGTAGAACTTACTGTAACTGAACCAATACACAACATTTTGATGAAAGAAAACCTTACAGGCTTGGACGAAATCGTTGTAGTAGGATATGGTACTTTTAAAAAACGTGAGCTAACAGGTGCTATATCTTCAGTAAAATCTAAAGACTTAATGAAAACACAAACCTCTGATTTTGCTTCTGCTATTCAAGGAAGAATGGCAGGGGTTAGTGTTCGTCAAGGCAATGCTGCACCTGGTGAAAATGCTACGATTACTATTCGTGGGATTACCTCTTTTCAAGATGGAGGCTCAGGACCCTTATATGTTGTAGATGGAGTTACTTATATTGAAAATCCAAACATTACACCACAAGAAATTGAATCCATTGAAGTTTTAAAAGATGGTGCTTCTGCAGCTATTTATGGCTCTAGAGCATCTGGTGGTGTGATTCTAATTACCACTAAAAAAGGGAAAGAGGGCCAAATGAAAGTGAGTTTTGATTCTTACTACGGAGTCCAAAACATTACATCAGGTATTCCACTAGCGAATACCTTAGAGGCACTATATATTAATGACATCTTATATAGATACGATGATATCAACTTTAACCCTCTCGATCAAAATCCAGATGGATTAGAATACAATACAGATTGGATGGGGCTACTTCAAGTAGATTCAGCACCTATTCAAAACCATTCATTAAGTGTGAGTGGTGGCAAAAATGGGTTGACATATAGTGTTGTTGGAACATTTTTTAATCAAACAGGGTCTCTGATTAATTCCGATTTTAATAAACATTCTTTGAGAAGCAACACAGGTTTTACAAAAGGCAAATTTACAGCACAAGCTAATCTGAGTGTTAATTTCAGTAAACAAACAAGAGAACCATACGGAATCATTTATGATGCTGTGAGACTGCCTCCTTACAGGCCTCCTTTTGATCTTAATACAGATATTTTTGAAAGCAATTCTGAAGACCAGACTAATACGGAAAGGATTTCTAATTTTGCCGGAAAACTCAAACAAGAAAGTTCCAATAAAATCAATAACTTCAATGGAAATATACAGCTTGGATACGAAATCATTGAAGGGCTGACCGCTAGGGCCAATATCGGCAGATCTTATTATAACAAGAAAGATCGCTTTTTCCAACCAAGTTTTGAGATTTATAATGGCCTAGGAGAAATTAACCTTGGCGCTAGTAACTTAAATGCTCAACTTAGATTGGGCGATGCGACAAGCAATAGGAGTATCGATGAATTTACGTTGAGCTATAAAAAAAGTTTTAAGAAACATAATTTTAATTTTTTACTAGGGAACACCTATGAATCTTCTAGCTATGAGTTTTATCAAACAGGTGCCAATAACATCACAAGTAACCTTACCCCTGTTTTAGGAAATGGTGAGCCCATTGTTGGTACGCAAATCATAAACAAAAACGAGAGTGTATCTTACTTAGGAAGAATCAATTATAATTACAACTGGAAGTACCTATTAAGTCTTGTTGTACGACGAGACGGCTCTAGTAACTTTGGCCGCCAAAAATACGGAACCTTCCCTTCTGTTTCTGCGGGATGGAATTTCTCTAACGAATCTTTCTTTAAAAATTTAAAAAATACCATCTCTACGGCGAAATTACGTCTTGGGTATGGTACTACTGGAAGCGATAGAATTCCTCCATATAGCTTCAGTCCTGTAGTTATTTCTAATGTAGATTATATACTTGGAGAGGACCCCAGTTTAATTTCTGGCCTAACACAACCAGGATATGCAGACCCAAATTTAAAATGGGAGTCAAACATCAGTAAAAATATTGGATTGGATTTGACTTTTAAAGGCGGCAAGGCAGGTCTTGAAATCGATCTATACGAACAAGACAAAGAGGATATGCTACTTGCTATTACTACACCAATTTCGGCAGGTTCAACTCCTGTGAATGGAGAAACTTATGATCGTTTTTTAACCAACATTGGAGACTTAAGAAACAGAGGTATTGAAATCAACGCTTATTACAACCACGAATTTGGACCAGTTTCGACTAAATTCAGTGCAAATTTTACAAAAAATGAAAATAAAGTTGTAAAACTATCTAGGGAGGGAGAGGTTATTTTTGATGGTTATCCAAATATTATAAGAGTCAATCAAACAGAGCCTGTGGCTGTTCTTGAGGCGGGCTTACCTGTTGGCGCCTTTAAAGTTTATGAAACCAATGGCACCATTAAAACAGATGAAGAACTGGCAGCCTATCAACTCCTAGACCCGAATGCACAAAAAGGAGACTTAAAGTATGTTGATACGGATGGGAATGGAGAATTAAATAACAATGATAAGGTTTACAAAGGGTCTTATCAACCAGATTTTGAAATAGGTTTTAATATAGATGCTAATTACAAGAATTTTGATTTCTCTGTGCAATTCTATGCAGTCAGTGGCAACACTATTTACAATGGTCAAAAACAATATGCCTACAGCACAAAACGACATAGAGATTTGGTGTACAGTTGGACCGATGAAAACCCTACATCCAATATACCCACACCACGTTCAAACATAGAACACCCCAATGTTCAAACCTCAACGGATTATTTTCTTGAGGATGGGTCGTTCATTAGAGTTCGTAATATAATTCTTGGTTACTCACTGAATGATAAATTATTGGATAAAATAGGCGTTGAAAACTTTAGGTTCTATGTCAATGCTCAAAACCCGATTACGTGGACCAAATACTCAGGGTTTGATCCCGAGGTTGGAAGCAGCAATCCATTTAATGGAGGCTTAGATAGAGGAAACTATCCAGTTACTGCAAATTACAGCGCTGGTATCTCAATTACATTTTAATTTTTTAAATCCTAGAAAAATGAAACTAAATAAATTAAATATAGTAGTAATGACTACAATTGCTATGATTTGCAGTTGTAGCGATGATCAACTAAATATAGAAAACCCCAACAATTTAAGTGCAGATTCTTTTTGGTCTACAGAAAATGATGTTCAACAAGGGTTGATAGCCACTTATGCTGCATTACAACTTGATGGCCTTTTTGGTGGATCATCTGCCACTCAACATCCCGTAAGGTCAGACACAGGAAGACCCAACAATTGGAATGCGAATGCCATTGGTCTAAATAAACTAGCATTCAATGAAAATTCTGATATTGTTAAAAAACGATGGCGCGATTGTTATATTGGTATATATCGAGCCAACCAAGTGCTTGTAAATTTAGATAAAATTGACTTATCTGTCTCTACTAAAAACCAAATTGAAGCAGAGGCAAGATTTTTGAGAGGATTTTTCTACTATTCTTTGTATCGAGGCTATAACGGAGGAAGTGTGATTATACATACCACTGTACCTGAGTCTAGTGATGATTTTTATAAATCACCATCACCCGCAGAAGATGTTTATAATTTAATTATTTCTGATTTAGAGTTTGCATACAATAATTTACCAGAGCAATACGAAAATAATCAAGATATAGGAAGAGCAACCTGGGGGGCAGCGGCTGCGATGCTTGGAAAATTATTTATCAATGAACATAATTACACCGATGCTAAAGATAAATTACAAGAAATCATCAATAGCAATTTGTATAGTCTTACAGCCAATATTGGAGATAATTTTGATATTGAGCATGAAATGAATAATGAATCTATTTTTGAAATTCCATTTTCAACAGAATTGAAATCTGGCACATCGAATGGAGCAAGTGACGGACCACTGGGCTCAGAAGCTACATCACGAGCTAGAACTTTAGCAACTACACAAGGGGGTGGATATAGAACTATTATGCCTTCGTATTATATGACCATGTTGTATAAAAATGATGTTATGGACCCCAACAATCCAATCAATGCCAATAGAAATGGAAATGCTAACTATTCCATCAGAGCTTCTATGTCAATAGCCATTGCAGATGACGATAATACCACTCTATACCAAAGAGCATCAAACCTAGGCGGAGGGTATAATAACTTTGAGGCATCATATGTGAAAAAATTCCAAAATTGGACGCTTTTCACAGAAAGCGATCAATCTATTTCTGGGATTAATGAAAGAGCCATCAGACTGGCAGATATTAAACTTTTATATGCTGAATGTTTACTCATGCTAAATGGATCCTTTGATGATGCCCTTGGACAGGTTAATGATATAAGACAAAGAGCTGGTGTTGTTTTACTTAATTCAGCTGATTATGACCCGGAAAGTCTAATGGAACATATTATGTGGGTAGAACGCCCTTTAGAACTTATGTTTGAAGGTCATGATACGAGATGGGAAGATTTAAAACGATGGGATAAAGTACAAGAGCAATATGATCGTTTAGCTTCAATACGTTATGTTTTAATTCAGCAAAACCTGTATGAATTTGATCCAGTTATTCACACCAATTTTACTGAAGAAACAGCACTTAAAGAATTTGAGGATGCAGCTAATTCATATCAGCCAGGTACTCATAATTATTTTCCAATTCCATCGACAGAACAGAACTCGAATCCAGATCTTT
>ERZ887851.3291-NODE-3291-length-11806-cov-8.235810_pt1 | contig 11806 bp, 10 predicted proteins | sample MGYA00521100_ERZ887851 | MGnify/ENA primary metagenome ERZ887851 (study PRJEB32303, sample SAMEA104408602) | aquatic metagenome | biome: Brackish water; feature: Pelagic; material: water | place: Baltic Sea | collected 2014-06-06T16:11:00 | depth 11,444 m ...
TGATAAGGTGGAGCCGGTGCAGACTAGCACAGGGTCTACTGTCAAAGCGCCAGTTCTGGTGACGGGCGCGGCTGCTTCTATCAAGAAGACCAGCGATCTTCCCGATCCTAACAAGGAGGCCAACGAGAAGCTTGGTGAGGATGAAGAGGTTTCAGAAAAGAGCAAGGAGGCGCGGTTGATTTGGATGGTGTTGCTGGTGCTTTTATTGGTGATTGGCGGGCTGGCGATTTGGTTGACTAGCTCGGGGGGGAATCAAGCTGCTGTTGCTCAAGCGCAGGCCGATGAAGATGCAGGTCCCTCAGCCGAGGAGCTGAAAAAAGAGTGGCGGACAGGGGGCTGGAAGCAGGAGGCAAGTAATGTGCTCATCGGCTTCATGAGTGCAAAGTCAGCTGAGGAGAAAATGAAGTATGCGATTACCAATGACGGGGTGCAGGAAGATCTTCAGCAATTCTATCCAGCAGGTAGTGATGACTCGGATACGCCTGCTGAGTTTTTTGCGCATCGCTCTGGCTCTGAACAAGATCACGAGCGCGGTATTTTCAGGATGCAGTATCGCCAGCCCGGGCAGGTTGAGATCAAAGATTATTTTGCTCCGATTGGGTCCTTGGACAAAATAATGGGAATGAAAGAGGCAACGCTCATTGATATGGCGTATGCGATCAATAAAAGGAATGTGTCTGTGCCGATTAGCATTATGGCATTTTTCAAAGAGACGGAGGCAGGCTTAAAGCTTGATGCCTCTGTTTTTATGCAGGGCAAGTTCCGAACGTTCCGCTCTTTTGTCAATTACCCGAAGCCAGGGGGTAAAAAAATATTTCGTGTTACGATCAGTGAGTCTATCGACCATGAGCTGCGAGATAATAAGCAGTACCGCACCTACCGAATCGAAGATTTTGCCTATCCAGAAGAGCATGTGAATGTCTCTGTGAAGGTTAATTCTGAGGTGGGTAAGATTCTATCTGCCCTCAATTGGAGAGGGACGGACCGGGACTACCAAGCGCGCACCGCTACCCTCGAGCTAGGGTGGAGCAAGGCAAAGCCGGTGAGTTTGCAGGTGGAGCGCTTGATATGCTGGGAGTTTCTGGGTGTGGGTGGTGAGATTGGTAATAGCGCAGAGGATGCTGATTCCGATGAAGTTACTAAGGTGCCGCAAACAAGCGATAAGTAATGGCGGTGGAAACAACGGTAGCGGCCATTGCATCCCCCCCTGGTATGGGTGCGGTAGGTATGATTCGTGTCAGTGGACCGGAGGCTTTTTCATGTGTTAGTGATTGTCTTCCCAAGGGCCAGGATGCCGGTCAATTTGCGGAGCGCTACGCTAAGCTCACGAGGATTGTGGATGCTAATGGTGAGACTGTTGATGAGGTGTTGATCACCTGCTTTCACGGTCCGAGGAGTTACACGGGTGAAGATACGGTGGAGATAGCGTGTCATGGTGGCGTGCTGGTGATGCGGCGTGTGCTGCAGGGCTTGCTTGATGTGGGCATAGAGCCAGCTGGTGCTGGCGAGTTTAGTCAGCGGGCATTCATGAATGGTAAGATGGACCTGACACAGGCGGAGGCGGTGATGGATTTGATCTCTGCTCAGACAGATCTAGCGCTGCGCGCTGCGCACGAACAGCTGCAGGGCACTCTGGGCGATGAATCGGAAGCGATACGTGAGGAGATCCTCGGTATAGCCGCCCATATTGAGGCATACATTGATTTTCCAGAGGAGGATATCGATACGGATACCGGCGCGGCTTTACTCGGGCGCTTGGGTGCGGTGGCTGATAGCATTAGCCGGTTATTGCAAACTGCGGAGCAGGGGAGGATTTTGCGGGAAGGGGTCAGGACGGTGATTTTTGGCGCACCCAATGCGGGCAAGTCGAGCTTGCTCAATAAGCTGCTAGGATACGAGCGTGCCATTGTCAGTGATATTGAGGGCACGACCCGCGATACCGTCGAGGAGGTGGTTAATCTGCAGGGCATCCCGGTGCGTCTGATCGATACTGCGGGTATGCGTGAGTCTGAGGATGTGGTGGAGGCTCAAGGGGTGCAAAGGACACGTGATCAAGTTGAAACGGCAGATCTTATTTTGGAGGTGGTTGATGGAACGCAGCCGCTAGTACATCGCTTAGGTGATGATGAGCTAAGTGGCAGGCACCATCTTTTAGTGATTAATAAATCAGACCTGAGGGAGCATGCAGACTGGGCGGAGCAGCAAGGTGTGCGCATCTCTTGCATGGCGGGAGAAGGTCTTGATGAACTCAGCAATGTGATTGCGGCTGAGCTATCGATGGGCACGGGTGAATGGGGTGGCCATGCGGTGGCCATTAATGCCCGACATCAGGCATGCCTTAAACGTGCTCAGGCGGCTCTTGCTTCCGCTCAAGCAACATTGCAGGAGGGCATGGGGGCAGAGTTTGTCTCTATCGAGCTGCGCGATGCGATGGAGGCGATCGGGGAGATTGCCGGAAGGATCGATACTGAGGAGCTACTCGGTGAGATCTTCAGCAGCTTTTGTATTGGTAAGTAGCCTGTGCAGGCGTGCGCGGCGGCATGTCCAGTCCCTGCTTATTTCTCTTTGTTTTTATCAAAGAAGATTTTGATGTCGGCTTCTTTAGTGCCAAGAAGTTCTTGGGCTCTAATCAGAGCATCTCGGGTGGAGATGTTTGGGTTTTCACTGAAGTACATGAACAGATTGGTCTCACCTTGGGTGCGGTCACAGCCTGCTTGTAGGGTTTCTAAGACACCGGATTTTTTCAGCACTTCATAGACCTCACGGGTGGCACCTGAAATCAGTACGTGAACTCCTTTCTTGCGGGTGTGCTTGATCAGGTCGTCGAGTGCCAGCACGCTGGTAGCATCAAGGTGACGCGCGTTCTTGAGCCGGAGAATGATGACCTTGAGGTTTTCGTTTGCGATGGTTTGCTGAACCTGTGTGCGGAAGAGGTCGGCGGCACCAAAGAAGAGGTCGCCCTCAACGTGCACGATTGAGATGGAGGGGATTTGGCGTTTATCTTTTTTGTTGAGCTCGCGTAAGTCACCGTCGTCACTCATTTCATATTCGACGAGGTGGGGTTTGGAGGCTTTGCGCAGGAAGAGGGTGATAGAGAGGCCAACACCTATAAAAATGGCGTAATCAAGACGTGTCAGTAAGGTAGCCGCAAAGGTGGTGATGATAACGAGTGCGTCATCGGGGGTTGAACGTAGGCAGATGCGGATATTTTTCCAGTTGAAGAGTGAGATGGCGATGCCGATGACGAGTGCCGCCAGAGAGGTTTTGGGGATGTTCTCAACAATGGGAAGCTTCACCAGGGCGAAGAATCCCAAGAGGCAGAGGATGCCGCAAAATATCGATGAGAGACGTGACTTAGAGTGTGACTCGTAGTTGAGCGCTGAGCGGGTCAGTGAACCCGATGCGGGCATGGCTGCAACGAGTGAGGTGGCAATGTTGGCCATGCCTACCGATAACATGTCTTGGTTGACGTCGGTCTGGCCTCCGGAGCGACTGGCGAGTGATTTCGACATGACGGTGTTCTCTAAGGAGGCGAGGAATGCGATGGCAAAGGCGACGCCCATGAGCGCGGAAATATCATTCCAGTTAAAGTTAGGTAAGGCGGGGGAGAGGGCATCAAGCTTAAAGGCGCTGAAGGTCTCTAGGGATTCAAAGCCAGGAACCCACATACGCAGCATCCAGCCGGCGAGGGCCGAGATGGTTAGGCTGATGGCGAAGTTGGGCAGTGCGGGTATTTTTTTCTGAAGGATGAGGTAAAGAAGCAGGGTGGCTCCACCGAGGATGACGGGCTGGAGTTGGTAGCTTTGCCAGAGGCCGGTCATCTTCTCGGCAATGCTAAAAAAGGTGCTGGCGGCATAGCCGTCGTTCATGGCCTCTGCGATGCCTAGCAGATGCTTGAGCTGATTGGTAAGGATGAGCAGGGCGGCTCCTGTAATGTAGCCTACGAGCACGCTGCGGCTGACGTATTGGAGTAGGTCGGCAACTTTAAAAAGGGCACCGAGAACGGACATGATGCCAACCATGATGACGAGTAGAGGCATGTATGCCTCGGGGGATTTCTCGAGGGTTCCCGCTGACACGGCAAAGAAACTGAACACCATGAAGGAGGTGGCATTGGTGGGGCCGAGGATGGTGTGTCGCGAGCTTGAGAAGATGGGGGCGACGATGGCGGCTAAGGAGGAGCAGATAATGCCATAGTAGATAGGCAGGTCTGCGATTGCAGCATAAGCCATGCCTTGGGGGAGGGCGAGCAGTGCGACATTGAGCGCAGCCTTGATGTCATAGCCGAATTTATCGCTGTTGTATGCTGATAGGGTTTTCCGAATCGGAAACCAGTCAAGTCCATTGCCGCGAGCAATTCTGAGTGTTTCGCGTTTGACCTTACGCAGTGTCACTTTGAAAAAACGTATCATGCTTGGTTATTTTCTGCGGGCTTTGATGAACAAGATAATGCCAAGTGCGAGGCATGTAACATTAGGCAACCAATAGAGTAGCAGCGCTGTGTTGCCTGGCTTTTTCTCAAATGAATCAGCGACCATAAAAAAGAGAAAGTAGCAAAGTCCAACGAGGATGCTGATGGCAAGCCCTGTGGAAGTCTCTTTTCGTCTAGCCTGAATGCCGAGAGGAACAGCCACCATGGAAAGGGCTAGGCATGCCATGGAGAATGCGTAGCGGCGATGAATCTCATTATTGAATCCATAACGCTTCGAGTCATCCATGTCGGACGTTTCTGCAAGTGCCTGACGTATCTGAGCATTTGTCATGATGCTGGCTTTTTGCTTTTTCTTGCGGTCGGCGGCGAAATCAAAAAGTAGTGGCTCCTGCTCGCCGATGAAGGCAAGCTCACGTTTGCCACTAGGGCTACGTACTTCCATGTAGGCGTCTGTCAGGTGAAGCCGGATTTGCTTGGATTCCTCAATGATTTTCAGCTTGGCTTCTCGTGCGTAGACACTCGCTGTTGGAAATCCAGTTTCGTTTTCTTGGTCGAGTGCGTAGAGATGCATGCCCTGGAGCACGTTGCCCTGACGTCCTTCAACAAAGATTTTTTGGTCCTGAAATCGAGTTTGCACAACGCCCGGATCAAGCATGGCATTCGGGTTTGCTTTGACGGCTTCATACAGGACGAATTTCATCTCGTCCTTCGCCTTGGGTGCCATGCTGATATTGAGCCACAAGCAGAGACCGCACAGCAAGGCTGCGATGGTATAGACGGGCATGGCGACTCTCAGCAGGCTCAGACCTGCCATGCGCATACTTACGAGCTCATTTTCCGCAGATAACCGGCCAAATACCAAGAGGACGGCAACTAAGAACCCCCACGGGATGGTGTAAATGAGTGAGAATGGCAGCACGCTAAAAATGAAGCGAAGCACGAGTGCTGGCGATGCGTGTTCCTCGACGAGTAATGGGCGCAGTTCTTTAAACAGGTTGCCCATCACCAGCAAGACGCTGAGGACGATGACACCAAAGACCGTAGCGGCAGCAATTTGCTTACCGATGTAGCGATCCATGAGGCGTAACATGGAAAACATTTTGTCCACAAAAACGAAGACTGTCCAGAATCGACTGTTATCAGGCGAGGATTATACCACGAAAAAATTACCTGCTCTGAAGTGACTTCGGCTTGCCGAGGATTTCAGTAAGGATGATCGCTTGACGAGTGGACTGTGGGTTAGACAGTAAGGCGCGCACGTAGCTTTGTGGGCTCGGCTTGCTCTTGCCAGAGGACAGTTGTTCGAAACGTGAGGCTGCTGCTTGTTGCTCTGCGGAGACCGTGGTCTTCCTCGGTTTGAAGGAGGGGGCTGGCTGAGCCTTGCTGGCAGGGGGTCGGGCGGGGGCACGAGCCGGAGCTTGAGCCGGAGTTTGAACTGGAATTGGCGGTGGCGTCTGGGCGGCTTGTCTTCTCTGTAGCTCGGTTTGACGTTGTCGAATTTCATCTCTATATTCGTCATAGAGTGTTTCGAGGTTGTCCGGTGGTTCCTCTTGCTCGGCCGCCTGATCCTTAGTCTGAATTTTTTCAATCAGCCATTTGACCGCGCTGATTACTACAAAGAGAATCAGGAGGATGACGCGGCCGTCGATATCAGGCATGACTTGGTAATGAGGAGATTAAGGATGTGGACCCGTGCGCAGGGCTAATTATCAATGACCTTCGTCATCGTTGCCTGCAATCGAGTCACGCATCTTGGTGTCTGCATTGACGTTCTGATATTTGACAAAGTCCATGATGCCGAGGTTGCCACTGCGGAAGGCTTCGGCGATGGCGAGTGGGATTTCCGACTCGGCTTCGACAACCTTGGCGCGCATCTCTTGGGTTCTGGCGCTCATCTCTTGCTCGACGGCGACGGCGGCTGCACGGCGCATCTCGGCCTTGGCCTGGGCAACTTGTTTGTCCGCCTCAGCCTGCTCTGCCTGGAGGCGAGCACCGATGTTGTCGGCAACATCTACATCGGCAATATCGATGGAGAGAATCTCAAAAGCGGTGGAGGCGTCGACGCCTTTTTCCAAAACGAGTTTGGAGATATTATCGGGGTTTTCTAGAACGTGTTTGTAGGAGGTTGCTGAACCAACGGAGGTGACGATGCCCTCGCCGACGCGGGCGATGATGGTTTCCTCGGTAGCACCACCGACAAAGCGGTCTAGGTTGGTTCTTACGGTGACCCGGGCGCGGGCGTTAACGGCGATACCGTCTTTGGCGACGGCGGTGATCTTGGTAGTTCCCATAGCGGGGTTGGGGCAGTCGATGACTTTCGGGTTAATCGAGGTGCGCACCGCTTCCAGTACTGTTTTGCCAGTGTCCTTGGTGGCGAGGTCGATGGCGCAAGCGCGATCGTAGCTCAGTGAGATGCCGGCTTTGTCAGCGGCAATCATGGCAAGTACTACATGGGTGATGTCTCCTCCAGAGAGGAAGTGGGCCTCGAGCTGGTCAGTGGTGAAAGGGAGCCCGGCTTTTACGGCGGTGATGCGGCTGTTAACGATCAGCGCAGGCGGAACCTTACGGAAGCGCATGAAGACGAGGTTGAGCAAGCTTACGGGAGCGCCGGCTGTGCGCGCTTGAAGCCAGATACCGAAGAATTTGATCAGGATGGTGAAGAAAATAAGGAAAGCAATGATTGCTGCTGCACCAAAGATGACGGCAAAGGGACCTTTTTCAAAAAGGGCTAATACGGGCGGGAAAGAGGGAATGAACATGGTTTTGGAAGTGGTTAAGTGGTTGTTGGTCTCTAAAGTGTTCTAGGGATGGCTGGGTTGCAAGACACAAGAGAGAAAATTACCTCGTAATGACGTCTTGCTTTCCCTGTGGGATACGTTATTCACCTCCCTGTTATGAAACAGTTCATTTTTAGTATGCTCGTCGCAGCCAGTGTATTCTCCTTTGTTTCCTGTGAACGTCACAGCTGGGAGGACAGCTCAGAGGGTGCCAAAGACGGCACAAAAAACCTCTTCCCTAAGCCAGAAAAAAAGGATGATCATGAAGATCATGATTCCTCGCATGAGGGGCACGATCACTGAGATGACAACGCCTCTGTGGCGTTTTTCTTTTGTGGGTGTTCACTCAATTTTATATAGGGCGAAAACCTGCCAAAGGCTGATGATCTCATGAATAACCGCCGTAACCCACTATGGCTGCTGCCCAATTTGTTGAGCTTGGATGCTCCGCTTGTTGGTTTGGCCTGGATGTGGATGCTGGTTCGGTCATTGAGAGTAGATTACATGCAAAGCGCAGCATGGTTTGTGCTGCCGGGTGCTATATGGTGTGTTTATGTATTAGACCGGCTGATTGATAGCTGGCTTCGGCCTGAGCAACGTCAATCTTCGCCCCGTCACATTTTTCACTGGCGCTGGCGCTGGCCAATGCTTCTAGGGGTAGTCATTGTCGCTGCCGTTTGCATCTATGAATCCTTGTTTGTTTTGTCTCGCTCGATGTTGTCCGCGGGTCTGGTGGCAGCGGTGCTGTGTGTGTTTTACTTTTTGTTGGCATCCGTTCAGACAGGAAAGATCCCCTATGTTAAAAATCTGCTGGCGGGGATGATTTTTGCCATGGGGGTGGGGATCCCGGTCAATGCGGCCAATGCTTCATTATTGGTGACGGACTTGAATGACATTGTTTACGCCTTTAATCATACAGGGGCGTTGGATGCAGGCTGGAATTTTTTGAAGATGATGATCAGCACGATGATTGTTATTTTTTACGAAAGCCGTGAAATATGGGTATTTGGGCTTTTATGCATGCTCAATATTACCGCCATTGACTTATGGGAGAGGGCGAGCGCCACGCAGGATGAGGAGGTGGCAAGCGCACACGAGCAGAACTTAACATTAGGGCTGATCATTTTAGCGGGCGGCTCGCTGTTGTTTGCCTCGATGTTTGCGGATCAATATACGAAGCCGTTTTTTTATTCGGTGATGGTTTCCGCCGCGGTTTTGCAAGCGATCAATCATTACCGGGAACACTTTTCGATGAACTCGCTAAGGGTGCTTGCTGATGTTGCTCTGTTGGTTCCGATACCAATTTTCTTGGTGGCATGAGTATCGTCAGTTAAGGTTTTTGACATGCATTCGGGAGGACAGTTGGAGCTTCGCTTTCCACCAGCGGAAACAAACCATCCGGTGGATAAACCTGTAGCTCTCACCCAAAGTGGCATTGATGCCGAGTTGACGCTGGCATGCGCAGGGCTTGCCCGAGATTTGGGACTGAAGGATTTAGCTGGCAAGCTGAGCGTCGTATGGAATCAAAGAATGCGCAGCACGGCTGGGCGCGCCTTTTGGCCTGAGGGAAAAATAGAGCTCAATCCAAAGCTTATCGAATTCTCTTCAGACGAGGTGAGCGGTACTATGCTGCATGAGCTTGCTCATTTGGTAGCTTATGCCAGAGTGGGTCGAAAAAGAATCAAGGCTCACGGTAGTGAGTGGCGCCAAGCCTGCCATGACCTTGGCATTCCCAATGAACGCGCTACTCACAACCTGCCCCTTCCGACTAGAGAGATAGCACGCAAATGGCGCTATTCATGCCCAGTATGTGAAGAGGCAATCGAACGTGTAAGGAAAATGAAACGCTATGCGGGCTGTTATCAATGCTGCAAGCAGCATAATGGAGGTTATTATCACAAGAAATTCCGGCTAGTGGAGAGCCAGATTAATAGATAGCTCATTCATTTGCGGATTCTACGATAGGGGGGAAAAGTTGGACTAGCTCAGCAGTCTGTCAGCCAGGGACTTCTTTATTGGGCTTACATAGACGGAAATGTGAATAAGATAGGCAATCGATGGCGAATGGTTAGCTTGTGGCGCTTTTTTTTATGAACTTAGCTCTAAGTGACTGACAAACAGGTATTCGTAAATACTTTCTAGCAGAGATGAGTGGCTGTGTTTTGGTCTTTTAGATTAGATTCCCTAACATGGTTTCATGTTGCCTGAGAAGCGCCGCGATGATGCAAACAAAAGGGGAGCGAGCTTTGTTTTTCACAAAGGTGATATAAATATCCACAAGTTATTCACAGAAGATCGGAGCGGGCTAAGGCCAATTGTGGTGAAAGAACGAGGCAGATTGAGACATAATGGCGCACTTCCAGCGCTTGTAGCCGTTCATTGTTGATAACTTGAGAATAGATCGCTGTTTTTTGGCCAGGAGGGGATGCGCCCTATTCATTGGTTTTGAGTAATATTTGAGTTTTTTGTGGGGTATTACATCGCTAATAGGCGATTGTACAAAAATTTTTCAGCCGCTCCAGGACCCCGCAATCGATGATTTAGTACTGATGCTTGTATCTTCTGTTTATTGTAAATAATAGCTTAGCGGACGACTCATTAAGAAGACTTAATTATTCAGAAGCCATGAAAAGTAGGAAAAGATGAAAAAATAGTTACATTAACTATTGACCTTAAGTGCACTGAAGTGTACTAAATGGGTCCGCGAGGGACATCGCGTGTATTTATGAGCACTACGAATCACAGCATGGGGGGTTACTTCCCCTACAAGATGGACACGAAATGTCGTGTGTCCATCCCTAGTGATTGGCGTCCAGAGGTAGTCAACACCGTGCTTCGGCTGATGGTTTCTTCCAACGAGGGTTTTCCGACATTGCGTGTTCTTACAGAGACCGAGTTCGAGAAGATGCAACAGGAGGTCAACGACAGTGAGCGTTCACCAGCTCAGAAGCGAAGCATCATCGGTATCATTTTTGAACGCTGCACCAAGGCCCATGTGAATGAGCAGGGCAAGCTCAGCATCCCTAAGGCACTACTTGATCATCCAGGGTTGGAGGCCGGAGAGGGTCTTGTCCTCGTCGGTCGTGGCGACTTTATCGAAATTTTAAATGAGGAAAACCACCGCAAACTCCGCGCAGCCCATGAGGCTAGCATCATCGCTGATGCAAACGATGAGTTCGGATTCTTCTAAACCATACAGACAACAATTTTTCCTGTGCAATACGCTGATACAGAAATGACAACAATGCTGTTCCCCCAGCATGGAGACACGCGTGCAGAGGTTGAGGTAACTTGGAGGGAGCCTCACCTCTGCACCGTCTCTTACTCGGTGCAGTTTCTCTCAGGCGCGTCTTGTCACAGCCACATTTTTTCTTGGAATACACGTCGATGATAGCATGCAGTCTACCCTTACGAATTCATGTTGTTTAATGAAGCAAAGTTTGTAGCGGTCGGGAATGGGGCAACTTGGAGGGAGTCCCACCCCGACTGCTCGGCTTCGCTTCCTCACGAATACAGGGAGCAGTGTATGGAATCAGAAAACTCGACTAATACCCCTTACCATCAACCCGTTCTTCTGAATGAGGTGATGGAATATATGATTCCCAACGAGGGGAAGCTCATTGTCGATGCAACACTTGGAGGTGGCGGCCACACTGAGGCGATGCTCAATTCAGGAGCTCGTGTGATAGGAGTGGACCAGGATGAGCAGGCGCACGAGTTTGCGGCGAAGCGGCTGGAGCAATACCCATCAAGCTTCACTCCTCTCAAAGGTAATTTTTCACATCTGCCCGAACTTTTGGCGAGCATTGGAACCGATAAGGTGGATGGCCTTCTCATCGATATCGGGGTTTCTTCCTGGCAGCTTGATGAGGCCGATCGTGGATTCTCCTTCGGCAAGGAAGGGCCTTTGGACATGAGGATGGACCGGTCTCAAGGTGATACTGCTGCCGACTTGGTGAATCATTTACCGGAGGAAGAGCTGAGAACTATTTTTTACGAATATGGTGAAGAACGCGCCGGCAGCAAAATAGCACGCCGTATTGTGGAACGTCGCCAAGACAAGCCATTTACGACGACTACCGAGCTTGCTGATTTCATCTCTTCGATCAAGCCGCGGCCCAAGGGACCTGCTGGGAAAATACACCCAGCGACACGTGTTTTTCAGGCGCTTCGTATTGCTGTCAATGACGAGCTCGGTGCGTTACGCACCTTTTTAGATAACGCATCCAAGCTGCTTAATCCGGGTGGGCGTTTGCTGGTGATCACTTTCCATAGCCTTGAAGATCGCATGGTGAAGCAGTTTTTCAGGCATGCCTCAGAGTCCCACATCGATCGTAAAGAATGGCCTGAGCCCAGGGAGAATCCAGATTACCAATACCAGTTGATTACCCGCCGCCCTATCACGGCAAGTGAGGAGGAGGTTCAAGGCAATAAAAGATCACGCAGTGCAAAACTGAGAGTGGTCGAAAAAAGATAAAAGCCGTCAATCTATGAATAAACACCGCAATAAAGATCGCAGATTTTCCATCGTTGAGATGGTGTTGCTTGGCTTTGCGGCGCCAGCATTGATGGGGGGTGGTTTTATACATGCTTGGCT
>ERZ887851.3295-NODE-3295-length-11785-cov-8.358738_pt1 | contig 11785 bp, 9 predicted proteins | sample MGYA00521100_ERZ887851 | MGnify/ENA primary metagenome ERZ887851 (study PRJEB32303, sample SAMEA104408602) | aquatic metagenome | biome: Brackish water; feature: Pelagic; material: water | place: Baltic Sea | collected 2014-06-06T16:11:00 | depth 11,444 m ...
TTATCTTTTAGCATAATCATATCATATAATGCAAAACGATGATTTTCTCCACCTCCTATTGTTACTGCCCATTTTTCTAATACTCTAATGCCTGGTGTTGTTTTTCGGGTATCCAAAATTTTTGTTTTTGTACCCGCTACTAAATCTACAAACTTTTTAGTTTTTGTAGAAATAGCACTCATACGCTGCATCGCATTTAATATCAATCGCTCAGATTTTAAAATGGATTGTGAATTACCTGTAACATAAAAACAAATATCTCCGTATTTTACTTCGGCCCCATCTTCTACTAATAGTTCTAATTTTAACCCTGGATCTACATAATCAAACACACGTTTAGCAAATTCAATTCCTGAGATAATTCCATCTTCTTTTACTAATAATTTTGCTTTACCTCTGGCATCATATGGTATACAAGCTAGAGAGCTATGATCTCCATCACCAATGTCTTCCCGTATGGCATTAACAATAATTAAATCTACTTCTTTATTAAATTTTTTTTCAGAAATCATAAGGGTAGGTTTTTAACAAAAATAAGAAATTAGCTGGAAGCAATTAAGAAAGAACTTAGAAAAGAACTCAGTAATCTTTGTATTTTTGATTTTTATAATATATTACAATCCTATAAGCAAGAATATGAAAATAAAACTACTCGCGATTGGAAAAACAGATTCTAAAGATCTGCAAGCTTTAATTGAAGAATACAATAAACGACTTGGTTTCTATGTTTCATTTAATTTTGAAATAATACCGGATATTAAAAATGCTAAAAACTTATCTGAAAAACAACAAAAAATAGCAGAAGGAAACGAGCTTTTAAAAAGAATAGAAAAATCGGATACCATGATTATTTTGGATGAAAAAGGCAATACATTTAGTTCTGTTCAGTTTTCAGAATTTCTTCAGAAGAAAATGAATAGTGGACTTAAAAATTTAATCTTTATTATTGGTGGGCCTTATGGGTTTAGTGAGGAAATATATCAGCGTGCTACTAGCAAGATATCCTTATCAACAATGACTTTTTCTCATCAAATGGTTCGCTTGTTTTTTATTGAACAATTGTATAGAGGATTCACCATTTTAAGAAATGAACCTTATCACCATAGCTAATTTAAGGAGCAGAAGGTTTTGCTATCATGGAACGCACATCTTTATCAAACAAGTAAAATCCACTTTTATCATCACCAATTAAGTTAATTTTATCCAAGATAGTTCTAGCGGTTGCTTCTTCTTCAATTTGCTCTGCTACATACCACTGCAAAAAATTATGTGTTGCAAAATCCTTTTCTTCAAAAGTTAAGGATACCAATTCATTGATAGAGTTAGAAACAAATATTTCATGCTCAAAAACTTCTTCAAACATCTGTTTTGGAGAATTATAATCGGTAGAAGGTTTGCTTAATTCCGAAATGATTGCTTTTCCACCGCGTTCGATTAAATATTTTAACAATCGCAACATGTGTTCACGCTCTTCATCTGCCTGTGCAAACATAAATTCAGCTATTCCTTCAAAACCTTTAGATTCTGCCCAGCAGGCCATTGATAAATATATTTGAGAAGATTCTGCTTCAATTCTAATCTGTTTATTTAAAGCCTTTTCAATATTTGTTGATACCATAATTACTATTTTTAAATTTTTCAAAAATATGCTATTTTACTTTTTACAAGAACAAATGCACACATCCAACTACGTTTAATTATTTAACGATCATTTTTGTATTATAAGTATACGCATCGTCAACAATAGTTAGTATATAAATACCTGATTTTAAATAATGATTTATAGTTATTATATCGGAAGGATTTTGAATTTTTTTAGTTAGGATTTGCTGTCCTGAAGTATTGTAAACCGAAATTGAAATATTAATATATAAAAGCGAAGGATTAAGTTTTAATCGAATTTGTTCAGAAACAGGATTTTCCATTAAAATATAAGTAACCAAATCAAAATTTATAGTATTTAATGGTTCTTGTCTTATTTCAGCTAAAGCAAAATTTGCATTTTGTTGTGTTAAGGCTGTATGATCTTCATTTTCTGAAGGCACATAGGTGTTAACAAAAGGAGAATCCCCAATAGTAGGAATTTCATACCAATTATTTTCATTGCTAATAGCCAATGAACTCATCGTAGGAATAAACGAATAATTTTCTTGCTCTAGGGCTTCAATAAATGCATCTATTAAAGGGTCATTTATATCTGCAAGTCCAGATGCAATATCACCTTTTCCACCTGGAGAGCTGTCCAAACCATCAGTAAATGCAAATGATTCGTCAAAAGCGTCAAAAAAAGCAACAGGAATCCCAATAAAATAAGCAGTGAAATCTGTTACATTAATAGTTTCTCCTGCAGCTGGTGCAAAATGAAGTGAAATATCTGCAGTCAGATTATTTCCCAAATCCAAGCTAGTGTCTATCATGGACATTCCAGGAGTACCAATCGTAGTTCCATTTCCGCTACCGTTTATCATGGCTACATTTCTAACATTCTGTGGAAAACCTAAATTGTCTAATTCCGTTTGAAAGGCATCTCTAAAATTCGGAGCTCCAACAGGTAATAATAAATTTGGATCTTGTTCAAAATCTGATCCAGTTATTAAATGTGCCGAATAATGATCGATTAGCATTTCTTTAGCTGCTGGACTATTTAAAACATTATCTACAACTGCTTGAGCCTGTGCATTGTCTTGACCTTTTGCAAAATAATTTATTAAATATTGAAAACTAACAGGAATATTAGCACCCAAATGAGGTGAATCAAAAGAAATATAAAGGCGTGTTTCATGATTCATACTATTTTGTTCCATAAATGACAATCCGTATCGGGCAATCAAGCCTCCCATACTTGGACCAATTATCACTAATTCTTCACTTCCAACTTTTTCATTATTAATAAAATCAATTAACTCCACTAAGACCATTGCATTACGCTGAATATAATCGGCACCACCATCTATATCTTTTCCATCTGTATTGTATAAAGGAGCGTTTAAAGCAATAAAATCATAACCTTCATTTCTTAAAATATCTGCTAAATTTTCTCCATTAAAATCCAATGCAGCATACAACATGGCGATATCTCTTCCATCTCCTGGATCAAATCCATCAATCATTATAATTGGCTTATCCAATACTCCATCTATAGTATCTACAAACAGTTCATATTCACCTTCACCAAAGTAGGCTTGTGATTCATCATAACCTTGGTAAGCAATGGTAGAAGTAACCGTTTGAGTTTGAGAACTAACTTGAATACTTATAAATGCAATTAGAGTAAATAAAACATTTTTCATAGATAATTTTATTTTTTATATTTTACAATATAAAAAGATTTTACTAATACCGATTCAATTTAAAACTGGAAGTTACATTACTCTATAGTTGAAATTAGTTCACTTAAAAATTGATTGGTATCAAAAAACGGATATTCGTGCAATCCTGTTCTTACGACCACTAAATCCTTGGATGGAATAATCCACACTCTTTGCCCTTGAAATCCATTGCAAGAAAACATATCTTTTGGCACATCTGGAAATTTCCCTCCAGCATTTAACCAAAAATGCCCTCCATAAACTCCATCAGATCCATTGCTTGGTTTTTTTGTAAACGCTATCCAAGAAGGGTCTAAAATTTGCGCTCCGTTCCAATTTCCATTATACAAATACAATAAGCCAAATTTAGCCCAATCTCTTGTAGTAGCCCAAGCATAAGAACTTCCGACGTAATTACCTTCGAAATCAGTTTCTATTAACATAGAATGCATTCCAATTTTATCGATCACTTTTTTATACCAATAATCTAGATAATCTTGATGTGTTGGAAATTGATTTCTAATAAAACCACTTAACAAATTACTTGTTCCGCTAGAATAATTCCAAGAATTGTTTGGTTCAGTAATTAATGGTTTTATTAATTGTGATTGCGTCATATTTGCTTCTAAAAAAAGCATTTTTGTGGCATCACATATTTTAGTGTAATTTTCTTCCCATTCTAAACCACTATTCATATTCAATAGGTTCGCAAGCGTAATATTCTTTCGAGAATCATCATTCCATTCGTTAAATAAATTAATTTGACTAAGGCTCACTCTCTTTTCTTTAACCATCACTCCAATAACGGCACTTGTAATGCTTTTTGCCATAGACCAGCCCAATATCATTGATTTTTCATCGAATCCATCAATATATTGTTCTTCAATTATTTGCCCTTTATAAATTACTAGTGCCGAACGTGTTTTCTTTTCAATTCCATCTTTATCTACAAAAGCGCTGTTTATGACCTCATTTAATTTTTTATAATCAATATTCTGGAAAACAGTATCTTTTTGAGGTAGATCCCCATAAGGGTATTCAAGGTTAGTAAGTATCGCATTCCGGTTTGGTTTTGCAAGGGAAGCGTTTTCTCTTTTTTTATCTGAAGGAGTTAAAACAGCACCAACTCCATCTCTATAAAAAGCAGTCCTTTCTTTAAATCCAAAAACATTTGAATTTGTTAATTTTTCAGAAACCAATAGCTCACTTGAAGCTATGCCCATAGTTGGAACTAAGTTATCTTCTGCTTCTGTATATTCAATATCTCGATGCCCAATAAAATAATGTGATGTAATACTCTTTGCAGCAAAGCCACTTATCAAATCCAATTTCGGATAGGTGGTAATTACAAAATACGAAATAACTATAAGAAGTAGTAATGCTATGTATTTGAATGTTTTTTTCATTTCAAGAATTGAAATTTATAATTTTTTAGAACTTCTACGCAAGCAAATCATACCGATTGTAGCAGAAATAAACGAAGTAGTTATAATACCAACTTTCTCAATTTGCTTATGTTTCTCAACTTTAAAGGCTAGTTCTGAAATAAAAATTAATAATAATCCTCCGTAAGCTTCTTTATAGATGAAATTTTTAAGACGCATCATATATAACTATATATTTTTTAAGAAGAATATTAAATTTTTTGAATAATTTTAAATAAGTTCCTTTTTATAGGATCCTTTGCTTTTTCTAATTCTAACCGCCACTACTTTATATTCTGGGCACTTGGCTTCAGAATCATGTACATTTCCAGTAATAGTATTGATCATTATTTCAGGAAAATGAAAAGTGGTACTTAATATTCCCTGCTTAACTTCATCAGTAATTCGTGCTTTTACATCTACTTTACCCCTAGGAGACTCTAAGCAGACATAATCGCCTTCGTTAATTAAATTAGCTTGAGCATCCTCCGGATTTATCATTAAATAATCATCTTTTAATAGTTGCTCATTAGCTGTTCTACGTGTCATAGCACCACAATTATAATGTTCTAACTCACGATTAGTAGTAAGTATGTATGGATACTCTTTTGCATGAGAAACTAATTCTTGAGTTTCTATCCAATCATGAAATTCAAAATACCCTTTTCCTCTTTTAAAATCTGAAGTATGAAGTATTTGTGTATCGGTTCCATCTTTTGCTACTGGCCACTGTAAGCCATTAGTACCTAGTCGATCCCAAGTTATTCCGGCAAAAAATGGAACAATTTGTGAGATTTCTTCTAACATTCCTTCTGGAGTATAATCCGGTTGGGCATAGCCCATTTTATTCATTATATCCACGATAATTTGACCATCTGCTTTGGCACCTTCTTGTGGCGCTACTACTTGTCTAACTGCCTGAACACGTCGCTCTCCATTTGTAAATGTTCCACTTTTTTCTAGGAACGATGCCCCTGGCAATATAATATCTGCATATTTTGCAGTTTCAGTCATAAACAATTCTTGTACAATAACTAAGTCTGTAGCTTCTAATGCTTTTATCACTTTTTTAGTATTGGGATCGGTTTGCACGATATCTTCCCCAATTACCCATAATGCTCTTAATTTACCGTCCAAAGCAGCATCAAACATTTCAGGAATTTTATAACCGATGTTTTTTGGTACATCTACTCCATAAAACTCATTGTATTTTTTATTAACCTCCTCATTGGTAACATCTAAATAACCTGCACCTTGATGTGGTTGTACGCCCATATCTGCAGATCCCTGCACATTGTTTTGGCCTCTTAATGGATTTACCCCCACTCCTCTTCTTCCAATATTTCCTGTAATTAAAGCTAAGTCAGCAATTTGAATCACTGTAAAGGTTCCTTGTGAATGTTCCGTAACTCCCAAACCATGAAAAGACATGGCATTTGGTGCTTTTGCATAAGCAATAGCGGCTGCTTTCACTAAATTTCTATCTACTCCAGACACCTGCTCTAATTTAGCTATATCGATGTTTAGAATTTCTTCTTTGAATGCTTCAAATCCTTCAGTTCTATTTGCAATAAATTCTTCGTTTGCATACCCTTCAGTAATAATATAATAAAACATCATATTCAAAACAGCCACATTGGTACCTGGTCGCAATGCTAAATGAAAATCCGCATATCTTGCTATTTCCGTACGGCGAGGGTCTATAACAATAGTTACATTATCCGATTTCATAGCAAACTGTTTCATTTTAGCTCCTGTAACTGGATGCGCGTCTGTAGGATTAGCACCAATCACTAAAATACAATTGGTATCTTTTAAATCGTCTATAGAATTCGTTGCAGCACCAGTTCCAAAAGTAGTTTGCATCCCTAAGGCAGTTGGTGAGTGACAAACACGTGCACACCCATCTATGTTATTGGTTCCAATTACCGTTCTAATAAACTTCTGCATTAAGTAATTTTCTTCATTGGTACATCTTGCTGAAGAAATTCCCGCTATAGAATCAGGTCCGAATTCGGTTTTATAAGAATTCAATTTAGATGCAATAAAATCATAAGCTTCCTCCCAAGAAACCTTTTCAAAATCTCCATTTCGTTTTATCATTGGAGAATCTAAACGATCTGGATGGTTATAAAACTTAAATGCATAACGTCCTTTTATACAAGTATGGCCTTGGTTTACTTCTGCATCATAAGGTGCAGTAATACTTAAAATTTCTCCATTACTAGTGGAAACCTCTAGATTACATCCCACACCACAATAAGTGCATATGGTACGAGTCGTATCTGTTGCAGCAATAGATTTAGATTGAAACACATCGGATATAGCCGAAGTTGGACAAGCTTGAGAACAAGCACCACAACTCACACAATCTGAATCAAAAAACGATTGATCTAAACCTTTAATAATATAGGTATCAAACCCTCTGCCAGCCATACTCAACACAAATTCTCCTTGGACTTCATCACAGGCACGAACACATCGGTAACAGTTGATACATTTAGATAAATCTGAAGTCATATAAGGATGACTCAAATCTTTCATTTTGTATAAATGAGTAGCTCCTTCTGGGTAACGAACCTCTCTAATTCCCACTTGAGCAGCCACCGTTTGAAGTTCACAGTTTCCGTTTACTTCACAGGTAAGACAATCTAATGGATGATCGGTAAGTACCAATTCAATAATGTTTTTACGCAAGGCTTTTACAGATTCGGTACTGGTATAAATATACTGACCTTTACCAACTGGACTGTGGCAAGATGCCATTGTTTTTACCTTTCCTCCTTCTTCCAAAGCAACCTCAACACTACATACCCTACATGAACCAAAAGGATCTAAATTAGGTGCATCGCAGAGGGTCGGAATTAAATTCTCTTCTTTATATCTTTTTATAAACGAAAGAATGGTTTCTCCTTCAACGATCTCAAAAGCTTGATTATCTATATATGCTGTTTTCATATTTCTTTTTTAGTTGAAGTATTCTTTTAATTCGTCTTCAAAATATTCCATAGCATTTCTAACAGGCAATGGTATCCCTCCACCATGAGCACAAAGCGATCCTTGTTCTAGGGTCGTAAGCAAATCATTGAATAAATTTCTGTCAATTTTAAAATCAGAATTTAATGCTTTGGTAGAAAGCTCTTGACCTCTTTTTGTGCCTAATCTGCATGGAAAGCATTTTCCACAACTTTCATAAGATGCAAAATCAAAAAGATGTTCAATAAACTTCATAATTGGATAATCTTCAGGAACACAAACCATAGAGGCATGTCCTAATAAAAATCCTTTATTTGAAAAAGATTCAAAATCTATGCTTAGTTGATCAATTTTTGAAACTGGTACCAAGCCTCCTAGCGGGCCTCCTATCTGAATTGCTTTTACTTCGGTTTTAAAACCACCTCCTAAATCATGTACGACAACTGAAAGTGGCGTTCCCATTTCGACTTCATACATTCCAGGATTATTAAAGAAACTATCTAGACAAACCAATTTAGTTCCAGAAGATCTTTCGGTTCCTATTTCCTTCCAAGAACTACCTCCGTTTTTAATAATAAAATGCAATGCCGCTAAGGTTTCCACATTATTCACAATGGTTGGCTTATTAAACAATCCCTTTTGAGCTGGAAATGGAGGGCGTACTCTAACTTCTGGGCGTTGCCCTTCAATAGAATTTATCAAAGCTGTTTCTTCACCACAGATATAAGACCCTTGTGCTTGAATAATTTTAAAATTGAAATTGAAACCACTTCCATCAATATTAGCTCCTAATAAATCTAATTCTCGAATATCATCAATAGCCTGTTGTACGATTACATTAGCTTCTGGATATTCAGCTCTAATATAAATAATTCCATAACTAGCATGTGTTACATACCCTGCGATTAGCATTCCAAATAACACAGAATGTGGCTGTTGTTCTAATAAATACCTGTCTGAATAGGCTCCTGGATCTCCTTCATCAGCATTACAGATAATAAATTTTGTTTTATTTTCTACATTTCGACAAAATTCTAATTTCATTCCCATAGGGAATCCTGCGCCACCTCTACCTCTAACATTAGAGGTTTTAATTTCCTCTAATACTTCTGAAGATTTCTTCTTTAAAGCATCTTTAAATGGCTGATAATATTCGGCTATAGTAGTAAATGCTTCCGTTAATATCTTCTTTCCACTAGCTTTTACAATATAACTATCTTGGTTGAAATCAGTAGCTGAGTTAATAATGTTTTTTATTTCATGAATTGCATTACCGGAGTAATTCTTTCCATCAATATTAAATGCAGTATTTTCATGACACCTTCCTAGGCAAGTCATATGTCCTATTTGATCTTCCTTAAAATGATTTTTTAAATTGGCTATTAAATTATCTTGAGTTCCTGCACAAACACAGGCAGTACCATTACAGACATACACCTTTTTACCTTTGTTTTCAGGTTTCATAAAGTCATAGAATGTTGCAGTTCCGAAGGCATTTGCTTTTCCTATTAGAAATTCATTCGCTAACGTTTCTAAGGCTTCATTACTTGGTGTCCCTGTATCTTGAGCAAGTTCTCCCATTTTAGTAAAGAGGCTTCCTTCTACACCTTTTCTTCCTAATAATTCACTTAAATTATCTGACATATATTTTAACTTGCTTTAGTTCCGATGTTTCGGATTGTTTTTTTTATTTTGGTTTGTTGAGGGTTAGAATAACAGGTTGCTCTTTGATCTCTGCAAAATGCAAATAGCGTTATTCCCAATTCCTTAGCATAATCGACAGCCAATGAAGAAGGTGCAGATACTGCTGCTAAAAATGGAATTCCAGCTTTAAAGCACTTTATTACAATTTCGTAAGAAACACGTCCACTTACCGTTAGTACTGAAGCACTTTTTAACCTTTTTGAACGTATTAATTTACCAATTACTTTATCTACCGCATTATGCCTACCGATGTCTTCCATTGCATATAGTAATTCCCCGTTCAAAGTAAAAGCAGCTGCCGCATGAGTTCCTCCTGATTGATGAAAACTGTATTGTAAATCGTTCATTTTATTAAATAAACTATTTAAAATAGCAATATCAATTTTTTTATCATTGTCAATCGTTTTTCCAAGAAATGATAATTCCCCTAATTCTGTTCTACCACATATACCACAAGAAGATACTGATAGCAAAGATCTGCTATTGGAATACCCTTCACCCAATTCTTTTTCAGGAATAGAAAGGTCTACTATCGTTACAATTCCTTCTTCGTTCTCTTTTTTAAGAATTAAATTAGGCATAAAATTTGAGTTTTTAATAATACCTTCAGAATGCAACATTCCGCGCACCAAGCTAATATCATCTCCTGGAGTTCTCATCGAAACTGTAAAAGGACTTTTATTAATATTAATTTGTAAAGCTTCTTCTACAGTTAAAGCATCAACCGCTTTTGTAGCGGTTTTGTTTTCAAATTTTTGAGCCTGGTAGTTTCTTGTTGCCATTTATAAAATAATATATACGCAAACGAAAATACGGTAATTTTTAAATTAAACCATAGAAATAAGCAAACTAGCTTCTGTTAAGAATTCATAAATCGCTGAATCCAACTAAGCTTTCCTTTACTGTGCGGAAAATATTTTAAAGATAATTCCATAAGATTCGATTTATCTAAAATACTTTTATAATGAGAAAAAGATTTAAAACCAGCTTCTCCATGATAAGATCCAATACCACTATTACCAACTCCGCCAAATGGTAAATTTGAATTTGCGATGTGCATTATTGCATCGTTTACCGCTCCACCACCAAATGAAATTTCGTTTAAAATTTTCTTTTTTACTTGATTATTATTGGTAAAAACATAACAAGCTAACGGTTTAGGATTGTCATTTACATACTCAATTACCTCATCGATATTTTGATATGATATCACTGGGAGAATAGGACCAAATATTTCTTCTTTCATTATATTATCTGAATACTTAACATCTTTTAGTACAGTTGGTTCAATAATTCTATTTAAAGTATCTATTTTACCTCCTACAAAAACATTTTCAGAAGAAAACATAGCGGAAAGACGGTTTAAATTACGTTCATTTATAATTTGAGTATAGTTTCCATTTTCAATAAAAAAATTCTCTTTTTCTATTTCAAGCTTCAATAATTCCAGTAGCTTTTTCTCTACCGATTTATGAACTAGCACATAGTCTGGAGCAATACAAGTTTGGCCAGCATTTATAAATTTTGCCCAAACCATTCTTTTAACAGTCATCTTTAAATTACTATCTGCTGTTATAATTGCAGGACTCTTACCACCCAACTCTAAGGTGACAGGAGTTAAATTTTTAGCTGCGGCTTGGTAAATAATTTTTCCCACCTGTGGGCTTCCAGTAAAAAATATCTTATCGTATTTACACTCCAATAGCGCTGTTGTTTCAGTAACACCACCTTCTACAACTTTTAAAAACCCAGAATCAAAGTTTTCATTGATTAATTTCGCCATTAAAGCACTCGTCTTTGGAGCCATTTCACTTGGCTTGATAACGACTGTATTTCCAGCAGCTATTGCTGCAATTACTGGCGCTAAGGTTAATTGATACGGATAGTTCCAAGCTCCAATTACCAAACAAACTCCTAATGGTTCGGGAATGATATAACTACGGGCAGGAAAATTAAGCATATTGGTACCTACCCGCTTAATTTTAGACCATTTACGAACATTTCTTTTAGCATCTTTTAGATCTTGATACAGCAAAGCTAATTCAGTTACATAAGTGTCAAATTTAGATTTTTTAAAATCTTCATAAATCGCTTGATTTAATAAGTCTTCATTCGATTTTAAAAGCGCTTCTAATTTCTTAAGTTGCGCTAAACGAAAATGAATTGCTTTCGTTTTATGGGTATAAAAAAATGTGCGTTGTTTAGAAACTATATCATTCATAACTAACTATTTAATAAATCACTAAAATACTACTTCATTAGCAAACAATCAATAAAATCAGTAAGCATATGAAACAATAACCCAATAGAAAGGATTCTAAATTTCTTAAAATAAAATAATATTAAATAAATTGCGATCGCATAATAGGAATG
>ERZ887851.3299-NODE-3299-length-11770-cov-7.407256_pt1 | contig 11770 bp, 15 predicted proteins | sample MGYA00521100_ERZ887851 | MGnify/ENA primary metagenome ERZ887851 (study PRJEB32303, sample SAMEA104408602) | aquatic metagenome | biome: Brackish water; feature: Pelagic; material: water | place: Baltic Sea | collected 2014-06-06T16:11:00 | depth 11,444 m ...
CACCTATGCTAGATCTACAAAGATCATCTGCTACTCTTATTGATTATCAAATTGATAAGCAAGATTCAGCGGCAACTACTGGATTTAATGTACCGATTGATTATGTAGGAGAAACAAATCCTAATAGTGGTACAAGTGCATCAAAACATATCACAAAGGTTATTCAGTTGGTTGAACCAGCAGTTGGATTGAAAATAATTTTTGCTGCTAACAGAAGACCTGGTTCTGACTTCGAAGTTTATTACAGAGCTTCAGAAGCAGATGCTAGTATTTCATTACTTAATTGGACACTATTGACAACACCAAATAGTAATCCTGTAGATGAAAATCCTAATGTGTTTAGGGAATATGAATATTTGGCTGGTACTACCGAAGGAACTTTGCCTGAATTTGTAAACTTTCAATTAAAAATTGTACTGCGCGCTACTAATAAAGCGTATGTACCTACAATTAAGGATCTAAGAACTATTGCATTGAGTGTATAATGGAAAATAAGCATATTAAAGTTGAAGGTGAAACTGGTCTTGTAAGGGACAAAGAATCAGGTGCCATATTAAATACAAATGTTTCTGAAATTCATGCGGCTAAGATACGAAAAACAAAACAGCGCAAAGAAAAAGCAGAAATGCAAGAGTTAAAAGATGATGTTCAGCAAATAAAACAAATGTTGAACCAACTGATGGATAAAATTTAATGGCGCGTAAAGTCACATTTAATACTGATAGTTCTTTAGGTCAGTTCATTGCTAAATTAAATTTAGAAGCTGACTATGTTGGTGACTTGGATAATTTACATGTTGATATATTAGATGGTAGAACTTTTTTTCAAGTAAACATTCCAGGAATTAGAGATTCAAGCTATACAGTTCATGGAGTATCATTAACAAATGCTTTAAATTGGATCGAAAGTGGATTTACAGTAGTAACCGAATCATTTACATCTGGTACAGCACAAATTGTAGTTGATGGACTAAGTGCGGATTCTGCAATTTTTAACAAAGTAACTGTCGGTAATCTGTTAACAGATTCTGATTTTTTAATTTTAGATAGTGCTGAGTTTACCAGAGCTAGTGGTTATACTCTTGATTTTGATTCTGCTAATATTGATAGCGCTCGAATAGATTATTTATCTGGCTCATATATTAATTACGATAGCGGTTGGGGTGCAACCGAAGGCGCGCCTTACTGGCCAGGACAGGATGCTTTAGGCTTTAATATATTAAGAAATCAGCACATAACAGCAGATAGTTCTATTTACACAAATATTTCTGGTAATACTATTAATTATCCTGCTGCTAGAGTTTCACAACTTTTTATTGATAGTGTTGCTGCACCTGATCTTGTTGTAGATCATGTTCCAATTGGTAACCTTAATGGAACTACAGCCAATATTACAGGCGATATTCAAGGAACTCATGATCTTAATGCAACCACTGTCGATATTACAAATGGATTGCAAGTTACAAACCTTACTGTAAATACATTAAATTTTGATAGCAAAGCATTGGATGAAGCTACTGTATTAAGATTGACTGATAATAATGGAACAATTCAATTAGCTGGTTATTTAACATCCACGGATAATGATTCTGCTGTAGCGTAATATAAATAAGTTAGAGGTATAAAATGGCGCGTAAAATAATTGTAAATGCAGGAGATGCTATTGGATCACTGGTTAGTAAGAATAACCAGATGTCTAATTATCTTGGTGATTTAGATTTACTTGACTCACACTTTGCAACATCACAATTGGTTGATGCCGGTAAATTTGATGATTCAAGTTTTGTAAAAGCAATCAATCACCTGCACTATGAGTTGGATAGTATTAATAGCTATTTGACTGGTGGTACTGCATCACTTACTGTTGATTTTATACGAGGTGATAGCGCAAGGTTTACAAACCTATCTGTTGGTTCTATAACAATTGATTCAGCTACTATTGATAGTGCATTTGTCGGTCTATTACGAGGTAATGTATTAGATTATAATTCAGCTACTATTGATAGTGCACGTATTACTAATCTTTCTGGTAGAAATCTTAATTTTGATTCTGCAGATTTTATATCATTGCGGAGTGAAGAAACATTTGGTGACTCTGCTCGTATTACAAACATTTCTGGTTCAGGTCTTATTAATTACGCCAGTGGCAATTTTGCAACAATAGTTTCTGACAGTATAGGTTTTGGAACTGTAAGCATGAATACGCTTACAGCAAATACTATTGCAGTATCTAATGATGTAGTTATTGGAGGTACACTTACAGCAACAAATGTTGTAGTAAATGATAGTGCCTATGTAGGAGGCACTCTTACTGCTACCACTGTTGACGTGGATACTACATTTAGAATGGATAATCTTGATATGATTGATGCAAAGTTATTCACCATCAAAGATTCCACAGGTTCTAATCTATTGGCTGGTTATCTGTTATCAACATCGGCTACAGTAGGAATTGCATAATGGCTGTTAGACGCCCACTCATTTGGAATGCCAGTCAAGGTTTGATAGAAATGACAGGTGCACAATTAAGTGATGTATCTTCTAGAGTGCTTGATTTATTTGTGGCTAATTCTCCTGTTACTCTAACTGTTGTAACTAGTGGTGGTAACTTAGGTACTATCAATGACACACGAAAACAGGCTGGTGCTAGCACAACAGATGTTACAAATTTTGATACTGCAGGTGAAACACCAGACATTAGTACAGTAACTGTGGCTTATAGTAAAATTCAACAAACTATTGCATCTGTTTCGGCACCTACTGGTGACTTACCTGTTTATTGGGATAACACAACCGGTATTACTGAAATGTCACTTACGGATTTTGCTGATACATTTTTAGCATATCCGTTTGGTTTACTTACTTCTGGTTCTGTAGGAAATAATAGTGCCGGTATATATTACATATCACAATCAGTCTCTGAAGCCGGTGCTACAAATATAGGTGATGTGTTTCTTGACACAAGAGCAAATGCTGCGGCATATACATCAGGTGGTATACCCGAAACACAAGATCAACCTACTACTATCACAACGTATAGATTGCAACGGCGAGATACTTTCTCTACTATTCAACCTTATATTTTACCTTTTGTATTATCAGGTTCTACTGGAATTCAAAGATACACAAAGCCTGCATGGGAAGCTCTTCTTATTGAAAATATGAGATATCATGCTGTCAATACGGCAGGTTTTAGAATTACATATAATATTGATGGTACCGGTACCGCATCTGGTTCTGCTATGGTAAATACTATATTAAATGGATCATCAGCTTCAGGTTATACTCAACGATATGTTAACACAGATGATTATAGAACTCAGGAATTTCCAAATGGTTCTCCTATTACAGCCAATACATATCAATTCAAAGTTCGTTTAAACTAAAGGTAATAATATGTTTGAAAATTATAAATTCATTGATGCTTATTTTACTAATAACGAGAAGACCGTTATTAATTCATTATGGGAAAATGAAAATGGTGAAATAATTGAAGCAGCAATTCCTGCAGAAGATGATAATCCTTTGTGGAAAGAATTATTGAATGTACCTGATGTCACTATTGATTCTCTGCATGAAAGAACCTACAAATACATTAGAGAACAACGTGCTATCTTCGAAGATCAAATTATTACTATTGGTAAAAGAGAAGGTCTGATTTATGATGTAGATAATATTAATACGGATATCTACAAAGCAATTGCTCACTGTGTTTTTGGTGATTTTAATGAAGAAGAAGATAAAGAAAAATTATTCATGTATAAAATTTCTTTGTTCGAGGCTGACCTCATTAAGAATTGCACAGATAAAGAATTAAAAACAAAACTACGTAGAACAAAAAATATTGTTGAGGCTACCAAAGCAGCTATTGCCATTGTAGAAAGTATGGCTGACACCACTGAGTAGTTTTCATATATTCTTGAGTTTGATTAAAGAGGTAGACATCATAGTCTGCCTCTTCTGTTATGGTTTGAAAGGAACAGAAGCCTTCGGTAAAAGTATTAGGTCTATAAATCTCATAAAAATACTGGTCAATTCCTCGTTGATATTTTCTCATCATTTCACCCCATTGATCATCCCAAAACCTAAACATATTTGATTTATCACCTTGCCATGATATAATGCTTGAGTTAAGAGGAGTGTGGTATGCCGGTCTCCACCACGCGTGGCATACTGTAAATTCTTTTCTGAGAAACTTATTACAATCACCTTTAATAAGAACATCTAAATCGAAATAGATATTTTGACCATCACGAAATAAATCGAACATTTGTAGTTTATCGTATACAGCACCACGGCCGTGCATGGGTGGATAGATTTCTTCTGTACAAACTTCAAATGCATCGTACTCTAGTCCAGAATACTTATCAACCATATGTCTTAGATTATCAGTATACCATTGACTATATTTTTCACCAGTATTGACACAAATAACTCTAAGCATTATATTTCTCAAATAAATTTTCTCTTTCTAAATGAGCAATTTCACCACAATCATTTAAGTCGATATAATACACCTCGTTGGTACTTGAACACCTAATATAATTCTCATGGCTATAATTAGTTAAACTAAAAAGCGATGGCCGTTTTACTACATTATCATAAACAATTTTCATTTCATTCTTACGTAAAATCTCACCTTTTACATAATCTGAAATGTACCATATGTTCATTTTATTTCTAGCAAAGCTAAACACCGGTATTTTAATATCACCGAATTTAGCAGAAGATAATTTTTTTAGGTTTTCCTCAATATCGATAGCAGTCGCCTCGTCTACACAAGTTATTATCTTTTTAATCGTAAAGGATACTATCTTTGTTTTATCATTACTTATATAGATCATCTAAAAAATCTTTCCATTAACTCTAAACATATGCTAACAATACATTATTTTTTATATTTGTATCAATCAATTCAAACTTATAGTTTTCATTTATCTCAAATATTTTTTCTTTAATATCAATTAATCTAATTTTTTTATCAGAACCAAAGTGATCTAAATCATCGATAAGTATAATATGATCATCTCTATTATTACCTATTGCTTCTATTTCTTCTAAAATAGGATAGTCTTTAACAATTATACCATTGTAATCTTTACTGCAATGCGCATCAAGCCAAAATGTACTTTTGCATTTAATTTTTTCTAATAAGATAGGTAGTACATATTGCGAATCACCAAGCATTAGAGTTACTCTTTTATCATCTACCAATTCTTTAAGATTATCATAATATCGTTCAGCTTGTAATTCTATACTATAACATTCCTTAAACCCCGCCTTAATAGCTGTGCGTAATCCTCTTGCTCTATGTGTACCAGTTTCAATGAAGACTTCTGTCATACAACTTTCAAAAAGTGCTTCAAGTATTTTGTATTTTAAATCTTTATCTGAGATCATCTAAAAAATCTTTCCATAATATTTTCCAATCAGTTCCACCTCTGTGTAACCATAGTTTATCACAATATGCAATAAACTTATCAAATGTTTCATTAGGTTCTTCTCTTAATTCAGCAACAACATAGGGCAAATCATGATACTTCTCTAGATACTTATCTTTCATGCGCTGAGGTAAATTTCTGATACTGAGATAAGACGGACCTCTTACCACATTTATAACATGCAAGTTCACACTGCTGTTGATACTAAATTTATCTTTGTAATATTTTCGTATTTCATCTAGTTCATCTATATTAAGAATAGAAACAGTAAAGTCCAAGGAGTATTTTACTCCACCATCTATTATCTCTTGGAGATTATTTTCAAATACTTGAGGATCAATAGGATACCTCATGAAACTTAACTTATCACCGTAATGATCCACAGATACACCTAAATGTAAGTTCTCAAATTTTTCTGCAGTATTAAATACACTAAAGTTTTTATATCGTATTTCAGTAAGATTTGTTTGTGCACTTACTCTAATATTTTTTGCTTTATCTTTTGGTATTCTATCTAGCATCTCCCAGTACTTTGGAAGTTGTAGAGTTTCACCACCCATCATTTGAAGAGAACGTATAGAATCTATGTTTTCTAAAATATGATTAAAATAATTATCCCAATCACTATACTTAATATTTATTGCTGTCTGTGTTTTCATACCTCCGGATATAAATTTCTTATAATCTTCTTCATTAGATTTCGGAAATACTTCTTTTAGCTCTTTAGCTCTTTCAGTAGAATTAGATGGGTAACACATATAGCATGCTAAATTACAATAGTTTCCAAAAAATCTAACCTTTAAGTCTATTCTATTCAGCTCAGTGTTAAGTCCATGTTTATCAATCATTTTGGATCTATAGGAAATACCGGTGTCATTATTATTTTCTATCTGATAACATGTTTTGCACTCAGGAATAGTCTCTCCTTCAATCATCTTCTGTCTGATATTTTCCATTTCTTCTGATAAAAAATAATCGAATGGCAAATCTTTTTCTTCAGTAAAATTCATATGTTCAAACTCTTTAATAGGTCTAGCGTGGCAACAGAGTCTATATCTCCCAATATTATCAGCATATATTTCGTGCCACGCGGCAGGACAAAAAGATTTGTTTCTCTCCATGAAGTCTTTTATAAATGTAGGATTATGATTTGCCAAAGCTTAACTCGAATTCTTTGTTGACATGATGCCACATATATGCACCAGCTGAAGGTTCTGGGCATGCACGGTCTAACATGAAATTCCAAGGTTGTCCTATATTTGTGAATGGTATATTATATTTTTCAATTAGGTATGTAATGAAAACCTCGTTGTTCGGTCTCCATTTATGATATATTTCTGCAGGATATATATTATCTTCTTTTGCCTCAAATAACTTATCAACTAGCGTATCAAAGTTTTCAGAAAATTTAAGTAAACCAATTGAATATTTGTTACCTGCAACTATACCAGTATTTATCAAAGTAGGTAAACCATAGATATCATCCAATAATAACATAGCGTTCTTTGCACAACTTTTACAATACACATTTTGATGTCCAAATCTATGAAACTTTTCTAATGCCCATTTAAGAGTATCTTTATCTGGTGTTCTATCAAACGCATATGCACAAATTGAATTTAAATCAAATACTTCAAATATGTTTTCTGTTTTAGTAATAGGTACCATATCAAAATCCATATAAACTACTTCATCGTAGAACTGTGCAAAATGTTCCATACGTCGTAGTTTATCAAACTGAATTATGTCATAATTAGTTTCAGTGGTTATATGTAAATCATAGTCAGCACCACAAAAGGTAGCATATTCTCTTTGAGCTTTTTCTAAGTGATTCTTATATCTTTCAAACTGTTCCTTTTTATATTCTGATGATGAATCATGATCTTCAATAGAATTAGTGTATATGCTAAATATTATTCTTTTCATACCAATCCTTTACATGAGCAAAATCTTTATTAATTACATGCACAAATTTGCTGCCGTGTGCAATCCAGCTATGATGATCCATAAAATGATGCCATTCTGAAGTAAGTAATTGAGCAGTACAATTATTCAACTGCATTTTATAACTCCATATAGTTTCGTTGTCCCACCCAAACATGTCAGTTATATGCGGTGGATACATGCTGTATTCATCTTCTTTAAGTTCTTTCATCTCCTGTAACAGTTCGTCAAAGTTTTCAAAGTATGCCAATTGTTTTAGTTGATCACTTGTCACACCTACAATACCGGTGTTATAAACATCATTAGCACCAGACATATTGTTTTCACTGAGAAGTGCCCGGCAGTTCCAGTACTTTGCAGTTGGAGAACGATTGGATGTATAAGATGGATTTGCTCCAAACTCTTCATGTAATTCTCTATCAACTATCATCTTATGAAGAGTTAGATTTATATGTTTACGATTTGAGAGTATAGCCATACCATTTTGTTTTAGGTTCCAGTGATTAAAGAAACTTTCATTTTCTAATGGTACTACATCAAAATCTATATAAAGTATTTCATCATATGTTTTTGCTAGCTCGTACATCAGATGAACTTTATAAAAGTTAACTATATTGTATGTGGTAATATACGGTTTGTTTGCAAAGGTATCCTTAAATTTTATGTATTGTTCATCATAATGGAATAGCTTATATTCTACACCAATCGCATCAGCATAGGATTGTTGCATTGCTTTTAGCCAATCATAATACTGAGCCATCTTCTCTTTAGTACGAAGTGTCTTTGGCATAGTATCATTATGATACGGTGGCTGAGGATCTAGTTCATCTTTTGGTATGTCGATATAAAGACTATAAATAACTCTTGTCATGTTACAAATCGCAATAGATAAAATCCAGTCATGTAATGATATTGAAATAGTAAGATCGATTGCTAACTCTGTCAATAGCAATCAAGTATTAAACAAACTATGGTTAGTCAATCAACTTCAACCATACATAGATATGTATACCGAAAAACCAAAGGTATGTGTAGCAGCAGGTTGGCACGGTTTAGCAGCGCATATGATTGGTAATGCTGTATCGTTTGATATGGATCCTATCTGTAAAGAAGTTAAACTCTTTTCAAATGTAAAATACCAAACTTCAACTATAGAGGATTTTGATCCTACTCCTTATGATATTATTATATGCACTTCATGCGAGCATGTAACAGATGATGTAATAAATGATTTTATTGCTAAGAAAAAACCAAATACGCTTGTGTTATTACAAAGTAACAATTATTATTATATCACAGAACACATCAATTGTAAACAAAATTGTGAAGAATTTACGAAAAAAATTAACCTGAAGATACTTGAGCAACATACACTTAATTTAGAAAAATACGACCGGTTTATGCTTGTAGGCTTGTAAATGTATAAATAGATTTAATTATAATTTATCGAGTTACTTAGTATCGAGTGGGAAAATGGCAGAATACGAAAAGTTTGATATTGACAAGGGTTCCGATATTGCGATTCAATTGGAATTAGTTGATGTTAATAACAATAAGAAAAATCTAACGGATTATAGTGTAGCTGCAAAAATGAAGCGCACTTTCAACTCCGACTCCTCTGACACCACTATATTCGGCGCTGCAATCACGGATGCTACCGATGGTTACATTACGTTGTCTCTTACTAACGCTCAAACATCGGCTTTAAAAGTTGGTTCATACGTATATGATGTTGAGATCTCTTACCAAGATAGTGCCATAAACACTATCATTGAACGTGTTCTAGAAGGTAAGATAAGAGTCAATCCTAATGTTACATAGGCAGAAAAACAATGGCACTACCGAATAGAACAATAGTTCGTAAAATAACTATAGGTACACCAATAAGCCGGGTTATTGGAAATTCAGCATCAAGCCTTGACGATTTACTTGATGTTAGAATTGACGGTATTCAGGATGGTGACGTATTGCAATATAATAGCGCTGTCAGTAAGTTTGAAAATAAACCTCTGCTTACTGGGGGCACCTTTTAATGACATTTCGTATTCAATTAAAAAGTAGTACCACTACAAAAACACCATTAACCAGTGATTTAATCAAAGCTGAATTAGCTTATTCCTTTGTGACTGGAGATAGTGATGGTGGTGATAGACTTTATATAGGTTATGATGATTCGTCTGTTGTTGCTATTGGTGGTAAATACTACACCGATATGATGGATCACACTAAAGGTGTAGTTAAAGCATCAAGTGCTATTATCACAGATGCAGATAATAAAATTGATCAATTGACCATAGATACTCTTGCAATTGATGGAAGTAGTATCACAACAACCGGTACTGATCTTTCACTGATTACACCTGGTACAGTTATCATTAGCGGCGATTTGCAAGTCAATGGTACAACAACAACTATCAATTCAACTACAGTTACTGTTAATGATAAAAACATTGTCCTAGCCGATAGTGCAGCCGATGCGGCTGCAGCCAATGGCGCAGGTATCACTATTGAAGGTGCGGATGCATCAATTTTATATGCCTCGGCTGGTGACAAGTTTGTATTTAATAAACCAATAGAAGGACAATATTTAGGATTTGATTCTGATTTTGATGTATCACTTGCATCAAAAACTACAGACAATTTAGTTGAAGGTTCTGGTAATCTTTACTTTAGTAATGAAAGAGTTGATGATAGGGTTGCTGCACTATTACATGCTGGTGAAGGTATTGACCTTACATACACAGATGCATCAAATCAACTTAGTGTTTCTGTTGAATTGGCTTCTACATTAAATGCAGGAATGGCAACATTTGATTCACAGGATTTCTTAGTTACTGCTGGTAATGTTGAAATTCAAACCATTGACTGTGGAACTTATTAGTATAAATAGCAAAGAGATTATTATCTCAAATCATAATCCTTTTTAGGAATCAAAAATGGCTACTACACCTAAAATTCTTCTCAAAAAATCTTCTGTTGCTGGCAGAGTTCCAGAAGCAGGCGATCTCGATTACGGCGAATTAGCCATCAACTTCGAAGATGGTAAGATATACTATAAAGATACTTCAAACAATCTAAAAGCATTTATTGACTCTGCTCGTGTAGCATCAATTGCCGAAGCGGTTCAAACAGTTGCTAATGCACAGTTAGACTCAAGCGAAGTAACAGGCCTTATTGATTCCGATTATATCCAATTACGTATTCCTGAATCATATCTTGAAGGAATAATTGATTCTGCATATGTGGCAGCCAGACAAGTATATTACACAGGTTTTGATGCTGATTTTTCCGGAAAATCAACTAGTGATCTATCTGAAGGCACAAATCTATATTACACAAAATCAAGAGCAGATTCAGATATTGCCTCTTCACTAAGTGATTCTGGCAATACAGTTAACATTACAATTAATAATACAATTACAGATACTGTTGATTCTGCTTATGTATTGGCAAGAATTTCAGAAGCTCCTTTCCTAGACTCTGCAGATGCAACACAATTAATTGATTCTGCTTATGTGCAATTACGACAGACTGGCCAAGATTTTGCCTATGGATCTTTAACCGGTGCACCTACTATTCCAACTCTTGGAACAGACTTTGTAGATTCTGGCCAGGTAACAGCAATTGTAGACTCAGCCTATGTTATTGCCAGAGCTCCTGCCGCTGGAACAGATTCTGCTGCAATCATTCAGTTAATTGATTCAGCATATGTGCAGTTAAGACAGTCATCCGTTGGGGCCGGTACCGATTCAGCTGCAGTTATTGCTCTTATAGATTCTGCATATGTGCAGTTAAGACAGACTGACCAGGATTTTGCTTATAGTTCGTTAACTGGTGTTCCTGATTTATTTGATAGTAATGATGCTCAAATATTAGTGGATTCTGCATATGTGCAATTACGACAGACTGACCAGGATTTTGCCTATGGTTCATTAACTGGTGCTCCTACTACTTTAAGTGCATTTGATAACGATGAAAAGTTCTTAGACTCTGCGGCAGTACAAGGTGTAATTGATGCAACCTATGTCCAAGCTAATCAGATTACATATTCTACAATAGACTTTACGGATAGTGCTTACGTTGCAACAGAGATTACATCAGCAATTAATAATCTAATAGATGGTGCTCCCGGAGCGTTAGATACTTTAAATGAACTTGCAGCTGCTCTTGGTGATGATTCAGATGCATTTAATACTCTATTAGGATATATTACTGATCTTCCAGATTCTGCTCAGGTTCAACAGATAATTGATCAGACTTACATTCGTGCAAGACAGATTACCTATAATACATCAGATTTCCTTGATTCTTCGAGCGTAAGTTTAGTAGTAGATGCTGCTTATGTCCAGGCAAGGCAGACATTATATAATACTTCGGACTTTGTTG
>ERZ887851.3301-NODE-3301-length-11764-cov-4.500470_pt1 | contig 11764 bp, 9 predicted proteins | sample MGYA00521100_ERZ887851 | MGnify/ENA primary metagenome ERZ887851 (study PRJEB32303, sample SAMEA104408602) | aquatic metagenome | biome: Brackish water; feature: Pelagic; material: water | place: Baltic Sea | collected 2014-06-06T16:11:00 | depth 11,444 m ...
GTTCACATGTCCACTCAGCCACAGCACTGGTCGGGATTTCCCCAATAAAACATGGCATTTGGGTTAGTTCAGCGCACAAAAAAACCCGCCTCGATTCAGCGAGGCGGGTTTTATTGGCTCTTAGTAAGAATGTTCCCATCAGATGGGTGTTTGCTTACCAGTTGTACTCAGTACCGAACGAGATCCCCTGAATGACCAGGTCATCCAGCACGTACGACGGATTGACTGCTGTCCCTCCTGCGACGCTCAGAATTGTGGTTTTGTCGATTGACCCAAACCCGACATCCTCAGCCGCGATGGCGTAGTAGGCAGATCGGAACTTCCACGAGTGATTGAACTGCCAGATGAATTTAAGTTCGAACTCACCCATCAAGTCACCACCCCGTCGTGTGTCGTTGATCACAGTGTTTGCGATTGAGTTCGAATCGATTGTCAAGGAGCGGTTGATTTCGTTTTGAACCCAAGCTCCCTTCAGTCCCATGCCGAGTCTTATCCCTGAATGGATATTCCACCAAACATCACCGCCGGCTTGTGCTCCGAACATGTGGTTTGTAACTCGATCTGACGAGTTGAAGAAACGTGCAGGGCTGTTGAAAGTCGAGTACTGCATTTCGTTGTCAAACTCCAGATAACGGAGACCAACCAACCACGAACCCTGGAAGCGACAGCGAGGCCCCATGCTTCGGCGACGATAATTCAGCTCGATGCTGTGCAGCTCACTCTCGACTCCGATACTCTGAAGCGATGATTCGTCAACGTCGTCGAGTGCACCGGCCGGTGAGGTTCCGAAGTCGGTGATGAACGAGTAGAGATTGTTAGTGTCGGACGTAGCTTGAGCCCTCGCACTCCATTTGTTTCCGCCCATGTAGGTCGCTTCGACGTTACCGCCTACACCACAAATCAAGGCACCCGATAGCCGAACGCCAGCAGCCAGCTCATCGCCATCGTTCGCTTCGCCGAGCGTCAAGACAACATTGGGCGGAAGCTCAGATCCATCACTCGTGACGGCCATATTTCCAACGCCCTGAGTGTGACCCAGGAAAACCGCCTCAGCGGAAAGATCGTACCAGCGTAGCCCGCAGATCTCACCGTAGGGTCCCAAATTGCTCCCCAAACCATGCAAATTACTGCCCAGATATCGCGGATCAATCGACCAGTAGTCGCAGAAGGCTTCAAAGCAGCTACCCCGACCCAACAGACCGTCGCCATTCCTGCAGGAACCGATTAACCCCCCTCGTGAAATACCACCACACGAGCCAAAACCAGGATCGCAGGAACCGCAGTTCCCGTCACACTGGCCGCCGGACATGAAACCGACTGGCGTGACTCCTCCTGGAAACGCTGTAGGGCCATTGCCTTGCATACCGGGTGAGAAAGCCATACCCGCAGGAACAACACCCCCCTGATACATTGAAGGGTGGTTCATCCCGGCCGGCGTGACATACCCGCTAGCGTCGTAATCCGCATTCGCCATCGGCATTTGTGCGGCGGCCGGCAAAGCGAAGAGTGCTGCACACGCAGCAAACGCCCTGAGGCTCGAAAAGCGTGTGAAAATTCGTGATTGAGTCATTCGGTGCATCGCAAACGTCTCCGCGGCGTCCGCCGCATGGCTATGGGCCGATCATTCATTTGCGGGGCAACGCGCCCGGAACCCAGTATTGCTCCGAACACGCAATGGAAGACAGCAGACAGATCACGCCTACACTACTTCCAGACCTTGTTCGCATCCGGCAACAGCAAGTGCCGCCTCTGCCAACAAAGACATTCCCCCCCTTTTTGTCATTTTGCTTTGAAGCGGTTCCCCCGTGTTTGCGTGCTAGATGGGCATCGCCCGACTAACCCGCGTCTATAGAAGAACTGCGTCATGCGTTTTTATCGGCACAAGTGACCACTGGCATTTGGTTATTCCACTCGATCATCCTAGGAAAACTTTGCCGACCGCGAAGATGGACGCTCAAACACACCACTTAGATAAGGTTCGTGTCTACAGAAGTCCCCTATTCATTCATATTTCACGCCCCCACCCAAAAAAGCCTCGTAGCCAGGGGCAACCAAGTTATTCGCGACAAAATCCCCATCCAAAGGTAGAGAGCAGCCACTGACCCACTTTTTTCTCATGCTAGCAACCTGCATGACAACCTCACGGTGACAGCGTCATGGCTTCATTGAAACCGATGGATTGATCGCGATGTTTTGAACGGAACTATCAACGCTCCCTAACACCTACTCAGGCCGGCGATCAGAGCAAATCTTCGAACCGCCGAAGCGTTACCTCTGCATTCTGGCCTGCCGCTTTGGCTCCAATCGCGACCGCAGCGATATAACCAGGTCGTGGTTCAATCGAGAGAAAATCCCACTGGTTGGTTGATTCAAGATTCGGATTGAGCATCCGGATCTGAGGGTTGGGCGTGTCAATGTTTTCGAATGTAAAATCAGCTAGTGGTGTTTGCAGTCCTGTTCCGATTGCCTTGATAAAGGCTTCCTTAAGTGTCCAAATTCTCAAAAAGGTGTTTCGTTGATCAGTTTCTGAAGAACAGTTCTCCAGGAAGTCGATTTCCGGTCTGGAGAAATAACGTTTGGCCAAGGCAGGGTCGGTTCTTCGATCGAGTTTTTCAACATCAACACCCAGCAGATTGTCGCCATGGTTATCGATCCCGCACATCACCAGGCCATCGGTGTGCGCGATGTTAAAAGGGCAGCGTGCCTGAACAGGTTGGCTGACGTAAGGTTTTCCGTTTTTTTCGATTGCGAAAGTGATAATACTGGGATCGATTCGTTCTCGCCCTAGTAACCGCCGAGCCATTCCACGGCCGACGACGTGTTGATTGCGACTGGTAGGAATTCGAAATCGATCCGCTCGAACCCGCTCGTCTTGACTCAGCCAATTTTCGCAGCAACGTTCCAGAACACCGGGTTCAGAGGATGAACTGCCTGCGTGCCAGACTTGAATACTGGGAGAATCTTCCATGGTCAATCATTTCAGAGGTTCAAAAATTTCTGACCACTGCGTCAGCTTAGCGGGGATGATGCGGACCGGAGGATCTCGGACGACAGCCTAAAAGTCGGGACAAACGTGAGTAACCTCAGAGCCAACACAGTGCGAACTAAAACAAAGTGCTTCTTGCCATGATACCTCGCGGTTCGATACTTCGGGATAGCCAACATTCTGTAAACAAACGGATCTCAACACCGTCACTAGCAACGGAAGATAGATTTGATGTGTCTGAACTTGATCGCTGATGCCCTCGCAGGCTCAACCATGCAAGCTGCTCAATTCCTGATGGTTGGTGGATTTGTGATGTTGGCATGGGTCTTAGCTCGGCGAAAAATCAGAGCGGGAAAGCGAGTCAATGAGGACACGCGACGTGCCAATAGGGCTATCAAGTCGATGCGGGATCACACAGAACCATCAGTTCCGCTGAGTGGCGCGCCTGTCGAAACACAACGTTGGCAGACTGCGATGTTTGACCTGCAACGCGAACTGAAGGCTGAACTGGATACGAGAATCATTGTTGTTCAGACACTCCTCAACCAAGTTGATGAAAAGATCAACAAACTGGATAGCATGCAGGCAGGACTGCACGAGAATGCTGTGCCCGACTCATCAATACGATCGAGAATTCAGGAGCTAATGCAGCGAGGTTTGAACGCAAGAGAAATCGCGATGAAGATGGGCATGCCTGTGAATGACGTCGAACTGACCATTGCAAAGTTGTAAGCAGATCACTTGGTACCGCGGCAAGCTACCGACCACTGCAGATGCTATACACACATCTTCGATGCTGGCGAACGGATCGATTCTATTTTGCCATTTCCATGATCCACGGTCTTGTCTCGGCGGCCAAAAAGAAAGATCCACAAACCACGAGAATTCCATCAGGCGAGCTTTTCGCCAGAGCGTTTTTGCAGGCCACAATGGGATCCGTGATCACCTCGGCAGTTCCCGACCAATCACAAGGCAGCATGGGAACAAGGTCACCCGGTTCAACGAATCGTGGATTCCCATGGAAGCGAGTCAATAATATTTCGTCACTTATCGAAGTCAATTGCTTCAGCATGACTTCTGCTGACTTATCAACGCTGGTTCCAAACACAACAGCGATGTTGCGATTGGCAAAGCGATTTCGCAAACAGTCGCAGAGCGCAGACACTGAATCCTCATTGTGGGCAACATCGATCACGGCCAGCACACCATCAGAAAGAGTGAAAGGCTCGACCCGACCAGGACAGGTCAAGCCTGCCAGTCCCTGGACCATTGCGGAATCAGTTACTGGAGTTCCCTGTCGACCAAGTGCTTCCACCGTTGCCAACGCAATCGCAGCATTGCGACATTGATGAGCTCCTTCGAGCGGCAATAGCGTTTCTATCTTCCTCGCAGACTCACCCGGCCCGGTGTAGACCAGCTTTGATCCCCAACTAGGTTCGACGGTGCTATGAAATTGAAAATCACGTCCTAAGTGCCAATGAGTGCATTGATGTTCTCGCGCCGTTGACTCAACAACTGCCTGCGCAGCTGGATCGATCACTCCACTCACCACAGGAACACCCTGCTTGATGATCCCTGCTTTCTCGGCTGCGATCTGAACCAGATCTTTTCCCAGCACATGCTGGTGATCGAGTCCGATAGAAGTCACAACTGAGATACTCGGAGCACATACATTCGTGCTATCTAACCTGCCCCCCAGACCAACTTCGAGGACAATGGCCTGACACTGTGATCGCTCGAAATGCAGTAATGCCAAAGCCGTCGTGAGTTCAAAAAATGAAGGTCCGTCCTCAGTGGAGGAAGAATCACTGGTTGATCGATGACTTTCCACTGACTTTCTAAGTTCCTGAGCGAGCGTGACAAGCTGTTGAGGCGAGCATGCCTCGCCATCAACCCGAAATCGCTCTTCCAGGCAGTGCAAATGGGGAGAAGTGTAGAGGCCCGTTCGGAGGCCGCCGGCAGTCAACATGGCGGCGACCATCGCCGCTACAGACCCTTTTCCTTTGGTCCCTGCAATATGAATCAGTGGCACTGGTGGTCGTGAATTCGATGAATGCAGGTAACGCCCCAACCCCAGATCGCAGAGAAGTTCGGACATTTTCTGGAGCCGGAATTGATAACGATCCGCACTCAGGCCAGTCATTTTCTCGTAGTTGATCTGCCCATACAAAAAGCTCAGAGCCTCGGTGTAGGCGTCAGCGGGAGTTGGTTGCGGATGGAGAGTCGAATCGTTCAACGGAGAGGACATTCCGGAAAAAGACAGAACTGAAGAAAAACCACGGTCACGGCCAAAGCAACTTGATTGATGATTCAACCCTGATTTGCAAGACCCATTCACCAATTGATAGCAGGTTTACAGTGCCAGAAACGATCCGACAACATGGCCCACTCGAATCGGTACAACCGTCCTAACACGTGAGACTGCTCGTGTTTTGTCACCGTGACAACAATTTCCGCCCAGACAGCGTATGGGATGGGTGGAAAAGCTGGCACATTCGGGGTCAGAGGCAGTTTGATGTGTCGCTCAGAAGGTCGTTAGCACAAAAATACGAACACTTCCGTCAGTGGTAGCGTAGCGTAACAATCTCTGGTTGATGGTCTGCGAGTATTGCAGCACGGCGATTCGTAGCAACCACAGGCAGAGACCTTGTCGCATCCCGGTGTCTGATCGGTTCAGTTTGCTTAAAATTGCTGATTCTCCCCATGTTTGCCGAATTTTGCCCTCTCCTTACGGAAGTCTTTAACCGTGGATACTGATTCAACCGTGGTCGCCGAAACGGAGACCGTCGATGCAGCGCAGGCCATTCATGGCGATTCCGACTCGGGCGTTGTCATTGAAACTCGCAACCTGAGCAAAATTTATCGGGATTTCTGGGGTCGAAAGAAGGTCAACGCACTAAAGTCGCTCGACATCGAAGTCCGAAAGGGAGAAGTGTTCGGATTGCTGGGGCCCAATGGCAGTGGCAAATCAACAACCATCAAGCTGATTCTCGGCCTGCTGTTCCCCAGCAGTGGACGCGTTCTCGTGTTCGATAAAGATGCCAGTGAAACCAGCAAAAACGAGCGAATCGGCTACCTGCCGGAAGAATCCTATCTTTACAAATTTTTGACCGCTGAAGAGACGCTCGACTTCTATGGTCGCCTGTTCGACATGTCGGGTGCGGCTCGAAAGCAGCGAGTAGACGAACTCATCAAACTGGTCGGACTGCAGGGGGCCAAGCATCGTCAGCTTCGCGAGTACAGCAAAGGTATGACGCGACGTGTTGGCTTGGCACAAGCTCTGATCAACGATCCCGACCTCGTTTTGCTTGATGAGCCAACCACCGGTCTTGACCCGATCGGTTCACGAGAAATGAAAGACCTGATTCTATCGCTGAAAAAGCAAGGAAAAACGGTCCTTCTTTGCAGCCACCAACTAGCTGACGTTCAGGATGTCTGTGACAGAGTTGCCATCCTCGACCAAGGTGAACTGAAAGAGCTCGGACGCGTGACCGATTTGCTGAAGGTTCAGGACGTCACTGAGATTCACACCAAACGTTTAACACCTGAGGTGGAAGCGGAAATCAGGGCAATCATCGAACGCGAAGGTGGTACCTGCACAATCGATAATCCAACTGCGACGATGGAAGACTTATTCCTGAACATTGTCCGTGAGAGCGAAGCCCGACCAGGTGCGAGACGTGTCACAGGGACAGGTAATTCGAAGGAAGCGGCGGACGAAGGCCAAAAAGCTGAAGAGAATCAGGGAGAAGCTGGTCAATGATTCTGCAACCTGAAGATTTTTGGTCATTCTACGAATGGCTCATGCGTCCTGAGGCATTTCTTGAAAGCGCATTCCTGCAAGGGATTGTGCTCTTCATACTTGCAATTGTTATCGGCCTGATGGTCGGTTACATCATCTCGGCGAACCGCTATGGACCCGGCGAGGGATTTTATGCCGTTGCCCGCGCGGTACGGGATCTGATTCGCTTCGATTTACCGGGCACTTCGGCACACCGAGTATTCGCGCTCGCCCGACTGGCATTCAAGGAGGCGATTCGCCGCAGAGTCTTGTTTGTGGTGGGCTTGTTTGTGGCCATGTTGCTGCTGGCTGGCTGGTATTTGAATCCGGAGAGCAGTGATCCAGCAAGGCTTTACATTAGTTTTGTGCTGACAGCCACGAACTATCTGATTCTCGCCCTGGCTTTGTTCATCAGCGCCTTTTCTCTGCCCAACGACATCAAGAGCAAGACGATCTACACGATTGTCACAAAGCCCGTGCGGGCAACAGAAATCGTTCTGGGTCGAATGTTCGGTTTCATGGCGGTGGGAACAGTGATGCTCGTGCCCATGGGCCTTGCGAGTTATCTATTCGTGAGCCGCGGCCTCAGCCATCAACATCTAGAAGTAGTCGATGTGGTTGAGGAGGCAGACGGGACTCTCGTCGGCGAGACGGACTTCGTTCAGGATCACAAACACAACTTCACGATACAGCCTGGCACCGTGGAGGGTGATGTCTCCCAAGGTCTGACCGATGTCATCCGCGGTCATCGCCACATCGTCACACGCGACGCCAATGGGAAATTTGAAATCGGGCCACCAGCTCCACTGCGTGCAAGGATCCCATCGTACGGTGAGATTCAGTTCTATGATCGTACCGGCAACAGTAAGGATGCCGGAGTGGATATCGGCGCCGAAAGGTTTGCCACCGGTGGATACGGTAGTTCCGGGATCTCGCGGGTCATTGGACTTTCGCGAGGGAGTCGAAAAGTACAGCACGGATATGTCGAAGGTGGAACACTGGGTAAGGCGGAGTTTGTATTTCAGAACGTGACTCCTGAACGCTATCCCAATGGCTTATTTCTTGATCTGTCTTTGCGTGCCTATCGTTCATACAAAGGCGATATCGAGTCCGGCATTCGAGGCTCAGTCACCCTGAAACATCCTTCAAAAGATATCGAAACCAATCCAAGAACGTTTGATATCAACGAGTACGAAGTGGATGAACTTTTTCTTGATCTTGATCAAGAGGGTACTGACAACAACAAAACACGTGAACTCAATGTGTTTGAAGATTTGGTGGACGAGAATGGGCAGTTGATATTAGTGATCAAATGCCTCGATCGCAGTCAGTACCTCGGAGTAACTCAGAGCGGTGTTTATCTCCGGGCTGGAGAAAACCCTTTCTGGTGGAATCTCTCAAAAGCATACATATCAATTTGGCTTCAAATGGCCATGGTCATCGCTTTTGGCGTGATGTTCAGCACCTTCCTGAGTGGCCCAGTTGCCATGGTCGCAACGTTCGCGTGTGTCCTGCTTGGATTTTCTGCGGAACAGGTCTATGACACGCGTCACTTCATCGACAGCGGTATCGAGCGAGGAGGCGGCCCAATCGAATCAATGGTTCGCTTGCTCAGACAGGACGCCATGACGACCCAACTGGATGTTGATAGCACTGCAGCACAAGTGATCAAAACAACTGACGCAGGGATTGTTTACTCCCTCGATGCGATCGCAACTGCGTTGCCCAATCTTCCCAAGATGGTTGGTACTGCGGAATACGCCGCCAGCGGCTTCGATATTTTCGGAGCCCTGTTGTTACGGCACGCAACCGCGACCCTTGGTTACTGTCTCCTAGCGTTTATTATCAGTTACTTTTTCCTGAAATCGCGTGAGATCGCGGCATGAATCGTACAAAAAGCCTCTGGCGAAAACTTACTTACCTGGCGATTTTGTTGGCCATGTTGATCCCTCTGTTCCTCTTGGGACAGCCATCCGGTGGCAAGGGTGATCCTGGCGGACAACTGTCAGTGATGAGACACGAGTACAACATCGCGGAAAGTGATCTCGGTGAGATCAGTCCCGCCAGTGAAACAATGAAACTCGCATCTCTCGGGATGCGAGGTGTCGCGGCAACCCTGCTTTGGAATAAGGCACACACCTACAAGGTGCTGCATGAGTGGGATCGTCTAAAAGCGACCCTCAACAATATCGCCTTGCTACAGCCTCACTTCGATAAGGTTTGGGAGCATCAGGCTCACAATCTGGCGTACAACGTTTCGACAGAATTCGATGATTATCGACAACGCTACGAAATGGTGAGAGAGGGAACCGAGTTCCTGACACGTGGAGTCCGACAGAACACAAGTGCCCCGAGACTGGTTTGGTACACAGGCTGGTTTTACGGACAAAAGCTTGGCATGTCGGACGAGAAGGTGCAATTCCGTCGCCTGTTCTCTGACGATGAAGCGCTCCACAACGCTCTTCTGGGCGAAGACATTGCCGTCGACAGCCCCGAGGCACGCGGTCCATTGGGCAAGCCAGACAACTGGTTGGTGGGGCGACTTTGGCTAAACCACGGATATGAATTGGTCGATGGCGGTGTCAAAATCCGCCGACAAACACCCCTGAACTTTTATGAGACTGGACCTAAATGGCGGATCAAACACGCCGAGTCCATTGAGTCCGAAGGAATTCTCGATGAGCGTGCCCAGAACGCATGGCAGATGGCAGATGACGACTGGCTCGCGTTCGGAACGCGTACCATTCCAACAACATCGCCATTCACGATCAAACTGAACCAACTAGAAGATCTGGAAAACCAAAGGGACGAAAAGATCGAAGAGTTCCGACAACTGAATGAAGAAGCATTTGCCGCAGCAAGACAAGCCCGCATCGATAAAATGCCGGCGGAGATCCTCGAGTTCTGGCAGAAGCCGGATTCGGAACTGACTCAACAACAGCGGCAACTGATGCCCTCCATCATCAAAGGTCTGGTTCCTAATCTGATTAGTTTGGCAAAGACTTCGGATGATTCAGTCCGACTGGAATCGGTAAACATCGCCGGACAAGTGCAGGATCTGAATAATCGGATCCAGAAAACAATCGGGTACAGAACGCAAATCAACTATCCCTACTGGAAGACGCTTACGCAGGCTGAACAGGAGGAGCGAACAGTCAACGCGAGGCGATTGATCTACGAAGCTGAGCAGGCTAACGACAACGCCGAACTCGACCAAGCAATCGAACTGTACGAGCAAGCCTTTGTGCTCTGGGCAGAAATCTTTGACGACTACCCGCTGCTGACCATCGATGACACCGCGGAGGACCTGTTCACATCAGTGCGACGCTACATGGTCGCCATCGATTCACAAGAGATTCCTGAAAATTTCCCACTAGCCACATTTGTGACCATGATGGGAGAGTTTGGACAAGTCGATTCAACCATGTACGAGGCCGTACGACGAGAATCCAAAGAGGCCGCAGAACAGCGGCGAATGGAGCTCGAGGAAGAAGAAAACAAACGCCGAGATGCAGCCGAAAAAGCTGAAGCCAGCGAAAGCAATTCCACAACTGAGCCTGCGAAGAAAGAGGCCGCAGAGGAATCCGCTGCAAAGGGTGACGATCAGGTTGATGAGGCCAAACCTCAACCAGAAAGCTCGGTCAATGCAGCCAGCAACAACGATGCACCTGATGACGAAAATGCTGCCGGCCAATCGGCAGCAAGCGACACTGAGGCATCAAGCGACGACAAGTAAGGACCGTGTACCACGCTGCAAGCAGCATGGCATGAGCAATCTGTCAGTCGAATAAGTGGTGCCCGAAATCACATTCAACTGGAAAAACGAAAAACGCGGCGCACCTGACAGGTACGCCGCGTTTTTTTGTGGTTACAGAATGTGCTTCAATCAGCGATGCCTACTGAATGCCCAGTAGCTCTACTTCAAAGATGAGCACTTCGTGGGGGCCAATAGCTCCCTGGCTGCCACGCTCGCCATAAGCAAGATCTGATGGGATGTAGAGCATCCATTTGTCACCGACCTTCATCTTCTGCAGAGCCATTTGCCAGCCCTGAATCACCTGATTGGCTTGGAAACTGGCCGGTTCACCACGCTGCACTGAACTGTCGAATACTTTTCCATCGATCAGCTTACCGGTGTAGTGAACTTTGACAGTATCAGTTGGCTTCGGTGTAGGACCGCTGCCAGTTTTCAATACTTTGTACTGAACGCCGCCATCCAAGGTTTTGACACCTTCTTGCTTGGCATTGTCAGCGAGAAACTTCACTCCCTTTGATTTTTGGGCGGCTGACATCTCGGCTTGCCGCTTCGTCAGCATGGCCTGGATCTTTCCTTGAGCTGCCTGTAGCTGCTCACTCGTCAAAGCTGGCTCTTTGAGTGCGACACCCTCCTGAAAACCTTTCAAAAAGGCCTCCATAGTGATGTCTTCTGTCTTGAAGCCGTTTTGACCCATGTTTTGGCCAACAGAGAAGCCGAGGAAATAGCCTATCAGCTCATTGTCAGACTTGCCTGCGGCGGCAGGCGGGGTTTCTTGTGCCATTACGGACTGGACAATTGCCACTTGGCAAATTGTCATTGCTCCTGCGATCAGGAATGGTTTGAACATCTTGGTTTCCTAGGGAACGCTCGGTCACCGTGTCCACGATGCCCGATCCGGGGAGAGGATAGCGACTCGATCAAAGCCGCAACTTCAAAATGGCACTTCCGAGGCCATCAACCTGACAGCAGGATAACAACGTGGCAAGAAACGAACATAGCCCCAAACCGCGGATTCGACCTCAAATCCGCCATTCGAGGCATTTGGCCCTACTCCGTAGCGGTAAATACTAGCGGCCGAGCACTGATGCAAAAGCGATCATGGCAAGCACGAGAGCAACCAACGCCACCAACCTCCCCCAACTAACCTCAAATGAGGTAGAGGCTGCAGCTTGACGGATTTCCTGCTGCAACAAGTCCTTGCCACGGGCAACCACATCCTCTGCTCCGACATCCTCTGCTC
>ERZ887851.3314-NODE-3314-length-11738-cov-4.707181_pt1 | contig 11738 bp, 6 predicted proteins | sample MGYA00521100_ERZ887851 | MGnify/ENA primary metagenome ERZ887851 (study PRJEB32303, sample SAMEA104408602) | aquatic metagenome | biome: Brackish water; feature: Pelagic; material: water | place: Baltic Sea | collected 2014-06-06T16:11:00 | depth 11,444 m ...
AAATTGCTGAATCGGTTTGCCGTTGTTTCCGATAAAGAATGGTCGTCCGTTAGGTGCGAAAATTCGTTTATCGAGCGGTAAGCCGAGTGCAGTTGCCACGGTTGCATTGAAATCGGCAGGCGACACGGGATCTTCTGCAACGCTGATTGCGCGGGCATCTGTTTTTCCGTAAACCTGACCTCCGTTGATTCCGCCGCCAGCCATCATTGCTGAGAAACAGCGAGGGTGGTGATCGCGGCCAGAGCGGGCGTTGATTTTCGGAGTACGACCAAATTCGGTGGTGAGAACAATGAGGGTGGAATCGAATAGGCCTTCGGCCTTCAGGTCATTGATCAATGTGGCGATTCCTTTTGAGAATTCGTTGATCTTTCCGGGACCGCGATTCCAGAGGTCGCCGTGCATATCCCAACCGCCGTTGCCGACGCGAACGAAGCGCACACCGGTTTTGACGAGTCGTTTTGCGAGGAGCAATCCCTGACCAAAGCGCCCATTTCCATAGGCCGCGCGGGTTTCTTTTTTCTCTTTCCCGAGATTAAAAACGTCGAGGTCTTCACCTTTTAGAAATTCGAGGGTGTTGTCATAAAATTGGGAGTAGGCCTCGACGTCTTCGGTGTGATATTTGTCGAGGAACGACCGGTTGAATCCTTCCAAGGCAGCGAGCCGCTCATCTTCGCGGTTTTTCTTCACGGGGCTTTTTGAATTTGGCAGTCCCTTTGTCGGATCTCCGATGGGGAGGGGAGCGAAACTTGCGCCCATAAAACCAGCTCCCGGGCCACCGCCGCCAATGAAAATCGTGTCAGGCAATTGAGGATGCTGCGCACCGTTCACTTTCTGGGCCCACGCACCCATGTTGGGATGGCGGATCGCAGCGTTCTCTTTATAACCGGTTTCCATCCAGTAAGAAGCTCCGCCGTGAGCACCCGTCTTTTGCGTCAGTGATCGAACCACGGCGATGTCTTTAAAATTCTTCGCCAAATCCGGCATGTATTCACTGAGTTGAACACCAGCAACTCCGGTTTCGGCTACACCTGTTTTTCCCTGGGTGTCAGCGCCGGGTTTTGGATCAAACGTATCGAGGTGCGTCATTCCGCCGGCCATGTAGATGTAAATGACGTGCTTGGCTTTACCTGCGCTGGAGGCGGCGATCGCGCTGTCAAAAGCTGGAAGCATCGTCAGGCCAAGAGCGGAGGCGGCAGTGCGTTCAGCGAATTTACGACGAGTGATGCTGTCGAGTTTGTTGAATTCAGATTTCATTTTAAATTCGGAGATGGGTGATTGAGGGCGGTTGTGGTTTTCTGAAACGAAAGGGTAAAATTACTACTGAATGAACATGAATTCGCGGGTGTTGAGTAGAGCCCACACGAGGTCTGAATAGTCGGCTTTGCCTCCGTTGGAGCCCCGAACCAGCGGCCGGGCGAGATCGCGATCCTGTCCGCGTGGACGTCGGCTCAAGATACTCAAGAAGACAACATCGATGCCGTCGTCTTTGCTGTCCTCAGCCTGGGCAATCCGGACGAGCGCTTTGCTATTGTTCGTCATGATTTGATTGGTAAGCGATCCATTGAGTAACATCATGACTTGGGGGATGGTGCCTTCGGTGTTGGCATTCTCGATGAATTTTTTGTCGGATTGACCAAACTGATAAAGGAACGAGCCCAAGTTGCTGGGCATTCGCATTTCCGATGCACGAATCATGACGGGGCCAGTGTTCTTTCCTTTTTTTGCGCCGCCGTTCATCATGGTCGGTTTGCCTAGATTATTGAATTTCGCTCGTACCTTCTCGGCTTGTTCGAAGTTCATGTTTTTCCAATCGGCCGACATCACGTTGCGGTAGTCATCCAAAATTCGGGTGCGTCGTTCTGGACTTTCGGGTTCAGGAACCGACATCGCCACGAGAGAATCCCATAGTTGCTCCGCGCTCATTCGGCGCAAAATAGGGGCAGGGAAATGAAATTCCCCTTTGTCGATCATCGTCAGCGTAGGCGATTCGTGGCAGGCTTCGCGCTGATACGTTTGCGTTTTGTAGAGAATTTTCAGAAAATCTTTCACGCTGTAATCGACTTCCTTCATCAGCGATTCGAGGAATTTCAGGAGTTCGTAATTCTGCGCCTGACCGCCGAGATGACCGGGGATGTTGTGGACGGGTTCGATCTGGGCGACGCCGTAAACGTGCTTCCAAAGTCGGTTCACAATATTGATTGTGAAGCGCGGATTTTCCTCACTGGCAATCCATGCAGCAAAGGCCATTCGTGGAGTGCCGTGTTTTTCAATATCGACAATTTCACCGAAATACGTGGCTGGTTTGACATTCGTATTTGGCTCGCCGTTGTCGTATTTGTAATCGAACGGCAGCCTGACATTATTCTCGAAGCCATCGCCGACATACATGGTGTAAGCGTCCATGAACGCGTTTAAATCGTTCGAGCTTTTCTTGGCTTTTTTGGCTTCGGCGGCGAATTGCTTTTTCTTTGCACCCAGCAATTTCAGCAGATCTTTATCGGGATTGGCTTTGAATTTCAGGTTTCCGAAAAAGGATGCCATTCTGTAAAAATCCATCTGATAAACCTCTTCGAACGGATGGTCGTGGCATTGCGCGCAGGTAATTTCAGTGCCGAGAAACGTAGTGAACGTGTTCGACAAGTTACAAAGCTCCATTCCGAAGTCAGTCAGCATGTAACCGGTCGCTGGATTTTCCCAGAGGTAGCCGCGGGCTTCTACCATCTCGCCAACCAACTGATTCCACGGTTTGTCTTCGCGAATTTGATCCTTCACCCAATCGCCGTAGGCCCCTGCTTTCAGATTGTTGAATCCGCCCATGCTGATGCCGTCGCGAATGCGAAGCAGGTCGCTCATGTAATTGAAAAAATGGCTCACAAACGCTTCGGACTCGATAAGGTTATCGATCAATTCCGCACGTTTGGTTTTTGATGGCGTGCGAAAAAATGTGTCAGCTTCTTTGTAAGTCGGAATGCGGCCAGCGAGGTCGAGATAGATGCGGCGAAGAAACTGCTCGTCAGTGAGCGGTTTCGTCGGATGCGTCATCTTCTCCATGTGAGCAAGCCGCGCCAATTCCTTGTTTCGGGTGGCGCCGTCGATATCTTTGTTTGCAACCAACGCAGCGCCTTCCGTTTTGATGTCGGAATTGGCTACTTTCAGCCGATCCCAGACCATTTGGTCGATTTGGCGGGCAGCGGTTTTTAAATTAACCGGCGCATTCTCACGGACATAGCCGCGATCTTCTTCAGAGAGTCTAGCAAAAGGAAATCGAATTTCCTTTCCGCTATCTTTCAATTTGAACCCGACCTCCCCGTTGGCGAAACTGGTCATTTCAGCTTCGATTTCCCGACCTGAGATATCGGTCCACGTTCGCATTTCACCGGCGAAAACATGATTTCCCAAGAGGGCGATGATTAATAAAAAATGAAAAATTGCGCGACTCATCATAAATCCTCCTCATTTCTACAGGAAATGGAAGAATGCGTCACTATAAAAATTTCGCTCTCAGCCGATCAGTTTTGATCAAAAGAAATTGTTTTGAGGCCGTCGCAGGAGTCGCACATTGCCTTTTTGTCGAGGTATTGGCTATGACATCGAGGACAATAACTCTCGCTGATTTCGTCATGTTCAGGGGATTCGTTAGCGAGCGATTCCAAGGTGATTGACGTGTTTTTCTCTAAAAATTCAGCGCACAAGTCCGCCTGTGCTTTCCATTTAATTTCAGAAACGTTTTTTACAAGGGGGAAACGCAATCGCCGCATGTAATCGCCCACAAAATGGGAAAATGCTTTTTCCCTCAAAACGGTGCGCCCAAGCGCGAGAGGATGGCATCCTGAACTGCATTCGAGACTGAGCTGTTGGGAGACGCGCAGCGCGTGATGGGGGAGAAAAATGACCGGGAGAACTTTGTACCAGCGTCCCTTTTTTAATTGGGGAAATACTCGCCCAATGACAATCCACCACGTGCAACCAATCAGAAAAGTGAATGGGAAGATGGCGAGGATGAGTTTCAAACCACGCAGGCCGCCGCCGCAGTAGCTAAAGAGTGCAGGCAAAACGAGGAAGCAATAAATTGTCAGCAACCAATTGGAGAAAGCAAACTGGCGCTCAATGAGCTGCGCTTTTTTCACGGCCGCTTTTGCCCGCGGAAGGCTGAGGGAATCGGATAGTCGCTTGTGGATTGCGGGCGTCTGGACTTCTGCCGAGGGAAGGAGAGAGTTAAGCCATTTACGGATATCAATAGCGGTCGTCAGGTTCGAGAAAACCCATTTACCTGTGTTTTTTGGGCCTTCCAGTCGGCTGCGATCCCGCCATAGCCGTTTCGGATTTTTAATTGCAGCCTGGGCAGGGGAGGTATCCGGCGATTCGATCCATCGAATTTGTTTTTTGTCTGGTTCGGAAAACCACCACCCTTCACTGGATGGCAAGAAACGACCCAACATTGGCAGGACGTAGTAGCCTTCCCCAAGTCGGGCGGCAACGTCGTGAGGCTTTTTCAAAAACCACTTTTTCGACCACCACGGTTTCACGAACAGGCTGGCCGATTGAGGATACCGACCGAGTCCGTCCGCGATGTAGAGGACGATGAAAACGACGTAAAGTAGCTGACCGTCTGTCATTTGCAGAAGGTTCGGGGATCAACGGGGTTAGGCGTGATCACCTCGGCCAAACAAACGTTTCACCCAATTCACTACGCCCGCGATGACAGCCAATACAACATACCAAAGCTTTTTACCCCAAAGCAGGATCGCGCTGAGCAGGCCGGTTTTTGCAGCTGCGAAAACGGCACCCCCTGCGATCAAAGCGATGAGACCACCCTTGGCGACTTTGTCTCCAGCGGATGCTGAAAAGTCCGTGTATTTGTTTCCATCAGTGTAAGTCAATCCCTCGAGCATTGATTGGAACTCGGGGAGGTAACCCGCGAGTTCATCAGGACCGCACACCAGAACTGCTTCAATCAAGCCTTTTCGGCCGAGAATTTTCGTCTCGTAGTTCACAACATGATCGCCGTCTTCGTCGACCAAATCGAGCGCCCATTCCAGATTTTTGGTATCGGGATTATACTGTGGAGGGTAAGCCCAATCAACTAAATCAAGACGTCCATATCCAGCTTTGGCGCGCGCTTCGGATGAAAGCTTGTTGCTTTTTTTTAAATCTTTCAGGAGTTCATCAGGATCAATCTCATCTCGATCGTCATCCTCCACGTATCCGCGATCGTCCCACATGAAAATGGCGAACCATTCCAGATTCTCCGGAGCAATCATGCCTTTGCGGTAGCCGTCTCCCGGAGGATTTCCAAACATGACCATCAATTCTTCAGTCCCTTTTCCTCCGGCAAACCGGTAACCGGCGGGAATTTCCAACGTTGCAAAGTTTTCGATTTTACCGGCACCTTCCCGTTTCCAATCGATGGATTTTTCAATTTCCGCCATGAACTCCGCTTCCGCTTCCTCCGGCGTTAATTCCTGTTCTTCAGATTTTTCCTGACTAAAGGCGGTATGGCCTAAGCTGAAAACGGATGCTGCGATTGCAATTACTGCCATCGCCTTAAAAGGACGGAAATCCCGCAGGACTCCAATTTTTGCAGAAACGGTCATCTCGCACAGCATGACTTGTGGGTTAGATTGGTCAAGAATTTAACCGCAGCATTCTGCAATCTTACTTCACGGAGTTGGAATCCGGTTTTACAAATCCATCAAGAGGTCTTTTGCCTCGAGTTCGAGCCATTGAATCGCAGATTCAAGTTCACGAAAAACGCCCATTGGGGTGTCTGCGCTATCAATTCTCGCCTGAAGCATTCTCGCAGTTCCAAAACTGCTCATAGTGCTTGCAGAAACTTGTGAATTTGATTTCTCCGTTTTTACGAATCAACAGGGTCTCTTCATCGATCAAACCCTATTGATTCGTGAATGCTGAATTGCGGGTGCGTTTTGAGCGATTGTAATTTTTCGATTTGTCGGGTAAATTTTTGGTCCTTCGTTCCGCGTTTTTTGTTCCTCTTCTCTTGTTTGTAAATGTCTGACCGTTATGAGATTAAGTCTTCGCTTGGCCGCGGGGGTATGGGTACCGTTTATCACGCTTTTGATACCGTGATGAAGCGGGACGTTGCGGTAAAACGATTGTTGCCGATCGAGGAGACGAAATTGAATGAAGCGGCCGATGATTCTCTCGGTCGAGAGGCGGCTGCTTTGGCGCGATTTTCTCATCCAAACATTGTGACGATCTTCGCTTTTGAGGAAGATGAAGACGGGCCATTCGTCGTCATGGAAAAAGTCGAAGGAGAGGATTTAAAGTTGACTGTAAAACGCGGTGCTTTGGCGGTGGACGATTTTATTGAATTGGCAGAGCAGACGCTCGACCCGCTGATTGCGGCATCGGAGCTAAATTTACTGCATCGGGATATTAAGCCGGCGAACATCATGCTGAATCGGCTTTCAACAGGCAAGTTTCAGGCAAAAGTGTTGGATTTCGGAGTGGCGAAATTTTCTGAAAAGCCTCAGTTGCAAACGCTTGATCAAAATGGTTGTTTCCTGGGATCGATTGAATTTTTGTCTCCGGACCAGCTGCTGCGCTTGCCGTTGGATCAGCGCTCGGATCTGTATTCGCTGGGCTGCGTGTTGTATTTTTGTCTGGCGCAGGAGTCCCCATTTCGTGGTGATAACCCGGCAGATACGACCCAGCGGCACATGAAGCATGTGTGTGAAAATATTCATGTGGTTCGACCTGATTTACCCGGGCCAATGGCTGATTGGTTGATGCGAATGATTGCTCGTGACAGGGACGATCGACCGGATGATGCGCTGATGGCCTTGCAGGAATTTCACTTGGCGAAAGAGGGGATTTCACCACTGGAAAAGCGAGCGCGACAGAGCCAGAAAGGTGTTGTGGTCATTTCAGACTCAAGTAGCCGCGAGCGGGTGGTTACAGAAGAAGATGTTGTCGAAGAAGTGGGAGTGCCCGAGAAAGAGGATACGGGAATTACCGGGCCACGAATGATTTTGGTAGGTGATAAAATGCAGCGCACCGGGCCGATTGAATCTCCAGTGGGGCTGGGTAATACCTCTCATACAGGGCCACTTCGGGGAGGGGGGAGTCGGGCAATTCCTATGACGCCGGCAAAATCACCCGCATTGCCAATCGTTCTGATCGTGGGTGGAATTTGCTTGGTCATTGGATTGTTAGCCGCCGTTTTTAATTCCAAGCCGAAGAAGCCGAACAATTCTCCGAAGCAGACGGTTGCGAAGACTCCACCGGCAAAGGAGAAACCGGTTGTCCCAAAGTACAAGCCAACATTTCCACCTCGCGCGACTGCCGATTTTGTTTCTCCGACATCGATTGACTTGCCTGCTCCGGCTTCGATTCCGGGAGGTGGTCCGCCTATTTCAAAGGGGCTGTTGGCGCATTACCGGGCGGATGTGGCAACGTTTGACGGCGGATTGAAACTGCCGGCCAAGATGAACGATCGAGTCGCTGGGTGGGCTAATTTGGCTCCGGGCGCTTTGCCGGAGAATGATCTCTTTTTGCACCAGGAAGATTTTGAAGTGCGAGCGGTTCCGCGGCTGGTAGAGGCTTCAGATTCCAAATTTCCTGAACTGAAGTCAGGAACGAAGGTATTGGAGTTCCAAAATTCGACTCAACTTCGGATGCCGAATTGGAAAACGCTGGAGAAAGAGGAAATTTCTTCTTTCACAGTGTTGGCTGTTGTGAGAAATGAGCTCAGATCGAGCACATGGATTCGGTTCGATGGGCATGAACGAGGAGGTTTTTTTACTTCAAATCATGGTGGACAAATGCTGCAAGGCCACATCTTGGTAAATGGGAAGCGGACTAGCTCACCGATCAAATTGCCGCTAAACGAATTTGTCATCGTCAGTTTTATACTGGATGGCGAGAAAAAGACTCAGCAGGTGCACGGATTAAAAAAAGATGGAAGCCGGGTTTCATCGAAAATTTTGACAGTGAATTTCCCGCCGGTAAAAATGCGGCACTACGCGTTGGGCAATTATTGGCGTCCACAAAAAGGGAAACAGCCCCCCGGTTTTTTTAAGGGACATATCACCGAGTTGCTTATTTTTTCAAAAGCCGTGAAACAAAAAGAACGGGAATCGCTTGAGAATTATCTGCGAGCGCGGAATTTTAAATAGTTCACTATCTTACTATGTCGGAACGTTACGAAATTAAGGGAAGACTTGGCAGGGGGGGGCGGTGCGGTTTACACAGGTTACGATACGCAGCTTGATCACGAGGTCGCAATTAAGCGTTTGCTCCCGCTCGAAGAAACCCAGTTGAATGAGGCTGACACCGGAAGCTTGACGCGCGAGGCGGCGGCTTTAGCAAAATTTCAGCACCCGAATGTGGTGACTATTTTCGGTTTCGAGGAAGATGAAGACGGGCCTTTTGTTGTAACTGAGCTCATCAAAGGGGAAAATCTAAAGGTCATCATTGAAAAGGGCGCTTTGTCGGTCCGGGTTTTTCAGGAATTCGTTTCGCAAACGTTGGATGCAATGATTGCTGCGGAGCAGATGAATTTGTTACACCGCGATATCAAACCGGCCAACTTGATGTTGTTGTTTTTGCCGAGCAGAAAATTTCAGGTGAAAATTTTGGACTTCGGATTGGCTAAGTTCAGTCAAACCCCTTCCGCGCAAACGCTTGATCACAAAGGCTCGTTTCTGGGATCGATCGACTACATTGCGCCTGAGCAGATTGAGCGACAGCCGTTAGATCAGCGAACTGATTTGTATTCGCTGGGGTGCGTGTGCTATTTCGCACTGACGCAAAAACCTCCGTTTGAAGGAAAAAATTTGGCGGAGACGATGAACAATCACCTCAATCATAAGGTGATTCCGATTGCAGATATCCGTCCGGATTTGCCGTCGGCAATTGGAGCCTGGGTGATGCGTTTGATAGCAGTGAACCCAAATCACCGACCGAAGAACGTGACGGCAGCAGTAACCGAGTTTGAGCAATCCAAAATCGGGATCACTTCGGACCTTCCCGGTGGGGACGATAGCAGTAACCCGATTTCAGGAAGTGCGCCGATCGCGGTGACGCCCGCCCCGTCTTCTACGCCGGCGACCAGCCCCCAATCAGCTCCTCCGTCGAAGGAGACCGGCACTCAGTCGATGACGAAGGATGGCCGGAAAATTCTGACTCAGCCCATGGCTGGATTGCCGACCCGTACCTCATCTATTGATTTAAGTCCGGCTCGCACGGGTTCAACACGCACTCAAACAAAGGCGCAGTCAGAGAGCGAAAAGAAAATGGGAGGTCCCGTTGCAATCTTGATTGCTGCTGTGGTGCTTGGGATTGGTGGTCTGATTTATATTTTTGGAATTCGGGGAGGGGACGAGTCTGCTCCTCCTGAAGATCCAATCGTTGCCAGTCCTGTCGATGATCCGTCCCCAAAGCCCAAGGCACCTGAAAAGGAAAAGAGTGAAGGTGATTTGCCTCAACTTTCTTTGAAACCACCAGTAAAGCCCACTCAGAAGATGGTTCAGGAGAACAAACTTCCTGTCAGTTCCGATGACTTGGCCGGGCATTTTGTGACGTCTGAGATGATTTTTCAACTGGATCAAAAAACTAAAGCCAAGCCAGGAGATCGAGTAGGAAGCTGGGGGAATTTTGTGAGGGAGGACGGAAAACCGGTTCGTTTTCTCGCAAGAAGTTACAACGATAAAGACGGCAGTTATTGTCCGAGGGTTGTTTTAGCCGCTCCTTCTCAATTTTCTGAGTTGAATGGTCCGCAGACTCTCATTCGATTCGAGGAAGACACCACGTTAACAATTCCATTTAATCTCTCGTATACTGATGAATTAGCCGGAACAAAAATGACTTGTGTGATGGTCTGCGAAATCTCAGTCGATCAGGGGCCGCTCATGCGAATTCAGTCAAAGGGAACCAATCAGTCTGTAAATATTCTACCGAAGGGAAAGCGGATTGAAGTAAGCGTCAAAACGAGCGACGAGACGAGTAACGTCAGGGGCGCTTATGACAAGCGAGGGGCCTTTGGAGTGCTTACCTACACTCGAGATGGAAATTCTCACGAGATTACGATTATCGATAGCGAGGGCAAACGATACAACTCTGGGAAGCAGCCTTGCATGGACAGTGCCTTAATGCTCGAAGGATTTGCGATAGGAGTCAGCCCAGTCAACAGATGGGGCGATGCTCAGTTTGCCGGGCATGTTGCTGAGCTTGCGGTTTTTGGACGAGCTCTCTCGATTGAGGAGCGAAAGGCGACAGAGGAACATTTGCTCGCTAAATATTTCCGTCCGAAAAATGCGCAGGTAAAAGGACCTAAAGGAACGGGTGCAGGGAAACAAACTTCAAAAGCGCCGGTCATTTCGGATTCGCCGAAGGCACTTGAATCGGCTGAAAATCCGACATCAAATGATCATGGAGTGCCACTTCCTCCACATGCTGCCTCACTTGCCGCTCACTTTTCGACGCAAGGATGGGTTTTCGGTGAAGGCTTTTCAGCGCCGGCCGAAGTCGGTGATAAAGTTTATTCGTGGGGAAATCTGACGCCGAGAGCAGGGAAACATCACTTATTGAGTCGTGCCGACGAAAAATACGAGCCTCCTCTTCTGGCCCTTGTGAAGCCATCACAGTCGCCGGAGTTTAAAAACGTGACTCAGGTTCTTCGATTCAAGCCCGGGAATTCGCTGGTGACACCCAAGGTTAAATATGTGGTTGATCACCTGAGCGGTGATCAAATGACCCTGGTCGTTTTGTCAAAACCAGAGGAGCGGGAAAAAAACCGATTTTTGAAATTTGATGCTTTCAATGAGAAAGACGAGAAAAAGCCAGTTCGGGCTGCGTATAATATGATCACAAACCCAAATATTTTTGGAGCCACGATGCGCGTTGATAAGAATTGGCTCAATTCCAGCGGTCGTCGCAAACCGGGGAAATTTTTCATCTACACCTCAACCTGGAATGGGGGAACTGGTGAATTGAATGTCGTGTCGCGTGATCACGAAGGCAAGCGGATCAAGGGCAATCCTCAGCCCAATGCATCCAAAGGTAATTTGAATGTTATCAGATATGCGTTGGGCCACGATGCCATCAATGCAAAAGACAACGGCTATGCTGGCGATGTGGTTGAACTTCTGATTTTCAAGCAATTACTGAGTGAAGAGCAAATTGTCGAAACCGAAAAATGGCTGGCCGAAAGGTATTTCAAATAATCCGTATTCTAAAACTGGCCGGATCGCCTTGCTAAACGCATCGAATTCAGGTACACAGCCCTCTGTTTATGACTCGGTTTTCCTGCCCTCGCCCCTCTCGCTGGCAAATAATAGGCACCCTTCTGGTGGCTCTGTTTACAGCGCTTTCATGCTCTACGATTGGTGCGCAAGACGATTTGTCAGTTCCGGGGCTTACCGACAATGCAGGGAAAACGAAGTCAATTGATGCGTTCACCGGCGCTGAGGAAGATCGCTCCAAAGATCGAGTTGAACCCAGTACATCGGTTTTAACTATGATCGGAAAAGGCGGCGCCGCTATGTGGCTGCTGGGCCTGTTTTCACTGGCTCTCATTGCATTGGCGGTCTATTGCTTCATGGGTTTCAAGCGTGAAAAATTTCTCCCTGAAGAAGTCGAGGCTCAGCTGCGAAAAGATCTGGGAAAAGCTCGATTAGGAAAAATTGTCACAGCTGCCGCCGAACCTGATTCTCCAACGGTCACTAAAATGTACGGGGCCGTTTGCGAATACGTGAGCGAAAACGGTTACACGG
>ERZ887851.3316-NODE-3316-length-11735-cov-33.692894_pt1 | contig 11735 bp, 9 predicted proteins | sample MGYA00521100_ERZ887851 | MGnify/ENA primary metagenome ERZ887851 (study PRJEB32303, sample SAMEA104408602) | aquatic metagenome | biome: Brackish water; feature: Pelagic; material: water | place: Baltic Sea | collected 2014-06-06T16:11:00 | depth 11,444 m ...
AATAGTAATTCTTCTTCAATTTTAATAAGCGCAAAGCAATGAGGGTCCGTAGAAATGATTTTTCCAATGATTTTATCATTCAGTTTAATGGTCTCCTGATCTTTGGGTTGGCCACTTAATATCTGAACCGGAAGCAGTCTTCTTCTAATCTTTTCTTTTAAATTCATTCTTGCTGTATTTTCCTGTCCGACAAAACAGCCCTTTTTAAAATCAACACCGTGTAATTCTTTTAAGTTTAATTCAAGCGAAAATATTTGATTAAGAATATCTTTAGAGAGAAATTCAAAAAAACCAATATTATGACAAAGTTTTTGGTAAGTCTGAATTGGTAATGTTTGTAAGTTTAATGTTTTTACAAATTCTTCTGCTTTGTTTTTTTGAATAATACCGTGAATTCCAAATTCTGATATTCTTGTATCATTAAAAAAAATACCAAATTCATTAACCATAGTTGACCCAAGTATTTTTTTAGATGATTCAAAAATTCCCTTACTATCTACATTAATAAATAAAGAGAGTAATTCTTCATCCTTTTTTACGAACACTACATCAGATCGTAATTTATAAATGGTTAATCTTGCAATTAAATCATCGATATCATTTTTATTGCATTGAATTAAGAAATCTTCCCCAGACTGAATAATATTAAAATCATATAAGAATTTACCTTGGGGCGACAATAAAGTTGAATAAATGGATTGTTCTTTTGATACATGCCGAATGTCATTTGAGATAATATTTTGTAAAAATTCTATTTTATCTTTACCCGTAATCAAAAAAATTGATTTATGTGATAAATGGATAGCAAAATCACTGTTCATATGAATAGTTTTTGTATATTAACTTATTAAATATTATGTCCAATAATTATACCTTAATTCTTAAAAATGCTCATTGCTATATTGATAAAAAATTAGTTGATGTAGATTTGGGAATTAAAGACAATATCATTACCAAAATTAATCCACCAATTCACGAAGAGGCTGACAAGGTTCTTGATGCCACTGGGCTAGCTATCTTTCCGGGTATCATTGATACACAAGTTCATTTTAGAGAACCGGGTGATCCACAAAAAGAAACCTTGGAAAGCGGTAGTAAAGCAGCTGTGCTAGGAGGGGTTACCGGAGTGTTTGAAATGCCTAACACTTCACCACCAACAGATAGTGTGGAAAGATTTGAAGAAAAATTAACAAGGGCTGCGAATAGAATGTATTGTAACTATGCATTTTACTTTGGTGCTACGGAACAAAATTCAAATCATCTAGAGGTTACCAAGGATCTTAAAGGTTGTTGTGGTGTTAAAATGTTTGTTGGATCATCCACAGGTAATCTTTTGGTCAAAGACGATAAATATATTGAGCAAGTTATTAAAAATTCTCCTCGTATTGTCTCTATTCATTCTGAGGATGAAAACATGCTTATTGAAAGAAAAAATAAAATTATCAAAGGGGATGTGCAGTCTCATTATGTTTGGAGAAGTCCAGAATGTGCAATGGAATCCACAAGAAAAGTTGCTAACTTTGCAAAAAATTTAAAAAAAAGAATTCATGTTTTGCATGTTTCTACTAAGGATGAAATTGATTTTTTACGTGATTATAAAAATTATGTCAGTGTAGAAACTACGCCTAATCATTTAAGTTTGTTTGCACCAGATTGTTATGATGAACTAGGAACTTTTGTTCAAATGAACCCTCCAGTTAGAGAAAAGTCGCATATGGAAGGCATATGGAAAGGTGTTTTAGATGGAACAGTGGATGTTATTGGATCAGACCATGCTCCTCACACGAAGGAACAAAAATTACAAGAGTATCCTTTAAGTCCATCCGGAATGCCAGGTGTGCAAACTATATTTCTTTTAATGCTTAAGCATTATTTGGATGGAAAAATTGAGCTAGAAAAAGTGATAAACCTTCTATCCGAAAGACCTTGTTCATTATTTGGAATTAAAAATAGAGGAAAAATAGAGGAAGGGTATATTGCAGATTTAACTGTCGTTGACATGAATAAAGAATTTACAATTTCAAATGACTGGATCGCAAGTAATTGCAAATGGTCACCTTACGACGGTTGGAAAATCAAAGCTAGTCCCTTTGGCACTATCATCAATGGTAATGTTTCAGTTTGGGATCAGGTGCTTGATGAAAAAAAATACGGAAAACCGCTAGAATTTAATTAGAACTTTTCTTTAATTCTGAAAGCTGAGATTTTAATTTCTCTAATTCTTTAGACAGCTCACTTAAATCTGTCTTTTCTTCTTTTGCTTCTTCTTTCTTAGATTGAGATCCATTGGTAGGAAATTGAAAATATTTTTGGAAATCAAAAGGATTAAATTTCATCATTCCATCTAAGCCTTTAGCAAAAATATTATTAGAGTTTGCAAAACCATGCATGCCATTTAAAAAATTAAACATGTCTGACGCTTGGTTGTTTTCATTAAATAAAATGATTTGCTTTAAAAAATCTTCAGGAATTAAATTAGTGGTTCCTGCAGTTTGTCTTTCCAGCAGTATCTGCAACAAAATAGAAGATGTAATATTTTTTTTACTATCAACATCTGTGATTTGAAAATTAATCTTTTTTTTAATCAAATCGACAATGTCTTCTTGTGTTATATATGAGCTTGTATCAGTATTATAAAGTCGTCTATTCGAGTATTTTTTGATTTCAACTGTCATGATTATTTTTCTACCACGTATTCACCAGGGGCGTTGTAGATCGGTTTGAATTTGCCTGCAATCAATTCTTTCGGTTGTTTTGCTTTCCCTGAAAATTGTTCTAACCAGCTAATCCATTGTGGCCACCAGGATCCATCTTTTTTATCAGCTGAATCTAACCATTGCGTAGGATTAGTTGTTACATCAGAGTTATTATTTTCATAAAAATATTGTTTGCCAGGTTTAGCGCCTTTACCTTGAATAATACCTGCAATATGTCCTGAGTTTGCTAGGATAAATTTACATTGGTTACTATAATTTTTAAGACCAGAAAAAACAGACTTCCAAGGTGCAATATGATCTTCCGTTGTCGCAACATGAAACATTGGAGTTTTGATTTTGCTTAAATCTAAAAAAAGATCTTTGAATTTATATTCTTTTTTTACGATCTTATTATTTAAATACATGGAACGTAGATAATCACTGTGCAATTTTGCAGGCAGTCTTGTTGAATCACTATTCCAATACAGCATATCAAACGCTGAGGGTTTGTTACCTAGTAGGTAGTTATTTACGACGTAATTCCAGTATAAATCACCAGGTCTTAGGAAGTTAAATGCAGCAGCCATATCTTTTCCATCAAAGAAGCCAGTCTTATTCATTTGTTCTTCTATTGCTTTAATTTGTTCCTCACTAATAAAGATTCCAAGGTCACCTGGATCTGTAAAATCAATTAAACTTGCAAAAAAAGTTGCAGAATTAATTTTATATGGAATTGGCTTTTGCTCTAAGTAGGCAAGCACCATTGCAACTAATGTTCCACCCACACAATAAGAAGCTAAATTAATTTCTTTTGATTTAGTTTCTTCACATGCAATTTCTATCGCTTTTAGTACACCTCGATCAACATATTCTTCAAATCCAAAATCTTTACTGTCACTCGTAGGATTTTTCCACGAAACTAAAAAAGTATTCATTTTATTTTCTACTAAATATTTCATCATTGATTTCTTTTCATTGAGATCCATGATGTAAAATTTATTAATAAATGGTGGTATGATTAATAAAGGCTTTTCAAATTGCGTATCTGTTTCTGAATTGTAATGTATTAATTCAAAAACATCATTTTTAAAAATAACTTTGCCAGGAGTTGTGGCTAAATTTTCTCCAACTTTAAAATCATCAAAACTAGTTTGTGAAATAAATAATTTATTTGGATGTTTTAAATAATCTTGTCTAAAATTTTCAAATCCTCTAATTAAATTATTTCCATTTTCTTCAAATGTTTTCATTAATACTTGAGGGTTAGAAAATACAAAATTACTTGGTGAGAATGCCATATTTAATTGTTTAATATAAAATCTCATTAATTCTTTTTGTTTAGGATCGGGAAACTCAACGGATTCAATTAAGCTTTCTAATAATTGAGAAGTAATTAAATAAAATTGTTTTACAAAATCAAAAAATAAATTTTGCGTCCATTCTTCAGATGAAAATCTTTTATCTGTCTTATCTTCTTTTGTGATGGGCAATGCTTCTTGATTAGATAATTTTGAAACAAAATAAAAATTTAAGGAAGTAATTTGAGTCATCCACTTATTAATATGATCAAAATAAATATTAGGATTTTTTCCTACTTCGGATGTAAATTTTTGAAAACTTTCTAAAATTTTATTTGTTGTTGGGGAAATAGAATTTAATAAATCCATTGTGCTAAATTCTTTTTTAGAAGAATTATTTGTTTGGGTAGTTTTATTTTGGGAAAAGTTTGCCAAATTTCCCTCCACAAAGTTGTTGTAAATTTTTACGTTATTATCAAATATGTCTTTTAATTCTTCAAATTTTGGGTATTCCATATCGCTATTATTGTTACCTATGTTAGAGCTGTTATTTTTTGATTTATTCATTGTGTGCCATTATTTATGATGTATGATGTGCTTTTGCAACATATAAATATTGCGATACAATATATAAATAATGCATTGCAATAAAAATATTTGTTTAAAATCAATAATTTATCATTTTTATAAAAATTATCTATTGTAATATTTTGCATCGCAACATATATAGTCCTCAACTTAAATTTAACTATAGGAGTAACAATGTTTAATACTACTAACCCTTTTGAAATCTTTGATTTTCAAAAAATGTTATCTGCAGCTAAAATGCCAAATTTAGATGTAAATTCTGAAGGTTTAATCAACGCTCAGAAAAAAACTATGGAAGCTATCGCTGGTGCTTACAAAGCATCTTTTGATGGAGTTTCTGCATACACTAAAAAACAAGTTGAAATTTTAAATGCTGCAATTTCTACTGCAAAAGAAGCAACTTCTGAAATCGCTAAAGGTAACCCTCAAGAATCAGTATCTAAATCTTTAGATTTAGTGAAAAAAGCTATCGTTGAGGCTCAAGCGAATGCAGCTGAATTAGCTAAAATTAACGAAAAAACTGCTAAAGAAGCTTTCGAAATTTTGAATGCTAGATTTTTAGACAGTATTTCTGAAATCAAAGCTGTAGTAGCTGAGAAAAAATCAGCAACTGCATCTGCTTCAGTAAAAAACTAAGTTAATAATTAAATTTTCAAGATCGGTTTGCACCCCCCCTTTTAGCAAATCGATCTTGAGATTTATTATATTAGGGAATATATAGCTTATCATGAAAAAACTTGCATTGGTTACAGGTGGTACACGAGGGATAGGAGCTGCAATAGCTCGAAAATTACAAGAAGATGGTTTTGAAGTAGTTACAACTTTTATTGGACGTCCAGATGCTGCAGAAGCATTCACGAAAGAAACTGGAATTAAAACTTATAAATTTGATGTTGCGTATTTTGAAAGTTGCAAAGATGCAATTTTAAATATTGAAAAAGATTTTGGCAGAAGTATCGATGTCGTTATCAATAATGCTGGAATAACAAAAGATAGATTTTTACATAAAATGTCTGCAGATGAATGGAATGCAGTCATCAATACAAATTTGAACTCATGTTTTAATATTACAAGAAACGTAATTGAAAAAATGAGAGAGAAAAAATTTGGAAGAATTATTTCAATTAGTTCGATTAATGGAATTAAGGGACAAATTGGACAAGCAAATTACTCAGCTGCTAAAGCTGGTATCATTGGATTTACAAAAGCCATTGCCCAAGAAAATGCAAACAAAGGCATTACCGCAAATGTGATAGCTCCAGGTTATGTTGGAACGGACATGGTAAAAAAAATAGATCCAAAAATTTTAGAAGGAATTGTTTCTCAAATCCCCGTTGCACGATTGGCAGATCCAAGTGAAATAGCTGCATTAGCTAGCTACTTAAGTAGCGATCTTGCAGGCTTTATCACTGGAGCTACATTCAACATCAACGGTGGTCAGTACATGCAATAACATTATTCATTCAATCAGGAGGAAGAAAAACAAATGTCTAACAATAAAGAAATAGTAATCACAAGTGCGTTTAGAACAGCTATTGGCTCGTTTGGCGGTACTTTATCAGCTATGCCAGCATCTCAATTAGGTTCTGAAGTTATTAAAAAATGTTTGGAGCATTCTGAGCTAAAAGGCAAAGATGTTGATACAGTATTTATGGGTCAAGTGTTGCAAGCTGGAACAGGACAAAACCCTGCTAGACAAGCTGCAATGGGAGCTGGAATTCCTAACGAAACTATTTCAAGCACAATTAACCAATTATGCGCATCTGGTTTAACTTCAGTTGGCTATGCTTATAATTCAATTTTATTAGGCGAAGCTAATATTGCTGTTGCTGGTGGACAAGAAAACATGAGCAGCTCTCCGCACGCTATGATGTTACGAAATGGTGTGAAAATGGGAACAGGTTCTTTAGAAGACACAATGTTAAAAGATGGATTAACTTGTGCATTCAACAATTATCATATGGGAATTACTGCAGAAAATGTTGCAGAAAAATTTCAAATTAGAAGAGAAGAGCAAGATACATTTGCAGCTTCATCGCAAAGAAAAGCAATGGAAGCAATTAAAGCAAATAAATTTAAAGATGAAATAGTTCCAATCAAAGTTAAAGTAAAAAAAGATGAAATTACTTTTGACACAGATGAATATCCTAAAGATGGAGTAACAGTTGAGAAATTAGCAAAGTTACGTCCAGCTTTTAAAAAAGATGGAACGGTTACAGCAGGTAATGCATCAGGAATTAACGATGGTGCTGCTGCTCTAGTTTTAATGACTGCTGAAGAAGCAAAGAAAAGAGATATTCAACCTCTTGCTAAAATTGTTTCTTGGGCTGTATGTGGTGTTGATCCTTCTATTATGGGAACAGGTCCAATTCCAGCTTCTAAAAAAGCTTTAGATAAAGCTGGTTGGGGAGAAGACCAATTAGATTTGATTGAAGCAAACGAAGCATTTGCTGCTCAAGCAATTGCCGTAAATAAAGAATTAGGCTTTACACCTGATAGAGTTAACGTAAATGGTGGAGCAATTGCATTAGGTCATCCAATTGGAGCTTCTGGAGCTAGAGTTCTAGTTTCGCTCATTCATGAAATGACAAAAAGAAAAGCTAAAAAAGGTTTAGCTACTTTGTGCGTTGGCGGTGGAATGGGTATCGCAATGTGCATTGAAAGAAATTTCTTAAATCACAAATAATTATTTTAAAAGATTTTAACAATATTTAGAAAATTCATTTTTTCTAAATATTGTTATTTCTTTTCTGAGACACTATTAAAAATACACACTAAAAAGCGCTTTTTTTATCAATTTTATACCTAGACAAATTAATAGGTTTGATAAGATATATTCATGAGAAAAGCAGTCTCAAAAATATTGCTTCTTATTGTTTTTATTATTTTTAATAATCAAATTGTTTCTTTTTCCGCTGAGGAGTATGAAAATATTCCAATTCCCTGCGAGGTTAAAGAGTGCAATCCAAAATGGGGTCATACAACTACCGTTTGGTACAAAGGGGATAAAAATAAACCAGCCATAATGTACTTTGGGGGAGGCGCAAGTACTTTTACAGTTTTAGATTATACTTCAGTAGAAATTTCTCTTTTAAAAGGTAAGTTTGATATTGTTATGGTCGCATCACCACTTCCTATAGTTAGTGATCAAAGAACACAAGGATTTCCAAAAATGGCGTATGACAAATACGCTGTATATCGAATGAAACAAGTTACAGAATATTATAAAAAAAAATTTAATAAACCTATTTGGTTAGCAGGAGCGAGTGCTGGAGGGCCAAGAATGATTGGAGTTTTAATAGGAAGTGAAAAAACCAGACCTTCAGATAGATATGCGGGATTAATTTTTTCATCTCCTTATCTTGCGAAAATTAAAAAAATAAACGGGATTATAACAGGAGAGTTTGAATACAATATTCGAGTTAGGCAAATAAAATATAAAATGAATTTACCAATACTTGTTATTAATCATGCAAGAGATCATAAACCAGCACAACATCCAAAAAAGCAAGAATGGTTTACCAAACAACTAGCCAAGAGAAATTCCGGTATAACTGAGTTAAAGCTATTAACAGAAGGTGATCCTATGATTACAGATTATGATGGTGGTCATCATTGGTTTCAATTTAATAAGCCCGAAGTTGCCAGGGTGATATCTAAGTTTATTTTAGATAATTCAAAATAGATTTACAATATTCCTGCAGTTTTAAGAGAGTCTGTGATTTCAGTTAAGATTGCTGGATCATCAATCGTTGCTGGCATTTTATATTCTTCCTTGTCAGCAATTTTTCTCATAGTTCCACGTAATACTTTACCCGATCTTGTTTTTGGAAGTCTTTTAATAACGATAGCAGTTTTAAATGCTGCAACAGGTCCAATTCTATCTCGGATCATTTTTACACATTCCTTTTGAACATCTTCGACGGATTTTGTAACTCCAGCTTTGAGCACAACTAAACCAACGGGCATCTGGCCTTTTAATTTATCTGCAATTCCAATGACGGCACATTCAGCAACGTCAGGATGTTCAGACAATACTTCCTCCATAGATCCAGTTGATAGTCTGTGACCTGCAACATTGATAATATCGTCGGTTCTTGACATAATCCAAACATAACCATCTTCATCAATGTGACCGGCATCGTAGGTTTGATAGTAGCCAGGATAGGTTGTCATGTAATTTTCTTTGTATCTTTGATCTGCGTTCCACAGTGTTGGGAAAGTACTAGGAGGTAATGGCAATTTAACACAAATATCACCCATTTCTCCTGGTTTTGCTTCACTTCCATCTTCCTTTAAAACTCTAACATCGTAACCAGGCGCTGGTTTTCCAGCTGATCCATATTTGGTCTCAAATAAACCAAGTCCTTTAAAGTTTCCTGAAATAGACCAACTAGTCTCAGTTTGCCACCAGTGATCAATAACTGGTTTTTGTAATAATTTTTCAGCCCAATGAATTGTATCAGGATCAGCTCTTTCCCCAGCTAAATATAAAGCTTCAAATTTAGAAAGATCATATTTTTTAAAATAATCTCCATTAGGATCTTCTTTTTTAATTGCTCTAAAAGCGGTAGGAGCCGTAAATAAAGTTTTCACTTTATATTCTGAAATAATTCTCCAAAAAGTTCCAGGATCAGGTGTGCCTACAGGTTTTCCTTCAAATACTATGCTAGTGCATCCATGAAATAAAGGTGCATACACAATATAAGAGTGACCAACAATCCAACCAATATCACTTGCGGACCACCAAACATCATCAGGATTAATATCGTATACATTTTTCATCGTCCATTTAAGCGCAACTACATGACCTCCAATATCTCGCAAAATTCCTTTAGGTGTTCCAGTGGTTCCTGATGTGTACAAGATGTATGCAGGATCATTTGCATCACAACTGACGCATTCAGCTGGTTTTGCATTCTTAACAAAATCTTTCCAATCAATAAAATTTGAATCTATTGTAGCTTGATGAGAGTCCCTTTGAAAAATAACTACTTTTTCTATTTTGTGCTTTGCTTTTTTTAAAGCATCTTCAAGCAATGGTTTGTATTCAACTATTTTTCCAGGTTCTAAACCACAAGAAGCAGATAAGATAACTTTAGCACCACTGTCATCAATTCGACTTGCAAGCTCTGCTGAAGCAAATCCACCAAACACAACGGAGTGTACCGCTCCAATTCGAGCACAGGCTAACATCGCCATGATAGATTCCGGAATCATTGGCATGTAAATTATAACTCGGTCACCTTTTTGAACCCCATGAGCTTGTAAAGCACCGGCTAAAATAGAAACTTCCTTAGTTAATTCTTGATAAGAATATTTTTTTTTCACTCCTGTCATTGCGCTATCAAAAATAATGGCAGTTCTATCTCCATTACCTTCTTCCACATGACGATCTAAAGCATTAAAGCATGTATTAATCTTTCCACCTTTGAACCATTTATAAAAAGGAGGGTTGCTTGCGTCTAAAATTTGAGTTGGCTTTTTAATCCACCTTACATCTTCAGCAGCTTTGGACCAAAAATCCTCTTTGTTTTGAATGGATTGAGAAAAAATTGAATTATAAGTACTGCTCATAAAAATTATCAAATTTTAGATTACTCTTAATATATTTTTAAACTAATAATTGTTTTTTAAAAAATTATTTAAAAAAAGCATAAGATTCAATAACTTAATTGGTTGTTTTTGACTTATCAAATATAACAAATTCAAGTACTTAGTGATGATTATTTGCAAAATAAATTTGCAAATTTTGTTTAAACAAAAAAGGGAGAATAAAAATATGAAAACCGCTATGTTAGCGTCAAATGACTTCACTGGAATTACATTCTGGCTGATTTCAATGGCACTTTTAGCTTCGACTGTATTCTTTTTCATGGAAAGAAATTCAGTAAAAGCATCATGGAGAACGTCTATTACATTATCTGGTCTTGTGACTGGTATCGCGTTTTTCCATTATATGTATATGAGAGAAGTTTGGATCACTACAGGAACTTCTCCAACAGTATTTAGATATATCGACTGGTTACTTACAGTTCCATTATTGATGGTTGAATTCTACTTCATTCTATCAGCAGTGAAAAAAGTATCTGGTGGTATTTTCTGGAGATTAATGATCGGAACATTAATCATGTTAATTGGTGGATACTTAGGTGAAGCTGGTTACATGAATGTTACTGCTGGTTTCGTAATTGGAATGGCAGGATGGATCTACATCTTATATGAAGTATTTTCAGGTGAAGCAGGTCAAGAAGCGGCTAAGTTAAAAGGCCCAGCTGCAGACTGTTTCAATTTCTGTAAATGGATTGTTACATTAGGTTGGTCAGTTTATCCATTAGGTTACCTATTTGGATACATGGTTGGCGGAACTGATGAAGCAACATTAAATAATATTTATAACCTTGCAGATTTTATCAATAAAATCTTATTTGGTTTAGTGATTTATCAAACAGCTAAATCGCTTACTCCAGCAGGAAGCAAATAATTATTTAAATTAAATTTTAAAATTAAAAAGGCCTCTTTTTTAGAGGCCTTTTTTTTTGCCCCAAGCAAAATTAGAATTAATTGTAACAGTACCATCCTTATAAGACAGTCCGTTGTCTCGATCTTGTTTGAGAAAAGAAGCTCCATCTAAATCTATATAATCGGCAATCTTTAAATATTGTAAAGCAGGGTAAAGTGATAGCGAGGAGCTAACCATGCAGCCTAACATTATTTTTTTATTTTTCACTTTTGTTAATATTTTTTTAATATTATTTTCAGTTCCAAATTTATCTAATTTTAAATTGATATAATCATAATATTTTATCTGTTTATGTAAGTTTTTGTTATTTGTGTGAAAGGTTTCATCAGCACAAAATGGAATAGAAGTTTTAATATCTTTTAATAAATAATCCTTTCCTCTTGGAAAAGGCTGTTCAATCATTGCAATATTATATTTTTCTAATTGATGAATATTTTTTTGAAGAAAAGACTTGGTCCAACCTTCATTAGCATCAATAATAACTTTACTTTTTTTACAAATAGACTTGATTAATTGTAATTTTTCAAACACTTCATTTTCATTTAATTTAATCTTTAAAATTTTAACTTTTGCTAATTTTTGTAGAACTGTTTTTGTTTTTTCTAAATTGAATATAGGAACCGTCATTGC
>ERZ887851.3317-NODE-3317-length-11732-cov-26.276355_pt1 | contig 11732 bp, 9 predicted proteins | sample MGYA00521100_ERZ887851 | MGnify/ENA primary metagenome ERZ887851 (study PRJEB32303, sample SAMEA104408602) | aquatic metagenome | biome: Brackish water; feature: Pelagic; material: water | place: Baltic Sea | collected 2014-06-06T16:11:00 | depth 11,444 m ...
ACTGCCTCAGCTGGAGTCTCTGCTTCAGCCACTGGTGCTTCAGCTACTGGAGCTTCGGCTGACGGAGTCTCAGCTGGTGCCTCTGCAGCAGGAGCTTTTGTCTCCTTGGCGGCAGGCGCATCTTCAACCGGTGCCTTCTTCTCGACCTTAGGAAGAAGAACTGACTTCTTCTTTGCGTCTGGCACGAACGGAGTCTTTGCAACCTGAGGCTTGATGGTGTTCTTGAACTCACCATTTTCATTGGCCAAGTCACCACTGAGCTTCAGAAGAACAGCAGCCTGCTCGGTTGGCTGAGCGCCAACTGATAGCCAGTACTTTGCTCGTTCGGACTGAATCTCAATGATTGACGGGTGGTTAGTTGGAACATAACGCCCAATCTCTTCGATTACTCGACCATTACGGTGAGTACGAGAGTCGGCTACCACAATGCGGTAGTGAGGGCTGCGCTTTTTACCAATGCGCTGAAGTCTGATCTTTACGGCCACAATTCTCCTGTGAGTTTCTGGGATGAGTTTCACCGTGAGCGTGGGGACACACTCTGGTGTTTCTCTAAGGTTTTTCGATTACGTCTCGTTAGAGGGTCGAGACGCTCGAACTGTCAAAGTCTGCCAGAAAACACGAAGTTTCGCTAGTTTCGGAGACCAAAAGCACTGCCGGGTTTTGATTCGGGGGGTTGCGAGACGCTCAAACCTTGATTTTCTGCCGCTCTTTTAGCGGGATTCCCGCTTTTGGAGCCCTGTTTTTTCTTGCTGGTTTTTTTCCCACCGATGTAACCTCCGCCAACAGCTCCACCCATCGCGACGGGATTTGTGCCAGGAATATTTGGCATTCCACCCTTTGACATAGTCTTCATGACCTTGGCTGCCTGCTCGAATCTATTGACGAGTTGATTAACTTCTGTGACCGATGTGCCAGAGCCCTTTGCTATCCGCATTCGCCGTGATCCGTTTAGCACCTTGGGGCCATTTCTTTCCAAAGGGGTCATTGAATAGATGATTGCTTCGGTCCTAGCGATTTCGGATTCGTCGAAGTCCTCGAGCTGCTGCTTCATCTTCCCTGCACCCGGAAGCATGCCCAGCAGGCTCTTCATGTTGCCCATTTTTCTGAGTTGCTGCATTTGCTCAAGGAAATCCTGGAGCGTAAATTCCTCATTGGCTATCTTGTCGGCAAGCTTTTTTGACTCTTCCTCATCGAAGGTCTTCTGAGCCTGCTCGATGAGACTGACCACGTCACCCATGTCAAGGATCCGACTTGCCATCCGCTCTGGATAAAACGGCTCAAATGAGTCAAGGTCTTCTCCCGTGGAACTAAACAGAATCGGTGCTCCGGTTATGTTTGCAACCGAAAGCGCCGCACCACCCCTTGAATCGCCATCAAGTTTTGTCAGCACCACTCCGGTTACCCCAACGCCATCCTTGAATGCCTTCGCCACGTTTACTGCATCCTGACCCAGCATCGAGTCGACGACAAACAAAATCTCGTCTGGAGTCACGGCATCGCGGATACCGATGGCCTGCTGCATCATTTCCTCGTCGACACCCAGGCGTCCAGCCGTGTCCACGATGACAACTGAAAATTGCGCCTTCTTGGCATGAGCAATGGCGTCTTTGGCAACTTTTATCGGGTTTCCTACGCCGTTTCCGGACTCCGGAGCAAAGACCGGAACACCGACCTTTTCGCCCAAAACCTGCAATTGCGTGACCGCGTTTGGTCGCTGTAAATCAGCCGCAACCAAAAGTGGAGTTTGATTCTGCTCTTTTAGCCACTTGGCAAGCTTGCCTGCCAAGGTGGTTTTTCCGGAACCCTGGAGCCCGGCCAGCATGATCACGGTTGGAGGGGACTTGGCAAATTGAATTCTTTTGTTTTCTTTTCCGAGAATCTTGGTCAGCTCGTCATTGACGATCTGAACAACCTGCTGAGCCGGATTCAGGGCCTTAGAAACCTCATCACCGAGTGCACGCTCACGGATGGCAGCTATGAAGTCCTTTACGACCTCAAGGGCTACATCAGCCTCCAGCAGCGCCCTGCGGATATCCCTGAGCGTGGCATCGATGTCACTTGCCGAGAGCCTGCCCTTGCCTCGCAGGTTCTTGAAAGTGTCTGATAACCGATCAGAAAGATTGCCGAACAATGAAACTCCTATTTCTTAGCGACTAGGCCCTTGGCGAATTCTTCCGGTGAGAAAAACGCGAAATCATTGATTTGCTCGCCAACACCAACGAGCTTAATTGGCAAATTCAATTCTTTTTGCAATGCATAAAGGATTCCACCCTTTGCAGTTCCATCCAGCTTGGTCATAACAATGCCGGTCACTTCTGCAACCTCGGTAAAAGCCCTAGCCTGGCTCATGGCATTTTGACCGTTCGTTGCGTCTATTACTAGCAGCACCTCTGAGATTTTTGTTTGTTTCTCTACTGCTCTTCTGATCTTTCCAAGTTCGTCCATCAGGTCTTTTTTGTTTTGCAACCTGCCTGCGGTGTCAATGATTGCAATGTCAGCCTGAGTCCTGATCGCCATTTCTACCGTTTGGTAAGCAACCGAGGCAGGGTCAGCTCCTTCTTTGACCGGCTTGACGATTGGGGAATCAGCTCTCTTGGCCCAAGTTTCCAGTTGATCAACCGCGGCTGCTCGATAGGTATCGGCCGCTCCTAGAACAACCTCCCAATCTCCATCCTTCAGCCACCTCGCAAGCTTCCCAATTGTTGTGGTCTTTCCAGCACCGTTCACACCCACTACCAAAATCACATATGGCAACGTGCCGTCATCTAGGTTCAGCGCTGAGTCAGTTCGGCTAAGCCTTTTTGCCAACAAGTCTTTGAGCAATAATCGCAATTCAGGGTCGGTGGTTGCGCCCTGCCTATTTGCCTCACGCTTTAGTTCGGTAGCAATCTCTTCCGCTGTCTCAACTCCAAAATCAGCCAGAATCAAAATGTCTTCAAGCTCATCGATATCCATTGAATCGCTGAATAGTGACCTTATTCCGGTGCCGAGTGAGCGCTTAGGGAGCTCCACAGAAACAAGGTCTGGCTCTTTACTCTCTGCCTTATTTGCAACAGTGTCCGACTTGAGCGCGGTTGTCTGAGTTTTAGTTTCGGCTTCTTGCTCCACCGGAGCAACGTCCTTAGCAGGCACATCAAGCTCGGGCAATACTTCAATGATTGCCGCCGGCTGATTTTCTTGCTCTGGCGCTGAGGCATCCACATCTTTGCCGCGAAGCCGCTTTAGGAATTTGAACATCAGCTTGCCAACTCGACTCTCTGGCCAACAACCTGTGTGATGCCGTCTTGACGCATCGAGACGCCGTAGAGAGCGTCGGCGATTTCCATGGTGCGCTTCTGGTGAGTAACAACAATCAGCTGCGAGCTGTCTCGAAGTGACTTGATCACGTTCAATAAACGACCCAAGTTTGAATCGTCTAGCGCCGCTTCAACCTCGTCCAGAACATAAAACGGACTTGGCCGTGCCTTGAAAATTGAAATAAGCAGCGCAACTGCAGCTAAGGATCGCTCTCCACCGGAAAGAAGCGACATTCGCTCAATTCTCTTGCCAGCAGGCTTGACCGATACCTCGAGTCCGGTCGCGAGCAAATTATCGGGGTCGGTCAGACTTAATGAACCAGCACCTCCTGGGAATAGAAGCGGGAACACTTTTTCGAATTCCTTTTTAGTGTCCTCGAACGCACTGGCAAAAATATGCTGCATCTTGCCGTCAAGGTCGCCGATGATTCCGGTCAAGTCAGCCCTAGCGGCAGTTAGGTCAGCTAGCTGATCACTCAGATACTTGTGCCGCTCTTCAAGTGCTGAAAATTCTTCAAGTGCAAGTGGGTTGAAGGCGCCCAGTTGTGCCAACTTGGCTTCAGCCTGTCTAAGCAACTTCTGCAATTCTTCGACCGGCTGATCAACATCGGCATTTTCCTCCAGCAACTCCTCGATGCTCATCGATAACTCAGACTCGACGCGCTCCTTTAGGTTTTGCAAGGTTAGGCGAAGCTCGTAATTTTGCATCTCGACTTCGTGAACAGAGGAGTTCAAGCTGGTAAATCGAGCCTCCAATTCAATCCCTTGAGACCTCAGCTGAACTAGACGCTCGCTTCGTTGCGACCGTTTGGCTTCCATGTCCAAAAGTTCAACGCGCAGCTTAGAAGACAGCGCTTGGGTAAGCGTCATAACTTGAGGCAGTTTCGAAAGAACGTCTTTAGCGCTTGCAAGCTGGCTCTCTCGTGCCAGGCTCGCATCATTGGCGGCAAGCTTGGCAGAAACGGCCTCAGCTAATCGACCCTTCAAAACCGCCAGCTGCTTGGAGGCTGCGCTGCTTCGCTCTGCAAGAGTTCCGGCCTGAATCCTGGCTTCAAGCTCTTGCTGTCTAGCGGAGTCTAGATTCTTCGAAAGCTCTAAGCGTGCCTCTATGGACACTTCGACTGAAGACTGCTCAGGGAGATCTGCAACTTTTTTAGTCAAGCCTTCAAGTTCCTGATTGGCGGTGAGCGCCAACTTGTCTTGAAGTTCAATTTCGGCCTCGAACCTTGCGATTTCAGCGCGACCGGAATCTAGTTGGGCTATGAGCCTTCCAGCGCGCTCCGCGCTTGCTGCCAAAAGCGCATCGTGTTCTTGCAACTCAGACAGGCTTGTCTTCACGGCTGCAGTTGCAATCACCGAACCTGCCTCGGCATCGCTGAGTTTGTTCGCAAGATTTTGTATTTCAGACTCAAATTTAGATAGGCCTTTGGCTGCAAAATCTCTTTCGGCACTCAGTTCTAGCTTGGATGCAACCTTTGTTCCGCCGCCTCGAACCGAATGTTCAGAAACCATGTCTCCGTCCTTGGTGATGACGGTTATTTCGGGATCTATTTCTAGGGCCCTTTCCGCATCGTCGAGGTTTGTTGCCACATAGAAATGTTCCAGGAGAGACAGAACTGACTTTGGTGCGCTCACCAGCGTGCTGGCGTTTACGAGTCCTGCCCTTTGGGCAAGCTTTCCAGTTTCAACTTCGGAGCTTGTTATAAGAAACTCCGCGCGCCCGAGATCTTGAGCCTTAAGAAACCGAATAGCTTCGATTGCCTGAGCCTTAGTGTCGACGACTATCGCGTCCGAAAGCGCACCCAGTGCAACGGCAATGGCCTTCTCAAAGCCCTTTTCAATGCTCACGCTCTTGGCTAGTAGGCCTTTGAGGCCCTGCAGTTTCGCCCTTAATGCTTCTCCGCCGCCGTCTGATTGATCGAGGGTTAGGCCCAGTGCGGCATGCCTTGCGGCCAGAGCATCGCGCTCTCGCTCGGCAGAATGCAACTGCTGGCGAGACTCGTCGACTAGCTTCCGAGCTTCTGATTCGGCAAGCTGAGCCAATTCATAACCCTTTCGAAGCGCATCGTCTGAGGTCGATAGGCCCTCCGTTTTCATAGTGGACTGCTGCTTAGTCAACTCCGTCACGCGAGACTCGGCCTGGGAGATGCTGTCCTGCAGCTTGAGGCGGGCTTGGGCTATAGATTCGATTCTTGCTTCCTGCAGGGAAACATCCCCGGTCGCCTGATTTCTCTCGCGGGCCCGAGATTCTCGCTCGCTACGTTGACGGATAGCGTCCGCATCAAATAAGTTCATGGCTTCTGCAGCCAGTTGCCTGGCCTGCTCGAATCCAGCAAGCTTTTTAGCGCTGGCCTCTATCTCAAGTTCGATGGCTCTGAGCGAATCCGTCGCCGATGAGAGTTCTGTTTCTAATGCCTCGATTTCAAAAACGGAAGATTCGGACTGCTTATCCGCCAGGAGGCTTACGCGTTGATCCGCAAGATTTTTTAAGTTTCTGAGTTTTTGCTCGATGGCTTCGAATCGAAACAGCTTCGACCTAGCTTGATCTAATTCATCCGAACTTAGTTCGGATTCAATTTGCGCAATGGCGGTTCTAGCGCTTGCTAGCTGTTGTTGAGCAAAAGAGGATTCGGCTTTGCGTTCGTTCTCGGACTTAGAGGCGACTTCTAGCTTTTCTTTGGAGTTGCGTACCTGAACGCTAAGAAGCTGGGCCTTGGCATGCCTTGCCACGGCACCTATTTCCTGGGCGCTTCTCGCAACCTCCGCTTGTCGTCCAAGCGGTTTTAGATTCCGCCTAATTTCCGCGATCAGGTCATGCAATCTGGTGAGGTTCGACTGCATAGCTTCCAGTTTGCGCTCTGTCTTTTCCTTGCGGCGACGAAACTTTAGGATTCCTGCAGCTTCCTCTATAAAAGCGCGACGCTCAAGTGGCGTGGCTCGAAGCACGGTGTCAAGCTGCCCCTGGCCGACGATCACGTGCATCTCTCGGCCAAGACCAGTGTCGCTCAGAAGCTCTTGAACATCTAACAGACGACAAGGTTGTTGGTTGATCGAATATTCGGAGGCCCCGTTTCGAAACAAGACCCTTGAAATCGTGACCTCGGCATACTCAATCGGCAGAGCGCCGTCCGAGTTGTCGATGGTGAGTGAAACTTCCGCCCGGCCAAGCGGTGCCTTGGTAGAGGTTCCAGCGAAAATTACATCTTCCATCTTGCCGCCGCGAAGGGTTTTTGCACCCTGTTCACCCATCACCCAAGCTAGAGCGTCGACGATGTTGGACTTACCGGATCCATTCGGTCCGACCACGCAAGTGATTCCAGGTTCCAACTCAATCGTGGTCGCCTGGGCGAAGGATTTAAAGCCTTTCAGGGTGATGCTTTTTAGATGCAAGCTCAAACACCCCTTTCGCTTCTAGATAAAGCCTATCCGAGCCAGAAGTTTAGCGATTTTCTTACCGTTTGACTTGGCATGCATCTCAAAGGCTGGTGTGTGACAGGCTGCCCGGTGCACTTAGGTTCTAGGCTCAAGATGTGAAAAGCAAAAAAAGAGTCGTGGGCAAAAATCTTTCCGCGGTTATGAAAGCTGCAACCGTTGCGGTTTTCGGAACGATCCTGCATCAAAGCTTCCTGTTCGACCAGTTCCCAATTGGGTCAGTCCTAAGCCTCGGCCTGGTGCTGCTGGTCGCCCTCCAAATAAGAACTGCCTCAGGCTTCAAAAGTCCAAATCTCGTTTTTGCGTTTGTTGTCCTCGGGCTGCTTTTTTTATTTAGCCAAAGCTTTTGGCAAGACAAAATGATTCCGGCTAATCAAGCCGGATTTATTTGGTCCTACGGTGCCGCGGTGCTGGCCTTTGCGGTGGCGATGTGGCCAAGGATTTCCTCCAAGCAGTGGCGAGGGGATTCAAGACCTAGCTAGCTAGCCGCTGACAGTTTGGGCAAAAATGACTTCCCCTGTTTGCCCAAGCGACTCGCTTAATTTCTTCCCCGCATCTTGGACATGGCTTTCCAGCTTGCCCGTAGGCATTTAGCGACTGGGCAAAATAACCGCTGTCGCCGTTTACGTTTTTGTACTGCTCATCAAAAGAAGTCCCGCCTTGGATAACTGCGCGCTCGAGGACTCCGGTTGCGATTGATATCAGCTTCGTCAACTTCTCAGGAGCGATGCTGTTAGTTGGTTGGTCATAGTGAAGCTGCGCGAGCCAGAGTGATTCATCGGCGTAGATATTGCCTATGCCGCTCAGCAAATTCTGGTCAAGTAGCACGCGCTTGATGCCAGAAGATCGAGCCTGCATTTTATTTACGACGCTATCGCTGTTGAAATGTTGATCGAGCAAGTCTCTAGCGATGTGCGCAACCACAGCGGGAATGCTGCTGCCCACAGGAATCTCCGGGCTAAAGCCTCCTGGTGCGCCATCCGAAGTTGGAACCAAATCCTCAATTGCCAAAGAACCAAAAATTCTTTGATCGACGAATCTGATCTCTAGTTGTTGACCTGACTGGGACTCAACAGATAAAACCACCCTGGTCTGGGGATCGGAGTCGTGACCCTTGTCTCGCAAGAGCATTTGGCCGCTCATGCCTAGGTGACCAACAAGGGCTCGAGAATCTGACAGCGGCAGCCAAAGAAACTTGCCCCTTCGAACAACTGCCAAAAGGCACTGCCCTAAAAGCTCATCAACAAAGTGCTTGGGGCCTAAGACGTGACGCTTTAAGGATCTGGCGTCACTTATTGAAACATCAACCACTCGGGCGCCGATTATTTTGGAGGCAAGCCCAGCGCGAACAGTCTCAACCTCTGGAAGTTCGGGCATTAGGACTCTTGAAGCAACCTGAGGGCTTGAATGGCAGCCTCGGTCTCAGCATTGCGCTTAGTTCTACCTTCGCCGACCGCCAATAATTTTCCGGCCGAAAAACACTCCGCCCGATATACCCGTTCATGCTCAGGTCCAGTGGCGGTTATTTCGTAGGAAGCGGGTTCTCTTGATAGTCGCTGAAGTTTTTCAATCAACGACGTCTTTGGGTCGCTGGCTTCTCGGACCGCGTCCGGGTCATCCAAAAGCGGCAGAATAAACTTTTGCACAATTTTGCTTGCGCCCTCGAGGCCGTTTGAAAGATATGCGGCACCAAGGACCGCTTCAAAAGTGTCGGCGAGAATGTTAGTTTTCTGTCGACCATCGGTCTGCTCTTCACCTTTACCTAGAAAAATATAGGCACCAAGGTTCATGCGATTAGCGGCTGTGGCCAGGGCGTTAGCAGACACGACGGCATTTTTAAGCTTTGTGAGCTCGCCCTCTTGGAGGTCGGAATGAGTTTGATAAACAAAGGTTGCGACTAAAAAACCAAGCACAGAGTCACCGAGATACTCGAGACGTTCATTGTCCTTGGAGCCGTTTTCGTAAGCGTGAGAAGAGTGCGTCAGAGCAAGCGTAAGCAGCTCGGGATCAATCTCGATGCCGAGCGCTTGAGACAGCTCGTCAAGGGGCATTGGTTATGCGTCTGCTACCTTGCGACCCTTGTATTCCATGTAAAGCGCGGTGCCGACGGAGTCAGTGACCACCTTGGCACGGTGAGGCAAGCTGTATACGGTCTCGCCGTTTTCAATGGTCTTTACCAATGTGATTGGCGCAGCCTTCCACTGAGAGCGACGTGAGCGTGTGTTCGAGCGAGACTGTCGACGTTTTGGTACTGGCATCTTTACTCTTCCTTATTCGCGAAATCTTGTAGCGCACTGAAACGCGGATCAACCGGTTTTTCGTGGCCGTGTTCTAAGTCTTGGGTCAACCTTATTCCACATTCTGGGCACAAGCCAAGACAGGTCTTGGAACACACAGGCTGGAAAGGAAGATTCAAGACTATCGAATCAATGAGGACCTGTTCTAAATCGATGTGCTCGCTAAGAACTACTAGATCTTCATCCGAGCTAGAAGAATAGGCGAAAAGCTCCTGAAAATCCACCTCAACATCAAGGTTGATTGGATCTAGGCATCTGGAGCACTGCGCCTCGGCAGCCGCAAATACTTCGCCGGTGGCCAAAACACCTTCGTGTACTGACTCCAGCCTAAGAGAAATCTTTACGGTTGACTTGGCAGGAACCTCAACAACCGAGGTTCCGATTCCCATTTCCGGCGCGTGATCAATCTGAATCTCCCGCATTTGACCGGGTCGTTTCATTAGATCGTGGACTGCAACCAGCAGGGTCATTCTTTTCCTTCTTGCATCTTTTTGAGAACCGATGGAGTTACGTATTTGGATATGTCTCCGCCGAGGGCAAAGACCTCCTTGACCAAACTTGAGGAAACGTGTCCGTAGTTTCCATCGGAGGCGATGAACACCGTCTCAATTCCAGCTAGGTCGTGATTAACCTTGGCCATCGGAAGTTCGTAGTCGATGTCTGCGGAGTTGCGGAAGCCCTTTACGATGGCATTCGCACCAAGTTCTTCGGCTTTTTTCACAAGAAGACCGCTGTGCAGAGACTGAACTGAGCACTTGTCTGCGAGGCCAGCTTCGGCTATCACCCGTTCGGCCATCGCCACGCGCGTCTCAAGGTCCATAGCAGCTGTTTTGGAGCTGTTATGCACTACTAGCAGGTAAACCTGGTCGAAGACCGTTGCGGAGCGCGAGAGAACCGACAGGTGCCCCTTAGTTATCGGGTCAAAGGACCCCGGATAAATCGCTACAGAACTCACGTCACTAGGTTAGCCGCGTGCCAGCTGCCCCGCATCCTGTATTTGCAAAACCAACTTCAATTCTTCAGACATGTCGGCCTTTTCAACATCTACGGCCAGAGGCCTCACCTCTTGAATCAGCTTGGCATCCCTGACAACTCTAAGAAGTTGCAACGACGAGCGACCTCCCGACTGAGTGTCGCCCAAAACATCGCCCTCGCCTCGAAGATCAAGGTCGATCTCCGAAAGCTCAAAACCGTCGCTGATTCGACTGAGAGCATCTAAGCGCTGAAACGCCAAGGTTTCAGGCTCTGCCCCCGAAACCAAGAGACAAAGCCCGGCATGCTCTCCCCTACCAACCCGACCACGAAGCTGGTGAAGTTGGGAAAGCCCGAAGTGATCAGCGTCGAGCACCACCATCGTTGAGGCATTTGGAACATTCACTCCAACCTCAATTACGGTGGTGGCGACAAGCACCTGCAATTGCCCCGACTCAAACTGATCCATGACCTCGTCTTTTTCTTTCGAGCTCATGCGTCCGTGGAGTAAGCCAATGCGAATTCCTGCCAGCATCTTGTTGTTTTCCAGGGAGGCAAAAACACTTGTCACGCTCGCAGGCTCCGGGCCTGGCTCGGATTCCAGATTCTCAGGTTCCGGAACCATTTCTCCAGTGTCTTCTAAATGCTGAGGGTCAATTTTTGGACAAACAACAAACGCCTGCCTGCCCGCCGAGATTTCCTCGGAAACCCGTTCCCATACTCTGGCGACAAGGTCCTTGCGAGAGATGTCCACGACGTGAGTAACAATTGGCTGGCGGCCCTTTGGTAGCTCTCTGAGGGATGAGACATCAAGATCACCAAAGACTGTGACAGCGAGAGTCCTAGGAATTGGAGTTGCGGTCATCACCAAGCTGTGCGGGGAGTGTTTCGCCTTGGATTTTAGGACTTCGCGCTGGCCCACTCCGAATCGATGCTGCTCGTCGACAATCACCAAACCGAGGTCAAAAAACGAAACATTCTCACTTAGTAACGCGTGAGTTCCGATCACAAGGCGGCAATTACCTGAGGCCATATCAAGCAAAGTCTTTTTACGGACAGAAAGGGGCTGCTGCCCAGTAAGTAGCCTGACTCCAAGCTCCTTGGTGACAGCCGGTCCGAGCGCCTGAACTATTGAACGGTAATGCTGCGATGCCAAGACCTCGGTTGGTGCCAGTAAGGCACTCTGCCCACCAGATTCAGCGACCGCGAGAACCGCTCGAAGCGCCACAACCGTCTTGCCCGAACCCACTTCACCCTGCAGCATTCGGTTCATTGGGTGGCCTTTAGCTAAATCGGCCGCAATCTGGTCTCCTGCGGCAACCTGCCCAGGGGTCAGCTCGAATGGAAGAGCCTCATCAAATTGGGAAAGCAGCACCCCGGATTTGTAGACGGCGGCCTTTTCTAGTTCGGCATTTTTTCTGCGTTGCAGCAATCCAAGCTGCAAGAGCATGGCTTCGTGAAACTTCAAAGATTTAGTTGCCTTTTCCCAGTCCGAGTCTTTTTTGGGGCGGTGAATCATTTTTATTGCAATCAAAAGCGGCATGAGCTTCTGTTGTTCGAGAAGCTTCGCTGGCAAAACCTCCTGGGCCTGGTGACCGGCATCAAGCACTTTTTCGATAGCTTTTTGAATCCTCCAGCTGGATAGAGTCCCGGTGGCTCGGTAAATCGGAATTGGGAGCTCTGCCCAAGCCTTAGCCTGCTGGTCAATAATTTCGGCATCGAACAACTCATAATC
>ERZ887851.3327-NODE-3327-length-11710-cov-14.586873_pt1 | contig 11710 bp, 8 predicted proteins | sample MGYA00521100_ERZ887851 | MGnify/ENA primary metagenome ERZ887851 (study PRJEB32303, sample SAMEA104408602) | aquatic metagenome | biome: Brackish water; feature: Pelagic; material: water | place: Baltic Sea | collected 2014-06-06T16:11:00 | depth 11,444 m ...
GGATGGCGTTCACGGTCTCGGGGTCGGAAACTTTGCCCAGATTTGACTCGCCCTCGCTGTCCACGGTCAGGTAGACGCGTTCCTGTTTGAACTCAATCTCCAGATCGCCGTCTAGGTCGGCTAGGTCTAGGAATTCCTCGATGAAGTCTGCGGCGATTTCGCCTTCTTTTTCAAGCTCGTTTTCAGTGGTCATTTCTTCTTCTTTTTCTTTGCGCGATTCTTACTTACCGGCTGCTGGCGCTGGCGGGTCTCCGGTGTTTGGTCTTCAGGTGACTCATCAGAGTCTTCACTTGAGGAAATCGAAGGCAATACGTCAATTGGCTTGCCCTTCTTGGCTAGACGCTCCTGGCGCTCTTTATAGGCCTGGGATCCTGGGGTTGGCATGTTGCGGATCACCACAAACTGCTGCCCCATGGTCCAGAAGTTTGAAACTAGCCAGTAGGTCATAACGCCAAGTGGGAAGGTGAGGCCTGAGACCAGGAAGACCAGGGGCAGCACATACAGCAGGATCTTCTGGGTCTGCATGAACTGGCTGTTCTGAACATCTGGGTTCTGGTTCTTCGTCATGATCTGCTTCTGAGTGATGAACTGCGATGCAGACATCAAAACGATCATGATTCCGGCAATGATCTTGACGTTGATGGCGTCGCTACCGAAGAAGGTGTCTGAGAGCATGGCGCCAAAGATCTCAGCCTGCGAGAAGGAGAGCGCTAGATTCGCGTCCAAAAGCCCCACGCCCGCGTTGTTCCGCTGGGCGTCATTCAGCACGAAGAAGAGGCCCATAAAAATTGGCATTTGCAACAAAAGCGGAAGACAGGAGCTAAACGGGCTGGAGCCGGTGCGCTTATATAGGTCCATTTGCTCGCGAGCAAACTTCTCACGAGACTCACGGTCGTTTTTACCCTTGTATTTCTTCTGGAGCTTCATCAGCTCAGGCTGGACAAGCATCATGTTGCGCTGGCTCTTGATCTGCCTGACAAAGACAGGAATCAGGGCTGCCCTGACAACAAGCACCAGGCCGACGATCGACAACACCCAAGAAATGCCCGAGTTAAAGCCGAGTCCGATGGCGCTGAGGCCGGTGTGGAAAGACACCAGAATTAGCTCAATGAGCCACTTGATTGGCCACAGAAGATCCACTAGCTACCTCGATTGCTTGAGAGTTTGGGTCCTACAAATCCTAGTCTGCCAACGCTGATCCATTTTGGGCCCTCGGCTACATCGTCAACGCCACCTGATGACCACGGGTTACACCGCAGGATCCTCCATGCAGTCATCGGCACACCCCTGATTACCCCAAAGCGCTGTATTGCCGTGAGTCCATAGCTTGAACAAGAGGGGTAGTAGCGGCAAACGTTGCCATAGAGCGGAGAGATGAGCTTGCGCCAGAGCAAGATGGGCGCAATCAGAAGATTTCTTGGAATAAGCACCAGCATCTGCAAATAGCTCATGAGGCTCGCTCTACGAGATCCGCTATATCTGCGGCAAGCACCTGGTAGCTGGCGGTTGCAGCTGCAGGCTTGACCCGCACCGCAGCCTTGATCTTGGATGGCCTAGCTTCCAGGCCAGAAAGAATTGACCTGATCCTTCGCTTGACAAGATTTCGTTCAACAGCCGAGCCGACAGCCTTGGAAACGATAATTGCGAACTGATTGGTTTCGCTGGGTAGGAAGTGAAGTGTCGCCGACGAGTTTCCAACCCTCTTACCCGCAGAGACGACCTCTCGGATTTCTCGGCTTGAGCGCAAGCGATTCTCGCGCGGCAACAAGGGCTGCTTAGGCGCTGAGCTCTGTGCGTCCCTTACGACGGCGAGCGGCCATGATGGCACGTCCGGCGCGGGTGCGCATGCGGGCGCGGAAACCGTGGTTCTTTGCGCGACGACGGTTGTTAGGCTGAAATGTGCGCTTGCTCACTTAGATAACTCCTGAAAATTATGGGCACCTGGCCCTAGATAACCTCAATAATTTACGCTGAATTCTTGGCGGAGTCAAGAATTGATCCCGAATATCGAGGCTTATTTTTTCCTTATTACTTTTAGCCAAAAATATCGTTAGCGACACGCCGATTCGATTTGCTTAAATCAGAACTCTTCTGTTGAATGTTGCAATCGACTTTGTGGGGTTAGTTTCCACAAGTTTTCCACAGAGATATAAAGTTTTTCCACAACGTCGTGGACCTGTGTAAAACTCTGTGGATAACTTGTATTTGAGGGAGAAGAGATGGCAGAAATTGCTCTGGCAAGTTCCTGGCAAAATCTCATCTCGAAAGTAGCCTCCCACCCCGACGTAACCCCGCATCTAAAGGGACACCTAGATCTGGCAGTGCCCAAGGGTGTTCTAGATGACACCCTCTACATCGAAGTACCCAACGAGACCACCCGCTCCATGCTTCAGGTGCGACTTCGCGAACAGATTCTTGATGCGCTTTCCGAACTCAGCGACCTAGGTGGACCAACGAGCTTTGTCGCAATCACTAATGAAGAGCTTCAGGGGCCGGTTTCGGTAGAGGTGGCAATTGAGCCGGAGCCCGTCCCGTTCGAAGATCGCGACCCGGCAACCGGACCCGTTGTTACCAGCGGCGACTCAAGGCTGAACCCGAAGTACAGCTTCGACAGCTTCGTAACCGGCGGTTCGAATCGATTCGCCCACGCTGCTGCATTTGCGGTTGCTGAGGCGCCGGCCGAGGCCTACAACCCGCTCTTTATCTATGGCTCCAGCGGGCTTGGAAAGACGCACCTGCTTCACGCAATTGGACACTACGCAATCCACCTAAAGCCGCGGATCAAGGTTCGTTATGTGTCCTCCGAAGAGTTCACTAATGACTTCATCAACGCGATCCAAAACAACAAGACGGCAGAGTTTCAGGCTCAATATCGCGATGTCGACATTTTGTTAGTGGACGACATTCAGTTCCTGCAGGGCAAAGACCAGACCCAGGAAGCCTTCTTCCACACTTTTAACACCCTGCACGACCACAACAAGCAGGTGGTTATTACCTCAGACCTAAGGCCCAAGCAGTTGGAGGGCTTCGAGGAGCGGATGCTCTCTCGTTTTGAGTGGGGCCTAATCACAGACATCCAAGCCCCTGAGTTTGAGACCCGTGTTGCGATTTTGCGTAAAAAGGCTGCTATCGAGCGAATTGAGATCCCCGACGAGGTAATCGAATACATGGCAACTCGCATCTCCTCAAACATCCGGGAGCTGGAAGGAACCCTGATTCGGGTGACAGCCTTTGCAAACCTCAATCGCTCACCCATTGACATGGATCTGGTCCAGGTGGTTCTAAAGGACACTATTGCAATCGCTGAGGGAGCAAACATATCGCCGCTCTCGATAATCTCCGCAACCGCTGAATACTACAAACTCAGCGCAGATGAGATAACCGGATCTGGTAGACAGCAGGCGGTAGCCCTTGCGCGACAAATAGCAATGCACATTTGTAGGGAGCTAACGGATTTGTCGCTCCCAAAGATCGGTGCCCACTTCGGAAACCGGGATCACACAACGGTTATGTATGCCACGAAGAAAATAAGTGCTCAAATGCGTGAGAGACGCTATATCTACAACCAGGTGTCAGAAATCATCCAGAAGATTAAAGATTCTCACAAATAATCTGTGGATAACTTCCCTATTTTTTGTGAAAAACAGTCCTAAACACACCAAAAACAAGGCTAAAGAGTCTCAAAGAGTCGAAACTATCAACAGGTGACCAAGTTATCCACAGACTTATTCACAGCTGTGTAAACAACTTACATCGATGTAGTTTTCAGTATCTGATTGGTGTTCAGGAAGTTATCCCATATTCCACAACTGGTTATTGTTTTGAATAATTAGATATAAAAAATTGGGAAAACTGGGGATCCAAACAAAATGTGAAGATGTTGGCTCGCTGTGCCAAGATAAAACCCCTCAAACTTATTCGAAAGCTAAAGATGAAATTTCAAGCAGATCGCGAAGTTCTAAGTGATGCAGTCTCTTTTCTAGTAAGAATGCTTTCTCCCCGGCCTCAGCTGCCTCAGCTTTCAGGGGTGGTTGTAGATGCAACCGATGGTTCGATAACGCTTTCGATTTTTGATTACGAAGTAGTTGCAAGGGTTTCAATCGCAGGATCTGTAGAGAAGCCCGGGAAAACTCTTATCCAGGCGAGGCTGTTAGCTGAAATTGTTTCTAAGCTCCCGAGCGATTCAGTTTCGGTTGAGCTAGTTGAATCCAGGGTTGCTATCAACTCCGGGAGCAGCAAGTTCTCACTTTCTGCCATGAGCATGACTGAATACCCACAAACCCCAGAGGTACCAAGTGGATCAGGAACAGTAAAGGCCGAGGAATTCTCCGATGCAGTAGCTGAGGTTTCGATCGCAGCGAGCCGCGAAGAAGTCACCCCGGTTCTCACTGCAGTAATGGTTTCCAGTAAAGCCAAGGAGCTATCTCTTGTGGCAACTGACAGGTTTAGAGTCGCGGTCAAAACCGTTCCATGGAACAGCAAGTCCTCCGAAACCGAAGTGCTAATTCCGGCCCGAGTGCTATCTGAGATCGCCAAGACCTTCTCTGGAAGTGGCGACATCGAAATAGGAATTGGCTCCAGCGAAAAAGAGATGGTTGGTTTCACATCGGGAAACAAGATGGTCGCAACATCAACAATCAAAGGTAAATACCCCGCTGTTCTGCAGCTTTTCCCTTCCGACACCCCACACTTCGCCGTTCTAAACACAGGCGACCTTTCGGATGCAACCAAGCGCGTTAGCTTGGTTGTTGATAGGGATAAGCCGATCAGGTTTAGTTTCGGCAGCGCAGAACTAAACCTCGAATCTATTGGTTCCGATGTTGCCGATGCCTCGGAGCAGGTAAGTTGCTCCCTCACCGGAGAAGACACCGTCGTTTCTCTAAAGCCACAGTTTTTGATCGACGCACTGAGCTCTGTCGAGACTGAAATGGTCCAGATCGGCTTCACTTCAAACCCAAACAACCCAAACAAGCCGGGGCCTGTCTTGATAACCCCCGTTGGATCCAACAACAGCTACAAGTACCTACTCCAGCCCAACCTGCTCGTTTCTTAATCGGTAGGTAAATTTGTGGGTTTCTGAGCTACAACTAGCGAGCTTTAGGAATTACCAAAGCCTACAAACTAAGTTTTCCGAGGGCCGCAACCTTATTTATGGCCCAAATGGCGAGGGTAAAACCAATCTTGTTGAGGCAATTGGATATCTTTCGAGCCTTTCTTCTCACCGGCTCGGGAGCCAGAGGTCTCTTGTAAGAGAGGGAGACCCATCAGCCCAGCTATCGGCCACCGTCAAAAGTGGAGATAGGGAACTGGCTGTCGGTGTCGAGATAAATACCAGCTCGGCCAACAAGTTCTTTATCAATGGTTCTCCCAGGCAACGAGCGTCCGAAATCCTCGGGAACCTCGCGGCCGTTGTCTTTGCGCCGGAGGATCTCGATGTCGTAAGGCGCGACCCAGCGGACCGCAGGGGTTTTCTAGACCAGACGGCAGCGCTGCTAAAGCCCCGAATTGGTCAGCTGCGGCTTGATTACGACCGGGTTCTAAAACAGCGCAACGCTTTGCTGAAAAGCTCCAGAGGGGTGAAGAATCCAGATCTGAGCACCCTGGATATTTGGGACGACCAGCTTGTGGAGCTGGGTAGTCAGATAACCCAGGCTCGCTTCGAGCTGTTGGGGCTTCTTGGACCAACACTGCAGTCTTTTTACTCAGAGCTATCTGGTTCAACCGAAACAATTGAGCTGCAACTCGTTTCCCTTTCAGCTCAGGACGATCTAGCCGAAATAGACAAAGACCACATCGCATCTCAGCTTCGTGAAAACCTGCAGCGCAACAGGGCACAAGAGCTTGAGCGAGGCATTACCCTCTTTGGCCCCCACCGAGACGAGCTTCTCATTACGAAGGCAGGCCTGTTGGCTAGGTCTCATGCATCTCAGGGCGAGGCGTGGTCGTTGGCGCTGGGTTTGAAGCTGGCGGTCGCAGCCGAACTGAAAGACCGCCCGGGCGGTGACCCTGTGGTAATCCTTGATGATGTGTTTGCGGTGCTGGACCCCGGTAGGCGAGCGAGACTGGTGGAGTTTGTGAAGGGGTTCCAGCAGGTGCTCGTGACCGCCGCCGATCCGGCTGCGACCCCGGAGCTGAGCTGGGACGCCAAGTTCTCGGTAAGCCAAGGTGAGGTGACGCGTGATTAACTTCGAATCGGCGGACCGTTTCTACAAAGATTTTGTGTCGGGTTTAGGGAGAAAGACTCGAGACCAAAAAAGACGCGAGGGTAAGTCTCGGGGCTCGCAACCATTTGAAAAGGGTAGGGAACCAATTAGAGCCTCGTCTTCTATCGAGGAGTTGATGACCGAGCACGACTGGCTAGGCAGAGTTGAGAAGGAAGCGCTCTTCCTGGATTGGGAACGCCTAGTTGGAAGTGACAATGCAGCGGCCTCTCAACCGGTGTCACTCGAGGGCTCGCTCATGACCATTCAGTGCCGCTCCACCGCCTGGGCGACCCAGCTGAGGCTTTTGCAGGATCAGATATTGGCAAGAGTCCAGGAACAATATCCGGATCTTGGGGTAACAGACCTGAGGTTTATTGGACCGGCTGCCCCGAGTTGGAAAAAAGGCCCACGTTCTGTTCCTGGACGGGGTCCAAGAGACACGTACGGCTAATCACTATATCCCGAGTCTTTTAGCCCCTCTGGGGTAGAATTTAGGGGTTAGCAAACCCGAATCTCAGTCGGTCTAAGGGCCGCATTTCAGTGGAGCTAACCCGAAAGGGAAGAAACTTAATATGTCTGAAGAAAAAAGAAAATATGATGCCGGCGATATCCAGGTCCTCGAAGGGCTTGAAGCGGTCCGAAAAAGACCGGGTATGTATATCGGTTCGACAGGCCCCAGGGGCCTGCACCACCTGGTCTATGAAATAGTCGACAATTCGGTCGATGAGGCTCTTGCCGGCCACTGCGACAACATAGATGTCACGATCACCAAAGAGGGATCGATAAGGGTAAGCGACAACGGTCGAGGGATTCCCGTTGATATGCACCCGGTTGAAAAGAAACCAGCAGTCGAGGTCGTTTTGACCGTATTGCACGCCGGTGGAAAGTTCGGCGGCGGCGGTTACGCCGTATCCGGAGGGCTCCACGGCGTTGGTGCATCCGTTGTGAACGCCCTCTCCTCAACCCTGTCGGTTGAGGTGCACAGAGACGGCGATGTCTGGACCCAGAGCTACACGGTGGGCGTACCAGACCACCCCCTAAAGAAGGCCGGAAAAACCGACAAGACCGGCACCACCATCTTCTTTACTCCAAGCTCAGAGATATTCGAAACCGTTGACTTTGACTACGAGACCCTGCGCCAGCGCTTCCAGCAGATGTGCTTTTTGAATAAGGGCCTAAAGATTAATCTCAACGATGAGCGCAGCGGAAAGAACGACAGCTACCTCTACGAGCGCGGACTCATCGACTACGTCGAATACCTCAACTCAGCAAAGAAGGTCGAGGTGGTTCACGAGGAGATCATCTCCATCGAGAACGAGACCAAAGAAAAGAACATGTCGGTCGAAATTGCGATGCAGTGGACAAATGGCTACAACGAGGGCGTTCACACCTACGCAAACACCATTAACACCCACGAGGGCGGCACCCACGAAGAGGGCTTCAGGACCGCTATCACCTCTCTTCTAAACAAATATGCTCGCGATAAAGGGCAGCTGAAAGAAAAGGACGAGAACCTCACCGGTGACGATGTCCGCGAAGGCCTAACTGCTGTTATCTCGGTAAAGCTCACCGAGCCCCAGTTCGAGGGCCAGACCAAGACCAAGCTCGGAAACACCGAGGCAAAGGCATTTGTCCAAAAGGTAGTGAACGACCAGCTTGGCGACTGGCTGGAGCGCAACCCCGGACAGGCCAAGGAAGTAATTCGCAAGGCCATCCAGGCTGCTGCTGCAAGACTCGCAGCCCGCAAGGCAAGGGAAGCCACCAGGCGTAAGGGCCTGCTGGAATCCGGTGGCATGCCTGGCAAATTGCGCGACTGCTCCTCAAGAGACCCAGTGGTTTCTGAAATTTATATCGTGGAGGGCGACTCGGCCGGCGGCTCCGCCGTTAGAGGCAGAGACCCAGAGACCCAGGCAATCCTTCCGCTTCGCGGAAAGATTCTGAACGTGGAGAAGGCAAGACTCGATAGGGCCCTGGCAAACACCGAGGTTCAAGCGCTCATCACAGCCTTTGGAACCGGAATCGGCGAGGACTTCGATGTCGCGAAGATCAGGTATCACAAGTGCATCTTGATGGCCGACGCCGATGTCGATGGCCAGCACATCAGGACCCTGTTGCTGACGCTGCTATTTAGGTACATGAGGCCACTCATTGAGCACGGCTACGTGTACATGGCCCAGCCGCCACTGTTTCGAATCAAGTGGTCAAACGCCGAACACGAGTATGTCTTTTCAGATCAAGAGCGTGATGACAAGATCGCACAGGGCCAGAAGGACGGCAAGCGTCTTCCGAAGGAGAACTCGATCCAGCGCTACAAGGGTCTTGGCGAGATGGACTACGACGAGCTGTGGGAGACCACAATGAATCCCGCAACCAGGACCCTGCTGCAGGTGACCTTGGATGACGCAGCTCTGGCGGACGAGATCTTCTCCACCCTCATGGGCGAGGACGTTGAGAGCCGCAGAAGCTTTATTCAGAAAAACGCCAAAGACGTCCGATTCCTGGATATCTAGGCAGGAGAGATAAATGTCAGAAAACCAGATGGACAAAATAGAGCAGATCGACCTCCAGGTCGAGATGCAGCGCAGCTACCTCGACTACGCAATGAGCGTCATTGTCGGTAGGGCACTTCCAGACGTTAGGGACGGGCTAAAGCCTGTTCACCGCAGGGTGCTCTATGCGATGTATGACGGTGGCTACCGCCCGGACAAGCAGTTCTCCAAGTGTTCCAGGGTCGTCGGCGACGTCATGGGCCAATTCCACCCTCACGGTGACAGCGCAATTTATGACACCCTCGTAAGGCTCGTTCAGGACTGGAACCTGCGCTACCCATTGGTTTGGGGTCAGGGAAACTTCGGCTCCCCGGGAAACGATCCAGCCGCTGCCCCTAGGTATACCGAGTGCAAGATGGCACCACTTGCCATGGAGATGGTGCGGGATATCGACGAGGAAACTGTCGACTTCCAGGACAACTACGACGGTAGGACTCAGGAGCCAACCATCCTCCCATCGAGGTTCCCGAATCTTCTGGTCAACGGCTCAATTGGTATTGCCGTCGGCATGGCCACCAACATCCCGCCCCACAACCTTCGTGAGGTTGCCGAGGCGGCCAAATTCTCTCTTGAGCACCCAGAGCTTGCCGGTGAGGCACTTGTCGAGGAGCTCATCAAGATAGTCAAGGGACCCGACTTCCCAACCGGCGCTCAGATTCTCGGCCGCAGGGGCATCGAAGACGCCTATCGCACCGGCCGCGGCTCAATCACAATGCGAGCAGTTGTAAACGTTGAAGAGCTTCACGGCCGCACCTGCCTAGTTGTTACAGAGCTTCCATATCAGGTAAACCCAGACAACCTGGCCCTGAAGATTGCGGAGCTGGTCAAGGAGGGCAAGCTCACCGGTATCGCAGATATCCGCGACGAAACCTCAGGCCGCACCGGACAGCGTCTAGTGGTTGTTCTCAAAAAGGACGCTGTAGCCAGGGTTGTGCTGAACAACCTCTACAAATACACGCAGTTGCAGGAGAACTTCGGTGCCAACATGCTGGCTCTGGTCGACGGAGTACCAAGAACGCTCTCGCTCGATGGCTTTATCTCACACTGGATCACCCACCAGATCGAAATCATTGTTCGCCGCACCCAGTACCGGCTAAAAAAGGCCGAGGAACGGGCTCACATTCTTCGTGGCTACCTCAAGGCACTTGACGCACTCGATGCGGTAATCGCTCTGATTCGCAAGAGCCAGACCGTAGAGGATGCTCGCGACGGCCTTATCAAGCTGCTCAAGATTGACGAGCTGCAGGCCAGAGCGATTCTGAACATGCAGCTTCGCCAGCTGGCAGCTCTAGAGCGACAGAAGATCATCGACGAGGCAGCCGAACTTGAGAATGAGATCAAGGGCTACCAAAAGATCATCAAGGACGAGTCCCTGCAGCGCAAGATTGTTGGCGAGGAGCTTGACGAGATTGTGGCCAAGTATGGCGACGATCGCCGCAGCGAGATCATGATGGGCTTCGACGGCGATGTCACCGTTGAGGACCTAATTCCGGTGGAAGAGATGGTTGTTACCCTCACCTCCGGCGGCTACATCAAGCGCACCCGCTCAAGTAACTACCGCATTCAGCACCGCGGCGGTAAGGGCGTGCGGGGTGCGAGCCTGAGGGCAGACGATGTTGTGCAGAACTTTATTGTTTCGACAACCCACCACTGGCTCATGTTCTTCACCAACACCGGCAGGGTCTTCCGCTCCAAGGTCTATGAGATTCAAGAGGCTGGGAGAGACGCCAAGGGGCAGCACGTTGCAAACCTCCTTGCCCTCCAGCCCGATGAGCGAGTGGTCGAGGTCCTAGACCTCAAGGACTATCAGCAGTCGCCGTATCTGGTTCTTGCCACCCGCAGCGGACTGGTCAAGAAGACCTCCCTTGAGCTCTATGACACCGCCCGCACCGGAGGCATCATTGCCATCAAGCTTCGCGATGGCGATGAGCTCGTCAATGCCATGCTCGTCAATGAAGAGAACTTCCTGCTGCTAGTAAGCCGCAAGGGCATGTCAATCTGCTTCAAGGCAGACAATGCGACCCTTAGGCCGATGGGCCGCGACACCTCAGGTGTAGTGGGTATGAAGTTCCGCAAGGGTGACGAGCTGCTATCAGCAAGCGTCATCGGCAGCGCCGGCTTCGTCTTTGTTGTCACCGAGGGAGGCTATGCCAAGCGCACAGCCTCTGAGCAGTACCGAGTCCAGAACCGCGGCGGTCTGGGAATCAAGGTCGCAAAACTTGACGAAAAGCGTGGCGATCTAGTCGGCTCATTGATCGTGGACGAAAACGACGAGGTGCTAGTAGTTCTCGCCTCGGGCAAGGTAATCAGAACCAACGCCAGCGAGGTCCCCGCCAAAGGCCGTGACACGATGGGTGTAGTGTTTGCTAGATTCGAAGAAGGGGACTCGGTGCTCTCGCTAGCTAAAAACAGCGAGCGAAACCTAGAGTCAAACGAAGAAGGAGCCGATGTTGGCGAGCCTGTTCAACCGGAGCAATAAGCCCAAAGAGGCGAGAAAGCAGATTCGCCTAAAGCTGCGGGTAATTGACGTTTGGTCAGCGACGAAAGTCGGTTTCTTTGTAGCGATAGCTGCCGGAATAGCGATTGTTGTCGGTGCCTGGCTAATTTGGTCGGTGCTTGCAAACTCTGGCGTCTTTTCCGCAGTCGGAGGACTGCTCTCCTCTGTTCTCGGTGAGGCCAATGCCTTCAATCTCGAGGACGAGTTCTCATTCGACAACGTGATGTCGACGGCGCTTACTCTGGCGCTTTTGAATCTCGTAATCACGACCGCGCTGGCCGCCATCTACGCTCTTATCTTCAACCTGATCTCAAAGCTGGTTGGCGGTATCTCCCTTACCTTCACAAATAACTAATCTTTTTGGGGTTTGTTCGCCGAGAGATTCTCTAGTAATGTTGTGATGCTCTACGGGCCTATAGCTCAGGTGGTTAGAGCGCTTCACTGATAATGAAGAGGTCGGA
>ERZ887851.3333-NODE-3333-length-11697-cov-6.691720_pt1 | contig 11697 bp, 9 predicted proteins | sample MGYA00521100_ERZ887851 | MGnify/ENA primary metagenome ERZ887851 (study PRJEB32303, sample SAMEA104408602) | aquatic metagenome | biome: Brackish water; feature: Pelagic; material: water | place: Baltic Sea | collected 2014-06-06T16:11:00 | depth 11,444 m ...
TGCCCAGGTGATTGACGTGACGGCCATTGCCAGAACCGGCCGGGTTATTTTCGGGGTCACGGTCGACCTCATCAATGTCGACACAGAAGCGACCGTCACTTACCGGATTGTGGGTGAGGACGAAGCGAACGTGAAGAACAACCTCATTTCCGTCAGTTCGCCCATTGCGCGGGCGCTGATTGGCAAGGAAGAGGGGGAGGTGATTGTGGTGCGCGCGCCGGCGGGTGATATTGAGTACGAGATTGATCAGGTTCGGCATAGTTAAGATGTTCCTCCAGGCGAGCGCCAGGTGAGTAAATATCTCCGCGCCCTGACCTGGTGCTACATGCCGGTTCTGTGGACGGCAGCTTTTCTGATCACCGTTTTGCCCACCTTAGCGGGGCCTCCCGTCGTTAGCCACTCTGGCGACCCTGCTCCCGCAAATCAAACACTCACCGTGCAACTGTCGGCGCAGGGCGATACTGCCCTCAATCTGCCTTGCCCGGCCGGCCCAGGTATATTGCAACTGCAAATCGATGGGGGCGGGTTGTTGACCGAGGTGCGGCTCGAGCGGTTGCCGGCCGCTCTCGGCAAAAAACCTCAGAATGTTGTGGCAGGCCCCTTTCGCAACGGTGAGATACGGTTGCCACTGCGCGAGCGGCAAACTGACCTGGCGGCGGACGCACGCTGCCGGCTGGAGCTCAGGGGGCTGCCCGCCGCGCAGCTAACCTTCACAGAATTTGCTTGGTCGTTTACTCTGCGCGCACGTCTCGGCGGTATGTGGCATGACTGGATCACCTTTCGCCCCTGGAGTCAGGCGTCCATTAATTCACACCAGGCGACGGTACACACTTGGCACGGCATGGTGCCAACTGTTCTTCTTGGCCTACTGTTTATTACGGTTGGGGCTGCAGGGTTTTTGCGCTGGCGCACAGGTTTTCTCCTGTGGTGGATGGTGGCCTGCTGGCTGGTGCTGGACCTGCCTTGGCAATGGCGCCTGCATGAGCAGTTGCTGGTGACCAAGGATCGGTTCGCTGGCGTTGCCGCGCAGAAGAAGCCCGGGTTGACCAACGATGCAGAGCTTTGGGCTTTCGCCGAGCGCGTCAGGGCGTTGTTGCCAGCAGCCGGATCACGGGCGTTTGTTGCCAGCGTCAGTGACTACGACGGGATGCGCATGGCGTATTATTTGTATCCCCTCAATGTGTATTGGCGTCGCGGTGGCCCTGAACTGCCGGCTAGCGCCACAGTGCAGGAGGGTGACTATATTATTGTGGTCCAACCCAGCGAGCTGAGCGGCGACCCAGAGTCTGGCCATCTGGTGTTGGGCGGCGATCGGTGGAAAGCGCGCCCCCTGCTCGCGGCGCACGGCACTGTCCTGTTCGAGGCACGCTGAATGGAATGGATACGACTCTTCCTCGCCCTTGCCCTACCCGCTCTACTTGGCCTGCAACTTGTTGCTCGCCTGATCCCCCCGACACCCGCTCGTAGGTGCCTGGTCGCCGGGTATGGCCTGTTTGCTGGCTTGGTGTTGTGGCCGGTTTTACTCCGCTTTTGGGCAGCGTGCGGGCTGCCTTTGGGCTTCTGGGCGCCACTCGGTTTTGCTCTGGTGTTGCTCGGTGTCATGCGCGGCTGGCCTCAGCGGCGCAGCTCGATAGCGCCACGAATGGGCGCCTCAGTCGTTGTACTTCCGCTGGGCTCTATTGCTAAGCTGGTATGTAGTTTGTTGGTCGCACTGCTGTGCTTCCGCTTGTTCTCTCTTGCGGGTGAGGTGATCTGGCGGCCGCTGTTTCCCTGGGACGCTACGATGCATTGGGCGACCAAGGCTCGCACTTGGTTCGAACTGCAGAGTTTCGTGCCGTTCGTGTCCAACGATGAGTGGTTAAGCTTGGGCGGGGAAGGGGTATTTACCGACCATCATGCAGATTATCCAGTCACCATACCTTTATGGCAGTACTGGCTGGCGACCGCATTGGGTCGCTGGGATCCCTCGCTAATCAACTTGCCTTGGGTCTTGTGCTATAGCAGCTTGGGCATAGGGTTCTACGGGCAGGCAAGCGTGAGCGGTGCATCGCGTACGGAAGCCACTGTATTTACTTTTTTCCTGCTGACTTTGCCGTTGTTAAACACCCACGTGGCCCTCGCAGGCTATGCAGACCTATTCCTCGCAGCAGCCTTTGGGCTGACCTTGATGGCGCTGCATAATGGCAGCCAGGGCGGGCAGCCTTGGCAGTGGCGCCTGATGGTATTGTGTGCGATCGGTTGCCTGCTCATCAAAAACGAAGGCTTCTTCTGGATGTTAACGTTACTGCCGGCCATATGGGTGGCCAGACGTCGTGATGCTCGGAGCGTGCTCTTGGCGACAGCCGCTATTGCTGCTGCGGTGCCCGCCGTGCTGTGGTTGTTTCCCGCGGACATCGCGGTCGCGGGCCATTCGCTAGACAGCTTGGATTTGGGCTACCGCACTGGCGCCATCACCGGTATTTTCAGGAGCCTGTTTGTGTTGGGCAATTGGCATTTGGCCATGTGGTATTTCGTGCTCCTCGTCGCCTTGGTTGCGTGGAGGCGGCCAGGCCTACTTGTGGTCGCCGGGCCGATTGTGGCCTCACTGTGTGCTGCCTTCATATTGTTTATGTTCCTGTTCACCGTCACTGAATACGCGGTGGGGGCAATTCGCCAAACTGCCGTGGGGCGGATTGGCCTGCACCTGATGCCGGCGGTGATTTTTCTGCTCCTCGTCATGCAAGGTCAGCTGCGTAAAATCGAATCCTCGCACACTGCAACCAGGTGGGTAGACTAACCGTGGTTACGGCGCAGCAGGCTTGGGGTACAGCGTGGCTGGTTGTGGGGGTGCTATGTCTGTTCCCTGCTTTTGTGCCGCTGGCCTCCCTGCCGTTGCTGAGTGAATGGCTGCCGGCTCTCTCACACCATGTCATGCCGGAGAAAGCCCGTTATTCGCCGATAGGTTACTGGTTCCTCCTGACCTTGGTGTGGCAGTTGCAGCGTCGCTGGCCGGTGGCCTCCAGCCCCTTCTTCTCGGTTGCTTTTCGCCAGGACATGCTCTGGTATTTCGCCACCATGAGGTTTCGTCTGCTGTTCCTCGGAGCGTGGGCGCACGTCGTTGTGGTGCTTTACACGCAGTATCTGAGTTTTCTGACCCTGCCTGGTGTAGGGCAATGGCACCCCATCGCCCAATTCGCACTGGGTGTGCTACTGGCTGATTTCGCTCGTTGGCTTAGTCACCTTATTCGCCACAAGGTGCCGCTATTCTGGGCCTTTCACTCTGTGCACCATGCTCAGCGCGACCTCAACCTGTTTACCGACGCCCGCGTGCATCCCGTGGACCGCATGGTGTCATCGCTGATTACCAGTTTCGCCCTGTTGGTTGCCGGCAATGGTGTGCCGGCGGTGATCCTTTGGATGGTGATTGAAACCTTCTACCCAAAGTTTTATCACGCCAATGTGCGGGTCTCTTTTGGTCCGCTGCGCTACCTTCTGGTGACCCCCCAGTCCCATCGCGTGCACCATGGGGTAGAGTATCGCTACCACGACTGTAACTTCGGTTTTCTTTTTTCGGTGTGGGATCGTATGTTCGGAACCCAGTATCTCGAGCATGACATCTGGCCGCCCACCGGCATCCCCGACGCCGAATTTCCGGTAGAGCAGGAGGGTAGCCCCGTTGGCTTGCTGAGAACCCTGTTCCGCCAACTTGTGTATCCGTTTACGTCGCTGCGCCGCCGGGCATGAAGGTCGGACTCCTGATTCAGCACTTTCCACCGTACCTTGGCGGCGCCGAGTGTCAGGCGCGCGATCTCGCGGAGGCTCTGGCGCAGCGCGGCCATGACGTCGAGGTCTCGACTACCCGTTGGGATCCAGCGCAGCCGGCCCGCGAGGAGCGAAAAGGTGTGCTGATACACCGTTGCATCACGCCATCGGCGCGCTGGCTTAAGCTCCCGTGGAATCTGCTTGCGGGTTTTGCCGTGGGCTGGCGTATGGCGGCGCGCTGCGAAATTTTGCACGGACACTGTCTTTCGCCATTTGTGCTGGGTGGCTTACTCGCCGCGCACTGTCGTCGACGGCCTATGTTGGTCAAGATCTGCTCCATGGGCCCGGCGGGGGACATAGAGCGACTCCGCCGCCCTTGGTTATTCGGTTTAGCCTGGCGATTGGCTTCTTCCGCGTCTGCCTTTGTCGTGCAAACCGAGGCCGTAGGTGATGAGCTACGAGTCGCCGGAATTCGGCCTGATACGATTCACTGCCTGCCGTCGCTGTTCCCGCAGGCTGCGCAGCCACCTAGCGAGGCCCAGCGTGACAGTTTTTCCGATTCGCAGGAGGTGGTATTTGTGGGCCGGTTGCACCCAGGCAAGGGGCTGCATACTGTGATGGCCGCATGGCCTGCGTTGGCAAAACGGTCCCGCTGGCGCTGGGTCATTGTGGGTGATGGGCCCATGCAGGGAGAGATTCGTGACTGGATTGCGCGCGAGGGGTTGCAGTCTACAGTGAGTTTGGTGGGCTATCAGGCCGACCCCGGTCCGTGGTTCCAGCGCGCGGCAGTGTTCGTTTTTCCGTCCCGTTCGGAGTCATTTGGCAATGTGCTGGTGGAGGCCTTGCTCCACGGTTGCCAAGTGTTCACCACCGATGTAGGTGTTGTACGGGACTGGCCAGTAGACGCTCCGATTTGCCGGCTTCCACAGGCGGAGCCTGAGGCGTGGGAGCATGCTCTTTTGGCCTGGGCGGATCTGTCGCCTGAAGAGCGCGCGCACCGCCACACGCGTGCCCGCGTGTTCGCTCTTGAACAACATCATCCCGATGTAGTGCTGAGCCGTCTGGAAGCCGTATACCAAACACTGACCGGGAAAGCGGCCTCCACCTCTCGGTCGGGCGGCCTCGCATGATTACTCGGCGGTTGCGGCGTCTATGGTGGCAGCTGCGTTATCTGCGCCCGTTGCAGGTGGTGCAAAGGTTGCACTTGCGTCTGCGACCGGCTGGCCGTCTGGCGCGAGTTTCAGCGCCTGCCTGGCAGGCACCTCAGGCGCCCTGGATTGAGCCGACACCGCTACCTTCAAGCTGGCGCGATGATGGGGTGTTCTCCCTGCTGGGGAGCGATGTACCTTGGTCTGCCGGAACCATATGGCGCGATCGCTCTATCGGGAAAAAGGCCCTGATGGAGTTGAATACCGCCAACTGGTTGTGGAGCGCTGGGCCTATGTGGGGTTCTCGACTGATGACGGACTGGCTGGTGAGCCAACGTCTGCCTGAAGGGCCAGGTTGGCACCCGTATATCACCTCCCAGCGCATCGTGAACTGGATCAAGTGGGGGCTGGCGGGTGGTGGCCTTAACGAAACGTTCTGTTCAAGCCTTGCCCAGCAGGTACGCTATTTGGAGCCGCGACTGGCGTTCGATGAGTGCGACCACAAGCTGATCAACAATGCCAAGGCTTTTTTGTTTGCGGGTTTTTGCTTGACAGATCCACGTGCGCCTCGCTGGCGAGCGCTTGGCTTGCGGCTGCTCGCGCGCTACTTGCCCCAGCAGTTGCTTAGCGATGGTGGCTATATGGGGCGTAGTCCCATGTACCATAACGCGCTGCTGCTGGACCTGCTGGACATCGTGAACTTTTTGCGCGCGTATGGAGAGCCGTTGCCTGGCCGTCTGGAGGAGCAGTCCAAGGCTGCGCTGCGCTGGTCGTGGGCGCTGTGTCACGCTGATCTGCAACCCGCACTCTTTAACGATGCAGCAATCGATGTCGTGCCTGCCGTCGGCATACTATCGGCCTATGGTATGCGGCTTGGCTTATGCGAGGTGGGGGCTGAAAGTGATATGAGCAGTTGCTGGCTTCCCGCCTCGGGTGTCGGGCGGCTGCGTGCTGGCCCGGCATTGTTGCTTGCAGATGTCGGGCCGCTTGGGCCGGATCACGCGGCGAGCCACGGGCATGCCGGTACCTTGGGCTTCGAGTTCTCGTTGGCGCAGCAGCGAGTATTTGTCGATACAGGCCTCTCAACCTACGAGGATATGGGCTACCGAGCCTATGAGCGCAGTACTGCCGCGCACAATACGGTAGTGGTGAATGGAGAGAGTTCATCCGATGTCTGGGGATTGTTCAAACTGGGCCGGCGAGCGCGGATAGTCGATTTGGGCTATTCAGAAAAGTCCTGCGGTGGAACCCTGTATGCAGCGCATAACGGCTATTCACGCCGGGGTGCCATCTTGATTCATCGCCGAGACTGGTCACTGGATGCAGATCGTTTGGCTTTGGATGATGAACTGGAGGGGAGCGGTGAGCACGGCATCGCCGTGTATTTTCATCTACATCCCTCGATCCAGGTCGAACTTCAGAGCGCCCGGCAGGCGCGCCTCAATCTACCAGACGGCGCAACCCTTGATTTGACTGTGGACTCGCGGCTGGTGTTAACGCCGGAAGTAGGCTATTGCGCCACGCGCTTTGGCGACCGCCAGCCCAGTACGGTGCTGCGCGCCGAAGCACGACTGAGTCTTCCTGTTCGTCTGCAGCACGAACTTATTGGGTGGTCACACCCGCCCGCAGCCCCAGGTTTAAGATAAGAGGGAGCGGCCGTGGCCTACGGCCGTTCCGCCGCAGGCCTCGTTCATTGTAGCGGCGATGTCGAACACACGGGTGTCAGCGGGGAGTGTGCCGCCCGGTGTGATACGGCCGCTTACCGTCTCACGCATAATCAGCATCGCATGTTGATTATGCGCGCCGCTCCACTGCGGAGTGTGTGTGACTTCAAACTTGGGTAGCCCGGGGCCAGTCACAGCTCGCACAGGTGCGCTTTCGTTCCACTCGACCAGAAGGTCCGGCATTGCGCCCAACTCGCCGCCAGGATAGTGCTCCCGAGTTTTTAAGACACAGGTGACCAGTGGCTCACCTGTGTCTGCGTTCCGCAGTGCAGCGATCTGGCTGGCCAATCGTTCCAAGTGTGCCGGATACTCTTCCTCTGTCACGTGGCCGTTTTCTTCTCGGCCTTTGAGGTTGATGCGTAGACCGCCAATGTTGTCATTGGAGCGTACGGGAAAGCAGGTCCTGCGGCTGAAGTCAGCATGTTGCAAGCGCTGGTCAGCCCAGTGCCCTGCGCCGAGCAGACGCTGTCTCCAAGCCGGCGGAAGCCGCCGCCACAGTTGTGTCATGTGCCGGCGCAGCTTGCCGGTCCTGCGCGACTTGGGTGGGTCGAGTGCGTCCAGTAGTTCTCCCATCAACGCTGGGTGTGCATGGCAGGGGCCCATTCCTGGCCCTATGAATACCAATAACGTGGCATCACTAGGAAGTTCGGCGATGATATCGCCTGTCGCCTGGTCGAGCGCACGGTAGATTGCCTGTAGAGGATTGTCTGCATTTGCCGTGAGGTGTTCTGCACAATCGGGGTCTTGGTAGTGCCAGAGTTGGTGCCCTGCGCAATGCCCCGCGCAGAGGCCTGCGACCAGCAAATCCCAGTCATGTGACTGCATGCGATTGAGAATCAGGTTACGGCTCTCTGTGATAGCTTGGTGTAGATCGTGGGCCAGTGAAGTACCGTCACGGTCGATACTGCGAGTAAAACGGGTCGTCACACAAGGACACTCTCCGGGTTGCAGGCCGGCTTTCGTGAGCTCTTCAAGCAAACTCTCGGGGTATACCGTCAATTCCTTCTGATAGTAAATATGGCCGCGCCAGCCAGATACATGGCACAACTCGGGACCACAGGCGGGAGGTGCCTTAGGGGGGTCGAGAATGACAACTTTGCGGCCCTGGTCTGCCAGCGCTGCCCAGAAGGCGGGTGTGAGGCTCTCGGTCTGGTGGTTATCCCGAGCGCTATAGTCGCCTCCCTCCAATTGCTGATGATAGAACCGGCCGTGTTCTTGCGGCGGCAGCCCGGTGTAGAGCGAAGGCCACAGTGCGTTTGCGCCAATGCCGGGGAGCAGGTTGACGTTACCCTGCACCCCAGACTCGCACAGGCTGGCTAGGTTGGGTAGATCGCCATTCCGAATGCCGGCCCTGATTAGGTCCGGTTCAACTGCCTCAAGCAGCAGCAGACAGGTCTTTGCAGGATTCATGCCGTGCTCCGCGCGTCATTTAAGATGGCTTGGGCCAGCCGCTGCCAGTCGTCGGGCATCGCGCTGCTGCGCGCCGCCTGCTCCATGGCGGGGCGAGATGCGGTGGTGAAAAACGTTCGAATAGCCTGCGCCAGTGCTGCAGGGTCCTCCGGCGGCACCACATACCCCGTGATTCCTTCATCGACTGCGTCGGGCAGTGCACCGGTGCGCGTCACCAACACTGGGCGGCCGTGACTGTGTGCCATTTTTATAACGCCTGAACCGGTGGCGGAGCGGTAGGGCAGAACCACCAAATCGGCTGCGGCAAAATAGACCGCGACCTCCGCTTCCGTAATATAGCGGTTCTCCAGTCGAACTTGCCCAGAAAGACTCAGTTTTTCCAGCAGCGTAACCCATTCTAACGCGTCACCCCATATTTCACCGGCGACCACCAGCTGATAGTGCGGCTCTTCCTCGAGCAGTGCAAGCGCCTCAAGCAACGTGTCTAGCCCCTTATAAGGGCGGACAAAGCCAAAAAACAGCAGAGTGGGTGCATCTTGGAGGGCCAGTTGCGCCCTGGCACTGCTGCGATCCGGGGCCTTTCTCGGATCCACTGGATAGGCTGGGTGTGGCTGATAGTAGAGTGGTACATTCCCGAGCATGCCTCGTAACTGTTCAGCTTCGCTGCGGGCGTGCACGATCCAAGCATCGCCTTGGCGCAGCACCCACCGAGCGAGGTGCCAAGCCATTCTGTGCTCCTCGTGGCCTACCGTATTGTGCACCAAGAACACGATGCGAGCATCCGGACAGAGCCGGCGGAGCAGGGTCAGCAGAGCGATGGTCATGGGGGTCCAGAACACGTGCCACCAGGGGATCACGATGTGTCCGGGTTTGGCCTTGGCGATAGCACGAGCACAGCGCCACCACGCCAAAGGGGAGAGGGGGGCCAGAATGCGTTGAGCCTCAGGTTCGAACAGTGCGAGGTCGTTGGGTGCCCGGTCGTCGCCACCCGGGTAAAGCCAGCGCGGGTATTGGCGCTGCAGGCTGACATACAGTACTGGGCCCAGATCCTGCAGAGCGCGGTAAAGGTGGGTGGTATGGCTGGCAATCCCCCCCTTGAACGGCCATCCTGGCCCGATAAGGGCGACAGTTTCAGTGGCGATCATGGGTACTGGGCCCTAGTCGATCGGCAAGCTCCAGTCGTCTGACTTTCTCCAATGTGAGTTCCTGGATTTGTCGGTTTTGTGAGATCAGGTCAGACAGTAATCCCGCGACGAACAGCACAAAACCCATGGTCAGCAGCACGCCGCCCAAGAGCAGCGATTGAACGTGGCCGGATCCGTCACCGGAAACATACTGCATCAGAAAGCGGAGCACGGGTAGCGCACCGAATACTGACAGCACGACGCCGGCGGAGAAAAACAGCCGCATCGGTCGATACATTGCATACATACGCAGCATGGTAATGAGTTGGCGACTCATGAAGTGCGGCAAACTGCGAAAGAGCCTTGAGGGCCGCCGAGCAGGGTTTACAGAGATGGGGATGCTCACGACCCGCAGCTGCTTGCTCGCTGCTTGGATGATCATTTCCACGGTGTAGCTGAATTTAGAGAGAATGTTGAGGCGCAGCGCGGCTTCCCGCGAGATAGCCCGGAAGCCCGAGACTGCGTCGGGTGTTGCGATACCGGATAGCACAAACACCGCGCGGCTGCCGAGGCCTTGCAGGCCGCGTTTCAACTTACTGAACTCGGGGTTGCGGGTTGGTTGCCGGTCGCCTATCACGATATCCGCGCTGCCAGACTGCAGCGGCGCGATCAATCGGGCGATATCCTCACCGCGATACTGGCCGTCGGCATCGAGGTTGACGATGATGTCGGCGCCCAACCGCAGGGCGTTGTCCAGCCCTGTGCGGAACGCCCTACCAAGGCCCCGGTTTTGCGTGTGGCGAACGATATGCTGCACACCATGACGGTGAGCGACGGCGTAGGTTTCGTCGGTACTGCCGTCGTCGACGACCAGAATTTCGATTGAGGTAATACCATCAATATGCGTCGGCATGTCCCCCAGGGTTTCCGATAACGTACCGCCTTCGTTAAAGCAAGGAATTTGAATGATTAACCTCGTCATGCCTTTACTCCTTGGGCCTCAGCCAATGTCACGGTAAACTCGAAGTCGCGGCGTCACGTTGGCGTCCTCCTCCAACGGTTCAGGGCTGCTAGCCCCAGCAGGCTAACGCCGATCAGCGTTGCACTGCCCGAGGAGATTGCCGGCTGAGCCAGCTGATGAGCTGCAATCACCGTGCCCAAGATTACGGGGCCCGTGATGACCGTAGGGGCCGATAAGGCAATCCCGGCCATGTTCAGTTGTATCAGCATCACCACAACACAGCCTGTGTAGGCCAGCCCCAAGCTACCGAACAGCGCGGGCAACGACAGCGTCTCCCGAACGACAAGCACGGCCACGGCCAGCGCTAAGGCAGCACCCCCGAGCACAAGAGCGAAGAGAAATTGCCGGTATAAGCCGCGACCAATCAGTAACAGGCGCAGAGTCTGCACCAAGCCAAGCGGAATCAGTATCCAGCTGAATTGGGCGAGGAGTGCACCCGCTCGTTGAAAGGACTCACCGAGCAAATGACTGGTCATTGTAGGCAGAACATGCGAGCCCAGCAGGTAGCCAGCTCCACCCACATAGAACGCTAGGTACCAGGCATTGCTTGCGAATTGTTGCTGGCGTCTCGTGATGTCGCTCCCGGGCCGCGTTAAGAACGGCAGGCCGGCGTTGGTCACCATACGCAGGGCCTGCCCAAGCATCAGCAGCACTTGTATCACCAGTGCGGCTTCACCCAGTTCGCGGCCGTCACCGATGTAATGCCGCACGGCGACCAATAGCCCCGGGCCCATCCATGCCAGTAACGCAGATGCGATCGCCAGCAGCGCTCCTCCCGCTAAAAATTCGCGCGCCAAGGCCGGCTGCCAGGCCAGTCGCAGAGCGCCGAGATGTTTACGGTAGGCCCACCCAGCAGCGGCCATGCCCAGCCACCAGCAAAGCGTTTGCACCACGGCAATCTCCAGTAGGCTATATCCTGCCCAGGCGAGGTACAAGGCTAGCAGGACCTCTAGCAGAGATATAGGCATACTTGTATATAAGATTAGTTCACTGCGCTCGTGACTGGTGAAGAGCGCCTGCAGCCACGCGGTCAGGCTGCGTACGATCACGCCTTGCGCATAAATCATGATCAGCCACCGCAGACTCGGGTCGGACTCCAGCCATGCTGCGCAAAGCAGTACAAGTAGTGTCCCCGCCGTGCCAAGCAGGAGACGCAGGGTCAGGCCTGTGCGGGCCAGTTCCTCGCGCCGCTCGTCACCGACGGCTTGCCAGCGGGTGAGGAGCCACTCGTGCATGCCCCAGCCGGCGACGGAGAGTGCAATCAGGTACCAAATTTGTGCATAGTTATACTGGCCGTAGGCCTCAATCCCAACCAGTCGTGCAAAGACAATAACGTAAATAGCCCGCAGCAGCAGGTACCAGGCTTGTGTCAGTCCTTGAAATGAGGTGTTGTGTAGAGCTCTTCGCGCGTGGTCGGAAAGCGGGAAGTTGGCCACAGCCTTTGGTGAGTCCTCGCGCTCAGGCGAGGACGCGCATCAGGTTAGAGAGCCGGGGGTCGGGCTGCTTGGCGCGTTTCATCAGCACCACAA
>ERZ887851.3335-NODE-3335-length-11694-cov-6.190137_pt1 | contig 11694 bp, 7 predicted proteins | sample MGYA00521100_ERZ887851 | MGnify/ENA primary metagenome ERZ887851 (study PRJEB32303, sample SAMEA104408602) | aquatic metagenome | biome: Brackish water; feature: Pelagic; material: water | place: Baltic Sea | collected 2014-06-06T16:11:00 | depth 11,444 m ...
ATAATCCCAATGAGTAGGAGTTATGGGTTTGTAGCGGGCGGCAACACCAGGTGTCACAAAGAATGTCACAAAGAATATATTCGAGAGAAAGTTCCACATGATTGAATGAGAATATAAAATCATATGAGAGATCGGTTTGTATTGTTGTTGTAGTTGTTTTGTGGTTGTGGTTGCGATGGTTTAGAAATCCGCATCAAAACTAAAGACATCCCCGGCGACTTCTTTGTTGGCCAATGCGTACGCCGAATTGGTGCGTTCAAAGAAATTCACTTTGGTATCAATGGAAATAAGTTCCATAAAATCAAATGGATTTGTTGCATTGTAAATCTTTTCATAACCCAATTGGACAACCAAACGATCTGCCACAAATTCAATATATTGGGTCATTAGTTTGGCATTCATTCCAATTAGGCGACAAGGTAACGATTCAGTAATAAATTCTTTTTCAATTTCAACGGCATCTTTAATAATTTGATACACTCGAGTCCCTTGTAATTTGTTTTGTAGTTTGTTGTATAAAAGAACAGCAAATTCAGTGTGTAATGCTTCGTCTCTCGAAATAAATTCATTGGACAATGTTAACCCAGGCATAAGTCCTCGTTTTTTAATCCAATAAATCGAAGCAAATGCAGAACTGAAAAAGATTCCTTCTACGCATGCAAATGCAACCAAGCGTTCGGCAAAGCTGCTTTTGTTATCATTTATCCATGTCTTCGCCCAAATCCCTTTTTTGGCAATACAAGGGAATAAATCCAAGGCTTTAAATAGTTTGTGTCGTTCGGTAGAGTCCTGAATAAATGTATCAATCAAAATCGAATACATCTCGCTGTGAATGTTTTCCATGGCAATTTGAAATCCATAAAAAGCACGTGCTTCACTGAGTTGCACATCGGACATGAAACGAACGGCCAAATTTTCCAACACAATCCCATCGCTCGCCGCAAAAAACGCCAACACCATAGAAATAAAATGCTTCTCATCCTTCGTCAATTTATTCCAGTCGGACAAATCTTTTGACAAATCGACTTCTTCGGCACGCCAAAAACAATCTACTTGTTTTTTATACATGGTCCAAATATCATTGTCTTGAATGGGGAACATCACATAACGATCGATAGATTCTTCAAGTAGAGGATCTGCAGGTGGAAGAGTTGGCTCGGATAGTGCGAATTTTTGTTCAGAGGGTTCTGGAAACCCGCACGACAAGTAAGGAGATTCAACTAACGAAGACATGGCTAAATAATATAATCCGCATATTTTTATATGGATTCTTTTTATCAATCCTTTTTTTGTTTTGGATAATAAAATGGCGGGGTGTCGAGCGTACCCATCAGGTGTAAATGTTTCAAACAAGACTGTATATTTGCGAAAATGTCTGGAAAATGAGTATATTGTATTTTTTTCTCATGACAAAACTCTCGAACAATGGGGGCAATTGTAGGATAATGACTGTGATGAATCCGAGGAAAGAGGTGATGTTCAATTTGGTAGTTGAGTCCACCATTAATAAATCCTAACCAAGGTCCACCTACATTAGAAGAGGTAAGTACTTGTTTTTTCAGTGTTCCTAAGGTTTTGTTTTGAGAGTCACAATGACAAACTCCGTCATAATTATGAGACAATACAAAGAAGAAGGCCAAATAAAACCCGCCAGTGACAAAGAGACAAAACACTTGTGAGTATGTAATCCACAAATCATGTTTGTGAAAAAAAGCGGGCAAGAAAATCCAACGTAAACCACAAAGAATGGTCAGATTGCGTTCAAAGTCAATGTACGAATGTAATTTGTGGCTATAATGGGTATGGTTCCACAACATCATATTGTTTCCAATAGAAGTGCAAGAATAAGTAATGCCAAATAATCCCAACAAAGCAAACAAGTAAATGTATTGAAAAGCTTGGTGAGGGAGAAGAGGTTTTAAGGGATTCATCCGGAGTAATAGATTGCCGGTAATATCGGGATCGTGGTCAATGTCGTTGCAATGGATATGGTGTTGGACAACATGTTGATGCATCCAATCCAATGCGCTTCCTCCGATCCAATTTTGAGACAACCCGAAAATACGATTGACCCAGAAATGTTTGGAAATGGCTCCGTGATTGGCATCGTGTTGAATATTGAGTCCAATCAGTGCGAAAAACATGCCCAATAAACACATATGATACCAGTAATAATCTCCTTGAGCATGGATCCACACTTCATATGCAATAGTAGTGAACCACAAAACGATTGCTTTGACATAATAAGTCAATGGAGCAAATGATTTATGAGGTGGCAAAATGCGATTGACTTCTTGACACAGTTCTTCGTATAATGGATCCATGGTGTGGGGTTTGTCAAAGGATTTTTTGAAGGTCTGATATTGTTTTAATTTGTCGTGTGGGAAACGACGACGGTGATACGTGTGAAAGGCTTCTGTGGCATCTAATCCGTCAAATAATTCTACAAATAATGGTCCACCGGGATGGAATTCTGCCAAGGAGTCCGTGTCGTATAGAATCTGATTGATTTGTATGGTGTCTGAAGGAATCATGTTGATGAAAGACGAGAGAAAACGGATTGAGATAAAAAGAGGATGAGAGAAAACGGAAGGTGGGAAAGTGGGGGGTATATGTAATCTACATATAAAAAAGCCTTCTAAGTATTTTTGCCTTTCAAAACAATTTCGGAGGTCGGAATTTCAATATATCCAACACAGTTTCTGTAGTGGGGAATTCTTCTTGTCCGTAAATATCTTGTAATAGCATCCATTCGAATAATCCTCCGGTATATATGTAAACTTCTCTCAATCCCATTTCTACAAGTTGATTGTATTTGGTTTCGGCAGATTCATCATTTGCATGTTTTCCATATACAATAATCCTTTTGTCGGGAACATTCACATTGCGAATCATAGCATTGACAATGATTTCTTCTTCGGAGGCGGCAATAGTGGATTGAATGAGACACGTTTGTTCGTAGACGGGGAGTGTATTGATCAACAAAAAATCAGAAGGGTGCTGCAAGGCGTATTGTACATGTTCGAAATTGGTCTTGTGGCTGTTGCCATGTGTTCCTTGAAACAATTGTAAGAAATTCATTTTCTATGCATGTATATATAGGATGCTAGAGTTTAACGAGTTCGCTTTAGTTGTATTTTTCCTTTGTTTATGTATTTGTGGAGACAAGAAAACAATTGGATTAACCCTCGGTATTTTAGTCTCTATGTATTTGTTGACGACATTGACTGCTCAACAATATATGGTTTTCGAAGGCATGACTACACAAAGCAATACTACTAGTCTTACGGTATATTTATTGGGGATTGTATTGATTGTATTGTTTTTGAAGAAGCAAATCTAATGGTGTGGGAGACACACCCCAAACACGACAAAAACATAAATAATTGATATATGAAAACAACTTAGACAATTATATAGATATAAATGTATCAATCTATATAACTCTTTGAATTGCTCACGACTACAACTACAAAACCATGGATGTATTAGTACAAACCAAACTTTCCCGAGAAGAATGGAACTCGATTGAAAAGCCATTGCCGGCCAATGAAAAACGTATATTGGAATTGATTCGGGATGGATACAGTAATGTCAATCTTCGGATCAACCACACCAAGACTATGTTTTCCTTTACGAAGCTGCAACATACGGAGGAGATCGAGTTCTATTTGTATGACCAATACTTTTCTCCTCTTATCAAACGTATGGTTCAAAAATACGGGAAAACACCAGAATTATCCAAATTGTCAACGTTCTCCGTAAGTTCCAAAAAAATAAAAAAATTGAAATCGATTGAAGCACTTCGTATTAAAAATTCCGACACTATGATTCAAACTGAAAAACAAAACATTTATGAATTCATTTTGTTGGATTATGCCGAAAAAATATGCCAATCTTTGGCCAAACGCGACAAAAAACATGTCCATGAACTCTACACATTGATTCAATGGAGAAAGAATTCGATTGTCGCTATTCAAGAAGTGCAACGTTTTGTTGATTTAGTGGTTGAAATCGCCAAACAAACAACCAATGTGATGTCGGTGATTTCACAAGCTGCACTTTTGATCGAAGAGAATCCCAGTTTGATTCAAAACGAAGACATGCAATTATTCAAACACCAAAAAGATTTATTTACCTTGTGTAAAAACCCGTCCAACAAATTAGTGCTTTATATTGCCCCTACAGGTACAGGCAAAACATTGTCACCACTTGGACTGAGCAATCAATACAAAATACTCTTTGTATGTGTTGCACGACACATTGGATTGGCATTGGCCCGTTCTGCGATTTGCATTGAAAAAAAAGTGGCATTTGCATTTGGGTGTAATACTGCAGACGACATTCGATTACACTATTATGCCGCGACCAATTACACAATAAACAAACGTTCTGGAGGAATTGGTAGAGTGGACAACAGCAAAGGTGATAATGTGGAAATTATGATTTGTGATGTCCAGTCGTATGTTTGTGCGATGCATTACATGATGGCGTTCAATGATCCAAGCCAATTAATGACATATTGGGACGAACCCACCATTTCTATGGATTACAACGAACATCCGTTACATGATACTATACATCGTAATTGGTGTGAGAATCAGATTCCGAATGTAGTCTTATCTTGTGCGACATTGCCCAAAGAGCATGAAATCCAGGACGTGTTGCAAGATTTCCGCGTACACTTTGAAGGGGCAAGTGTGCACACGATTACCAGTTATGATTGTAAGAAATCGATTCCGATTATTGGAAAAGAAGGATATTGTTATTTACCACACACACATTGTGAAACACATGACAAATTGCACAGTATCGCGTCCTTTTGCGAGGACAACAAAACGCTATTACGGTATTTTGATTTGAAAGAAATCATTAAATTCATTGGTTATCTGCATGTGTTTAAAGGGACGGTTATGACGGACGATTCGGACGACTCAGAATCAGAATCAGATTCAGAATCGGAATCGGTCAGTCCACCCCTAGAAAACCAACCTTTAACACGACTACAAAGCATATATCCATCACAAGAAAAGCCAGTTATTCCAGACCGATATAAAATGGTGAATTATTTCACCGATATTGCGGAGATTACAATGGACAGTATTAAAGTCTATTATTTGACTTTGTTGCAACACATTGAACCGTCTCATTGGCCACGACTTTACAAAGGAATTAAATCCATGCAAAACAAACGATTCCCAACGAAGACCACACTACAAATCCAGCGGTCCTATAGTACCCAGGGGGATTTAAGTGGTCAATCAACGATGGTGCGTCAACAAAGCGACAGTGAGTTGTCGCGTATTCGAATTGAACAACTACATGGAATATTGTTGACTACGGCAGACGCGCATACATTGACCGATGGACCTACGATTTATTTGGCGGATAATGTGTCGGAGTTGGCCAAGTTTTACATTGAACACAGTGACATTTCAGAAGCTTTATTGGAATCCATTCGAAAGAAAATCGAAAAGAATCAAATGTTATCGGAAAAGATTGTCATTATGGAGAAAACATTTGACGAAAAGATGAAAAAGGCGGACAATACAGACAAAAATCAAGAACCCACGAAAAAAGGCGGAGGCAAAGTCCGTTTGAAACAAACCATGGACGAAACCACAGAAGCGCTACAAGACAATATGAATAATTTGTTGAGTCAAATTGAGATGGTTCAATTGGAAAACGATTACATCCCAAATACAATCGAACATCAAGAAAAATGGTCACCTGAATACAACAAGCGAGGATTTATTCCTAGACTTAATACCAATGTAGTGAAAGAAATTATGGCGTTGCCAATTGAATCGTCGTTCAAAATATTGACACTGATGGGTGTAGGAGTGTTGGTCAAACAAGAAAACACAGACTATGAAGAGATTGTAAAACGATTGGCCCAAGAACAGAAATTGTTTATCATCTTGACTACCTCGGATTATATTTATGGTACCAATTATCAGTTTTGTCATGGTTTTATTGGGAATGATTTGGAGAACATGACTCCACAAAAGACGTTGCAATCGATGGGACGTATTGGGCGTAATCATATTCAACAAGATTATACCATCCGTTTTCAAAACAATGCGGCGATTTCCAGGTTGTTTGAAACCCCGGAACACAATCTAGAAGCAGACAATATGAATAGGTTGTTTTGTAGAGAATAGTGATTCGGGATTCGGGATTCGGGATTCGGGATTCGGGATTAGAAAGTAGAGGAGTATAGATTGTAGCAATTGATTAAAAAATTCTAAAGAAAAAATACATAAATACTATTCTTTTTTTAGGAATATAAATTTCCCACACACATACAATTACACTTGCATATTAATTCTGTATAATTCGGTCACAATGTATCTCAAATCATCATCCTCTCAAAAACGGTTAGAAGAAGGTATTTATTACTATAGTGAAATACAGCAAAAACGGTGTTCCACTATAAAAACGTTTTATTTGTTGTCTCCTCAGAAAGTATTTTATTATGATTTTACTACACGAAAAATCTATCAAGACATTCGTGCAATGCCTGTCAATGAAGGAATATACAATGCTATTCTAGAAGACATTGAATCGCAACAATACTTAAGTTTGGGCAACAACTTGTATGTAAAGTATGATCCCGGGGCCATTATGGCATGTGAAGGATATTAGGTCTTTGTCTTGATCTTGATCTTGATCTAAATTTTTGTTTTTTCAGGTATCATCCAAAGCGATGCTACATGGATATTTTAAAAAGCAATAATCTCTCCACGTGGTTTGTCGGGGGTTATTGAGTTCGCACCAATCAAATAAGATTTTTTGGCTAGTTTCTTCTGTGCGTACAGGAAACTGGGTCCACAATCCATATTTAAAGTGGATATACAGATTCATAAGAGTCATTTCGTTTGTTTTGCATATAGGATGTTGTACAATTCCATCAATCATCTCTTGTTTGGTGCAGATGTCGAGTATGGCGGTATCATACACCCAAATGCAATTTAAAAAATAGGACTGTTCTAACACACCAGAGCCTCCAAATTGTTCCAATGAATCGTGAAGTCGTTTGTAGAAAGTCTGGCTCACTTGTGTCTTAAACAATTTGTCTGGATTTGGCAATTTACAATAGTTTCCTCCATCGTCTGGTGCAAGAAAACGGCCCTTGTAATCGAGTTTCAATATGCTTTCATGGACATTGTGTAATACACGTAACCCTGCGTCCAGAAATACTACACGATTCCATTTTTTGAAAAAAGGATCAAATACATGTAGTTTCTCCCATTGGTTTATTTTGGAAATTTCTCTTCCGTCAATGGTATCTACAAAAGGTGAATAATTCAGTATTTTACACAACTCGATCTTTTCTTGTATGACAGGGAACCGTTTTTCTTGTACTCGATAAAAGTCGCAAAAATTAGGAGGCAATGTGGCATCAATGGAAATCATTACAATATCTCCTGTCCATTGTCCCGTGGATCGAAGATCCACGACTGTACGTTTGGCCCGTTTGAAATACGCCCAGTCCGTCACTAACACAAATACAGTAGAATCGATCGATGCAAATTCCGACATGCAAACAATATTATTACAACAAATAATACTGTTTAATATATTTACGACGAAGACGATTCAATGCTTTTCATTGTCACATCCATAATATACAAATTGTTTTTCTCGAATTTGGTTCTCATAATTTGGAATTCCGCATTTGAATACGAAGTTGGTACTACAAACGTAATCTCTTTGTATTCATATGTAGTTGAAGTGGTTGTAAATGTTTGCGAGACAATCGTCGTTTCTGGATCCGATGTATTATACAATCGCACCATATATTCAATGGATCCTTCAAATACATTCCCAAACGTATACACTTCGCCACCTTCTTTATGCATGGCCGCATAAAAAGTCACTTGATACGTTCCTGCATATAAGTTATTGTCTGGTGCTGAGTTGGCCCCACGTATAATTGCGACCGGTTGTCTCAGTATTTTGGGGTTACTTACATTAGACGGCAAATAAATAATGGCACAGTATTGGCTATTAGCGAGAGCATAATTTTGTTTGTAGAAAATCGCCGAATCTTCTGAAGCATTTTTCGAAATCACTACGTTGGTGGAAGTGGTCCAATTTGTGGGAAGTACGGTACTTATTCCTCGTGAACTGAAAGATGTGGTGTCGATTCCTACAGAAAAACTGCCATTTTGTACGTAATCTTCTGATGTAAACCCAAAATTAAATTCAACTGTGTTGCTTTTATAGATATTTCCATTGGCATAATGGGTTTGTAAATAAGAGGCGATTGAAGGTTTTCCGACGATATTGACTGAAAAATCTAACGGGGGATCCACTTGACTAAAAGAAACATCGATATCATTGTCGCCTTCGATGTAGGAGAGAAATAATACATACGATAAATCTGTTCCTGTGAGAGAATCCCCTGTTTCTACAAAATCTACTGCAATCGTATTGTTGGTTGTATATAAATAAAATCCAGATCCTTGATCCGTGTTAATCGCCGATTCGTTTAGTGTTTGGAAGGACATGTCCACTACATAAGAATTCCCAGTACTGTATGTAGTGGTGGTTTGTAGTATATACAAGGTGTTTTTGACCAATCCGGAAATGGATTGACGAAGCACAGGATCTGGTGTTCCAGAAAACACGGGATTGGTATATGAAAAAGTGGCAATTGTGTTTTGATTGCTTTCTTGAATGACGGCAATTTGCAAATTGGTTGGAGATTCATCGGGAGGATGCACAGTGACCACTGCATGCTGAGCCCCTGGATTTACGTATTGTGTAGAAACCAATACCGAACTGTACGGATTATATGCTGTAGAATCTGGATTTTCAAATTCGATTTTAGAAATCCCGCTTTCCAACAAAGTGGTGATGTTGTACGAAACATCATATATATGGGAAGTGGTTGTGGCGAAATCGGATACAACAGTTACGACATAATCGGTATTTTTGCTTAAATCGGAAAAAGTCACAGGAAAGATGGTTTTATTGCCGGAAATTTCTTGGTTGTCGCTCAAAGTCAATGTATAAATCACATGACCGTTGTCCAACAAAATATCAGGAGTATTGTTGATATCGATTGTAATTGTATGGGCACTTAAGCTGAAATTGGTACTGGTATTCAATACTAAAGGATATTCTTCCAGTGTAGTAAACTCAACCGAGGTGTAATACAAACGTGGTGTTTCTCCTGCTGTTCCGTATTTGCTAATCAATACAAATAAATATGAAGTGGCTGCATCCAAAGCATCGTCGTGGTCAGTTAATGTATTAAGGGTAATTTCGCTATTGACTGCGGTACCGGATCCGGTAAATAGACTAATGTTGTTACTGGATCGAATTTCGTAATCGAAATTGGTTGAAATGTCTCCTACAGAGGCACTGCTATAATTGATAGTTGCAATTACATATGAACCATATGGATCCAATGTTATAGTATTGCTGTCCAATGCTTCTTCGTCTCTCGTTTGAAAAGAAACGTCTGCGTACAAAGAAGTATATGTATTTCCACTTTCGTAAACTGCGGTTACAAAGATACCGTAGAGTTGATCTTTGACCAATTGGTTGTCTAAAAAGTAAGTTGTTTCGGTGGTAGAAAAAGTGGTAGGGTAAAAATCATCAGTAGTATTTGTGCTATAAAAGTACATAATACGGTCGATTGGACTTGTACCGTATCGGTCTGTTTGGTTTATCCAGTAATCTAATACACGCACGCGGTTGTGATATTTAGTATGATAAATTTGGTTTGTCTTAAACCCGGAATAAGACGGATCTGTTAAAAAATCTCCATTTGGATCACTCAGAAAATTATTGTAATACAATACCCAATGAAATAACAAATTCTCATATAATTCCTCTCCATACTTATACACGTCAATCCCATAGCTAGTAGTAGTTTGTAATGATAAATCAGTAAAGTCCAATTGGTAAGGGTGAAGGGTAACATCATACCGAATAGGGGTACTGTCGCCAAAAGGAGTAATTTGTATTCCTACAGATGCACCTGTAAACTCAGTCACTACACAACTCTCAATAATGCCTTCGTTCAGTGTTTTAAATTCCACATTATTGGTATAACTGTGTCCAGTGGCATTGTATACCGATTCAACAATGAACTGATATGAACTGTCTACCGCTAACCCTCCGGCAAAGACATTCGATATGTCAATCGGCAAGGTTATGTTTCCTGCCACACTCGTAGGTCCTGCCACTGTCACCCCGGAAACGTCTAATAAAGTCAACAAATACGCATCACTGGCGGTAAATTCAGGACTGACGGTATAATTGATTTTTGCATTGAATCTCTCAATGGTATCCACTACAAAATCTGTCACTTGGGTTTCGTTCAACGTTTGAAAAGTGGTTTCCAACAAATATTCGTTTTGTGATTGAAAATAATAGGTTAATACTTTCACATTGTAGCTTTGGTTGTGGTTCAAGTTGTCTAGCAAAACGGATGTACTGGCAGACGACAAATCCACTACAAAAACATTGTCCAATAATACTACAAATGAAATATCCGAGAGATCTCCTAATGGATCGGCAAACGAGAGTGTGGCTTGATGACCTTCTATTGAATCTACTGTAATGGAGGCCACTGCGGATTCGTTTGTCATTTGTACGGTTTTTGTGAGTTTATAATCTGGATTATTTTCGGCTTCGTAATAAATGCTTGTTAGATCAAAAGTATATGTTTCATTCGGAACTACATCCGGTATTAAAACTGTATCGCCTTTGTATAATATTTGGCTTGTAATGGCACCAGACTCTGCAGTGTAGTTAAAAATGTAATAAAGTGGATTTCCGGAAGCGTCGGCAAAAGAAACATTAAAAAATAAACTTCCGGTGTAATTGTTAAGTTGGATGGGAGTGGCGACAAAAATATTGGCAGGTGGACTCTCATTGATAGTCGAAAATAACTTTTTCACTTTAATGTGATAGGCATTTCCAGTAATGTAATATGCCACTACATCGACCTCATAAATAGTATTGACACTAAGACCCGCAAGAGTGACAGTATTACTTCCGGTGGTATGTACAGGGAGAGACGTGTATGTGGGCAATTGTCTCAAATAGACTTCGTAATAACGAGGTGCGCCAACCGGTGTAAAAGTAATGACTAAAGTATCTAATTCCGCCGAAACTAACACTAGATCATACGGTTTGCCTTCGTATACGCGTTTGTAAGTCGTGCGTTTGGTGTAGTTTGCGTAATCTATTTTTTCGGGAATTTTTTGTGGTATGGGGATGATTTCGCATTTCGATTCGCACATTTCTTTTATCATATCTCGGGTATTGGACATTTTTCTAGGCCTTTACAAATAAATCAGAAAGAGATATGGGGTGTGTGGTATAGTGTGTGGGGACATTATAAAAAGCAAAATCTAAAAAATTGATCGGAATCTTTTAAAAGTATATACCAAACCATATAAACAGTATTTTACATAGACAACTACACTTACTTACATACTCACACGCACAACCGCTTTAAAAAACTTTAATAGACACTTTATAAAACCTTTAATTTCAAACTTCTTATTCGAACATGACAACTACAGCCAATCTTGCCAAACAATACCAGCGCAAAACAGACAAAGAGCATGTATTGGACAACCCCGATACCTATATTGGCTCTGTGGAAAAGGTGGATGCGGATTTATGGGTCTATGACAAAGAAAAAGGACAAATTGTACTAAAAAC
>ERZ887851.3337-NODE-3337-length-11689-cov-19.585095_pt1 | contig 11689 bp, 9 predicted proteins | sample MGYA00521100_ERZ887851 | MGnify/ENA primary metagenome ERZ887851 (study PRJEB32303, sample SAMEA104408602) | aquatic metagenome | biome: Brackish water; feature: Pelagic; material: water | place: Baltic Sea | collected 2014-06-06T16:11:00 | depth 11,444 m ...
GGTTTGGATCAACATCACTGAACATGGCTCTGCCAAGACCGGCTTCATCAAGAATATCTAGCGCGCGGCGGGTGATTTTAAGATCGGCAAGCCCCCGATCAGTGACAAGCAATGGGTTTTGAATGCCCGCCTCAATACAGGCATCGGCAAGTTCTTTGATGCGTCCGGCGCCAAACCGGATCATGGTCGGATAAGACCAGTTGGCAATTTGCGTCATGCTGTATCCCTTTTTATCGAGGATGATTTTGGTCGCAAGGTTATGCTTGTTCAAATCCGCGGGCAATTTCCCAATCAGTGACAATCTGGTCAAATGCCTCAATTTCCCATTCGGCGCAGCGGGCATAGTGATTGACAACGCTGTCGCCCATCGCCGCCCGCAGCATATTTGATCCTGTCAGCCTTGTTCTGGCGTCGCGTAAACTGGTGGGAATGGATTGGCTTTTGCCTTTATAGACATTACCCTTTGTCGGTGGGCGAAGTTCCAACCCTTCTTCGATGCCGGCGATGCCAGCCGCAATTTGTGCGGCAAGTGCCAGATAGGGGTTTAGATCAGACCCGCCAATGCGGCATTCAATGCGAACAGCTTGGGTCCGATCGCCACAGATCCGAAATCCGGCTGTGCGGTTATCAACCGACCAGATGCATCGCGTTGGCGCAAAGCTGCCTTTCATAAAACGTTTATAGCTGTTGATATAGGGCGCCAGAAAATAGGTGCAATCAGGCGCATATTTCAACAAGCCTGCAAGATAATGTTTCATCATTGGCGACATGCCTAATTCATCTTTGGCATCATAAAAGGCATTTTTTCCATTTTTCCATAGTGATTGATGGATATGGCTGGATGAGCCAACGCGCTTGTGATCCCATTTTGCCAGAAAACTGGCAGCATGATTTTTTTGCCATGCAATCTCTTTGATCGCATGTTTGGCAATGGTGTGATAGTCGGCTGTCAGCATCGCCGGAGCATATCTGATATTGATTTCTTCTTGTCCGGCTTCGGCTTCGCCCTTTGAATTTTCAATCGGGATTCCAGCGTCATAAAGATGATTGCGAATTGGCTGCAAAATCACCTCTTCGCGGCTGGTTTGAAGAATGTGATAATCCTCATTATAGCCGGAAATCGGTTCAAGATTGCGAAAGCCGTCTTTGCGAATTTCATCATGGCTTTTGGCAAACAGGAAAAATTCCAGTTCGGTTGCCGTCATCGCGTCAAAGCCCATTTCATCGAGCCGTGTCAATTGCCGCTGAAGAACGGCGCGGGGCGAATGGGCAATGGGGCCATGGCCATGATGATCAAGAACATCGCAAAGCACCATCACGGTTCTGTCAAGCCATGGCATTGGGCGCATGGTCTCAAGGATCGGCTTCATCACATAATCGCCATAGCCTGCCTCCCAAGAGGTTGATTCATAGCCATCGGGTGTTGCCATTTCCAGATCAGTTGCCAGAAGATAGTTGCAGCAATGGGTTTCTTGCCAAGCTTGTTCAATAAAGTGACGTGCATGAAATCGTTTGCCCATCAATCGGCCTTGCATATCTACAAGACAGGCAAGCACCGTATCAATCTGCCCTTTTTCCACCTTTGAGATAAGATCATCCCATTGCAGCATTGTCGTCATCAGACCCTCCTCGAATTCAAAGTCAGTTTGTTCAAACCTCACTCACTTGATAGCGGCTTTGCGCCAGCCATTCGGGGCTGATCTCAACGCCCCAGCCCGGATCGTCGGTTACCGCAATATGTCCATCATCGATATTATAGGGTGATTTGACAAAAATCCCCTCCTGCCACGGGTAATAGTCGGCCCCCTCGATGGAAAATTCCAGATAATCGCCAGCATTTGGAATGGCGCGCAACAGATGCATTGTGAACAGCGTGACCAGCGATAGATTGGCGCAATGCGGTGTCACGGGCAGGTTGGCCGCTGCCGCCATCTGGCAAACGCGCAAGGTTCGGCTGATGCCGCCAAGATATAAAATATCGGGTTGGACAATATTAACGACACGCCGGTCAATCATATTTTGCCAGACGGGTAATTCACAATCCTGTTCGCCGCCAGTGACATTGATCGCCAAGGCGTCGGTGACCTGTTTCGTCTGATCCAATTCCCAGTAGGGGCATGGTTCTTCAAAATGGCAATAGCCATGATCTTCAAGCATATGGCCTATTTCGATCGCGCGTTGCGGCGTATAGCAGCTATTGGCATCAATCAGCAGGTCAATATTGTCTCCTAATGTGCGCCGCATGGTGGGAATGATGTCTTCGGTGCGACCGGGCCATTCATCCTGATTGCGGCCAACTTCGGCACCTGCTCGCACCTTAAATGCGTCAAAGCCATATTCATCGCGTAATGCCTTTAACCGTTCGGCTTCGGCCAAAGGCGTGATGTCGCGCCTCATCGAGCTTGCATAGGCCCGAATACTGCCAGCCGATCCACCCAATAAAGTGGCAACTGGTTTGCCAGCAATCTTGCCGCGCAAATCCCAGATTGCGGTATCCAATCCAGCCATGGCACGGCGAAGATATGATCCGGGAAATTTATGTTCGCGCTCATAGATGAATGCGAGCAAATCATCAAGGTCAGTTGTGTCTTTGCCAAGTGTCCAAGGTGCGACCTGCCGATGCAGGATCTGACAGGTAATATCGCTATTATAGGTCGCAACCTGACCCCACCCGTGACGGCCGTCTTCAGCGGTCACGCGAACAAAGCCAATATATTCATTGCAAAATGTTTCAATTGATTTGAGTTTCATGTCACACCCGCTTGTTAGATGTTGGTAAAAGTTGCACCCGGCTTGGGCGTTTTTGCAAAAGCGACGCTAGATACGATAGCTGTCTGCACTAATGTCGCCAGCCCATCCCCAGAAGGCCAAAAGCGGCATTGTCCTGGTTTTGATTGCATGTGGTTGAAATGGTAAATGATGAATCACATCTCCCGGCGCATGAAGCCGCCAGTCATCATCATCTGTTTGCCATGCGGCCTGACCGGATAGGGGAAAATAAATTTCTTCGGCAGCATGGCTATGGCGCGGATAAAGCACATTGGCATCTTGAAATAGCAATCCGGCACGGATTGATTCATCCCTGATTTGACCCGAAGGGCCGATGATTTCACAAACATCCATATGGGCGATAACAGCATCTGGAACAAGCCCGAAACCGGGCTTTCGCCAGGCCAGATTTGCCGCGCATTGCCGGACGATTGTGATGTGATTTGATGCGGTTTCAGAACATGCATGCGCCATGATATTTTTGCTATTTTGGACAGCTTTTGGCGATAGCGGCAAAAGCTCAATGCGCGTTGCCGCAAAGGCATCAAATGCGCTTGATAAAGTCTGACAGATCGCTAGATCCGACTTGCGGCATTCGCTGGCCATTGAGGTGAGTAGCATTTTGATTGCACGCGTCATTGCAAGATGTCCTTTCAAATTAGACAGCCAGTTTTTGCAAAGATGTGGTGATGCGTTGATAAAGATCAGCTGCCGTTTGGCCAAGCGGCTGACCAGCAGGGGTGATAATGGCCAGTTCATGCGTGATGCATGGTTGAAACCGGCGCCAGATCACACCATCAGCTACATTTGCCATACCATTGGTCGGGTCGATAATCGCCAGTGCTGTTCCGGCTGCAATGATGTTACGAGCTATTGCAAAAAAATAGCTCGATAAATGCCGTTCGACGGTTACATTAGATTCGATCAATAGCGTATCTAACTGACGGTCAACCATATGTTGGCCAGTGATGGCAACAACCGACCGGCCAGCTAAATCTGCTGGTGTGATTACCTGTTTTGCAGCAAGTGGATCATCTTGATGCATCACACAAACACATTCCAGATTGAATAATTCGGCATGTAATCCGGCAACGGGAACAGGTGTATCAATCAAGCCAATATCAATTTGGCGGCTACTTACCCAATCGGCAACTTGGCGTGAACTGCGAACCATAATATCGATGCTGACATCACTATGGTCACGGTGATAGGCGGCAATCAGCGGCGGCAGAAAATGTACCGCCATGGCGCCGTTTGTGGCAATGCGGATACTGCCGGTTGATCCGGCACGAATTTCAGAAACACGCTGCGAAACGCGCGTCAACGCCAAAAGCCCTTGCGTCATATCATCATTCAAAAGCAAGGCTTCGCGCGTTGGCGCGAAAAAACCACGGTCACGTTTGAAAAGTTTAAAGCCACATAAATCTTCAAGATTGGCAAGTGCAATGCTAACGGCAGGCTGGCTGATGTTGAGTTGCGTTGCGGCACGGGAAATTGATCCAGCCGCCATAATGGCTTCAAACACCTCAAGGTGACGCTGCTTGACCTGCATAACCGCTTTGTCCTCATGCAAAGAGCATTATTTAAATATAAGTAAATCGAATAAATATATAACACAAATTATGTTGTTTTTATTTCATTTGTTTTTTAGCTTTGAGTCAAGATAGTTAATTTCACGGTCACAGAATTTCAAACTAACCGATGCGGTTTGGTTTTGATGAGGTCAAGTCAATGGATGTTGATGCCGCACCAAAGACGAGCAAGGCGATTGCTGATCATGGCGCCTATTGGGCTGATGGCATGGCGCCTTTGCCAGCAACTGACCATGATATTTTGCCCGCGGCAGATGTTGTTATCATTGGATCGGGCTATACCGGCATGCATGCCGCTATCATCACCGCCAGAGCTGGCAAAGTAACGCAAGTTCTTGAGGCGCAGACTCCCGGTTGGGGATGCAGTACACGCAATGGTGGGCAAATTAGCAGCAGTGTCAAACCATCACTTTCCGAACTTACCAAACGGTTTGGTGCCGATCGCGCCCGTGCCATTCGCGCCGAAGGCACGGCATCGCTTGAATGGATCGAAAGCTTTATCACTGACAATGGCATTGATTGTGATTTCAGGCGCAATGGCCGGTTTCATGCCGCGCATACACCGCAACATTTTGCGGCTTTGGTGCGTGAGGCGGCGCGGCTTGGCGATGAGGAAAATGTGCCAACAACCGTTATTCAGCGTCAAGACCAGCATAAAGAGCTTGGTTCTGATATGTATTTTGGTGGTGTTGTTTTTTCACGTCATGCCTCGGTTCATCCGGCAAAATATTACGCCGGTATTTTGCAAACAGCGCTGAAGGCTGGTGTGCGGGTAACGGGCCATTGTCCGGCAATGAGCATCGTCAGATCAGGAACGGGATTCATTGTCACCACGCCGAAAGGTCAAATAAAAGCCGGAAAGGTGGTGATTGCCACCAATGGCTATAGCGGCGATTTGGTGCCATGGGTGCGCCGCCGTGTTATTCCGATCGGCAGCTATATCATCGCTACCGAACCCTTGCCAAAACCGGTTATGGATCGGCTGTTTCCGACAAATAGATCAATCAGTGATAGTTGCAAAATTGTCTATTATTTCCGGCCATCTCCTGATCGCAGCCGTATCTTGTTTGGTGGCCGTGTATCGGCAAATGAGACCAATCCAGCAATAAGCGGGCCGAAACTGAAACAGGATATGTGCCGGATTTTCCCCGAATTGCAGGCTTATGGCCTGTCGCATTCATGGTGCGGAACCGTGGCCTATAGCTTTGATGAGTTAATGCATATAGGGGTAAATGAGGGCGTGCATTTCGCCATGGGATATTGCGGATCTGGGGTTGGCATGGCGAGTTACCTTGGGATGCGTCTTGGCCAGCAAACGCTGGCGCTACCCGAAGGCAAAACAGCCTTTGACGATATCCCCTTTCCAACAAGGCCGCTCTATACGGGCAAGCCTTGGTTCTTGCCTGCAATGGTGGGTTGGTATCGCTGGTGTGACCAGTGGCAAATGAAACAGGCTTTTAAAAATTCGGCAAATAAAACAGCTGAGAGGTTTGCTGAACATATCTCATAGAACGCTGAAATAGTCTTCAAGGAAGGGATTGGTTTATTGGTGAGATCAAAATAGGCATTATGAGAAAAGTGAGTTGGTTTGCGTAAACTTTCGGCATCAAGAAAATCTAAAGGAGGAAACCATGGTTTTCACATTTTTACGACGGGCAAAAGCTCATTCCGTTTTCGGCATTGCAGGGGCGGCATTTTTATCGCTTTTTGCGGTTGGTTCCGTGCAAGCCGATCCGGTGACTGTCGTCTCTTGGGGTGGGTCTTATGGCAAAGCTCAGGATGCAGCGCTTTTCAAAGATGCGTCCAAAAATTCAGGTATTGAAATTAACCGCGAGTCAGGTGCCAGCATGTCTAAGGTTATGTTGCAGGTCGAATCGGGCGCGGTAAGTTGGGACCTGGTCGTCAGCGGGTCTGGCGGATGCGCTGCCGCTGCGGCAAAAGGTGCGCTTGAGAAAATTGATTTCAATGTTGTTGATGTCTCTAATTTCATTCCAAACACCTATACCGATTATTGTATTGGTTCGGATGTGTTTGCCACCGTCTTTGCATGGAACACTGATAAATATGGCGAGCCGGGAACGGCCGGTGCGCCAAATTCATGGGCTGATTTTTGGGATGTGAAAAAATTTCCCGGAACGCGCGCCATCCGGCTGAATAATGTTGATGGTGTTCTTGAACCTGCGGTCATGGCAATGGGTGTGCCACCAGAAAAAGTTTATGAATTTCTGGCAAGCAAGGGTGGTATCGAAAAGGCCATTGCAAAAATTCGTGAGCTAAAGCCACATATCGCCGTTTATTGGAAATCGGGCGCGATGCAGGCGCAGCTGATGAAAGATCAAGAAGTTGATATGATCACTGGTTGGAATGGTCGCTTTGATAATGCGCGCAAAGACGGAGCAAAGGTTGGCTATACCTTTAATCAGGCGCTTCGTGACTATGATGGTTTTGGCATTCCAAAAGGGGCGCCGAACAAAGATATGGCGATGAAATTCCTTGGCGAAATCTCAAAGGCGAAATATCAGGCCAATCTGCCATTCCATATTACTTATGGGCCGACGAATAAAGAGGCTTATGAGGTCACAAAAGCTTCAAAAGAGCTTCTTGAGGCATTGCCATCACATCCAAAAAATGTGTCGAAAATGCTTGCCGTCGATCTTGATTGGTATGCCAATTACCGTGAAAAGGCGCTCGAGATGTATATGGAATTACTGAGCGAGTAAACCAAGCATCGTTCCAGAGCCACCATGAAATGGTGATCCGACAGCAAATGGTGATACGAAGGCAACTGCCTTCGTATTACGTCTCCTTCATACATATTTCAAAAGAGGGTTAGTCACAAAATGGTATCTGACAGACCGGCCTCATTGTCAATTTCAGTCACTGAATTGACCAAATCATACGGCAATTTTTACGCGCTGAACGCGGTAAGCATCGATGTGAAGGCAGGTGAATTCCTGACATTGCTGGGGCCGTCGGGTTCAGGAAAAACCACATTGCTGATGGCGATTGCCGGCTTTAATCGGCCTGATTCCGGGCAGATATGTTTTGGCGATAGCGATGTGACCTTGATGCCGCCGCATCAGCGTGGGGTTGGCATGGTCTTTCAAAATTATGCGCTATTCCCACATATGTCGGTTTTTGAAAATGTGGCTTTTCCGTTAAAGCTTCGCAAAATCGCCACGCAGGAAAAAAACCAAAAAGTGATGGATGCCTTGAACACCGTGCAACTATCCGATTTTGCCAACCGCCGCATTGACCAGCTATCAGGCGGGCAAAGACAGCGTGTCGCCTTGGCGCGTGCCTTTGTGTTTGGCCCGACCATATTGCTTATGGATGAGCCCTTATCGGCACTCGATAAAAAGCTGCGTGAAGAAATGCAAATCGAGCTAAAGCAGCTTCACCGCAAATTAGGGGTTACCACCGTTTATGTTACGCATGATCAGCGTGAGGCATTGACCATGTCTGATCGCATTGCCGTGATCAATGATGGCGAGGTCAAACAAATCGGCACACCGCGCGAAATTTACAACCGCCCTGCCAATAGTTTTGTTGCCAGCTTTATTGGCGAATCCTCATTCATTCCGCTCGCCCGCGATGCCAAGGGCGGGCTTGTTTATAACGGCGTGACAATCGCTGATATGCCAAGCGGTCAATCGGCCAAAGCATGGTCACTTGTTATTCGGCCTGAACGTCTGTCGATGGTGGCGGCAAAGGCCAAAATACAATCAAGCAAATTATATTTTAAGGGCATTATCACCGAGCTTGTCTATCAAGGGGAAACCGCATTGATGATGATGGAAACCGGTGATGGCGAAACGCTGATTGCGCGGATGAATACGCGTTCGGGTGATGATATTGACTCGCTTGCTGAGGGGCAAAATATAACATTGTCGATTGATAAAAAGGATATCATCATCATTCCCGGTGGGGCGACATGATGGTGGCGGCATAATGGCAAAGGGTGATCAGAATAGTCGCGGCGCGCTTGGGGCAAAACAGCTTCGCGCGGCTGAACGCAAGGAAGCAGCCATGCTGCTGGCCTTGACGATACCGGCAATTATTGTTGTTGCTCTGATAATCATCATTCCGGTTGGGTGGCTGTTTTCGCTGTCCTTTCTGGATGAGACGGGTCAATTCTCTTTGGCCAATTATCAGAAAATGATCGAATATAAATCCTATTTGCGTGTGTTCAGAACGACATTTAATGTCAGTTTCCTGACCACGTTTTTATGTATCTTAATTGGGTATCCGCTTGCCTATTTTCTATCGCAGATGCCGCGCAAATATGTCGGGTTATTTATGCTGACGGTGTTGTTGCCATTTTGGACATCGCTTTTGGTTCGAACTTATGCCTGGCTGGTTATGCTTCAGCGAAACGGCCTTATCAATAATTTTGCCATCGATCTTGGCATATGGGATACGCCAATCAAGCTTGCACATAATCTAAATGGCACTTTGATCGGCATGGTTCATATCATGCTGCCATTTTTGGTTTTGCCTTTATATGCTGCCATGCAACGTATCGACCGTAACACGCTTCAAGCTGCGGCGAATTTGGGGGCAACGCCAATCCAGACATTTTGGCAAGTTTTCGTGCCATTATCCTTGCCGGGTGTGGTGGCAGGGTCGCTCATTGTGTTTGTGCTTTGCCTTGGCTTTTATGTGACGCCGGCGGTGCTTGGTGGTGGCAAGGTGATCATGGTGTCAATGCAGATTACCGCCATTTTGGAAGACCAGTTCAATTGGGGCGCGGCAAGTGCGCTTGGCGTTGTTTTGCTTGTTGCAACTTTTGCCGTCTTGGCGTTGGCGTCACGGTTCTTGAAACTGGATTCAGTGATGTTTGGGAGGCATTGATATGAGCTGGTTAACATCAGCGGCAAGCGAAACCCAGATCACCCACGGCGATCGGCTATGGCTATATTGCCTTGCCGGTCTCATCATGTTTTTGCTGGTGGTGCCAACGGTGATTGTGATTCCAATGTCTTTTTCTGACTCGCAATATCTGGAATTTCCACCACGCGATTGGTCGCTGCGCTGGTATGATGAATATCTGGAAACGCCGCGCTGGATTAGGGCAACGATCACATCATTGAAAGTGGCTTTTTTGACAATGCTTGTCGCAACGCCATTTGGGACAATGGCGGCTTATGGTCTTTTCGTTTCGGGAAGCCGCTATGGCAAAGCCATTTTCTTTTTATTGATGACCCCTATGATCGTGCCGGTGATCTTGATTGCGATTGGCACATTTTATGTGTTTGGCAAGGTTGGCATTGTGAATTCGATTTCCGGCCTTGTTTTGGCGCATACGGTTTTATCGGTTCCGATTGTGATGATTATCATTACCTCGGCCTTGCGAACCTATGATCTCAATCAGGAACGTGTTGCGCAAAGCCTTGGCTCAACGCGGATCAGAGCCTTTTTTGAAATCACCCTTCCGCAATTGAAATTTTCGATTCTAACCGCTGCATTATTGGCCTTTTTGACATCATTTGACGAGGTGATCATTTCTATTTTTCTGTCGGGCGGTGGTAATTCAACCCTGACAAAACAGATGTTCAGCGCGCTTCGTGATTATATTGATCCGACCATCGCCGCCATTTCCACATTGATGATCGTTTTATCAACTGGCCTGATGGTTGGCTTGCAATTGATCGGGCGCAAGGATAGGCGTGATTAAGCTGCCTCGCTAATGCGTGTGGCTAACTGGTGTGGCTGACGGGCCGGGCAATAGCGAAGAATGGCTTGACGTTGACTTTGCTCTGGTTTTACGAATGACGGTGAGATGTCTTCGTAATGATCAAGGAGATTTGCCATGCCCGAGATTCAAAGCGGCGAAACTGGCACGGTGAAACCGCTTCCCAGACATGCCAAAGTGGTGGTGATTGGTGGCGGTGTTGTTGGTTGTTCGATCTTGTTTCATCTTGCCAAATTCGGCTGGAAGGATGTCGTGCTTCTCGAACGCGATGAATTGACCTCTGGGTCAAGCTGGCATGCGGCTGGCCAGATTCATACGATTAGTTCGGATCCGAATATCAGCCGCCTGCAGAGCTATACAATCGATCTTTACAAGGAAATTGAGGAAACATCTGGCCATTCGGTTGGGCTGCATATCACCGGCGGATTCTATGCCGCATCAACAAAAGAATGGTATGATTATCTAAAACGTGAACGATCCAAGGCGCGCTATATGGGGCTTCATCAAGAATTTATCAGCCCGCAAGAACTCGCCGAACGCCATCCGCTGATTGAATCCAAACATTATTACGCCGCGCTTTGGGATGATCAGGATGGTGATCTTGATCCGTCGGGGGCAACCTATGCTTTTGCCAAGGCGGCGCGTATCCATGGCGCGCAATATTTCACCCATACGCCTGTTACCGCTGTTCAGCAGCGCCCAGATGGCAGTTGGGATGTGACAACGCCAAAGGGCCAGATCAATGCCGAACAAATTGTCAATTGTGGGGGATTATGGGCGCGTGAAGTTGGCAAGATGGCTGGTGTGCATTTACCGGTTCAACCAATGGAACATCATTATTTAATCACTGAAGATATTAGCGAGATTGCCAGCAGGATGGCGCCTGATGGCGCTGGCCGTTTGCCAGCCGGCATTGATTATGAGGCGAATATCTATTTCCGGCAGGAACGCAATGGTATGCTTCTTGGAACCTATGAGCCAAAATCAACGCCGTGGAAAATCGAAGGCACGCCGTGGGACTTTGGCCATGAATTGCTGAATCCCGATCTTGACCGTATTGCTGATCGGCTTGAAATGTCGTTTGACCGGATTCCTGCCATTGGCAAGGCTGGTATCAAAAATATCATTAATGGCCCTTTCACTTTTGGCCCTGACGGTAATCCGATGATCGGGCCGGTTCCGGGCATGAAAAATTACTGGGTTGCGGTTGGGGTGATGGCTGGCTTTTGTCAGGGCGGCGGCGTTGGGCTGACCATGGCGGAATGGATGATCGATGGCGAGCCGTCGATTGATGTCTGGGCAATGGATGTGGCGCGGTTTGGCGAATTTGCAACGCCCGAATGGGGAACGGTAAAATCATCAGAAAATTATGAACGCCGGTTTGTGATGACCTTTCCAAACGAAACCTTGCCGAAAGGCCGGATGCAAAAAACCACATCACTTTATGACCGGCTTGTGGCAAAAGGCGCATTGATGGGCCAAGGCTTTGGACTTGAGCATGCGTTATGGTTTGCTGATGGGCCTGATGATTCTTTCGAGGTGCCGAGTTTTGAGCGCAACCGGTCGCATGATTATGTACGGCGTGAAATCAAGGCCGTTCAAGACGCGGTTGGCGGCATTGAAATTGCCAATT
>ERZ887851.3340-NODE-3340-length-11678-cov-6.317130_pt1 | contig 11678 bp, 10 predicted proteins | sample MGYA00521100_ERZ887851 | MGnify/ENA primary metagenome ERZ887851 (study PRJEB32303, sample SAMEA104408602) | aquatic metagenome | biome: Brackish water; feature: Pelagic; material: water | place: Baltic Sea | collected 2014-06-06T16:11:00 | depth 11,444 m ...
TTGGAGTGAATTGCCGCTGACCCAGCCGGTAAACGCGCTGCGGCGAATACCCTGATACCGGCGCAAGGCTGCGCAGCAGTAAGGTGATGCGCGCGGCTACTGCAAGCTGCAGCTGAGCAGCAGAGGGGTTCGATATATAACGCTCTGGGGCCCCGTCGGCATTTTCGTCCAACCCGAGTTCAAGATGGAAAAGCTCGACACCCTCCACCAAGCACTGGCTGAGCATGCCTGCCGGCGCCAAGGCCGCTGCACACAGCGTGGGGATGCGATCAGCAGGCACCACAGAATAACGCCGAACGTAAAATACACTGGCCTGCAGGCGCCAGTAGTCCACACCACTGCCCGGCGATTGCTCAGTGGCCGCAATCTGGCCCGCTTGCCACCACTCGGCCGTTGCACCGTGCTCAGTCACGCGCAGGTACCAGTGCCCGGGCTCAACGCCTGCAATGCCCGCAGCCCACTGGCCGTTGGCAAGTGTCGCCTCACCCGATGTACGGCGTACCGCGAGCAGGTCGCTACCGCGCTGCAGCATCGCGGCGGGCAGGCAATCCAAAAGAAGCCCACTCGCAGTTTGCGGCGCTCCCCCCCCATAGGCTGACTGGATATCTAACGCTGGGCTTGCCGCCAACGGCCAGCTCGCTGCCACACCACAGCCGGGCGCAACCGGCGGCAGCGCGATCGGCGTATGCAAAGGCAAGCCACCGAGGAACCCTGCGAGGCTCAGTTCCCTGCGCAACAAAGCGGTGGCAAAACGCCCGCTCTCCTGCAGACGCGCAAGTTCGTCTGCCACTAAAAACTGACGCCTGGCTTCGAGATAGGCCCAAACCAGCACTGCGGAGAACAGCAGCCCCAATGCCATCGAAATCAGCAGCGCAGGCAGTGATAAGCCGGCGACCCTGCGGTGGGCCTGCGGGTGAACCCGCTTCATGGCAGCACGCCTGGGCCGGGCACCCATGAACGCAACTCTACTGCGCGATGCTCGCGGTCATCCATGCCGTAACGCCCCAGCCCCACACCGCAGGCAGAGGCGGGTGGCGCAGCCTGCGCACTGAGTCCGCGCCAGGCAACAGCAACCGTCACGCTATTCCCTGCGGCATAAATACACACGCTGGGTTCTACCAAGCCCGCGACAGGCTCAGCATTGCCAGCCTGTACGGCGACTTCAGCCCACCCCCGCAGCGCGTTAAACCATTGCGCCACATCGTACGCAGCAAGCTCCTGGGCGGTACAAGAAAGATCTGACGCATGCGCAGAACATGGCTCGCCGTCAGGCTCAACAAGGGCGGTCGGTGAATAGTGGCTCAGCGCATAGTTCTGCAAGGCGCCTGGATTGCTACGCATACGGGCCAGCATGTCCCGAGCCAAAGCCGTCGCCTGGGAGGCCTGCAATGCCTCAAAGCTGTGTTGTCGCGCAATGACTTGAGCAGACAGCCAGCCCAGCACGCCGACGGCAAACAGCAGCAGCGCCACCAACACCTCGATCAAGCCGAAACCTCCCGCATGGCGACTCATGCAATCGACTCCAAGGGGCACTCCCCCCAGCCCCGAACCAGCCGCGCGCGCCCCACCACATTCATCACCACGCTCCACGGCGCAAGGTTCGGCAGTACCCGAGAGCACACCATGATCGTTCGGTTACGCCCGGCGGAACCGTTCGGTTGAAAACTGATGGCATCGGCAAAGCGCTGGCTACCCCCACGATTGTGCACGTCAAGGGACGCCGACATCGGCGCCCACGCTCGCAGCAAGTCGTTAGCGGGCAGCAATCCCGGCGTAGACTCACCACGCAGCAAGACCCAGCCGCTTCTATAGTCGCCCCCACAGCTTAAAACACCCGTGTGCGCGTAGGCAGAGGGACAGAGTGTGACGGGGTGATTGCGGCTCACAGCCTCACTACGCGCCAGGTTCAGAGCCGTAAACAGGCGCAGGGCTTCAGTGCGAACCTGCAGGCTTTGCTGTATCGACTGAAACGCAGGCACGGCCACCGTCAGCAGCACGCTGAGCAAACCCAGCACCAGCATCACTTCCATTAACGTCAACCCTGACGCCGGGCTACGGTACGACTTCCTGTCCATGCGCGCTCTCCCTGCCAGCCAAAAGCTTAACGCTGTAGCAAAAACGCGCCAGCACCCGGTCGCTTTTGACCAAAAGAGGAGGTATAGAGATGAGCGTGCCAGTGGTGAGACGGATCGGAACCCAGCCAGAGCAGCCCAGCAGCGGGCAGCAATGCCCGCCTGCCGACTCAGACGTTACGGGCCGGGATGCGCAACTCGCGGGGCAAAGAGAACGTAACATCCTCCGGGCGGCCGACCAGCTCGACCGGCGGATTGGCGCCCAGAGCCTGCAACCCCAATACAACTTCGTTCACCAGCACCTCAGGCGCCGAAGCACCGGCAGTCACGCCAATACGGGTGCGGTCTTGCAGCCACTCGGGGTGGATATCCGCCGCACTGTCGATCAAGTAAGCCACAGCGCCCATACGCTCCGCCAACTCACGCAATCGATTGGAATTGGAGCTGTTAAGCGAACCGACCACCAGCACCAAATCGCACTCAGCAGCCAGCTGCTTGACCGCGTCCTGGCGATTCTGCGTGGCATAACAGATATCGTCTTTACGCGGCCCTTGAATCGCGGGGAAACGGGCTCGCAGGGCATCAATAACCCGGGCTGTGTCGTCTACAGACAACGTTGTCTGCGTAACATAGTAGAGGCGTTCCGGGTTGCGTACCACAAGAGTCGCGACCTGCGCTTCATCTTCAACCAAATAGATATCGCCACCCGCGCTGCGGTCAAATTGCCCCATGGTGCCCTCTACCTCGGGATGGCCGCAGTGGCCGATGAGTACACACTCGCTGCCATCGTCGCTGTAGCGAGCCACCTCAATATGCACCTTGGTCACCAGCGGGCAGGTGGCGTCAAAAACGCGCAAACCGCGCACCGAGGCCTCTTTGCGAACCGCCTGAGAAACGCCATGAGCACTGAAAATGACAATGCAGTCATCCGGCACCTCCTCCAGTTCCTCCACAAAGATGGCGCCACGAGCACGCAGGTCATCCACAACAAATTTGTTGTGCACGACTTCATGGCGCACATAGATCGGTGAACCAAACCTATCCAATGCGCGATTTACAATGTCGATAGCCCGGTCGACACCGGCACAGAATCCACGCGGGTTGGCCAGCCGGATGTCCATCAGTGCACCTCTGCGGGTTCGACCCGATGTATCTGCACGTCGAACAAAATCGTGCGGCCCGCCAGAGGGTGATTGAAGTCCACCGTCACCTCATTGTCGTCAAAGGCCACAATCAGCCCCGGTAGCTCACCACCCGCGGCGTCCGCAAAAGAAAAGACCAGGCCAATTTCCAGCGCCGCATCTTCGCTGAAGTGGCTGCGCGCTACCCGCTGCATATTGTTATCGTTGGGCTGCCCAAAAGCGTCTTCCGGCATGACCGTATACACGTGACGCTCCCCGGGGCCCATTCCCATCAGCAGCTGTTCAAAACCCGGCAACAGGCTGCCATCGCCCACCAGAAAGCTGACCGGTTCGCCGCCAAAGTTGCTGTCGACCTCCGCGCCGTCTTCAAGGCTGACAGAAAAATTCAAGAACACGCGTGTGCCCTCACCTACCGCTACATCACCACTTGTCACAGGGATTGCGTACCTCCGCTTTGTTCCCGGCGCGGCGCCAGGAAACTGTCAAGAATCATTAGCGCAGCCCCAACCGTAATGGCCGAATCGGCAATGTTGAAGGCCGGGAAAAATGCACCACCATAGTGTACCGAAATAAAATCGACCACGTGCCCCAGCGCCACTCTATCCCACAGGTTGCCGATAGCACCGCCGAGAATCAATGCCAGCGACAAGGGCAGCAGGCGCTGCGTGCCAGGCAAACGGTATAGCCAAACCACCAGGACCGCACTGATAACAACGGCAATCGTACTGAAGAAATAGCGCTGCCAGCCGCCCGCGTCGCTCAGGAAACTGAACGCTGCGCCCGGATTATATTGCAGCGTAAGATTAAACCAGCTGGTTAGCGGCAGCGGGCGCGCGTAGGTCAAATACTGCTCCGCCGCGATCTTGGTGAGCTGATCAAGCACGATCACCACCAGCGCCAGTGCGTACCACCAGATGACAGGCTGCAATTTACGCAAAGTGGCGATGCTCACCCGGGCCATCCACATTTTCTATGCAGCGGCCACACAGGGCGGGGTGCTGGCTGTGACTGCCCACATCCTCACGACGATGCCAACAGCGCGCGCATTTCTCTGCCGCGCAAACGTCGACTTGCAGGCGAAGCTCGGCCAATTCTGTGACCGCCGCAGAGCCGGGTGCCGACGCCAGCGGCGCCAGAGAAGCACCCGAGGTGATGAGCACGAAGCGCAGCTCATCCTGCAGGCCCTCTAACAAGGCGTGCAACGGCGCGGCAACGTATAAAGTGACCTCGGTATCCAAAGACCCGCGCACTAGCCCTGCCGCGCGCTGAACCTCGATTTCACGGTTTACTGCCGTGCGCACGGCCATTACCTGCTGCCAATAGTCTGGCCCCATCCGTTCGCTGCTATCAAGCTCGTCGAGATGCTCATACCACTGGCTCAGGAAGACCGACTCGGCACGCTCGCCCGGCAGGTTCTCCCAAATTTCTTCTGCGGTGAAACTGAGGATGGGTGCGATCCACCGCACCAACGCTTCGGCGATATGATACAGGGCCGTTTGTGCTGAACGCCGAGCGCGGCTGTCCGCTTGCGTGGTGTACTGACGATCCTTGATCACATCCAGATAAAACCCGCCAAGGTCATTACTGCAAAAATTGTGCAGCTTCTGGTAGATCACGTGGAACTGATAGTTGTCGAAGGCTGCGCCAATTTCCACCTGCAAGCGCGCCGCACGGTCGATGGCCCAACGATCCAGCGCCAGCAGTTCATTAAACGGCAGAGCATGAACCAGTGGGTCAAAGCCGGTCAGGTTCGACAATAGGAAGCGCGCCGTATTGCGAATACGCCGGTAGGAGTCCGCCGTGCGTTTGAAAATTTCGTCGGAGACGGTCAGCTCGCCGCGGTAGTCGGTGGCCGCAACCCACAAGCGCAGGATATCCGCACCGAGGTCGTTCATCACCGCAGTGGGCGCAATCACGTTGCCCAAGGACTTGGACATTTTGCGTCCCTGCGCATCCACCGTGAAGCCGTGTGTCAGCACCTGTTTGTAGGGCGCCTCGCCAAAGGCACCGATACCGGTGAGCAAAGAAGACTGGAACCAGCCCCGATGCTGATCGGACCCTTCCAGGTAAAGATCTGCGGGCGATTGCAGCCCTTCCCGACGGCGCAGTACGCAGGCATGCGTCACCCCGGAGTCGAACCAGACGTCCAAGGTGTCAGCCACCTTGTCATAGTCTGCAGCCTCTGCGCCCAAAAGGGTTTCTGGCTCAAGCTCGAACCAGGCTTCGATGCCGGCTTGCTCAATGCGCTGGGCTACCGCTTCGATCAGCTCAGCGGTGCGCGGGTGCAGCTCGCCCGTTTCTCGGTGCACGAAGAGCGCAATGGGGGAGCCCCAGGTACGCTGCCGTGAAATACACCAGTCAGGCCGCTGCGCCAGCATGGAGTCGATACGCGCTTTGCCCCATTCGGGCACCCACTGTACGTGCTCTACCGCGGCCAAAGCACCCGCAAGCAAGCCGTTTTGCTGCATGCTGATAAACCACTGTGGCGTGGCGCGGAAAATAATCGGCGTTTTGTGCCGCCAGCAATGGGGGTACGAATGATCATAACCCTCACTGTGCAGCAGCACGCCGCGCTCGCGCAGCAACTGCACCATCGACTCGTCAATCTTAAAGACATGCTGGCCGCCAAAGGTTTCGGTGTCGGGCAGGTACACACCGTTGCCCGCAACCGGGTTGTAGACTTCCAGGCCATAGGCCTTGCCCACCACAAAGTCATCCTGGCCGTGCGCAGGCGCCGTATGCACCGCGCCGGTACCCGCTTCGGTGGTAACATGCTCGCCAAGCACGACAGGTACCTCGCGCTGCTGATAGCAGTGCCGCAGAGGTTGCTGTTCCAATGCACGGCCCTTGCAACGCCCCAGCACGGTCACCGCATCGAGGCCATAGCGCGCCGCCACACTGGGGGCCAGCTCTTCGGCCACGACCAAGGCACGGCCGACACCTGCCAGCAACACATAGTCCAGCTCTGGATGCACACACACGGCCATATTCGCGGGCAAGGTCCACGGTGTTGTGGTCCAGATGGGCACCGCAATTTCGCCCGCGTAATCACTGCCACAGGCGGCAGCAATGGCCTCGGGGTGCACCGCCACAAACGCCACATCGACCGCAGTAGAGCGCTTGTCCTGATACTCGACTTCAGCCTCAGCCAAGGCAGAGCCGCAATCCAGGCACCAATGAACGGGCTTGAAACCCTTATGCAGGTGGCCGTTATCGATGATGCGGCCGAGGGTGCGCACAATGTCCGCTTCAAACTGGAAATCCATGGTCAGGTAGGGATTCTCCCAGTCCCCCAGCACGCCCATACGGATGAAGTCTTGCCGCTGGCGATCCACCTGGCCCGCAGCATAGTCACGGCACTTTTGGCGAAACTCCGCAGGCGACACCTTGACTCCGGGCTTCCCAACCTTTTTTTCAACGTTGAGTTCAATCGGCAGCCCGTGGCAATCCCAGCCTGGTACGTAAGGCGCATCAAAACCCGCAAGCGTGCGCGATTTAACAATGATATCTTTCAATACTTTGTTGACGGCGTGCCCCAGGTGCAGATCGCCGTTCGCATAGGGCGGGCCGTCATGCAGAATAAACACTGGGCGCCCAGCCCCTGCAGCGCGCATCTTCGCGTACAAGCCGCTGTCCTGCCATTGTCGAATCCGCTGAGGCTCGCGCGCTGCCAGGCTCGCCTTCATCGGGAACGCCGTCTGCGGCAGATTCAGCGTATCCTTGTAGTCACTCATGCAAACATTAATCCCGTATCAGTCAGTGCAATCGGCGCCACTCAGCGCCCGATCATTCATGTGGTCATGCAGCCAGCCTCTGGCCGCTTCTGCGTCGCGCTTGATCTGTGCGCGCAGTATGTCGATAGAATCAAACTTCTGCTCTTCACGTAACTTGTGTAAGAAGGTCACCTCCAGATGCCGGCCGTAGAGCTGTGGCCTGCCTTGCAAGACGTGCACCTCCAGATTGGCGCGGATGCTGTCGTCCACGGTCGGCCGCGTACCAACGTTGGCCACCGCGGGTTCGTTCACCAGCCCACCGCCGCTCACCGTTACCGCATACACGCCAGAAAGGGGCGCGCGCAGCCGGTGCAATTGCAGATTCGCTGTAGGAAAACCCAGCTCGCGGCCTAGTTGGCGACCATAAATCACCTTGCCGCTAATGCGGTAAGGGCGGCTTAGCAAACGCTCAGCAAGGCTAAAATCGCCATCAGCAAGCGCCTTGCGGATACGCGTGCTGCTCACCCGCTCACCCTCAAACTCGCAGGTTTCCGTGGCACTGGCTTCATAGCCGTACCGCTGGCCCTGTGCCTTGATAAAGGCGAAATCCCCCTTGCGATCGTTACCAAAACGAAAATCGTCACCGAGTATGACCCGTTGCACGCCCAGGCCCGCGACAAAAATATCGTCAACAAACGCCTGCGGCGACATTTTGCGAAAGCTCGGTGTGAAGCGAATGCGCAGCACGCGATCCACCCCCAAACGCTCCAAAGCACGGAACTTGTCGCGAAAACTCATGATGCGCGCCGGTGCTTCAAGCGGCGCAAAATACTCGCGAGGCAGTGGCTCAAACAAAATGACAGTCGTCGGCAAGGCCCGTTCAGCCGCCTTGGCCTGCAGCTTGCGAATAACCGCCTGATGCCCAAGATGGACCCCATCAAAAGCGCCAATCGTGGCCACGCAAGGGCGATGTTGCGGCCGCAGGTTGTGCAGGCCTCTGATCAGCTCCATGAGGTCGGGCTTACTCTGTTAAACCGAGCTTTAGAGTATAGCGAAAACTCCCGCCCTAGCCTATGGCGGAAGCCCTCAGTTACCGCCCGGAGGGGTGCGCACATGCTGCAGACGAGTACCCAGGATCGCGTGCACAAGCAAATACACCGCTCCGCCGAGCGCACAGACCAAAGCAAGACGCCCAATTCGCACAGGCAGCGCCCAGTCCAGCCAAATCTCAACCCCTGGGCTAAGCCACAGTACCACCGCCACCATACTGGCCGTCGCCAGCGACAGACGCACCGCATAGGCTACCCAGCCCGCTTGTGGCTGCATCACCCCATCGCGCAGCAGGCCACGCAGCAGCAAGCCGGCATTCAGGTAGGCGGCCGCACTGGTCGCCAGCGCGAGACCCACGTGCCCCGCCCCAAACCAAAACAGTAGCGGCAGCACAAACAACAGGTTCATCACCATGTTGGCAGCCATCGAAATAATACCGAAGCGCACCGGCGTCGCAATGTCCTGCCGCGCATAATAGCCCGGGGCCAGCACCTTGATCAGCATAAACGCCGCCAACCCCAGGCTATAAGCCTGCAGGCTTAACGCGGACATGGCCACATCGCGCGGTTTGAACTCCCCGTACTGGAAAAGTGTCACCAGAATCGGCTGTGCCAGCACGGCCAAGGCCACTGCCGCCGGCACCGCCACCCACAGCACGGAACGCACTGCCCAATCCAGCGTTAAGCCGAACTGACGCATGCGCGCCGCCGCTCGGTGCGCCGACAGGCTGGGCAAAATCACCGTGGCAATAGCAATGCCAAACACGCCCAGTGGCAACTCCATCAAGCGGTCGGAATAATACAACCAGGACACGCTCCCGGTGGGCAGGAAAGAAGCGAGCACGGTATCCAGCAGCAAATTAATCTGGCTGACCGACACGCCAAACAATGCCGGCACCATAAGCTTGAGAATGCGCCGCACGCCGGGGTGACGTGTGTCCCACCGTGGACGGGGCACCAAGTCCAGCCGGTACAAAAACGGCAGCTGGAACAGCAGCTGCACCACACCCGCCAGTGCTACGCCCCAAGCCAGCGCGAACACCGGCTCCTCCAACTGCGGCGCCGCGACAAGCGCCGCGCCTATCAGCGACAGATTGAGAAATATCGGGGTTAACGCGGGCACGGCAAAGCGGCCATAGCTGTTCAGGATCGCCCCGCAAAACCCGGTCATCGAAATCAGCAACAAGTAGGGGAAGGTGATGCGAATCATCTGTGCGGTGAGCTCAAACTTCACCGGGTCCGCCACGAACCCCGGCGCAAACAGCATGGCAACCAGCGGCGCCGCCAAAATGGCCAGCACCGTCACCACCAGCAGTGTGCCACCCAACACCCCGGCAACGCGGTCCACCAGCGCGCGCACTGCTACCACACTGCCATCCTCGCGGTAGTCCGCCAACACAGGCACAAAGGCCTGAGCAAACGCGCCTTCGGCAAACAGTCGACGCAGGAAATTGGGGATTTTAAAAGCAACGAAGAACGCATCGGCATTGCCACTGGCACCCACCACCGAGGCCATCGCTACGTCGCGTACCAGCCCAAGAACGCGCGACAGCAGTGTCATGCTGCCCACCACTGCACTTGAACGAAGCAGCCCGGGAGACGGCGGCTCCGGTGTGCCGGGGTTGAGCGGTGGGGGAGCGTGAATCACCGGCAGCGGGCCATCAACCGGACCAGCGTTGCCGCAATGCATCACCCTGCAGTTGCAACCACTGCAAGGCGATCAGCGTATGGCCATTGGGTATGCGGTTCGCGGCCACCATGGCAAAAGCCTCCAGGCGTGGCACGCGATGCACCAGGATGTCCTCATTTTCATTGGTGGCGCCATGTACCGCGCCAACACCCGCTTGCGTGACGCGGCCACAAAACAACCGTACCTGCTCAGAGCAAGCGCCGGCGCTGGGGTAATAAGAGGCTATCGGCAATAGCTCCGACAACTCACAGGCCGCTTCCTCTGCTGCCTCCCGGTGTGCTACCTCTACATCCGTTTCGCCAGCCTCAACCACACCCGCAATCAACTCCAGCATCCACGGGCTGCGCGCATCACGCAGCGCGCCGGGGCGAAATTGCTCAATAAGAATCACGCTGTCCGTTTCAGGCTCATAGGGCAGCACGCCAACAGCGTGGCCCCGCTCGAACACCTCACGCACCAAAGGCTCACTCCAGCCGCCGCCAAACAGGCGATGCTGCAGGGTAAGCTTGCGCATCTGGAAGTACCCTGCGTAGGCCGTGTCGTCCTTCAACACGCGCACAGCATCGCCGGTAAAGGTCAGCTCAAACGGCATCGAAACGGCCACCGGTGTACCAGTTAACGTCGCGAGCGTGCTGATCGACCTGGTCTACCACCCCCAACACCAGTGCGAAAAGGGCCATGCGTACCAACATACCGTTGTCGGTCTGACGGAAGATCGCCAGGTTGGGGTTGTCATTCAGATCATCATCCAACTCGCGGGCCGTGACCCTGGAGTCGCGCGGCAATGGATGCATGATCACCGTGTTGGGCTCACAGTGCTCCGTGTAAATGCTCTGGTTCAAACGAAACCGGCCACGGTACAGATCCGCCTCTTGCTGGGAGCTGAAACGCTCCTCTTGGATGCGCGTCGAATATACGATATCGACATGACGAATGCTCGACTCCAATGCCTCGGACTCCAGCACTTCGTGGCCTGCTGCACGCAACTGTTCGATAATGGCCTCAGGCATACGCAACTCCACCGGCGACACCAGCACCACCTGCACACCCTTGAACAGGCACAACAGCTTGCACAGTGAATGGACCGTGCGCCCAAAGCGCAGGTCGCCGACCATGGCAATACGCAGCCGGTCAACGTCGCGGCCGCGCGCTGCCAACTCTTTGCGAATGGTGTAAAGATCCAACAAGGCCTGGGTCGGGTGCTCATTGCTACCATCACCACCGTTGAGCACCGGTACTCGGCTGGCGGCCGCAAACTCCGCGACCGAGCCCTCCTGTGGATGGCGCATAACAATGACATCCGAGTACCCGCTCAGCACCCGCGCCGTGTCATACAGTGACTCACCCTTGGCGATGGCGGACTGCTCAAAACCTGTTGTTTCGCGCACCTCACCGCCAAGCAGGTTGAAGGCGCTGCCAAAGCTAACCCGGGTACGAGTGCTAGGCTCAAAAAACATGGCACCAAGGATAGCCCCGTCCAGCACTTTGGTGACACGCCGCCGGTGCGCGTAGGGCTGCATACTGTCCGCCACGGCAAACACACGTTCTACGTCAGAGCGTTCAAACTGGGCGATGGACAAGATATGACTACCAGCAAACTGCACGCGAAAACTCCCCGGCCTTAGGAACCGCAGTGACTGCGCACTGCACGGAGGCATTATACGGCCTGTTTTGGCTGCTTGCCCATGGGCGTTTGTGGGGCGGCGTGGTGGTTGAGCTTCTGGATGGCTGTTTTGCGGGGTTGTAGTTCCGCTTGGCCGGCGGCCCGTTGGGCCGCTGCGTCGCTTCGCGCGGTGGGTGGTTTTATGCTCCATTGCGGAAACAGGTGACTTATTGGGGCGTGGACTTGTGTGGGATGGTGGCTTTGCTTGGTCGGCGGCCCGTTGGGCCGCTGCGTCGCTTCGCGCGGTGGGTAATTTCCTGCTCCATTCCGGGCGCATGCGACTCGCGGACCTTCATGCTTCTTGCGTTACCGTCTGGCCGATGGGATTTTGGGAGGGGCCGCACTGAGC
>ERZ887851.3342-NODE-3342-length-11670-cov-7.688248_pt1 | contig 11670 bp, 9 predicted proteins | sample MGYA00521100_ERZ887851 | MGnify/ENA primary metagenome ERZ887851 (study PRJEB32303, sample SAMEA104408602) | aquatic metagenome | biome: Brackish water; feature: Pelagic; material: water | place: Baltic Sea | collected 2014-06-06T16:11:00 | depth 11,444 m ...
GATGCTGCTTATGTCCAGGCAAGGCAGACATTATATAATACTTCGGACTTTGTTGATTCAGCCTTTGTGACTGGTCAAAATGTTAGTACATTTACTAATGATGCTGGTTATCTTACTGCTGCAACCGTTGGTGGTCTTGATTCTGCCTTGGTTACTCAGTTAATTGATTCAGCACATGTTCAGCTACGTCAAACACCACAAGATTTTGCATATGGTTCGTTAACTGGTGTACCTACTACCTTAAGTACATTTACTAATGATACAAATTATCTTGACTCGGCTACTGTAACCGGCGTAATCGATGCCGCTTATGTTCAAGCTAATCAAACTACCTATAATACATCAGATTTTGTAGATTCGGCTTATGTTGAAGCTAACTCTTTGGATTCTGAAAGAACATTAAATCTTATTGATTCTGCTTATGTTCAACTAGTTGCCCGTAAAGGCCTAACTGGTGGAACAGGGGTAACATATAACAATCATACCGGTGACATATCTGTTGGACAGCCTGTAGCTACTACTGATTCTGTTACTTTTGCTGGTATGACAATCTCTGGTGATTTAAATGTTTCAGGTACAACAACTTCGGTTAATTCAGTTTCTTATACTGTTAATGACCCATTGATTCATCTTGCTGATAGTAATGAAATTTCTGATGTGGTTGATATTGGTTTTATAGGTCATTACTATCGAGATGGAGCGCGAAGACACGCTGGTTTATTTAGAAATGCTGATGACCAATCATTTAATTTATTCAATAATATGGTTGACTCTGCATTTGATAGTGCGCTTCCACCAAACGTCATCAACACCGGTGCAACAGGATATACACTCGCAAATCTGAATGCCGGCACAATTACTGGGAATTATGCTGGATTTGATTCAGACTTTACTGCAAAATCAACATCAGATCTAAGTGAAGGTACAAACCTTTATTATACAGATGGTAGAGTTACTACACACGTAGATGCAGCATACGTCCAAGCGCGGCAGACTACCTATAATACTTCAGACTTTACAGACTCTGCTTATGTTTTAAATGTAATACCAAAAACTGGAGTAGACTTTGCTGATTCAGATTGGATTGTAAGTCAAATTCCTACACTTGGAACAGACTTTGTAGACTCTGGACAAGTAACAAATATTGTAAACGCAGGCTATGTTCAAGGGCTACAAACCATTTACAACACTTCAGATTTTACTGATAGTGCATATGTAACTGGATTGCCGGTTAGTACATTTACTAATGATGCCGGTTATCTCACTGCCGCAACTGCCGATGGACTTGATTCTGCTTTAGTTACACAATTAATTGATGCTACCTATATCCAGGCTAGACAAACAACATATAACACAAGTGACTTCCTAGATTCAAGTTCAGTTGAGTTAGTAGTAGATGCGTCATACGTACAAGCTAGACAAACAACATATAACACTTCTAACTTTACAGACTCTGCTTATGTCGCATCTGTATTACCAAAAACTGGCGTAGACTTTGCAGACTCCGCTTGGATCGTAAGTCAAATACCAACAGCAGTATCGACACTAACTAATGACGCAAACTATTTAGATTCGGCTACTGTAACCGGTGTTATTGACGCAACATATATTCAAACAAATCAAACATCATATAATACATCAGATTTTGTAGACTCTGCTTATGTTGCTACACAAATATCAAATCTTGTTGATGGTGCACCAGTTGCTTTAGATACTTTAAACGAAATTGCTACAGCATTGCAAAATGATTCTGATGCTCTTGCGTCATTAATTACAGTAGTAGATACAAAATTAAATACTGCTGCAGTAACTTCTCTTGTAGACTCTGCTTATGTACAATTAAGGCAAACAGACCAAGACTTTGCTTATGGTTCCTTAACTGGCGCACCTACTATTCCTACTCTTGGAACAGACTTTGTAGACTCTGGACAAGTAACCGCAATTGTCGATGCATCATATATACAGACTAATCAAACATCATATAATACCAGTGACTTTACTGATTCGTCATATGTAACTGGATTGCCGGTTAGTACATTTAATAATGATGCAAACTATCTTGACTCAAATACGGTTCAAGGTGTTATTGATGCTACCTATATCCAGGCTAATCAAACATTATATAATACATCAGACTTTACTGATTCGGCATATGTAACAGGGCTTCCTGTTTCTACATTCACTAATGATGCAAACTATCTTGACTCAAATACGGTTCAAGGTGTTATTGATGCAACATATATTCAGACTAATCAAACTTCATATAATACCAGTGACTTTACCGATTCGGCATATGTACTAAGTGTATTACCAAAAACTGGTATTGATTTTGCTGATTCAGCTTGGATTCTAGGACAGATTCCACAAGTTGGTGTTGACTATGCTGATTCAGCCTTTATTCTTGCGAATGGTGGTGGATTAGACTCCGCGTTAATTACTCAACTTATTGATGCTACCTATATCCAGGCTAATCAAACATCATATAATACATCAGATTTTGCAGACTCTGCGTTTGTTCTTGCAAATGGTGGTGGTTTAGATTCTGCCTTAATTAGCCAATTAATTGATTCGGCATATGTTCAACTAAGACAATCTGGTGAAACAGCTGTTCCATTAATACAAACACTATTCGAATTTACTGGAGATTCAGGTCAAACAGTATTTACGGGTAACGATAATAATGCAAACACACTTACGTTTGCAAATGATAATATTAATGTATATCTTAACGGTTTAATCTTATCACCAGTACAGGATTATAGTGTATCAGGTGGTGATACAGTAACCTTAGCCACTGGTATTGATTCAGGTGCTGAGGTCTTTGTTAATACAATTGTAGGTAATAACATTGGACTTGATTCTGCCGAAGCTCTACAGCTTATTGATGCTACCTATATTCAAGCAAATCAGACTCATTATTTAGACTCTGCCTTAACTGCTCAACTAATTGATGCTACCTATATTCAAGCAAATCAGACTCATTATTTAGATTCTGCTTTGGCGACGCAATTGATTGATTCTGCTCATGTTCAACTAAGACAAACTAATTCCTTTGGTGTTGCTTATGTAAGCGGACAGGATTCTGTTGTTGCTGATACTGTTGATGAAACTATTATCTTTGAGGCTGGTAATGGTATTACACTCACAACAGATAATAATACAAAAACTGTAACCATAACTAATGCTTTGAATGCTGAAATTGCTCAGACAATTATTGATTCCGATTATATTTCTGATCGTATACATCATACATTTAATGTTACAAATTCTGGTACTGATCATTATTCATTCACTGGTTATGGATTCCCAAGTGCTGCAAATGATCCAGATTTGTATCTGGTAAGAGGTGAAACATACCATTTTGTTGTCAATGCTTCGGGTCATCCTTTCTATATCAATACAGTGTCTGGTACAGGAACGGGCAATGCTTATTCTACTGGCGTAACAGGAAATGGTTCTGATACTGATACAGTAAAATTCACTGTTCCGATGGATGCTCCGAATAAGTTATTCTATAACTGTTCTAACCATTCGGCAATGGCTGGTACTATTTACATCCATGACAATAGTGCATATCTTGATTCATCAGAAGTAGATGCTATTATTACTGCACTTGGCGGTGTAGGATTAGACTCTGCTCTTGCTCTTAATGTTATCGATTCTGCTTATATTAGTGGAATTGTAGATAGCGCATATATTTCAGGTCTTGGTTTTGGTACAGGTAGTGGTGGTACCGATTCAGCTGCTATTATTCAGCTAATTGATTCAGCCTATGTTCAATTAAGACAATCATCTACTGGAAGTGGTGGAGTTGATTCTGCTGCAATTATACAATTAATTGATTCTGATTATGTTCGTAATCGGTCAAACTTTGGTGCTGGTGAATATAATCAAGCAAGGACAGAATTTACTGCAGATTCAGGTCAGACATTATTTGATACTTTATCATCTACAAGTTTACAGACAAACAATACTGACGTATTTATTAATGGTATTTTACAAATACAAACAACGGATTACACGGTTGATAGTTCTGCGGTTACACTTGTTGTTGCTGCCAATGATGCTGACTTAGTGTCGATTGTTGAAAGAAAAGGTACTGTACTTACTCAACGTGGATTGCAGTTAGTAGATTATCATTTTGCGACTTCTACACCAACAACATCATTTACCGGAACCGATGATAAAGGTGCTACTCTTGATATTTCTGTAGGATTCCATGATGTATTCCTTAACGGTATTCTTCTTAAGGATTCTGATGATTACGCTGTAAACGCAGCCGGTACAAGTGTTACACTTACAACTGCTACCGATTCAAGTGATCTTGTAACTATTAGAAATAGTAAAGGTGTTATTGTAACACCAAATCTAAACTCCTTTGAATATGTTGCCGACTCCGGACAAACGGTATTTACAGGTAATGACATTAATAGTAAATCATTAAGCTATGTTCCAAATTCTATTGCGGCTTATCTTAATGGTATTCTTCTTAAACCTGTAATAGATTACACTGCAACAAACGGAACTTCTATAACACTTCTATCCGCGGCTGATAGTGCTGCAGAACTTACAGTTCAAGCATTCGCTGCTCCTGGTCCTATGCTTACGACTTATAAGTACACTGCAGATTCAGGACAGACTATATTCAGTGGACTAGATAACTCCAGCTTATCATTAAACTACGAACCAGGAAATATACAATTATTCCTCAATGGTTTATTGTTGAATGATTCAGATGATTATACCGCTAATAGTGGAATATCTATTACATTACTTGATGCCGCGGCTCTTAATGATGAATTAAAAGTGTCTGCATTTAATACCATCAGTGCAGTTGATAGAAATAATTTAGTTACTGTGCCATGGAGTGCACCAGCTGGTACTATTTCTGCAATAGCTGGTGGTAAATATTTTGTAGAAACAAGTGGCGGGGCACGAACAGTCAATCTTCCTTCTAGTGCTTCACTAGGTGATGAAATTAGAATTATTGATGCTGACGGCAATGCCGAAACAAACAACATTACAATTTCAAGTAGCCTTAAAATAATAGGTTCAGATAGCGATTTAATAATAGATATTAACAGAACAGCCATTGGATTAGCATACTATAATACTGCCCAAGGTTGGTTACTAACAGAGAACTAATATGACAACATTATCAAAAGTAAGAAGTTTGGTTGTTACTGCAACAAGTGAAAATCAACCAGAAGCTTTTTCTACTATGGTTCAATCAAACTCGGTTGGTAAGAACCTGATTATCAACGGTGCCATGCAGGTTGCACAGCGGGGTACGTCAGCTACAGGGCTTGGTGCGTCAAGCGGCTATTTTACAGTAGACAGAATAAATTTTGGTTCAAGCGGAACTAGTGCGGGTAGATTTACTATGACACAAACTGCTGATGGGCCTAGTGGTTTTGCAAACTGTTTAAAATTAGACTGCACGACAGCAGATGCATCTGTTGCCGCTACTGAGTGGGAATACCTTCAGTATAGTGTAGAGGCACAAGACCTTCAAAGGCTAGGGTTTGGGTCTTCTGACGCTGAAAGTTTTGTTCTTTCGTTTTATGTAAAGGGAAACGCGGCCGCCACATATACTATAGGTGCGTACCAAGTTGACGCAAACAGGTGGATGGCACAAACATTTTCTGTAACTAGTAGCTGGAACAGGGTTTCTCTTTTATGGCCTAAAGATGTATCAGGTTCTATAGCTGACGATAATGGCACTGGAATGTCCTTTTACCTAACCTTACAAGTTGGAACAAATTTTACAAGCGGCTCTGTACCAGCTACATGGGAAACTTTAGATACTACAGATATAGCTGATTCAGGACAAACACAGTTTTTCGATAGCACGTCAAGAACCCTTTCTATTACAGGTTTACAGATGGAAATAGGAGATGTAGCCACTGCGTTTGAACACGAAAGTTTTGCAGAGACTTTGCAGAAGTGCGAAAGGTATTTTCAGAGGTTTGTAGCTGGCGCAAATTATACAGGTTTTTCAGTTGCATTTTCTACAGGCGCGACATCTGCAAAAGCAACTTTAAAGTTCAATGGTAAAATGAGAGCCGCACCCACAATTACACAAAGTAACACTGGTTTTAATTATGGGCCACAAGTTGCTTTCAGCAGTTTTAACACTTTATACACTGGTCTTGACACTTCTTGGATTGATATGAATATCGGCAGTGTTGGTTCCGCAGGACAGCTTGGTATTTGGAACGGTAATAATAATGGGGCGGCTTATATTCAAATGGATGCGGAGTTATAGTTATGTTAATAGAAAATGCAAAATATGGGGCAGACCCTGACGGAAATAATGTTTGTGTTATTTGTGATATTGATGGCGAACACTCTGCTATTCCCATCGACCCTGCCAACTCAGACTACGCAGAAATCATGCGTCAGATTGAAGCTGGCACATTGACTATTGCAGATGCAGATTAGGAAATAAAATGAGTAGAAATAGAGACATTGCAAGTTTTTTAGGTAAAACAGAAGCAGAAAATACTACAAATGTATCATTGGGTGCTGGTGGTGGAGGTGGTCTAGATTGGCAATCAACAATTCAAGATTCTAGTTTTACTGCTGAAACAGCAAAAGGTTATTTTGTAAATACAACAGATGGTGAGGTGATTGTAACATTGCCTTCTTCTCCGGAAGCTGGTGACGAGGTCGGTATTTTCGATCATGGTAATAACGCATCAACTAATTCAATTCTATTCAATCCAAACGGCACACTAATGCAAGGATTAGATTCTAATTCTATTCACAGTATATCTACTAATGGTCAAGGAACTCATATAGTTTATTCTGTAGATAGCCCTGGCCAAGGATGGGTTACATTTACTGCTGCTAATCCTTCTGATACAGGACCAATTCGTAGTGCTGTGCCAGTGTTTGATGCAAGATATCTAGCAGTCGGTGGCGGCGGCGGTGGCGGCGGTGGCTGGGGTGTTGGCGGTGGCGGTGGTGGAGCCGGAGGTTTTGATTCTGGTATATTTACCTATACATCAGGTGTAGCATATACTATCACAGTTGGAGCTGGTGGAGCTGGTGGTGGTGAAGATGCCATTGCTACAACAGGGGCGCAAGGAGATAGTGGTGGGGCATCACGAATAGTAAATTCAGTAACGTCTGAAGATATAGCTTTTTGTCTTGGAGGTGGTGGCGGCGGTGGACTAATCTCGACCAACGCATATTTACCAGGAGCATCAGGTGCCTCTGGTGGTGGCGGTGGTGGTGGGGTAACCGCTGTAACAGCTGGAGTTGATATTGATCCTAATTCTACTGGTAATGCTGGAGGAGCAGGACAAAATGACGCTGGTGGTGGCGGTGGTGGAGCGGGTGCTGTTGGTGCTGCTGGTGTTAATTTTGGAGCTGCTGGCGCAGGTGGCGCTGGATTATACAGTAATATTTACACCGGAGTTGATAGCGCATACGCAGGTGGCGGGGGCGGTGGTACTGATGGCGGCGCAGCACAGGGAGCTGGTGGTATAGGCGGTGGCGGTGCTGGTGGTAAAGACGGAGGACCAAACGCAGTTCAGGGTACCGATGGTCGAGGCGGCGGCGGCGGTGGCGGTAATGATGACCGCGGCGATCCTGGACTTTATGGTGCAGATGGTGGTAATGGAGTTGTTATTATTCGCGGCACAGCTGCAGCTGCTTCCACAACTGGCAGTCCAACATTATATTCATTTGATTCTGGTGGATCAACATTTTATTCCTATAAATTTACAAGTTCAGGTAATATAACTTACTAAGGTTCTAGACATGGCAAAGTTTGCAAAAATAATTAACGGTGTAATAAAAGATGTGATAGTAGCAGATGATTCTGATTTTGCTGCATCACTCGGTTATGTTCCATTTACTGGTGGCAATTATGCATACACTGATGCGCAAGCAAGAACAGAAAGAGATAGATTATTAACATCTAGTGATTGGATAGTGATTCAATCATTAGAAGCTGGTACTGATATTGATTCTGATTGGAAAGTATACAGACAAGAATTAAGAGACATGCCAGCAGATTCATCTTGGCCTTCTATTGGTGTGTGGCCACAACTTGGTCCAAAAGAAAGTTCTGATGATATCTAGGTAGTGTATTTTTTTTATATAAATAACTACAAGAGGAAAGATAATGACAAGCCTAGCTTTTAGAATTGCACAAATATCTCAAGTGACTGAACAGACAAATTCTGGTGCAGCATTTTATAAAACATATAGTTATGCCGGAGCTGTTGCAGTACATACAGGAACGGATAAATTTTATCCGTTTGATACAGCTACAAGTATAGAAATAGAAGCATATGTTGGTACTGCACCGGTTGGCGCAGATTTAATAGCGACAATTAAAAAGGATGGTTCTGCGGTTGATACAGTGACTATTGCTGCAGGTGCCACATCCGGCACAACTGCTTCTACAACAAAATATATTGAAGGTGAAGCACTAACAGTAGATATTACACAAATAGGATCTTCTACAGCAGGTTCAGATTTAAAAATTAATTTCAAATTTACAAAGGTATAAGTAATGTACGCAAAACTAAAATTCATTTCCGGCACAGAAAATCGAATAGTTAACCGAGGAATTGCACAAATAATAACCAAGGCATATGTTTCTGGTTATGATGGCAATTTAGATGGTATTACCAATATTGATTCTGCCCAATCAATAGTGTATAGTGCTGATAGTTCTCATTGGAACTTTGTAAATGGTTCAACTGATATCTTGGGTACTTTTGCCAATCATGATTCTTCTCATTATGATGTTGCTGAAGCGTACGGCGGTACTGAATATATTTTGCAAAATACAACTGGTCAAGTAGGACATACAAAAACAGTTGGTCTTAGAATGTGGGGTTTAAAAACAAACTCTGGTGTTTATGGATCTGGTACTGGTGGCGGTTCGTTTATATTCCCTATTCACCATTTTGGTGTAAGTGGAGTTGAAGGTTATACCACTGGTAATACGACTAGTACCACTTCAGCAGAGATCCATCACGGCGCGGTTAATATAAATTATGAAAAAAATATACACATTTTTGCTGATAGGTATAAATTATGTTTGATCGGTAAAACTGGCATCGATAATGGCGGGTATACTATGAACGGAGTATTCGAATTCCCACGAACAAGTTCAATGAAATATCGCGATAAGCAACATCCCATTGCCGATAGTAATGTTCCGTATTATCATATTTTTCACGGATATGGTTCGAAACATACTAACCTTGACACTTACGGCGGGCATGCAAATTCGTCGGCTTGGAAGAATATAGAATGGAATGTGACTACAGATGGGCAATATGGTCACTTTATTCAATTCCCAGGAGGGATTTATAATGAAAGAACTGGAAATAAGCTAAGATCTACAGGATTTGCATTACAATCTCATACAGCAGGGTCATATGGCAACCAGTCCACTACCGCCGCAGCTGAATTTTATGCTTATATAGATGATGATGCTACACAGGATATTACAGCACAGGCGTACACCGAAGAATTTAGCGCTTACTACACCCCTCATAATGACAGGAACAGCATGCTTGCCGTGAATATTCCAGGGTTTAGTAACGCAGATTGGGGTGGTCCTTTCGACGCTATTGATCCACAATATGGTGATGCACTGCAGGGAGGCCATGCTATTGATTCAAATGGCCAAAGAACATTAACTCTTGATCCAATTATTATGAATTGGCAACCATATCAAGGTGATACTGTTAATATGTCTGAACTATCTGGTCATTACCATGCATCAGGTAATATGGGATTCTTTGGTGATAGTGCAACAATTGGTGGTGACACTTATCAATATTTCCCATTCTCATCAAATAAAGCACTTGTACTGAAGAGAATGTAATTATGGCTAGTCCACCTTTAGAAAATAATGATTATTCGGTTGTTTCGTGGTTATCCTTTGATTCAAGTATGCATGGGAATACTCTCATGGATAGTGCTGAATTTGTGGTTGAAACAGTACGAGGTTCAAAGTTAACAGCTTTGGTGAATGACACTCGAGCCAATATCAATACTAGAAGAATACCTAATAATTACGGATTAATAGGTCCTAGTAATGTTGAATCTATAAGGCAGTCTGAAGCAAAAACCTTACCAGTTAGATCTACGTTTGCTATTGGTGGTGGTGGTGGTGGTGGAGAAGAAGCTGGGCCAGTCATCGGTTGGGAAGGTTAAAAATGAATATTAAAGAAAAAGGTCTATGGGCAAACATTCATGCTAAAAGAGCACGTGGGGAAAAAATGCGGAAAAAAGGGGCAAAGGGTGCACCTACTCAGGCAGCAATTGCGTCGGCACAAGGTAAGAACGAAGATGCTACTACTACAGCAAATATTCCTAACCCTGCTGTTAATCCAATGGGTCCGCGGTTTAAGGCAAGTAATGTCCACGATCGTAGAAAGAAAAAGGGTGATCCTCTTTTACTGAAAAGATTTAGAGATTACTATGTTGAAAAAGGAATTATGTAGTTAATCTAAACGACGTATATATAATACTATACGGAGTACATAATGATTGATTTGAAAAGTATCCACGAAATGTGGGCTAAAGACTGTGTGATTGATAATAATAAACTTGATGAATCCTCTCGTCAGGCACCTCTCTTACATGCAAAATATCTAGAACTATTGTCAACTTATAAGTTACAGTTAAGACGTGCAGAATTTGCACAAAAGTCTTTGCTGAAAGATAAGTGGCTTTGGTATAATGGTAAAATGGACCATGACCAAATTCTAGAAAAAGGCTGGGATCCAGACCCGTTCAATGGCCTTAAAATTCTTAAAGGTGAAATGGATCATTACTATGATACAGATCCAGAAATCCAAGAATCAGAACTCAAAATCGAATACTATAAGAACGTTATAGATACATTATCAGAGATAATCTCTAATGTAAATTGGCGTCATCAAACTATTGGAAATATGATTAAGTGGAAACAGTTCGAGTCAGGCTCTTAAATTATGCTAACATACACGTTGATTGTGAATCAGGTATTGCACAAGAATTAAGTGAATTCTTTTCTTTCTTTGTTCCTGGTTATAAGTTTATGCCAGCATTCCGTAATAAACTTTGGGATGGAAAGATTCGTTTATTCAATAATATGACCGGTGAATTACCTGCTGGTTTATATATGCATTTACTTAAATTTATTGAACAACGTGGTTATGAGCTTGCGTGTTATGATAGCCCTCAATATGGTACGGTTGATCAACATAATAAAGTTGACGTGAGAGAACTTTATAATTTTATCGGTCGTTTAGGTCTTCCATTTCCTATACGTGATTATCAGTTTGATGCTGTATCTACTGGAGTACACCGTAAAAGAGCTATTCTATTATCTCCAACAGGTTCTGGTAAATCGCTTATCATATATGCTTTGCTGCGTTGGTATTTGCATAATCATGATGAAAAGAAATGTCTTATTATTGTGCCTACTACTTCGTTGGTCGAACAGCTAACTAACGATTTTAAAGAATACGGTATGGACTCTGAAAATATGGTTCATAAAATCTATTCAGGTAAAGATAAAGTAACTAATAGAAGAATTATTGTAAGCACATGGCAATCAATTTATAAACTACCGAAGCAATGGTTCTCACAGTTCGGTGTTGTATTTGGTGATGAGTGCCATGGGTTTAAATCAAAATCATTAATGTC
>ERZ887851.3354-NODE-3354-length-11638-cov-35.479496_pt1 | contig 11638 bp, 6 predicted proteins | sample MGYA00521100_ERZ887851 | MGnify/ENA primary metagenome ERZ887851 (study PRJEB32303, sample SAMEA104408602) | aquatic metagenome | biome: Brackish water; feature: Pelagic; material: water | place: Baltic Sea | collected 2014-06-06T16:11:00 | depth 11,444 m ...
ATGAACCTGAGTTTAAAACAAATTGGCACCCATTTTTTAGTGATTTTAGGGTTTGTTCTTGTGGCTCTTTTATATTTCAATCCCGTTCTAAAAGGAAAAAAAATCTACCAAACTGATATTGTCCAATATACAGGAATGGCCAAACAGCACATCGATTTTCGAAATGCTTATGACTCCGAATCCTATTGGACTAACAGTGCTTTTGGGGGCATGCCAACCTATCAACTCGGGGCTAAATACCCTCACAATTATATTAAGAAACTGGATCTGGCACTTCGTTTTTTACCCCGTCCAGCCGATTATCTATTCTTATACCTATTAGGTTTCTACATCTTATTACTAGTTTTAAAAATCGATTATAAAGTTGCTATTTTGGGAGCTCTCTCTTTCGGGTTTTCTACCTATTTGATTATCATTCTAGGAGTAGGACATAATGCCAAGGCTCATGCAATAGCCTATATGCCGCTAGTCTTATCTGGAATTATTTTGACTTTCCAAAAACGCTATTATTTAGGGTTTATAATCACAGCGGTAGCATCCGGATTAGAACTCGTGACCAACCACCCACAAATGACCTACTATTTAGGGATTTTAATTATAATTTTAGGGATAACTTATTTAGTACAAGCAATCAATTCAAAAAAACTCCCCGAATTTTTTAAAGCTACTGCTGTTCTGTGTATTGCGGCTATTTTTGCTTTTTCTATGAATGCCACAAATTTGATGGCTACTAGCGAATACGCCAAAGAAAGCACCCGCGGAAAGAGTGAATTGACAGTCAACCCGGATGGCAGTCCTAAAGAGCAAACAACAGGACTGGATAAGGACTATATTACGCAATATAGTTATGGTAAATTAGAAACGTTTAATCTGTTCATTCCTCGATTTATGGGCGGAGGAAATAGTGAAGATATTGGAAAAGATTCTGAAACCTATAAAGCCATTAGAGCTTTGGGAGCAACACCTTTACAAGCACTTCAAGTTTCTAAAGAAGCCCCAATGTATTGGGGCGATCAACCTATAGTTGAGGCGCCCGCATATATAGGAGCTATTGTGATTTTTCTTTTTGTATTGGCATTGTTTCTCTATCAAGGCCGTTTCAAATGGTGGTTAATTTCTGGAGTATTGATATCCTTGCTATTGTCTTATGGAAAAAACCTATCGTTTCTTACCGATTTTTTTATAGACTATGTACCTCTCTATAACAAGTTCAGAGCGGTGAGTTCCATTCAAGTTCTTTTAGAACTGTGTATTCCTTTATTAGCTGCCTTAGGATTGACACAATTATTTCATAAAGAACGAAGCTCAAAATCGAAATTTGATGCCTTAAAAAAGTCATTCGGAATTGTTGCTGGATTATCAGTAGTGTTTTTGATTTTTAAAAACAGCTTGTTTGATTTTGTTGGAAACAGTGATGGACAATTTGATCCGACTTTAGTCAAAGCTTTTCGACAGGATCGCAGTGCTATTTTTACTGAGGATACATTGCGAACCTTGTTATTTGTTTTAGCAGTTGGAGGGTTGATTTTTGCCTATCTCAAACAAAAAATAGCTCAAAACACTACAATCGTTATTTTGGGACTCCTTCTGATTTTAGATCTTGTAGGGGTGGATCGACGTTATGTGAATAATGATAATTTTGTTTCAGCTCAAAAAGTAGATCGACCGTATCAGGCCAGTACGATTGATAAAATCATATTAAATGATACCACAAATTTTAGAGTGCTTGATAGATCCGACAATTCTACAAAAGCTTCTTATTTTCATAATTCAATAGAAGGGTACCATGCCGCCAAGTTAAAACGTTTTAAAGCTTTGCAAGAATTTCATATTGATAAAAATAACTTTGAAGTTCTTAATATGCTCAATACAAAGTATATCATTTATCAAAACAAAGAAGGGGAAGTGCTGTATTTTGAAAATGAAAAAGCAAATGGAAATGCTTGGTTTGTAGATGCAATTGAAACCTTTGAAACTCCAGATGAAGAAATTTTAGCGTTGGATAAAATTAATACCAAAACAACAGCAATAGCCAATGTTTCAGATTTAAAGTCCAATCGATTTGCAAAAGATTCTACTGCTTCAATTCAATTAGTGAACTACAAACTCAATCATTTGGTTTATGAAACCAAAAATGCTGAAGATGGGTTTGCTGTATTTTCGGAGGTCTATTATAAAAATGGCTGGAATGCCACTATTGATGGTGTTGAAGTAAAACATTACAACGTAAATTACATCCTTCGTGGCTTAGAAATCCCCAAAGGGACGCATACCGTAGAATTTAAGTTTAACCCTTCGGTTGTGACAACAGGTTCAAGGATAAGCTTGGTTAGTAGTATTTTGTTGGTATTATTAATTTTAGGTCAAGGAATTCTAATTTATAGAAAACCATCGTGAAAAAGGTACTCATCATTACGTATTATTGGCCGCCTGCTGGTGGGCCGGGTGTTCAACGTTGGTTGAAGTTCGTAAAATACTTACCCGATTTTGACATAGAACCCATTGTGTATTGTCCTGATGCACCCAATTATCCCCTTACAGATACTTCATTGGTATCGGAGCTGCGTTCTGATTTAACAGTTTTAAAAACTCCGATAAGCGAACCTTATAAATGGGCACATTTTTTTTCGAAGTCCAAAACATCGGATTTGTCTAAAGGACTCATTTCAAATCCCAAAAAACAATCTTTTATAGAAAAAGCACTCCTTTTTATCAGAGGTAATTTTTTCATTCCAGATGCACGTATTTCCTGGGTACGCCCTTCGGTTTCTTTTTTGTCGGAATACATTAAATCCCAGCAAATTGATACCATTGTCACCACCGGACCACCCCATAGTTTACATTTGATCGGTTTGCAGTTAAAACAAAAACATGCTCTTAAATGGGTGGCTGATTTTAGAGATCCTTGGACTCATATAGGATATCATAAAAAATTAAAACTTCGTTCTTTTGCACAAAATAAACATAAAAAATTTGAAGCTGCTGTGCTTCAAAATGCAGATGAATTACTGGTAACAAGTCAAAAAACAAAAACACTATTTTTAGAGTTAACAACCCAACCAATAACGGTTCTCACTAATGGGTTTGATTTTGAAATCACAGATGACAGCTCTTTAGATTCTAAGTTTACCTTATCCCATATAGGATCCTTACTTGAAGGTCGAAATCCTTCTATTTTATGGAAGGTGTTATCGGACTTAGTAAAAGAATCCGTGGAGTTTGCGTCGGCGTTTCAGTTGAACCTTATTGGCTCTCTTAGCCCAGAGGTTTTAGAATCGATTCAAAGTTATGGGTTGGAGGATTATATTTGCACCATTGGATATATTCCTCATAACGCTGTTTTAGAGTATCAAAGAAAAACGCAATTGCTATTGCTCATTGAGGAAGATTCCAAAGAAACGGAATATATTATTCCCGGAAAATTATTTGAATACATGGCATCTAAACGCCCTATAATCGCTATTGGTCCAAAGACATCTGACATTGAGACGATTTTAAATCAAACACGTTCTGGGGCTTATTTAAGATATGACGAAGCAGCAGCACTTCGCTCACTTTTATTACAGCATTTTGAAGTTTTTAAAGCTCATCAATTAAAAGTAGATTCAAAAGGATTAGAGGCTTACAGTCGTAAATCATTGACCCATGAATTGGCTCTGATACTTAGGTGATAAACAAAAAAAACTCCGTAGTGATGTGGGATATTCAGTTACGGAGCTTTCAACTAACTAAACTATTATCTTCTTCGTTGTACAGACGTTTTCTTTGCACTTGTACTTGGTGTTCTTTGTGCAATTGCTCTTGATTTTTTTGTCACTACTTTGTTGCGTTTTACCATAGTTGGCGTATTTGTTCGCACTCTTTGGTTAGAACTTGCGACTCTATTATCAGATCGGTTTGATGTTGACCGAATAGCCGATTGAGTTGTTTGACGGTTCTCAGAACGTGAAGTATTGTTTACTATTCTTCTTGTTTCGCGTCGGGTTCGATAACGGTCGCTGTGGTTCGATCGGGTGATGGCTACTCTATTCGGACCCTGTATATTTCTATAGACAGTTGGACGACGGTTGTTTCTGTACGGTCTTTCATAATAATACCTAATAGGTGTATAATGTCTTCTATAAGGAGTATTTAAAACTACAGAATACTGAATATTTGGAACTCTGTAATATGAATACCAAACGCTAGGTGTATAGAAACGGTGTTGACTGTTTACATACCCATTACAACGTGAGTTATTATAGCGATCGTAGTGAATTCGCATATTGCCAATCCATGATAATCGACCTCTGATGTCATAATTAATTCGTATAGATCCTGCTTGAATGATTCGTCCATAATAATCATAATAAATAGGAGTGTTTTCAATTTGAATTACCGCTCCATAGTTGTCATATTGAATGAAAGCACTGTAATCATAGCCTGTATTAAAGCTGATATTTATGCCATTGTGGTTTGAGAATTGAATATAGTTTTGACGTTCTCTTAGTACGTTAAAATCAAATTGTCCGTCGTAGAAAATTGCAAATTCAATTCCTTGTTCATTGAATACGAAAGAATTATTAGTTCTTAGATGATTTGGAACTGTAGAGGCTCCAAGAGTTCCAAATAAGGTTAAAGTAACGAGTGTTAAAAATAATTTTTTCATAATACAGCATTTTAAAAGTTAAATACAACTCTGTATGACCAAATAGTATGCCAAGAATTGGAGCTGCTTTTTAATTAACTGAAAATAAGATAATTAAGCTAAAAAATAATTAAGTCAATTTACTTTTAAGAAACTCAGCTGTGGAAGATTTTTTTGATTTGGCAACAAACTCAGGAGTCCCTTCTGCTAATAAATTCCCTCCGTTTGCACCGCCTTCAGGACCTAAATCAATCACATGATCGGCACATTTGATTAGGTCTAAATTGTGTTCGACCACCAATACAGAATGCCCTTTGTCTATCAGTGCATTGAAGGATTTGAGTAGTTTTTTAATGTCATGAAAATGCAGTCCGGTTGTTGGTTCATCAAAAATAAACAAACCTGTTTCTGCTTTCGATCCTTTCCCTAAAAAGGAGGCTAGCTTTATACGTTGTGCTTCACCACCCGAAAGGGTTGAAGAGCTTTGCCCAAGTGTCACATACCCCAGACCAACATCTTGAAGTGGTTGGAGTTTTGTTTTGATTTTAGTCACTTTATGTGTTTCAAAAAAAGCGATTGCATCATCAATAGTCATATTTAAAACGTCATCAATTGTTTTGTTATGAAACTTAATTTCTAACACTTGTTTTTTAAAGCGTTTTCCATCACAAGCATCACAAAGCAATTGGACGTCTGCCATGAATTGCATTTCAATAGTGACTGTTCCTTCTCCTTTACAAGTCTCACAACGTCCTCCGTCAACATTAAATGAAAAATGTTTGGGTTGGTAATTTCTTAAAAGGCTTAACTTTTGTTTGGCGAACAACGCCCGAATATCGTCATAGGCTTTGATATAGGTCACAGGATTTGAACGTGAAGAACGTCCAATTGGGTTTTGATCTACAAATTCAATGAATTTAACGGTACTAAAATTGCCTTCTATACTTGTGAATTCACCTGCTTTTTCGCCATAACCACCAATGGATTTAAGCAAAGCTGGAAATACAATTTGTTTGACAAGCGTACTTTTTCCACTTCCAGAAACACCGGTCACAACTGTGAGCATGTTTAATGGAATTGTAACATCGATATTTTTTAGATTATGTTCTCGGGCTCCTTTGATGGTTACACTATATTTTGACAATCTTCGTTTTTTGGGAACTTCAATTTCTAAAGATCCATTGAGGTACTGAGCTGTCAAAGTATTGCTTTTTAAAAGTGCTTTATAACTCCCACTCGCGATGACTTCTCCACCAAAGGTTCCTGCTTCGGGGCCAATATCAATGACATAATCGGCGGCGGCCATAATAGCTTCGTCATGTTCCACTACAATCACTGTATTTCCTAAATCTCGCAACGCATTCAACACATTGATGAGCCGTAGGGTATCTTTGGAATGGAGTCCAATACTTGGCTCATCCAAAATATACATTGACCCTACAAGGCTACTTCCAAGTGAAGTTGCCAGGTTGATACGCTGACTTTCGCCTCCGGACAAGGTATTTGATTTTCTGTTTAAGGTTAAATAGTCCAATCCAACATTGGCTAAAAATTCAAGCCGGTTATTAATTTCTTTGAGAAGACGTTTGGCAATTTCTAGTTCTTTTACATTCAGTTTTAAGGATTTGAAAAAGGTTCTTAAATCTTTGAGAGATAATTCAACCAAATCCGTAATTGAAGCGCCACCAACTTTCACAAAACTGGCTTCTTTTCGCAATCTTTTACCTTGACAACTTCCACATTTTGTTTTTCCGCGATAGCGCGATAGCATTACACGGTTTTGAACTTTATAGGCTTTGGACTCCAATTCTTCAAAAAAAGCATTGAGCCCCGTAAAATAAGAATTCCCGTTCCATAGCAACTGTTGGTGTTTGGTTTCCAATTCAAAGTAAGGTTTATGAATTGGAAAGTCAAATTTGTGACTGTTATTCACAAGTTGATCTCTGTAGTATTTCATGCTTTCACCACGCCAAGGAAACACCGCATTTTCATAAATCGAAAGAGAGGTGTTTGGAATCACAAGGCTCGTATCGATACCAATGACGTCACCATAGCCTTCGCATTTGGGACAGGCACCGTATGGATTGTTAAAGCTGAATAGGTGCGTAGTGGGTTCTAAAAAATTTTGACCATCAAGTTCAAATGAATTGCTAAATTCTTGTGTTTTAGAATTTTCTAATTTTTCAATTAGACAACGTCCTTTTCCCTCAAAAAAAGCCATTTCAATTGCATCTGCTAAGCGGTTATAAAAATCGTCATCGTTTTTAATGATAATACGATCGACTACAAGATGGATTTTTGAAGGGAGTTTTTTAAAATTTTCAATTTGTTCAATACGTTCTACAGCATCTCCAACTTTAATTCGAGCAAATCCTTGATTTTGAAGCGCTTGAAGTTTATTTTTGATCGTTCGACCTTTTTCTAAATGGATGGGAGCAAGGAGCAGCAGTTTGTCACCTGTGTCGAGAGTTTTGATGTAATTAATGACATCGCTGGTAGTGTCTTTTCTTACGACATTGTTGGAAGTCGGAGAATAGGTTTTTCCGATACGCGCAAAAAGTAATTTTAAATAATCATAAATTTCGGTGGTGGTTCCAACTGTAGATCGTGGATTGGTGGAATTTACCTTTTGTTCAATGGCAATGGCAGGTGCAATGCCTTTGATATAATCGACGTTTGGTTTGTGGAGACGCCCCAAAAATTGTCGTGCATAACTCGATAAACTTTCTACATACCTTCGTTGTCCTTCGGCATACAAAGTGTCAAATGCCAAACTTGATTTCCCTGAGCCTGAAAGTCCAGTAATCACTACCAATTTGTGGCGTGGAATAGCAACATCTATATTCTTTAGATTGTGCAATTTTGCACCTTTAATTAGAATGTGATCTTTTGGACTTAACTTTGAAAGGTTTTGTGGCATTTAGTACGTTAAAATTTGATTGCAAAGATACTATTAATATAAAAAACATTACAACGGTCTTTGGTCTTCTTAGGGATTTAAACTAAAATAAATTTGTAAAATTACTAAGATTGTTGTTATTTTGATTTTCTAACGAATAAATAAACGCTAATAGAATAACATTACTTTTTATATTTTTTAACCAAGTACATCTTAAATGTACTTCTAAAAGTAATGTTATGAATTCTAAATCTATTAGTGATGCTACCTTAGTAAGCCAATACATTAAAGGAGATGAGCCCTCATTATCAATCCTGATAAAACGCCATCAACAACGGTTGTATAGTTTTATATATTCCAAGGTTTACGACCGTGATGTGACTGAAGATGTTTTTCAAGATACCTTTATAAAAGTTATACGTACCCTCAAACGTGGCAATTACAACGAAGAAGGTAAATTTTTACCTTGGGTAATGCGGATTGCACACAACTTAGTGATCGATCATTTCAGAAAAAATAACCGTATGCCTAAATTCAATAACAGCGGCGATTTTGACATCTTTTCTGTGCTGAGTGACGGTGCCCTGAATGCGGAAGGGGAGTTGGTAAAATCTCAAATTGCACGGGATGTTAGAGCGATGGTAGAAGAGTTGCCAGAAGAACAAAAATCAGTGCTCGTGATGCGTATATATAATGATATGAGTTTTAAGGAAATTTCTGAAAGCACAGGAGTGAGCATCAATACGGCGTTGGGACGAATGCGGTATGCCCTGATCAATCTTCGTAAATTAATTGAAAAACACAATATTGTTTTGACAAATTAAATGCAGATATAATAAATTAGATATTTTGTCGTTGTAGTAATAACTAACTAACAATGACAGGCTAATGGCAAAACTTTACACTGAAAAACCCTCTAATTCTAATACATTTAAACCTAAAACTGAAACCATCAAATTTCTTTTGAATTATTCAAAAGCTTTAAACGTTTCTGTGTATAAAGGACTTAAATTTGAATCTCTGAATAATTAGAATACGATCTTATAAATACCGACAGTTGTTGGGATTTTATGTTCCGCGAAGTCAAGAGACTTTGCGGAGTGGGAAAAATATTATATCTAATTAATAATCCAACAAATAAATTCAGTTTTTTACTTCGTAAACTTTGGTTTAAATTGTTATCAACGGTCTTGTATATTAAAAGTAGCGGATTTAACACACTAACTTTTCAGTTTAACACTGATATTTATTTTATGGTTATACTCTCGTTTTATCACTTGAACCGCTATTAATTATACACCTTGTTGTAAGGCGTTAATTTTAATTTCAAAAAACTATATTTATCTTGATCTTTACCTTGAAATTGATACGCACCAATGGATGAATTAATGGTGTAAACGTAATTATCAACCTTCACACTATTGGTAGGATTCAAACAATCTGTATTTTTTTTATCTGTAATTAAAGCTGTCTGCCAGTTATCAGAACTATATAATAGTTTTAAAGCTCCTGTAGTGTAATTTTTATTTTCAAGTTCATAGGCTTGAGTTAGAAGTATTTGATCTTCATTTATCAAAGTAATGCCGTCTGCTCCTATTAATTTTTCTTGAAGTTGAACTGTTACTATTTCTTTTGTTATTATGTTTATTTTATATAATTCTCCTGTTCCCATCTGTAAAGCTAACAAATAACCATCTGGATGGTAGGTAATACCATTTAAGTTAAAATTGGAACCCGAAAATCGTTTGTCTTCTACAAACACAGAGGGTTCAAAAGTTGTATTTTCAATTTTATATATTACTGGTCTATAGCCATCGCTTATGTATATATTTCCCAAGTTGTCTAAAGTTAATCCATTTGCTATGCATAAACTGTCTTTATGAATTTGTTTTAGGTCAACATATTTGATTCTTTGTTCTGTTTGCAAATCATATACTAAAAGAGACGCACTTCTGTTTGTTGAATTTAAGGAGGAACGACTGGAAACACCAGCATTTCCATTGGCCACATACATAGTTTGGGTTTTATTGTCTATTACAATAGATGCTGGACCAATTAATAGGGAATCTTCAATGAGTTTGGAGAATATATTACTTTTTAAATCGTATGCGTAGATATTCCCATTTCCATAAGACCCAAGAACGATTTTGTTTTTTGATTCCCAATAGGCAATTCCTTCTGGGAAAAGATTAGGACTAGTAAATTCAATTTTTTCAGAATCAATGAATGAGTGTAAGATTACTTCTTTATTTGAAACACAAGAAAATATGGTGAATGTAATTAGCACTAAATTTAACTTTTTCATTTTTTAATCCTTTTAGGTTTTAATTGAAAAAGCAAAGTTAATTTTACGTGAGGCAAAATACCTGTAACAAATGCTTTTTTGTGATTGGTTTTTTTTTGAAGACTTCGATTTGGAGTCAAAATCAGTTATAAACTTATAAAAAAAATCACATATTTCCTAAGGACATATGTGATTTTAATAGTTTTGCGACTAATGGCTATTTATTCATTAATCAGTACCCATTCACCCTTGGCAAGGAGCGGTTCTGCTTGTTTGAATTTTGTAGTCTTTTTTTCGCCACTCATCACATGTTTAATGGTTACACGGTCGTTACGTCCAATTTTTGGTTGATCTCTAACTATCGTTTCCACCACTTGTGGTTGTCGTTGGGTGTTCCCAGCCGCCCTAGCTTCTTCAGAACGCTCGTCTAAGTTTTGGATGTTTTCTTTTGAGGTTTGTGTTTTTTCGCGGCGGCGTGCTTTTGCCTCTTGAATGACATTGGCAGTTTCTTGTGGAATCTCGCCTTTAAATAAGAAAGAAATCACGTTTTTATTTACTTGGTCAATCATGGACTTAAACAGTTCAAACGACTCAAATTTATAAATCAATAGAGGATCTTTTTGTTCGTGTACTGCCAATTGCACCGATTGTTTCAACTCGTCCATTTTTCGTAAATGCGTCTTCCAGGCATCATCAATAATGGCTAAAGAAATATTTTTTTCAAAATCGATTACCAACTGTTTTCCGTTGGTTTCATAGGCTTTTTCTAGATCGGTTACCACTTGCAGTGATTTGACACCATCTGTAAAAGGCACCACAATACGTTTAAATTTATCACGCTGAGTTTCATAAACATTCCGAATGACTGGAAATGCCAATTCCGCATTGCGCTCCATTTTGGAAATATAATGTTGAAAGGCTGTTTTGTAAACCGTTCCAGAAATGTCTTGTGCCGTCATTGTTGCAAATTCCTCTGCTGTAACAGGTGAGCTCATTGAGAAATAACGAATCAATTCAAACTCAAAGTTTTTATAATCGTTATTGGCTTTGTTGCTTTCCACAATAATTTCTGAGGTGTCATAAATCATATTTGCCAAATCAACACGAAGACGTTCTCCAAATAAGGCGTTGTAACGACGTTTGTAAACCACTTCACGCTGGGAGTTCATCACATCATCATATTCCAAAAGACGCTTACGAACTCCAAACTGGTTTTCCTCAACTTTTTTCTGTGCACGTTCAATGGACTTTGAAATCATGGAGTGTTGTATAACTTCTCCTTCTTTGAGTCCCATACGGTCCATCATTTTGGCAATACGCTCACTTCCAAAAAGACGCATGAGATTGTCTTCTAAAGACACATAAAATTGTGAGCTTCCTGGATCTCCTTGTCGTCCCGCACGTCCACGTAACTGTCTATCCACACGTCGAGAATCGTGACGCTCGGTACCCACAATTGCCAATCCGCCTGACGCTTTCACTTCTTCGGAGAGTTTGATATCAGTACCACGACCCGCCATATTGGTTGCAATGGTGACCTGTCCGGGCTGTCCAGCTTCTGCCACAATATCGGCTTCTTTTTTGTGCAACTTGGCATTTAAGACGTTGTGAGGGATTTTTCGAATGCTCAACATTTTTCCTAACAACTCACTGATTTCTACATTGGTGGTTCCAATAAGTACAGGACGTCCTGCTTTGGATAAATTAGTAACTTCCTCAATGACAGCATTGTATTTTTCACGTTTGGTTTTATACACTAAATCTTCGCGGTCGTCTCTTGCAATGGGACGGTTGGTTGGAATTTCGATGACATCCAATTTATAGATTT
>ERZ887851.3355-NODE-3355-length-11637-cov-5.037386_pt1 | contig 11637 bp, 12 predicted proteins | sample MGYA00521100_ERZ887851 | MGnify/ENA primary metagenome ERZ887851 (study PRJEB32303, sample SAMEA104408602) | aquatic metagenome | biome: Brackish water; feature: Pelagic; material: water | place: Baltic Sea | collected 2014-06-06T16:11:00 | depth 11,444 m ...
CCCACCCGGACCACCGGGGGCGGGGGGCGTACCGGGCGCTGCTGGCGGCGCGGCTGGCGTGTGCCCATGCGCGGGGATGCCCGGTGGTGGCGGTCTATGCGCGGGAGGGCACGAGCGACCCCATCGTGGCGGCGCTGGGCTTTGCCCGTGCTGGCACGATGGTGACATGGGTGCGCCCGGCGCGGTGAGCCCGCCGTGATAGTCTGGGTCTTCGGCACTCTCTGGGAGACACGGATGCGCTGCAGCATGATGGTGGTGGGCGGCTTGGTGGTGACGGGTTGGCTGGTCGGATGCAACACGCCCACGAAGGCCGCGCCAGACGTGACCCCGACGCCGGATGACTGCGACTCGTCGGTGCGGGTGCCGACGGGCTTGCTGAGCGGTGATCCCGAGGCGCTTGCGGACGGCCATGCCGACGTGCTGGGTGCGGCGCCGACGCCCTTGCGGGTGCGCTACCAGTGGCCGGCCGCCAACCCGGCCCGCAACGCAGCGTTTCTGTGGCACACCGACGTCGACACGATGGCGACGCTGCTCCAGTTTGGTCCGGCGGATGGCTTTCCCGACAATGCGACAACCCAAGAAGGCGGCACCTTTCGGTATGGCGGTGATGTGGCCGGCGAGGGGCCCTACCGCATCCACGAAGTGAAGGTCTGTGCGGGCTTGGAACCCAATACAACCTATCGCTACCGGGTGGGCGGCGAGGGTGCGTGGTCGGATGTGTACTCCTTCACCACACCGGGCGACCCGGGCACCTTCGACACCTTTCGGGTGGCGGTCGCGGGTGACTCACGGGGGGCCTACACGACGTGGGGCACGGTGGTGAGCCACATGGAGACCCACGAGCCCGACTTCTACATGTTCAGTGGCGACATGGTTGAGCTGGGCGTGTTTCAGAACGAGTGGGACGACTGGTTTGATGCTGCCGGCGATGTGTTTGCGAGCAAGGCGCTGGTGCCCACCCACGGCAACCATGAATTTCTGTCGGTCCACTACTTTGCGCAATTCTCCCTGCCGGGCAACGAAGAGTGGTTCTCGATTGACTATGGCCCGTCGACGCTGTTGAGCCTGAACGACACGGTGCGAGACTTGGCCCACATCGAGACGGAACAGCGGGCCTTCATCGACGAGACGCTGTCGGCATCGGTGGCGCCGTGGCGCTTTGCATTGCATCACCAGTCGGCCTACGCCACATGCTCCACCCATGGGTCGGACAGCAACGCCCGCAACGCATGGTCGGACCTGTTCGAGTCCCACGGGGTGCAAGTCGTCTTTGCCGGCCACAACCACATCTACGAGCGGTCCGTGCCGATCTCGGGGGGAGTCGAGGCGGCGGAGGGCGAAGGCACGGTCTATCTGGTGACGGGCGGAGCGGGCGCGCCACTGTACTCGGGCACCGACCCGGAGTGGTTTGGTGCGGTGGCCAACCCGATTGAGCACTACGTGATTGCGGATGTGTCGCCGGCGGGCATGGATGTGGTGGTGTATGACTTGTCGGACAACGTGATTGATGAGTTTCATGTGCCGGCGCCGTGAGGGGTGTGGCTTGCGTTGAGTGGCCGATCAGCGAACCCGGGACCACATCCCCATGATCGATGACCTCACGCGGCGCGTGCGCCCTGCTCCGCCAAGCGGTCCCGGTAGGCCATCGGCGTGAGCTGCGCTGGCGAGCGGCCGAGGCGGTCGCGATGGGTACCCTGGTGCTTGAAGAGCCAGACCAGGTAGGCCTCAACATCGACACCGCACTTCTGGGCCGTCCGGACGATGCCCAGGAGAGTGGCCCAGCGCTCGGCCCCACGGATGCTTCCAGCGAACAACGATGCATATCGGAGCTTGGCGTGGCGCTGGAACTCCCGCTCGGAGCCATTGTTGTCGAGGGGCAACTCGGGGATGTCGACAAAGCGGGTGAGCCCGTCCCAATGCGCCAAGGTGTAGCGCACCACCTGGCCGACAGGGTCGGACGGCGGGAGCTCAAGGGCCAGGATGTCGTGAAGCCATAGCTTGTAGCGGTTGAGGACCTCGCGACTCTTCTGCTGTCGGAAGACGCGGAGCCGCGCGCCGGTGAGCCCTTCGTCTCGCGCTTGGTCCTCGAGCTTGTACAACTCGCTGATAAAGCCCATGCCTTGTGCTGCCAACGTCGGTTGCACCCGGAGCGCATCGCGGTACTTCCGCAGCGGATGGGCATTGCAGTAGGCCAGGGTGCGGTTCGGGGCAGCGGCGCGGTTGCGGCTCTCGGCGTCGCACAACAATGGCACCGTGACCCCGTCGAGTCGCTCGGCCAGCCCGTCTGCATGCTTGGTCACATCGAACGAAAAGACGCTGATCTCGTGGCGGGTATAGACCTCCAGATAGCCGTCCCACGCCTTGTCCTGGCCCGGGATGAGGGTCTTGAGACCGGTGCCGTCGAAGCCGATATAGGGGCCGTTGTTGAGTAGACGCCAGTGTTCCTCGTTGACGGCGGAGACAAGGCTCGCCGCTCGCTTGATGAGGTGGACGAGGGTGCCCATGGCGATGTCGACTCCCTGACTCTGAAGCTGCAGCCGAACGCGGTCCAAGGGCACCAGCATGCCAAATTTCATCGTGACCAGCCAAGCCAAGAAGCGCCCGTCGTAGAGCGCCCGCTTGCAAGGCATCGGCGGCATCTCGGCGGTGGTGGACAAACCACATGCCGTGCAGACCACCCGCTCCCGCTCGATGACTCGGCACCGGATGTGGGCCTGGACCACCGTGTAGAGACGGGTCGTCTCGACGTTCTTGCGCCAGACCTTGCCATCGCACTGGGCGCAGGCGCAGACTTCGTGGCGTTCGACGTCCTCGGTTAGGTTGTCGGGTGGTGGTCGCCGCCCGCCTCGGGACCGGGGACGCTTCTTCTTGCCAGATGGTGTGTCGGCCTGCGAGCCCTCCCCCGGACCCGCTGGCGCTGGTGCTGGTGCTGGTGCTGGTCCTGGTCCTGGTCCTGGCTTTGGCGGCTCCGGTTCAGGGTCGCTCTTGGGGTCCGGCAGTCCCAGCTTCCGACGGAGCTTGCGATTCTCCCGCTCCGCCCGCTTGAGTTGAGACTCACGGCGGCGCAGCATCTTGCGGAGCGTCTTGAGCTGGTGGTCGTGGTCCGCCAGCATCTCCATCAGCTGCTTCAGGCGCGCGTCCTGCTCTGCACGTTCCTTGCGCAGCTGGTCGACGGCGCGCTGCCACTCGGGAGGAAGGTTGGTCATGACCCAACTGTCCCAAGCCCATCGCTGTGTGTCGATCCCCGTTGTTCAAGGCGATCTGACAGTCTGCGTCTTCGGCAAGCGAGGCGGCCGTCGGTACCGCAGCCGACGGCGCGCGCGGAGGTCGATGCCCTCCAGAATCATGGCGAGCTGGGCCGGATCGATCTGCACCTGGCGCCCTTCACCGGTGGGCAGGGGCAGTTCGAAAGTGCCTCGCTCGAGACGCTTGCTGTAGATGGCCCATCCGGTTCGATCGAACCACAACGCCTTCAACAGCCGTCTCCTCCGGTTCACGAAGAGGTAGAGGTGGCCGTCCAGGGGCTCGCGGTGGAGCCGCCGGACGTGGCCGGCCAGCGCGTCAAAGGAACCACGCATGTCCACCGGGTCGAGGGCGACGAAGATGCGGGTGGTCGGGCCTGGGCTCAGCATGGCGCGACCAAGTCGAGCACCCGACCCAGGGTGCCGAGGTCGAAGCCGCGGTCGACCTCGACGACAAGTTCCCCGAAGACGAGCCGGATGCCCGAGTTGGCCGGGGTGACGGGGCCTTCGCCGCTGACCAGCTCGACCAGACGGAGCGGCGAGTCCGGCGACCTTCTCTGGCCTCGACGCTCGAGGTTCATCCGCCATGCGTTGAGCGAGCGGGCATCCACGCCGTGCGCTCGCGCCCACTCAGTGCGAGGCAACCCGCTGCGTTGGGCCGCTTCCAGGCATGCGTAGGCGTCGGTCTCGTCGGTGATCTTTCGGGCCAGCATCGGCACCTCCTTGTGGGGAGGCTACGCCGCGAAAACGGGCTGCGGGGAGAGGCCCGGGTTGGCTGATGGGCCACTGCGTTGAGGCTCCGGACTCAGGGTGCAGTCTGAGTAAGCTCGGCTGCAGGTCGGCGCCGTGGACGCTTCTGAGCGCCACGCTGGCACGAGCCGATGGGGTGTTCAGGCACTTCCTGCTTGATCTCTCTCGGGCCGAGGTTACACTGCTCCCATGACGGGAGCAGTCATGTCTCACTCACGAGGGTTCAATGCGGCTCATCACCGCGAGAACGGTGGCTGCCTTTTCGCGAGAGCATGCCCATACCCGGCAAGCCTTGGCGGACTGGGTCGCCATCGTCAAGGCGGCGCGCTGGACGTCGGCGGCGGACCTGCAGCGCTGTGTCGCTGGAGTGCGGCCAATCTCTGAAAAACGCCTGGTGTTCAATATTATGGGAAACAAGTACCGCATCATCTGTGATGTTCAATACGCCGATGCACAGCGCAACGGCATCGTTCGGGTCCAGTTCATTGGGACCCCCGCCGAGTACGACAAGATCGACACCCAGTCCGTCGTCTTTCGACCGACCGACCCGTGAGGTTCGACATGCATGCATTCCCCATCCTGAACAACGCTGATCTCGTTCGCGCAATCACGCTTGTTGACGAGCTGTGGGACGCCGCTCCCGCCACTGCTGAGGCTGACGTTCGTGATGTGATGGCGGAGCTGATCGATCGCTATGAGGCCCGTGAGCTGGCGGATGCGCTTCCTCCTGCCGACCCCAGCGCGGTGATTGAGGCGAAGCGCAAGGAGCTTCGGATCAGCCAGCGCGAGCTTGGCCGGCGGCTTGGCTGGGGCGGTGGTCGCGTGTCGGAAGTTCTCTCGGGCAAGCGCAACCTCACCCTGGCCATGGTGCGGGACTTGGAGCGGGTGCTTGGCCTGGATCCGGGGCTGCTGGTGGCCAACCGCGCCCCGCAGGCTGATGGATGCTCGTGGGTGTCTGTGCCGGCGGACGTCGTGAGGGCGGCTCAACAAGCTGGTTTTGCGGGGTGTGGTGGACTGGACGCCCTGGTGGTCCGGGCGCTCCAAGACTGCCTGATGCCGTTTGAGGTGACCGTTGCAACGTCCACTGCAGGGTTGGCCCACACCGGCCGACCGTCCCCAGTGGACCAACCCAACCTGACGCTGGCATACTCAAGGAACGCCGCATGAAGCTCTTTTGCGAGTGGATGGTGCTTGCCGAGAGGGTGATCGACGACAGCACAACCCACAACCTGACGCTGGTGTCTTGCTTGGAGCAGATTCAGACCCTGTTCTTCCCGGCGCAACACCCGGGATTTGCGGTCGCGGCACGGTTCCGTTGTGTGGATGCGTTGCCTTCCAGGGATCGGAAGGTTCGGTTCCGGTTGGTGCGCCAGTCTGACCACGAGCCGGATGAGGAGTTGTTCAAACTCGACACCACCTGGACTGCAGGGCATGCCACCACCCGGCTGGTCACCAGCTTTCAGTTCCTTCGCCTCAAGCGGCCAGAGACCTTGCGATTTCGTCTTGACCACCAGGTGGGTAGGGCGGCGTGGCAAGAAGGGGCGACCTGCTACCTTGACATTGTCCAGAAGACCTTGAGTGACGAGGAAAGAGACACGCTGATGGAGGAAGCTCGGGCCCGTGGACTGCCGATGCCGGGACTCGTTGCTGACCGTTGAGAGGAGGGCCCCCTACTCCAAGTCAAAGTCCGCACTCGACTCCGCCGCCGGGGCCGCCATCACCGGTGCCTCCTGCGTCGCCCGGCCCTCCTTCTTCACGCGCACTTTGTACTCCCCACCGGCCACATCCTTGAAGCGGTACGCACCGTTTGCCGTGGACCGTGTCGACTCGACCACATTGCCCAGTGCGTCCACCAGCTCCACCACCGCATTGGCCACCTCAGCCTCGTCATCGGCGAAGTTCACCCGTCCGGCGACCGCGCCATAGTTTGCTTGCCGCTGGGCGGCGGGGGCGTGCACAAAGCGCTCTTCGATGGTGTGCAGGGCCTTGCCTGCGGCGTCTCTCAGCGTGAGCTGTGCGACGTAGCGCTCTTGTCCCGGCACCGCGCCTTCACCACTCCACACCGTCGACCATGCCCCCTGGCTCGCGGGCGCCGTGCTGGACCAGAGCTTGTCGTCGCTGTTCTCGGCCTTGATGACCACTTCAATGCTGGTGTCTTTTGTCTGTTCGGCGATGTTGCGCACGCTGACCCGGGTGCCGCTGCTCTCCCAGCTGGTGCCCGGCCGGGTCAGGTACCAGTCGCCTGCATAGACCGTGGCCCGGCGCCGGGTGCTCTCGCCGTCGGCGTTGGTCGCGACCACATCCACAATGTGCGCACCATCGGGCAAGTTGGCCGTCGAGAGGGTCCAGTTCAGGCGGTCGGCACAGCCTGCGGCCACCCGCACATCGTCCAGGAACAGCTCCACTGAGCGCACGCCAGAGCCGCCGTTGTCGGCCGCGACAACCTGCACAGGCACGGTGCCCTCGACGTGTTGGCCATGCTGGATGCCGGCCACTTCAACCGTCAACACGTCCACGCTGACGAGGCCCAACACCGCCCACATCGCCTCGGCCTTGCCCCGGCCGCCCGTGCCCCAGCTCCCGCTGGCCAGCTGGTGCTGCACGAGCCAGCGGGTGCCCCGGGCGACGGCGTGGTCGGCATCGGTGCGGCCGAGCTGGCGCAGTGTGGTCAAGGTCTGGCCCGTGGCGAGGGGGTCGGACGCACCTTGGAGCCCCCAGCCGCCGTCCTCGTTCTGGCGAGCCTCCAGCACGCTGGCCACCCGAGCCACTGCGCTCTCCCCGGCCCCGGCCCCGCCCGCAAGCAGCCCCAGCAGGGTGTAGTTGACCAGCTGGATGTCTTCGGCGCCCGTCAGCTTTGACGCCCGTCCGGCCATCCAGTCTTCGGCCGTCGCCGCTGCGGTCAGCCAGCGATCGTCCCCGCTGCGCTCATAGGCCTGGCGCCACACGGTCACCGCCAGCGCCGTCCACTGCTCGGGATGCCCCGTGCCCACGGGCGGATTGCTCCACTTCTCTGGGTCGCGCACCGCCCCGTCTTGGGCCTGGAACTCCAAGAGCTCCCCGGCCACCGTCAACAGGTCGTCCCGCAGCCGGTGGTCGACCATGGCGTCAAAGCGCGCAAACGCTGCCCCGCCGATGGACTTGCTGGACAAGCGCAGCCCGCCGCCGTGGTAGCTGAGGCCGCCGGGGTTGCGGCTGCCACCGGGGAGATCGGTGACCCCCGCCAGCACCCGCGCGAGCTGGCGCTCATCGACGCGGTAGCCCTTGGCATGGCCCACCGACAGGGCATCCACGGTCACACCTTGCACGTGGCAGCCGTAACAATTGTGTTGATCCTGCCATGCCACGGTTGCCTCGGACAGCCAGTCCAGGCCCCGCTGGGCGGCGAAGCGCACGGTGGGATCGGCGGCCTTGGTGGTCGACGGGCGCAGGGTGGGGGCGCTGCACGTCGGCGCGGCGACGGCGGCGAGGGCGGCCACCGGCTGGCTGATGACCGCTTGCTGGGCGACGGGGGCGGCCGCCGGGGTCGAAGCGGTGGCGACCGTGGCCAGCAGGCCGAGAACACCGAGAGAAAGGGCGGCAGGAACGATGGCGGGGCGGCGGGACATGGACGGCTCCTGGGCGGTTGGGCCAAGCAACGCGGCGTCTTGCAGCGGGCTTACACCTCGTCCTTCAGATCCCGGGCCTGTCAGGAGAGTGTGGTGGCGGGAACCCGGCCGTCGCGGGGCGCTCAGACCCTGTGCACACCCGCTGGGCCGATGGGGCAGACTGCACCGGTCCACGCGGCGACGCACAGGAGGTCAGATGGGGCGCGCACGAGTGGTCGGGGGAGTCGGGGTGGTGGGGCTCTTGGTGCTGGGCGGCGTGCTGTCCCCCGATGCGCCTGTCGCCGTTGCGGGATCTGCGACAGCCCGGGGATCGGGGGTCCGCTCAACTCCCCGCAGAGCGCTGCCCACCCGAGCCTCTGGGGGTGTCGACGACATGCGCGACAATGGTCTGTTGATCAGCGATGTCGAGGACCTGGATCTGCCCCGGATCAGCCTGCGCCTGCAGCTGGGGGGCCCCCTCGATCTCGGTCACGCGCCGGCCCAATTCGCCCGCTTTGACCCTGCCGCGGCCTGGCCCCTGCCTGATGTGGTGGCCGGTGACGATGATCCCGCCGTCATGGCCCTCCAAGAGCTGCTCGCTGCCGAGGAGGACGAGCTCGAAGTGGCCGAGAGTGAGCTGGTCCACGCCATGGACGAGGGTGAGCCCGGCGCCGGTTCCTGGTCCCGCCTCGCCCGGCTGGAGGGGGAGCGCCAGCTGGAGATCCGTGCCCATGAGGCCGAGTTGGTGGCCGATCTCGTGGCACTCGAGTCCTGGGCGGAGGCTGGAGGGCACGGTCCCCTGCCGACCCCACCGGCTCCCCGGGGCACAGCGGCGCTCGCGGAGGATGCGGGGCGGCTGGCCGAGACCCTGGGCCACGGCGCGGCGGCAGATCTGGCCCGGCTCACCGCCGCGGCGCTGCACACGGACTGGCAGGGGGATGCCTACAACGAAGATGCCGCTGTGGAGCAGCTTGTGACCGTGTTGCTGGACGCCGAAGACGCCCAGACGCTGTCGGCCGCGGTGGACGTGCTCGTGGGCACCACCGTGCCGCTGGACCCCGACGAGCTGGAGCTCTTGGCCGCCGTGGGCGACGAGCTGCAGCCCCAGCAGCGTGCTCGGCTGGGGCGGTTTCTGGCGGAGCGTTTTGCGGAGGCCGATGCACCCGAGCGCGCGCTGGCGGCGCTGGACGAGGGCTTGAGTGCCGTGGCAGAGCTGCCCGCGAACAGCGAGGCCTTGGCCCTTGTTGCGGCCCTGGAGCGCGCCCGGGGCCCCCTGTTGGGGGTTGCTGGGGGCGTCGCGGCGACCTGGCAACAAGCGGTGCTGGCGGCGGCGCAGCGGTGCTGGGCTGAAGGGGCGACGTTGGCCCAGGCGTCGGTGGGCCATGCCCATGTCTCGGGCGAGGGCCTGGCGTGGACCGAGTGGTCGACCCCAAGCGCACTGTCGGCGTGTGTGGTCGATGCCACGGCCACCGTTGAGGGTCCCGAGGACCCCGTTGTGCTGGTGCTGTCGATCGGCCTGGACTGACCGACCCCGTTCCTCAGCCCACCCGGTACACCAGCGGGTCAAAGCGCCGCGTGGCCCACATGTACGACAGCGTGGAGCCTGGCCACAGCGTGAAGTTCTGGCCGGCCGCGTTGAGGTACCAGCTCTGGCAGCCGCTCTGCCAGACCTGGGCGCTGTGGGCGCGGTCGATGTCGTCGACAAACCGGTCGACCGCCGCACTGTCGACGTCGATCCAGGCGGTCTCAGACAGCTTGCGGGTCCACTCGATCGCCTGGACGATGTAGCGGACTTGGGCCTCAATCATGATGACGACGCTGTTGTGGCCCAGGGCGGTGTTGGGCCCGAGCAACAAGAATGCGTTGGGAAAGCCCGCCATGGTGATGCCCAGCCAGCCCTTGGGACGCCCGTCCCAGACCGTGAGGAGGTCCTGTCCATCGAGACCTTCGATCTTCATCTCGCCCAGCGGCTCGTCGACCAAGAAGCCGGTGCACCACACGATCGCGTCCACCGGGTGCTCCTGCCCATCGGCGGTGCGCAGTCCGTGGGGCAGCACCTCCACCACCGACTGGTCCATGAGGTCCACGTTGTCCCGGGCCATCGCCGGGTACCAGTCGTCGGACACCAAGATGCGCTTGCAGCCCATCGCGTAGGACGGGAGCAGGCGCTCGGCGAGGGCGGCATCGGGCACGTGCTGGCGGATGTGGCGGCGCACCAGGGCCTCGATCCCCCGGCGCACGAGGCTGCGGCGCCGAAACACCGCGAAGTAGCGGCTCTCCATCTGGAGGTAGGTGTAGAGGCGGACCAGGGGCATCAGCCCGGGAATGCCGCCCAGCAGGGCTTGTTGGAGCACGCTGATCGGGCGATCGTCCCGGGGCAGCACCCACGCGGGCGTGCGCTGGAAGACGGTGAGCTGGCGGGCGATGGGGGCCAGTGCCGGCACCAGCTGGATGGCGCTGGCGCCGGTGCCCACCACCGCCACCCGCTTGCCCGCCAAGTCCACATCCGGGTCCCAGCGCGCCGAGTGCAGCGCCGTGCCCTCGAAGCGGTCCATGCCGGGAATGTCGGGGTAGCGCGGATCTTTGAGGCCCCCGACCCCCGCGATGAAGAAGCGGGCGTCAAAGCGGCGGCCATCGGTGGTGGTCACGGTCCACCGGCCGGTCTGGGCATCAAAGCGGGCGTGGTCCACGTCGGCATCGAAGCGGATGTGCCGGGCCAGATCCTCGTCGACCGTGAAGCCCTCCAGGTACGCGCGGATCTCCGGTTGACGGGCATACCGGTGGGACCAGGCCGCGTTGGGGGCGACCGACAGCGAGTACAGGTGGCTGGGCACGTCGCACGCACAGCCCGGGTAGCGGTTGTCCCGCCAGGTGCCGCCGACCGCTGAAGCGCGCTCCAGCAGCACAATGTCGTCGATGCCGGCACGCTTGAGGGCGTGGGCCATCGCAAGGCCGGAGAAGCCGGTGCCCACGATGAGGGCGGTGCAGAGCTCGGGCGTCGGGGAGGGTGGTGTGGCCATGGACGGCTCCTATTGCGTCAACGAGCGAGCGTGAAAGGCAGTGAAAGGCAAGGAACGTGGGCGGTGGTTCAGCTTCCGACGGGCGGATCCGTATCCACGGACAACACCGTGCCCCCCGGCACTCCACGCCCCGCCCTCGAGGTCATCATGCGCTCCGTTCTTCCCGTCGCCCTTGTGTTGCTGTCTGGTTGTGGCATTGACTTGAAGTCGATGCTGAACATCCCCAGTGTCGACGACTACAAGCCCGACACCGAAGTGCCGACTGAAGATGTCGGGACCGCCCAGGACGAAGAAGGCCGCGGTGGCGACTTCCCGGCCCACATCTCGACCTACCTGAGCATCGATGCTGGGGACGTTCTCGGCGTGGACTATGTGCTCCACGACGTCGAGTATCTCGCGACGGGCGGCGTCTGGCGCAGCCTTGGGGTGGGGGCCGCAGACGGCACGGCCGAAGTCGAGCTGGAGCTGCCCACGGTCGACCTCATCGGCGAGGACATCAGCGGCTTCCGGGTGAGCTTCGGCGAGATCAGCGCCATGGTCGACGGGGTCCCCACCGACCTCATCGTGGCGCCTGTGGAAGCTTCGGGCGCATGGTCCGCCGCGGCCAACACAAGCTACGTCCTGGGCCTGACCATGACCAGCGAGGGCGGCTTGGTGGAAGACGGCCAGGGCCTGCACTGGGACACCAGCCTGATGGTGGACGAGTGGTCCTTCGACGGCGTCGAAGACACGGGCCAGTAGGGCATCTTCAGGTTGTGGGGGGAAGGTGTGGTTGCCCCTCGACGAATGGGTGCGCTGCGTTAGCCGGCGGCCATGAAATCCGACCTCTCCGACTTCGAACAACGCCTCTCCCTCCGCACCCTCACCATCGACGACTATGATTCAGTCGTCGCGCTTCAGCAGCTCTGTTTTCCGGGAATGGAAGTCTGGGCGCTGCACACCTGGCGCTCCCTCGTCACCCGCTTTCCTGAAGGCCAGCTTGGCATTGAGGCAGAGGACGAAGGGCTGATTGCCACGTGCTCTGCCTTGGTCTGATGATCC
>ERZ887851.3357-NODE-3357-length-11635-cov-7.320898_pt1 | contig 11635 bp, 11 predicted proteins | sample MGYA00521100_ERZ887851 | MGnify/ENA primary metagenome ERZ887851 (study PRJEB32303, sample SAMEA104408602) | aquatic metagenome | biome: Brackish water; feature: Pelagic; material: water | place: Baltic Sea | collected 2014-06-06T16:11:00 | depth 11,444 m ...
AAGTTACAGGGAAGAACTATGAGTACGGTTTTACCACTGACATTGACTCGGACACTCTGCCTCCAGGTCTAGACGAGGATGTCGTGCGAATGATCAGCGCAAAAAAAAATGAGCCGGAGTGGCTCTTGAATTGGCGGTTAGAGGCGTTTAAAGTTTGGTCTGAAATGACAGAGCCAGACTGGGCGCACGTAGAATATGAAAAGCCAGATTTCCAAGCAATCAGCTACTACTCTGCTCCGAAACAGAAGAAAGAACTTGCATCCTTAGATGAAGTGGACCCAGAGCTTTTAAAGACAATGGAGAAGCTGGGGATAAGTCTAGAAGAACAGAAGAGATTAAGTGGAGTTGCAGTAGACTTTGTGATGGACAGCGTTTCTGTAGCGACCTCTTTCAAAGAGAAACTGGGCGAGCTGGGCGTGATTTTTTGTTCTCTCGGAGAAGCGATTCAAGAGCACCCGGAATTGGTGCGCAAACACTTGGGGACGGTCGTTCCTCAGAGAGACAATTACTACGCAGCATTGAATTCGGCGGTATTCACCGACGGTTCTTTTTGTTATATCCCTAAAGGGGTAAGATGTCCGATGGAATTAAGTACTTATTTCAGGATAAACCAAGCTGGAACAGGTCAATTCGAACGCACGTTGATTGTTGCCGACGAGGGAAGCTACGTCAGCTACTTAGAAGGGTGCACGGCTCCACAGCGAGATGAAAACCAACTCCACGCAGCTGTTGTGGAAATTGTCTCTCACGATGAAGCTGAGGTAAGGTACAGTACCGTACAAAACTGGTATCCTGGAGACAAAGACGGCAAAGGAGGGGTCTTCAATTTTGTCACAAAGAGGGGTCTGTGTCATCGCGCTGCAAAAATCAGCTGGACTCAAGTAGAGACCGGTTCTGCGATCACGTGGAAATATCCGAGCTGTATATTGAAAGGAGACGACAGTATCGGGGAGTTTTTCAGTGTTGCTGTTACAAACAATAAGCAACAGGCAGATACGGGGACAAAGATGATTCACATCGGAAAGAGAACTCGATCGACGATTATTTCCAAAGGAATTTCTTCGGGACATTCACAAAATTCTTATCGAGGTTTGGTCCAAATTCATCCGGGAGCTGAAAATTCACGAAATTTCTCAGTGTGTGATTCATTGCTCATGACAGATACATGCGGAGCCCATACGTTCCCGTATATAGAAGTAAAGAACCCAACGGCTCAAATTGAGCACGAAGCGACCACATCGAAAATAGGGGATGACCAAATATTTTACTGTCAGCAACGAGGGATTGAAGAGGAGGAAGCGATAGGACTTATTGTCAAGGGATACGCAAAAGATGTATTAAATAAACTGCCAATGGAGTTTGCAGTTGAAGCCCAAAAACTCCTTACTATTTCACTAGAAGGAAGTGTTGGATAATTTTTGAAAAAGAACGATGCTGAAGATTAATAACTTATGCGCCAAAGTCGGCGACAACGAAATTCTAAAAGGACTTAACTTGGAGGTTAAACCAGGTGAGCTTCATGCGATTATGGGCCCAAATGGTTCGGGTAAATCTACGCTGGCGGCTGTGTTGGCAGGTCGAGACTCCTACGAAGTGACCGACGGATCAGTCGATCTTGATGGGATAGACTTGTTGGACTTAGAGGCGAGTGACAGAGCCAGAGAGGGCGTCTTTCTTGCCTTTCAGTATCCAATAGAAATCCCCGGCGTTTCCAATCTAAATTTTATGAAAGCGGCCTTAAATGGCAAGAGAGCTCATCAAGGACAGGAGCCGATCAAGGCAAAAGATTTTCTCGAGAAGGTCAAAGAATGTTCGTCTTTGGTCGAGCTAGATGGTCGATTGCGAGACAGATCTGTGAACGAAGGATTCTCAGGAGGAGAGAAAAAGCGCAACGAGATTTTTCAAATGGCCATGCTCGAGCCCAAGCTCGCTATTCTAGATGAGACTGACTCGGGATTGGACATCGATGCGCTTCGTGTAGTTTCGAAAGGCGTAAATGCGATGCGGTCTTCAGAGAGAAGCTTTATTGTAATCACACACTATCAAAGACTTCTAGAACATATCGTTCCAGATTTCGTTCACGTATTGTCAAACGGTAAAATCGTAAAAAGTGGAGGGAAAGAGCTCGCTTTGGAGCTTGAGGAAAAAGGATACGATTGGCTTAAGGAGCCTTCCCACGACACCTCTAACGCCTAACCTATGTCAGTGTTTACAGATAAGTTCTCGGCGACTCTTCCTCCTCCAACCAGGAAGTCGGAGCGATGGAAATACTCTCCAATTGCGAAGCTTTTAAACAATGAGATTTCGATCTCTACAGAAGCTGCTCAAGGGATGAACGGTTGGCCAGAATCGGTGTTGCCAAACCCAGTCTTGAACCTTGATGCCTATCTCGTCGTATTCAAGAACGGTGTTTTCGAGCCGACCTTAAGCGACCTGCCTGTATCAGATGGAGTAGATTGTATACCATTCAGTAAAATGGATCAAAGTGGGTCGCTCGTTTTCACGAATGGTTATCATCAAAAAGAGTGGATAGGTGAGCTCAACGAAACGTATCGTCAAGATGGGGTTTCGCTTCATGTTCACCGCAATGTGAAAGTTGATAGACCGATTGTTATTCATCACTTAACGGACGGCGTCAATGTTGCGAGTTTCCCCAAACACTTGATCAAAGTAGATGAAGGAGGTGAGTTGAATGTGGTGGTTTGGTCCAGTGCGTCAGATCGCTCAAGCGGAATGTACAATGGATTGCTAGAAGCCTCAATAGGACCTAATGCTACGTTGTCATTGGAAAAAGTATGTAATGAAGGTGGCAAAGTATTCCACTTTTCACATGAGCATATCGTTCAAGAGCGGGACAGCAAACTGAAAATGCACACCTTTACCATCAAAGGAGATTGGGTGCGAAACGAATTGGAGATCATCTCTCGAGGAAAGGGGACTGATTCAGTTTTTAATGGCGCTTATCTGCCCCTTGGGACAGAACATATTGACAACCACACAACGATGGACCACACGTCTTCGGACGGCACATCTTCAGAGCTATACAGAGGCATCATGTATGGAGATTCTACGGGGGTGTTTAATGGGAAGGTCTTCGTAAGACCGGACGCTCAGAAAACGAATGCCTTTCAGCAGAACACGAATATCGTTGCTGATCGCGGCGCAGCTATAAACACCAAGCCGGAGCTAGAAATTTATGCCGACGATGTTAAATGTGCGCACGGGTGCACCGTGGGACAATTTGATTTGGATGCGCTATTCTATCTTAAATCTCGTGGGATTGATGAAAAGGCGGCAAAAGCTTTGCTTGTCGAGGCGTTTTTGGCGGATGTTCTATCGAGCGTTTCAAGCACAGAATTGAGCGAAGAAATTATGAGCCTTTACACAGAACGCCATGGATGGTAATTACGATGTAGCTGCTGTTCGCAGGGAATTCCCCATTCTAGAGAGGAAGGTCAATGGCTTCCCTCTGGTGTATTTAGACAGCGCAGCCTCGGCTCAAAAACCGCGTACCGTGATTGAAACACAACGCGAATATTTGTCACATTTCCACAGCAATATTCATCGCGGAGTGCACTCTCTTGCGACTCAAGCGACCGAAGCTTTTGAAGGCGCACGAGAGACGATTAAAGCGCACTTTAATGCCGCTGAAAATGCTGAAATAATTTTTACAGCGGGAGCCACCGATGGTATTAATCTGGTCGCGGGCACTTGGGGTAGAGCTAACCTTACGTCATCCTCTACTGTTTTGGTGACACGCCTAGAACACCACAGCAACATCGTTCCTTGGCAAATACTCGCTTCGGAAATTGGGTTCAAGATTGAGGTCGTAGAGATATTTCCCGAGGGTACAATTGACCTGGAGGATTACAAGGCCAAACTGGCACTTGCGCCTTCTCTTGTGTGTTTCTCCCATGTTTCAAATACACTGGGAACGATTAATGACGCAAAACAACTTACTTCTTTGGCCCACGATGCGGGTGCAATTGTCATGGTTGACGGCGCACAAGCAGCGCCCCATATGAATGTCGATCTGCAGGACATCAATTGTGATTTCTATGTTGCTTCAGGTCACAAAATGTACGGTCCCACTGGGATCGGATTTCTTTATGGAAAACGCGCTCTTTTGGACGCGATGCCACCATGGCGTGGGGGAGGAGAGATGATTTCATCTGTAAGTTTTGATGTGCCCACAACCTTTAATGTTCCCCCTTACAAATTCGAAGCGGGCACCCCTCACATCTCAGGTGCGATTGCGCTTGGGGCAGCGATCAAATGGATGGAGTCAGTGGGGCTCGAAAATATTGCGGCGCATGAACTTGCACTCACGAAGTACGCACACGAAAAACTATTGCAAATTGAAGGCCTTAGAATTTACGGTACGGCAGACACCAAAGCCGGTGTCGTGAGTTTTCTCGTGGAGGGAACGCACCCTTCAGATCTGGGAACCCTCTTAGATCAATTGGGCATAGCAGTCAGGACGGGACACCACTGCACGGAACCGCTGATGGACTGGTATAAAATCCCAGGAACGGTTCGGGCAAGTTTCGGAGCGTACAATACTTTTGACGAAATAGACGCGTTGGTTGCTGCTTTAGAAAGAGCCATAAAGATGTTGAAATAGGTGAATCTTACTGCTTAATGTTTAAGAAAATTACCACGTTTTTAAAAGGAACAGATTATACAGAGCTGATGTCTAACGGGGCCCGAATACTCGATGTTAGGACGCCTACAGAGTTTAGGGAAGGTCACATCAAGGGCAGCATAAACATCCCTTTAGATATGATCTCTACGAAAGTGAGCGAAATTCAGAAGTGGGATAAAACCGTTATTCTTTGCTGTAGATCAGGAATGCGAAGTGGACAAGCGACAGGGATTTTAAAGTCACATGGTGTGGAAGCCTTAAATGGTGGCGGCTGGGCTTCTCTTCAATCAAAACTGCCTTAAAGTCATGAGATTTATTCAAATTGCATTTTTTGTTTCACTGACGGGTATTCTATTTGCCTGCTCAGATCAACCCCAACATTCTTCAATTACAAATCTCACGCCTACAGCCTTTGCAGAGATGATAAACACGGATGGAATCCTTCTCGACGTAAGGACCCCAAATGAGTTCAATGAGGGTCACATTGAAAACGCTTTGGAGATGGACTACTACAGTGACAATTTTGAAAAGCAATCGATGGAACTCTCGAAAGAAAAAGCGATCTATGTCTATTGTAAAGCGGGTAGCAGAAGCAGTTCAGCGTCAAAAATATTGGCCGATCAGGGGCATACTCAAGTTTATAATTTGCTCGGCGGAATAAACGCATGGAAATCATCCGGATTGCCGGTCGTTTCAAATTAAATACCTTTGCGTTATGGAAAACATGAAATTGTTAGAGGCACGCCAAAACGAAATTGTTGAGGAGTTTTCTATGTTCGGTGATTGGATGGAGAAGTATGAGCACATCATAGAGATGGGCAAAGAACTAAATCCACTCGTCGAGAGTGACAAAACGGAAGACAATTTAATTCGAGGTTGTCAAAGCAGGGTTTGGCTTGCCGCACGAAAAGAAGAAGACGGAACCGTGCTTTTCTCTGCCGACAGCGACGCGATTATCACCAAGGGGCTGGTGGCTTTAATGGTGAGGGTTTTAAGTGGTGCAGAACCTGAAGACATTGCGAAAGTAGATTTACACTTCTTAGAAGACATAGGGTTGAATACACACCTAAGTCCGACACGTTCGAATGGCCTTGCTTCTATGGTAAAACAAATGAAGATGTACGGACTTGTTTTTTCTGCGCGTTCTTAACTGAGATATACCATTGCGATGTTATCGTTCCTGTCAAATTTAAATCCAGACTTTAAAAAACTACTCTCAGGGAGTGGTTTGGTCATGGCATTTAAGGTTGCTGGAGCTGGAGCAGGATATGTTTTTGCCTATTTAATCACAACAAATTACGGAGCGGAAACCTTTGGAGTCTTTGAATTAAGCTTGACCGTTCTCACAATCGCAACGGTGGTTGGAAGTCTAGGTTTAGACGGTGCTTTGGTCAGATTTATACCAGAATTCATTGAGAAGAAAGCGCCCGGACACCTGAGAAAGGTATATGGATATGCACTTTCTCTCGCAATGCCGTTTTCAATGGTGCTTGCGGCCTTACTCTATGTGTTTTCAGATGATCTCGCCCTTAAATTTGGGAATGAGTTGTTGGGAGACCCCTTCAGAGTCACGGCTTTTTTGGTTCCATTTTCAACGTGGTTTGGCATAAATTCTGAAGCATTTAGGGGAATGCGGCGTATGATTGAATACAGCGTTTTGCAAAGGGGAACAGTGATTTTAATTGCGATAGCATCCTTTTTCATCTTCAAGTACTTTGCAATAGAACTGGCGGACAATGTAGTGCCTTTAATGGCTTTTGGAATCGGATTGGTTTTGCTGGCCCTCCTCTCAGGAATCGTCACTCCCAAAAGGCTAAGCCAAACGGTCTCACTTACTTCCAGCGATAAATTCATAAAACCTTTAGAGATTAAGCCGTTGCTTGTAGTGGCATTTCCCATGCTCATGAGCACCTCGATGTTCATGATCATGAATTGGACAGATACCATTATGATCGGGTACTATCGGGACGAGTCCCAGGTCGGAGTTTACCGCCTCGCATTTAAAGTGGCCAACTTAATCACATTTACGCAGTTTGCAATAAGCAGTATCGCTGCCCCAATGTTCAGCTCGTTTTTCGCGAAAAATGACATGGAAGGGATGAAAAGAATCACGCGAAATATCGGCTACATGAACCTCGCGATTAGCACACCGATTTTCATACTGATGTTGATTTTCCCTTCTTTCGTATTGGACTTTTTCGGGGAAGAATTTTCTGCGGGAGTGGCTCCACTCATTGTTCTTGCCATAGGCCAAATAATTAACGCCATATGCGGACCCGTAATGTACATTCTTACGATGACCGGAAAGGAAAAGAAGGCACGCAACATCATCATTGTTGCGTCGGTAATCAATCTCGGTTTAAATTTTTATTTGATCCCGATTTATGGTCTTATGGGCGCAGCGTATGCAACGGCAATAAGCACAATCGTCTGGAACGTTTTGGCTGTAATACAAATAAAAAAGGAGTACGGATTTATTTCGATCCCTCACCCGTTTTAATCAAAGATTGTCGGCCTCTTTTTCTAATCGAACCACTTCTTTTGCAAATGCTTTCATGTTCTCATCTCTTACAGGCGCGGAAGGCGGAAACTTTTCTTGTCTGTGATCCACCTGGGCACCGTTTTTCCAAAACCTAAAGCAAACGTGAGGGCCTGTTGCAAGACCAGTGCTTCCTACGAGACCTATTGTTTGGCCTTGACGAACCCGATCTCCGACGGCACACTTCCGCTTACTCATATGCAGATACTGAGTCTCGTAGGTATTGTTGTGGCGAATCTTCACGTAATTCCCATTGTTTTTCGAGTAAGCAGACTTGACAATGACGCCATCGCCAACAGCTAAAATCGGGGTTCCTTTAGCCGCCGCATAATCAGTGCCTAGATGCGGTTTTATTCTTTTTAAAACAGGATGAAAACGTTTTTTATTAAATGGGCTTGAGATTCTTGAGAACTCTACAGGAGATTTAAGAAACGCCTTCCTTAACGAGGCGCCTTGAGGGTCAAAATAATCCTCCCCATCTCCTTGATTGAAACGATATGCCTGCAATGGGTCACCGTGATGTGTGAAGCTAGATGAAAGGATGACGGGTATCCCTACAGGCTTTCCATTTGCCATTTTTCGGAAGTAATAAACGTCAAAAACATCACCCTTCTGAACGTGCGTAAAGTCGATTGTCCAAGCGTATACCCCTGCCATCGAAATTGAGAGGCTAGATGGTGCTCCCAACGCTTCTAAATCCAGATAGAGTGACCGAGATATTTCGCCCTGAACACGACGATATAAGGTGTCAACTGGATAAGATCCAAGTCGAGCTCCCAATGTGTCCCCCAGAGAAAAAACGACATAATCGATGGCATTTCTCTCGTAAATCAACCATGCGGGGAGATTCAAGGAGTCAGCGGTCGAAGCAATCCACCAACGACTGTTTGCTCTCATCTTTCGAACATCATATACATCCTTCGTGTTTGCTGCAAGTGTTGCAACCTTCCCTGATCCAAACTTATATGCATCTAGAATATGAGAAAGTGACTGACCCTCTTTTACACGTCCAGAATCCACCACGAGACTGTCCCATACTAAGCCAAACCTGATTTCAGGATCGGGAACTTGATGGGGACCGATAAAATCACCATTGTTGCGCACATTTTGTTTGTTTGTTTCTTCATTCAAACAACCTGAAAGGGCAAAGAGACATCCAAGGAAAACAAAAATACGATTCATAAAAATTTAGCTATTAATGCCGAATATTTCTTTTTTCACCCAGGTTTTGCCCCAGTCCTCCAGTTCTTGCTCACTCCATAATTCTGGAAAGAAAATGCGTTTTTGAAAACGAGGAGGAAGGTATTTCTGCCAATTCGTTCCCCCCGTAGCGGCGATATCTTCTGGATTGCGTTGAAGATAACGAACGGCAGATTTATAATGTGCGAGTGTCCAGTTGATATTGACATTCACGTCGAGCCATCGCATTTCATGTCTGAGCTCATCCTTGAATTTGTCATCGCTAGAAAAGTCCAATGAAGCCGCTGCAGATCGAATGTTTGCAGAAAAATACGCTTCCGCCATGTCAAGTAGATCACGGTCGTATTTCTTCTCAAACTGCTTCAGGGTCAGAGTTTTTGTACCAGACTTAAGTTCGGATGCTCCTTCACGCCAGTATAGATGTTTGAAAACGAGGGGCAGATCCTCAATTGTAGGGTTTGAAAATTTCTCTCGGTGATTTTGGTGAGCGATTCTGTCAATCGATGTTGAGCAAATCTCAATCTTTCGGTATTGCGCACTTTGGAAACCACTTGCGGGAAGCAAAGACATCCGGAATTTTAAAAACTCTCCGGCATCCATTCCGTCTACCATAATGTCAAAACTACTTGTGAGCGCCTCAAAGTATCTATTTATTCTTCGAACTCTCTCAAGAAGAAAGGCTGGAGTGAGCTCACCCGCTTCGACACTTTGAGCCACACGATCGAATTCGTGTAGACAAAGTTTAAAGTAAAGCTCTGTAATTTGATGGTAAATGATAAACACCTTCTCATCTGGATATGGTGTGATGGGCTGTTGTAAATTAAGGAGCGTATCAAGGTTGATGTAATCCCAATAAGTCAGAAAATCAGCATACAGTAGACCATCTAAATACGAGGAAATATCTTGTCCCATTGCAGCATATTTTTTCTGCAGGGCGTTAAGCTTATCTAAAATTTCAGGTGAAAAATCTTTGTTGTTAGGCATGTCATTCAATTATTTTACAGAGGCAATGCATTTTAACTCAATCGCGATGGGAGTGGGCAAGCAATTTACTTCAACAGTGGTTCTGCAAGGTCTATTTTCTCCAAGATCCGAGAAATACGCCGCATAGATGCGATTGAAAGTTTCAAAATCGCGGGACATGTTTACAAGAAACACTTGAACGTCTATTAACTCCTCCCAAGAACTTCCACTCGCTTCTAGAATAGCCTTGACGTTTGAAAAAACCGCGTGCACCTGGGCCTCAAAATCAAATTTCAAGATTTCACCACGCTCAGAAAGCTCAAGGCCAGGCACCTTGCTGTCGCCATTGCCTGATCCGGCAACACGTGGACCTACTCCACTTAAAAATAACAGGTTCCCCACACGTCTTGCGTGGGGGTATGATCCGACCGGTTTGGGCGCAGAAGATGTAGAAATGCTATCACTCATGGCTCGAAGGTAGTACCTTGCAGCTATGCGTTACGAAAAATTACCCTCCGCGTTATACACACGTAATAGAAAAGCTTTGGCCGAACAGTTGGAATCCAAGGGATTAGCCTTGTTTTTTTCCAACGATATTTTTCCTACGAGTGCCGATGGCGAGTTGCCCTTTAAGCAAGCTTCCGATATTTTTTACCTGAGCGGAGTGGATCAAGAGGAAACCATTTTACTTCTTTTCCCAGATGCTCATGCGGTATCGGATAGAGAGGTTCTTTTTACGATTAAGACGAGCGCAGAGCTCGCGATTTGGCATGGGGCAAAGCTCACAAAACCAGAGGTACGAACACAAACAGGAGTACAAAACGTTCAATGGCTCTCAGCATTTGACGCGACACTTCACCGCCTGATGGCCGAAGCAGATGTTTTGTATTTAAACGACAATCCTCATACGAGAGCTAGTTCTCAGGTGGAAACAAGAGAGAAGAGAGAAAACGCGCGAATAAAAGCAACGTATCCGAATCACAGAATTGCCCGTTCGTCACCTTTTTTATATGACTTACGCGCGGTCAAACAGAAGGCAGAGATTCTTCAGATGCAACGCGCCTGTGACATCACAAAAGCGGGCCTGGATCGCGTTCTGCAGTTTGTAAAACCAGGTGTGATGGAGTACGAGATTGAGGCAGAATTTATGCATGAATTTTTGAGAAGAGGTTCTCGAGGTTTTGCCTACACACCGATTATTGGAAGCGGACCCAGCGCGTGTGTCCTTCACTATATAGAAAACAACAAGGAGTGCCAAGCGGGCGACGTTATTCTAATGGATGTAGGCGCCGAATATGGAAATTATTCTGCGGATATGACACGATGTATTCCTGTAAGTGGGAAATTTAGCGACAGACAAAGAGCAGTATATAATTCTGTGCATTCAGTCATGCAGAGCGCGATGAAACTACTGCATCCAGGAGTGAGTTTACACGATTACCACAAAGAAGTAGGGGAGCTGATGACGCGTCAACTTTTAGATCTCAAGCTGATCGACAAACACGATGTAGAAAAACAGTCCGCAGGTCAGCCAGCGTACAAAAAGTATTTTATGCACGGGACCTCTCACTTTATAGGCCTTGATGTACATGACGTGGGCCACTGGCATAAGCCGATGCAAGCGGGCAATGTTTTTACGTGTGAGCCTGGGATTTACATTCCAGAAGAAGGATTAGGGATTCGCTTGGAGAATGATATTGTAATTACGGAGGATGGTTTCGTTGACCTCATGGCACACATCCCTCTTGAAGCGGAGGCGATAGAAGAAGGCATGAACTCTTAAATCCTTCAGAAAAGAAAGAAAATTTACACTTTGATTCACTAACTTGTGTGTCAAACAAAGATGGAATATGATGAATAATTTTTGTAAGATTTTAGCGGTGTCGACGTTTTTTATTTCGACAAATTTCACAACAATAAATGCTCAGTTTGCTGGCTATACAGTTGAATTAGACACCATGTTTTTAGAGGAAGGGAGCGACCTAGAATTCTTTGGCACATATCGTGTCTACGCGAACTTCACAAACCAGAACGATGCAATCAGCGCCATATGGTCAGATGTAGGTGCCGAGGGATCTCCTCCGATGTATATAAATGCGCCTTGTGGTTGTCACAATCCCGTTGATGGTTCCATTGCGATGGATGCGACAAATAGCTCTGTTCTTTGGACTACTTTCCCTGAATATGAATTCGATACGTATTGGACAATAGGAATGGCAAGTGGTGACGCTGCGGGTCAGCTTCCAAGTTCGATAGGAATGCCTGCAGGAAATGAAATTTGCTCAGGT
>ERZ887851.3358-NODE-3358-length-11632-cov-80.845901_pt1 | contig 11632 bp, 8 predicted proteins | sample MGYA00521100_ERZ887851 | MGnify/ENA primary metagenome ERZ887851 (study PRJEB32303, sample SAMEA104408602) | aquatic metagenome | biome: Brackish water; feature: Pelagic; material: water | place: Baltic Sea | collected 2014-06-06T16:11:00 | depth 11,444 m ...
TTGCCCAAAGTACACCGCTTACGGTAACTCCAGCCATATACCCTCCAAGCATTTCTGCAACCAAGGTGTTGTTGTCTTGATAGACTAATATCCCTACTAATACAATAACTATTGGAAATCCAATGGTTAAAATTCCAGGGACCATCATTTCTTTCAAAGAAGCTTTGGTTGAAATATCAACACATTTATCATATTCTGGTTTTCCAGTTCCTTCCATTATTCCTGGAATATCTTTAAACTGTCTTACCACTTCATTTACCATTTCCATAGCTGCTTTACCCACTGCATTCATGGCAAGTGCAGAAAATACTACAGGTACCATTCCCCCTACAAATAACATGGCTAATACGGGTGCTTTAAAAATGTTAATTCCATCAATTCCTGTAAAAGTTACGTAGGCCGCAAATAGAGCTAAAGAGGTTAAGGCCGCAGAAGCAATAGCAAATCCTTTACCAGTTGCAGCAGTTGTGTTCCCTACAGCATCTAAAATATCTGTACGTTCTCTAACGATTGGATCTTGCTCACTCATTTCAGCAATACCCCCTGCGTTATCAGCAATTGGACCAAAAGCATCGATCGCTAACTGCATCGCTGTAGTTGCCATCATTGCGGAAGCTGCTAATGCAACTCCGTAAAATCCAGCTAAAGCATAGGATGCCCATATCGCCGCTGCGAATAATAATACAGAAGAGAATGTAGAAATCATTCCAGTTGCTAAACCAGCAATAATGTTGGTTCCAGCACCTGTACTAGATTGCTGTACAATTTTTAAAACCGGCTTAGAGCCTAACCCTGTGTAATACTCCGTAAATGCTGAGATTCCAGCACCCACTACTAAACCTACTAAACAGGCATAAAATACGCGTATTGAAGAAATTTCTTGAAGACCTTCTCCAAAGAATTCCATTTGCATTGTTTCTGGCAACATCCAAGTTGTTAATCCAAAACATGCTGCAGCAACTAAGGCTATAGAAGACCAGTTTCCAATATTTAATGCTTTTTGAACCTCTGCTTCTTTTGCATCGTTCGATGAAATTTTAACTAATAAGGTTCCTATAAGTGAAATGATAATTCCAACCCCTGCAATTGACATTGGTAATAAAATTGGTCCGATACCACCAAAAGCATCTGAAATGCTTCCACCCATGTCTTTAATGACGTAGTTTCCTAGAACCATAGCTGCTAACACGGTTGCCACGTAAGAACCAAATAAATCGGCTCCCATTCCTGCAACATCACCAACGTTATCACCAACATTATCAGCAATTGTTGCTGGGTTTCTTGGATCATCTTCTGGAATATCCGCTTGTACTTTTCCTGCTAAATCAGCGCCAACATCGGCCGCTTTTGTGTAGATTCCTCCACCAACTCTTGCAAATAAGGCAATAGATTCAGCTCCTAAAGAGAACCCAGCTAATGCTTCTAAAACAATTGTCATTTGATCGGTGTTTGTCCATTCACCACCCATAAATAAATGGAAAAATATAATAAAGAACATTGTTAAACCCAACACCGCTAAACCAGCAACACCAAGTCCCATCACGGTTCCACCACCAAAAGAAACTTTTAATGCATTTGGTAAACTTGTTTTTGCAGCTTGTGTCGTTCTAACATTTGTTTTGGTTGCAATTTTCATTCCCATATTTCCAGCATAGGCAGAGAAAATAGCTCCAATAATAAATGCAACTACAATTAAATACGTAGTATCCATGTAAAAAGCGATTGCTGTTAAAATAAGACTGGCTCCGATTACAAAAAATGTAAGCAATCGGTACTCTGCTTTTAAAAATGCCAAAGCCCCTTCATAGATGTGATCTGAAATTTCTTTCATTTTACCATCACCTGCATCTTGTTTCATTACCCAAGATTTTTTAAATAGCATGTATGCTAATCCTAATAGTGCCATTGCAATAGGCATCCAAATCATCATTGATTCCATAGTGTAATTTTGTTTATTTTTTACGGGCGTAAATGTAGTAAAATGATAAGGAACTAAAAAACCTAATTTAACATTATTATATCAGGTAAATTTTAACTTTTTATCAAGCCAATAAAAAACGCGTCATTTTGATTGTGTTTCTTCTTAAAAGTCAGGGGATATTTTTAATCGAAGCCCAAAATTTGGAGTGGAACTATTTAGGTTGACAAATTCAGAGCGCCATACACAGTCCACTCGAAATATTCTCAGGTTTCCAAATCCTATGTTTTCAATTCCAAATCCGTATTCATAATACATTTCCGAAGGCGTATTATACACAATAGAGGAACGATTGATGCTTATATTTCTATCTGAAATATTCCCAACAACTCCTCTAAAGGTGATGACACTTCGCAGCTTGAGTTTTTGAATTAAGGGAATTCTATTTAAAATAAAACCATTAAAATGATGCTCAAAATGTCCTACCAAAAATTGATCTACGACAAAATCATAATAATTTAAGAGCGAAAAAGTATTGGCTACAAGGGAGTAGGTTTGATTGGCTGGTACGGGACTCAACACGGAAAGTGGTGCATCTCCAAATATTTTTCCTGCAGCAAGAGTATTGTCAAAAACGCCAAACTTTCCAAGTTTTATAGGTTGATTATAGGAAAATAAAAGTTTGGAATAGTCCATATTTCCATTGCCAATTTTGAAGCTTTTTTGATAACTTAATAAGAATGTTGGAAAAAGGTTGAGTCCAAATTTTCTTTCAACCCCATATCCAAAAATATTTCGTTTTGGAGTAAATGACAGATAAAGTTCTGCACTATTATCCACTAAACTCGATTTTACTTTTTGATCTGCTTCATCAAAATAATCGATTGAAAATTGATCTGGTGCTGCAGATTTAATTTGGTTGTTGGAGTAATTAACCCCAATTATAAAATTTCTATAAACCTCCACATTTATATTGGCGGATATTTCATTAATACGAGATAAAAAATAATTATCACCTCTACTAAAAAGCGAAGAACTTCCAAACCTCCCTGATGTACTTCCATAACTGTCTATAATCTTGGAACCTAACTGTTCTGTATCATTCAAATATCTAAGTCCTACCGAAATTCTTGGATTGTAACTTAACAAATATTTCGTATCTAAAAAATACTTGAACTGTTGGTCCTTAAATCCATAAGCAAGTTTTCCTTTAACTCTAAAGCGATCGTCCAAACTTTTAAACGATCTAAAACCTGCTGACAACTTAATCCCTTCAACATCATTAAACGCGAATGTGTTCCAAATAGACCCAAATTCAATGTGATTAGAAACTTTAAAATAGCCGCTTGACAAGGTTCTTATCAAGCCTGTAATATTTTTAATTTTCTTGTTGTCTTTTAGGTTTGAAAGTACCGACTCTGAATCGCTATTATCTATGTTTTTTGGTAAATTCTCCTCCCAAAATTCATCACTTTTTTCAAACTGATCTTGTCTGTATTTTACAACTTTAGTGTTGTAAAAATCTGGAGGTCTGTTTTTTGTGAAATCATAATTTTCAAAGGTTTCTGTACGCTTCACGTAGAGCCCTTTTTCTTTATCGTTTTTAGTCAACAAAGTAATATCCGCTTCATATACATTATTTTGAGGCAGAAAGACGCTGTCATTTTCAATTGAAAAACTTTTTTCGAAATACAAATTCCGGACGAGGTTCAAATTGATCTTAGGGTTCACATGCATGCTGATGGAATTCACAGCAAAAATACTATCCGTGACTACAAAATTTCCTTCAAATACTAAATCGCCTTCCTTACGTGGGAAAAAATAAATTCGATATTTGGTTCTTGAGTTTGATACAATACTGTCTTGAAGAACATAATCATAAGAACCAAAACCTTCAGTGGACAAAGGACTCACAAACGTTCTGTTTAGGAGTGTTATATTGTTATCATAAATATTAATCTCTTTGAAAATATTACTGATGCGATCAAAAACAAATCCGTCTTGTTGGATTCCAATTTGTTTTTCTGCCTGTATGAGTTCAAGTGTTTTATTTATAGTGTTATCTCCATAAACCGTTTGAATCTTTTCTTCTAAGAAGACGGGTACAAAGAATTTTTTATTCCGCTTGTCTTGTTTTATGATTGAAACTACGGAGTCATAATCCGCTCTCAGAAGTGTTTTTAAAAATTTCTGATCAATATTATTAAGTCCAACTTCTGTAGAAGCATATTTTTTGTATTCGTATTGTTCAACAAGACTGAGTCCGTTCTTTTTTTTATGCGCCCAAATACCTCTCATTATTTTGTAGGCAGGGTTTTCTTTCTTTTTTAAACGTTTTTTAGGTTTTTTAACAATCAAAACCTCATCCAACTCAAAGCCAGTTTGCAAAACAACCTTAACTCCTTTACTAAATTTAGTTTTTAGTTTTAATTCGGTTGTTTCAAACCCTACAAAAGACACCACTATTGTTGAATAGTTATTATCAGACTCTAAGACAAAGTTACCGTCAAAATCGGAGATTACACCTTCGGAAGAATTCTTAAAAAGCACGTTTGCAAATGCAACAGGTTGATTATCTTGATCATAAACTGTACCACTAACTTTCGTTTGTGCAGAAATATGTATTGAAAGCATCAATACTATTGATAATAAGTAATATCTCATATTTTGTACTTAATCAACAATCAAACCAATAAAGAGTGCTAAAAGATTTATTTATATAAAACTTTTTTTACTGCCTTTACAACATCTTCGCTGTTAGGCAGCCATTCTTCTAATAATACTGGTGAATATGGGGCCGGAGTATCGGCTGTGTTGATTTTTATAATTGGAGCATCTAAAAAATCAAATGCTTTTTCTTGAACTTGATATGTAATTTCTGTTGATACATTTCCAAAAGGCCACGCTTCTTCAAGAATTACTAAGCGATTTGTTTTTTTAACAGAATCCAAAATCGTATTGATATCTAAAGGACGAACAGTTCTTAAGTCGATCACCTCGCATGAGACTCCTTCATTAGCTAAGGCATCCGCAGCGGCATAAGCTTCTTTTATGATTTTTCCAAAAGACACAATCGTAACATCGCTTCCTTCACGTTTGATCTCAGCAACTCCAATTGGTAAAATATATTCCCCTTCCGGTACTTCGCCTTTATCGCCATACATTTGCTCACTCTCCATAAAAATTACTGGATCGTCATCGCGGATAGCCGCTTTTAATAATCCTTTTGCATCGTACGGATTAGACGGTACAATCACTTTTAGACCTGGACAATTAGCAAACCAATTTTCAAACGCTTGTGAATGGGTAGCCCCTAACTGACCCGCAGACCCTGTTGGCCCTCTAAAGACAATAGGACACTTGAACTGTCCTCCAGACATTTGTCTGATTTTGGCGGCATTATTTATAATTTGATCAATTCCTACCAATGAGAAATTAAACGTCATAAATTCAACAATAGGTCGATTTCCTGTCATGGTTGATCCCACAGCTATTCCTGAAAATCCTAACTCTGCAATGGGCGTATCAATAACACGCTTGGCTCCGAACTCATCCAGCATTCCTTTAGATGCTTTGTAAGCGCCATTATACTCGGCAACTTCTTCACCCATTAAATAAATGCTCTCATCGCGACGCATTTCTTCACTCATCGCTTCACATATTGCCTCTCTAAATTGAATTGTTTTCATTAATTGAATTTTATGAGGGACAAAAATAAGAATAATACTCAATTATAATTACAAGATTCTACTAAAATTTCCTATGCATGCATAGGAAATTAAAAGTTTTTTATTTACTTTCGTACACTCTAAATATTAAGAACAAAAAATGAAACTACTCGTCTGTATTAGTCATGTTCCCGACACGACTTCTAAAATTAATTTCACCGAAGGAGATACCAAATTTGACACCAATGGGGTGCAATACGTCATTAATCCAAATGACGAGTTTGGATTAACCCGCGCAATGTGGTTTAAAGAAAAACAAAACGCCACAGTAGATGTGATCAGTGTTGGCGGTCCAGAAACCGAGCCAACGCTTCGAAAAGCACTTGCTATTGGAGCAGATGCAGCCATCCGTGTAAATGCAGAAGCGATAGACGGACATACGGTTGCTACTTATTTAGCCGCTGCCGCAAAAGAAGGTACTTATGACCTTATTATTGCAGGTCGTGAATCTATTGATTACAATGGCGGTATGGTTCCTGGGATGTTGGCGGCAATGCTCGATGCCAATTTTGTAACCAATTGCATTAGCTTGGAAATTGAGGGCACAAACGCCACAGCTGTTCGTGAAATTGATGGCGGGAAAGAAACCGTCTCAACGGTTCTACCACTCGTTATTGGAGGACAAAAAGGATTGGTAGAAGAAAGCGACCTAAGAATTCCAAATATGAGAGGAATTATGATGGCACGAAAAAAGCCACTCATTGTCGTTGAGCCCACTACTGAAACTTCAGAGACACATTCTGTTTCTTTTGAAAAACCAGCCCCTCGTGGTGCTGTTAAATTAGTAGAAGCCGATAATATTGATGAACTCATCAACCTTCTTCATAACGAAGCTAAAGTTATTTAATTTTAAAAAAAGAATTATGTCCGTTTTAGTATATACAGAATCCGATCAAGGAAAATTCAAAAAAGCAGCTTTAGAAGCTGCATCATATGGCAAGGCCGTAGCAGAAGCTATGGGCACAAACCTAGTGGCACTAACTTTTAACGCAAACGATGCTTCTGAGTTAGGAACTTACGGCGTAGAAAAGGTGTTAAACGTAAACACAGTGAGTGTATTTAATGCCAAAATATATGCAGATATCATCAGACAAGCTTCAGAAAAAGAAGCCGCAAAAATTGTCATTTTAAGTGCAAGTGCCGACAGTCGTTATATTGCACCTCTTTTAGCGGTTGGACTGAAGGCTGGCTACGCATCCAATGTCGTTGCAGCTCCCTCGAGCTTAAGCCCTTTTGTTGTAAAACGCACTGCCTTTACAAATAAAGCGTTTTGCAATACTGAAATTTCAACTGCAGTAAAAATCATAGGGGTCTCTAATAATTCGTTTGGTTTGGTAGAAAATATGACTACGACACAACTAGAAGATTTTTCTCCTAACTTGGTAAACTCTTCAACAAAAGTAACCTCGGTTGATAAAGCAAGTGACAAAGTCAGTATTGCAGATGCAGAAGTCGTAGTGTCGGCAGGTCGTGGATTAAAAGGTCCTGAAAATTGGGGGATGGTCGAAGAATTGGCAGACGTTCTTGGAGCTGCAACCGCTTGTTCGAAACCTGTGTCTGATTTGGGATGGAGACCCCACAGTGAACATGTAGGACAAACAGGTAAACCTGTGGCAACAAACTTATACATTGCCATTGGAATTTCGGGGGCTATTCAGCATTTGGCAGGAATTAATTCTTCTAAAGTAAAAGTCGTTATTAATACCGATCCTGAGGCACCTTTTTTCAAAGCTGCCGATTATGGAATTGTAGGAGATGCTTTTGAAGTGGTGCCGCAATTGATTGAAAAATTAAAAATATTCAAAGCTCAAAATTAATGAGGTTTAAAACTTGTAGTTCGATTTGAACCACTGTTTTTTACTGCACTTTAATTATAAACTAATTTGTCAAGGGTTTGGTACTTTACGAATTAAAACTGTTCTTTGTGTTATAACTTATGAGTTTAGTTCGTCTCAACATAAAAGGTATTTCATACAGTCAAACTCAAAGCGGTGCTTATGCTTTGATATTGAGTGAAGTAGATGGGCAACGAAAACTTCCAATTGTTATTGGAGCTTTCGAAGCACAATCTATCGCAATCGCTTTAGAAAAAGACATCCAACCCCCAAGACCTTTAACGCACGATTTATTTAAAAACTTTTCCGATCGATTTGACATCGTTGTAAAACAAGTCATTATTCACAAATTAGTGGATGGTGTGTTTTACGCCTCTCTTATTTGCGAACGCGACAAGATTGAAGAAATTATCGATGCGCGAACTAGCGATGCGATTGCACTCGCATTGCGTTTTTCTGCACCCATATTTACCTATAAAAACATTTTAGAAAAAGCTGGAATCATATTAAAAACAGATTCCAAAAAAGAAGATGAGGAAAATCAGCCTGAAGAGGTGTTGTTATTTGACGATTTAGAGTTGGAAACCGAAGAAATAGAAGTTTCCGACGACGGCTATTCCTCTAAATCTATTAAAAAATTACAAGAGTTACTAACAAAGGCCGTTGCGGATGAAGATTATGAAACGGCTGCAAAGTTAAGAGACGAAATCTCTAAACGCTAATAACAAGCAGAATGAAAAAATTAATGCTAATTGTATTTGTATTATTTGCAAATATCCAGTCGGTTGCCGCACAGGAATCCTCCGAAATCGTATCAAGTCAAGGGTTTACACTAAACAGTCTTTTTAGAGGACTTCTAGGAATGTTTGTGTTGATTTTGATCTCATACCTCTTGAGTTCCAACAGAAAAGCAATCAACTGGAGAACCGTTGGATTGGGTTTAGGAGCTCAGATCATTTTAGCCATTGGAGTTTTAAAAGTCCCGATTGTTCAATCATTTTTTGAGTGGGTTGGAAGTTTATTTATTGCGGTATTAGATTTTACAATGGAAGGAACTAAGTTTCTATTCGCTGCGTTTTCTACGGGGAAAATTGAAGCTCCTTTAGTAACGTTCGCTATTTCAATTTTACCAACGGTTATTTTCTTTTCGGCGCTGACGTCTGTTTTATTTTATTTAGGCATTATTCAGCGCGTTGTAAAAGGATTGGCTTTGCTGCTTAGTAAACTTCTTCAGGTTTCTGGAGCAGAGAGCTTGAGTGTTGCAGGAAATATATTTTTAGGTCAAACAGAATCGCCCTTAATGATTAAGGCGTATTTAGAAAAAATGAATCGTTCCGAAATATTATTAGTCATGATTGGCGGTATGGCAACAGTCGCCGGAGGTGTTTTGGCAGCTTATATTGGGTTTCTTGGTGGGGAAGATGAAGTCTTGCGTTTGTTTTATGCAAAACACTTACTAACCGCCTCTGTAATGGCAGCACCTGGTGCGATTGTCATCTCAAAAATGCTCTATCCACAAGTGGAAAAGATTGATAATGAAATTCATATCTCACAAGAAAAAATTGGCTCAAACATTTTAGAGTCCATTGCAAACGGGACTACTGAAGGCCTCAAACTCGCGTTAAATATTGGCGCAATGCTTTTGGTATTTTTAGCTTTTATTGCCATGATCAATGGAGTCCTTGGATGGGTTGGAAATTTCACCACGCTAAACGACTGGGTGGCATCAAATACATCTTATGAAGCATTCTCATTGGAATTTATTCTAGGCTATGCTTTTGCTCCCCTAATGTGGTTGATAGGAATCGCAAAAGAAGATATCGCTCTAATGGGGCAGCTCTTAGGGATCAAACTTGCAGCAAGTGAATTTGTAGGTTATATTCAGTTAGCGGATCTTAAAAACCCCTTAAACTTATTGCATTTAAAATATGAAAAGTCCATCATTATGGCAACGTATATGCTTTGTGGGTTTGCTAATTTTGCTTCTATTGGGATTCAAATTGGAGGAATAGGGTCGTTAGCGCCAGGGCAACGAAAAACACTTTCTGAGTTTGGAATTAAAGCACTCATTGGGGGAACCATTGCCTCTCTTTTATCCGCAACGATTGCTGGTGCGATAATCGGCTAAATAGTTAATAACTTTTAAAATTATTACAAGCTTCAATTTCTTTAAGATTGAAGCTTTTTTTATTTTTAACTTTACAAAAAAGCACTGAAATGAAACAATATCTAGACCTTGTATCCCACGTACTAAACACTGGAAATGAAAAAGGAGACCGTACCGGAACAGGCACTAAAAGTGTATTTGGACATCAAATGCGTTTCGATCTCAGTGAAGGATTTCCAATGGTGACTACCAAAAAATTGCATCTTAAATCTATTATTTATGAACTGCTTTGGTTTTTAAAAGGCGATACAAATACAGATTATCTAACCGAAAATGGTGTTAAAATCTGGAATGCTTGGGCGGATGAAAATGGCGATCTTGGCCCTGTTTATGGACACCAATGGCGCAACTGGAATAGTGATGAAATTGATCAAATTACAGAAGTTATTGAAACCTTAAAAACAAATCCCAATAGCCGACGTATGTTGGTGTCTGCTTGGAATCCATCCGTACTTCCAGACACTTCAAAATCGTTTGGCGAAAATGTGGCAAATAATAAGGCCGCACTTCCTCCTTGTCATGCATTTTTTCAGTTTTATGTGAGCAATGGAAAATTATCTTGCCAATTGTATCAACGGAGTGCCGACATTTTTCTAGGAGTTCCGTTTAACATTGCTTCTTACGCACTACTTACCATGATGATGGCACAAGTTTGTGGTTATGAAGCTGGTGAGTTCATTCATACTTTTGGAGATGCTCATATTTATAGTAATCACATTGAGCAACTGGAAACACAACTCTCCAGAGAGTTACGCCCGCTTCCTAAAATGACTCTAAATCCAGAGATTACAGATATTTTTGACTTTACATTTGATGACTTCACTTTAGAAGGTTATGACCCTCACCCACACATCAAAGGGGCCGTTGCCGTTTAATTTAACGGAAACCCTTACTTTTGTGCTCTAAGTTTATTCAATTGAAAACAACAAACCATCCTTCAAACCTCTCACTTATTGTCGCCGTCTCTGAAAACGATGTGATTGGCAAAGACAATGATTTGATATGGCATTTAAAAAATGATTTGAAACGCTTCAAAGAACTTACTTCTGGGCATTGCATTATCATGGGACGAAAAACCTTTGAGAGTTTTCCAAAGCCCTTACCCAACAGAACACACATTGTTATTACAAGACAACAAAATTATAAAACTCCCGAGGGTGTCATCGTCGTAAACTCTTTAGAATCGGCTATTAAAAAAGCGGAATTAGATCCCAATCCATTTATTATTGGTGGCGGCGAAATTTACAAACAAGCTTTAAAAGTCGTGGATACAATCGAATTTACAAGAGTACACCACAACTTTGAAGGGGATACTTTTTTTCCTGTTATCAACGAAACGATTTGGAAAGAAACCAATCGTATCTTTAATAAAAAAGATGATTTGCATAAATTTGATTTTTCATACATCACATATAAAAGACGTTAAAAAAAACATATAACATTATGAAGGCATATATATTTCCAGGACAAGGCGCTCAATTTTCGGGGATGGGATTACCGCTCTATGAAAATTCAGCTGCAGCAAAATCACTTTTTGAACAAGCCAATGACATTTTAGGGTTTGACATTACATCCATTATGTTTGAAGGAAGTGTTGACGATTTAAAAGAAACGAAGGTGACACAGCCGGCGATTTTTTTGCATTCTGTTATTTTAGCAAAAAGCTTAGGGGAGAGCTTTCAACCGGATATGGTTGCAGGGCATTCCCTTGGTGAGTTTTCAGCCTTGGTCGCAAATGGCACACTTCGTTTTGAAGATGGTTTAAGACTTGTTTCTCAACGTGCGCAGGCGATGCAAAAAGCATGTGATTTAACAAAAGGAACGATGGCAGCCGTATTGGGGTTAGAAAATGAAATTGTTGAGAATACTTGCCAATCAATTGATGGAGTTGTAGTTGCTGCAAACTATAACTGTCCTGGGCAATTGGTAATTTCTGGTGCGGTTGATGCCATTCATTTGGCTTGTGATGCACTAAAAGAAAAAG
>ERZ887851.3359-NODE-3359-length-11628-cov-13.889225_pt1 | contig 11628 bp, 5 predicted proteins | sample MGYA00521100_ERZ887851 | MGnify/ENA primary metagenome ERZ887851 (study PRJEB32303, sample SAMEA104408602) | aquatic metagenome | biome: Brackish water; feature: Pelagic; material: water | place: Baltic Sea | collected 2014-06-06T16:11:00 | depth 11,444 m ...
AATTACAATTTTTAAATAATTAATAACTATACATTGTATTTTTATTTTTGTATTTTTATTTTAGATTTACATTCATATCATTTAAAATAGATTTTTGTAACTACTTAATAATCAGTATTTTTGAACAAATTTATAATCTTTTTCTTAATTTGCCTCCCGATTTATTCGCAATCGTTTCCACCTATACAGTCTTACACTCCTCAAGAATATAGTGCTGCAAATCAAAATTGGAAAATTTCAGAAACTTCTAAAAATGAAATTTTATTTGCTAATAGTGAAGCTTTACTATTGTTCAATGGTACAAGTTGGAATAAATACAGTTCACCTAATGGTAGTATAGTACGCTCTGTAAAAAATATTGATGATAAAATCTATATAGGATCTCACTCTGATTTTGGTTTTTTTCAAAAGTCTAATAATGGAGTATTAATATATACCTCTCTTGTAGAAAAATTAAATTTAATAATTGAGGAGGATGAAGAGTTTTGGAATATTTTGCTTTTAGATAATTGGATAATTTTCCAATCAATTTCTAGGTTAATTTTTATAGACAAAAATAATAATGATGTCAAGTATTTGAAGTTGAAAGGGATAATTAATAATTCTTTCTCAATTGATAAGCAAATATACATAGCTTTAAACACAGGACTTTTTAAATTAGTCAATGGTCAGTCAGAACTTGTTATTGATAGTAATCAATTACCTTCTCAAATTGTAAATATTTTCAATTCTGAAAATGGGTTATTGATTCTTACATCTAAACACGGCTTTTATTTAGAAAAATCACCTGGCGTTTTAATTAGAGTTAATTCTTCTTTAGATTCTTTAAACGATGGTTTTTCTATTTTTTCTGCAATTCAACTTAGTGATCTATCATTTGCTATTGGAACAGTTGGTCAAGGTTTATTTCTTTTAGATTCTGATTTGAAATCATTAAAAAAAATTGACAAGTCTAGAGGGCTTGCTAATAATACTGTTCTTTCACTATATGAGGATACAAAAAATAATATTTGGCTAGGTCTAGATAATGGAATTACAGTAATCAATAATGATTCTCCATTTTCTATTTATTCTGATAGTGATGGTGTTCTTGGAACTATTTATGCTACAAAGCTGTTTAACAAAATCCTATATGTAGGGACAAATCAAGGTTTATTTTTCAAAAAATACAATACTGATGAGCCTTTTAGACTTATCAAAGAAACAAATGGCCAAGTTTGGAGCTTAATTGAAATTGATGGCACGTTGTTCTGTGGTCACAATAATGGAACTTACATTGTTAAGGATGCTAATGTTATAAAAATAAGAGATACATCCGGATCTTGGACATTTAGAAAGCTTTCTAATGATTCTTCGGATATTTTAGAAGGCAGTTATTACGGTTTAAAAGTTTTATCTAAACAAAATAATTCATGGGTTGTTAAAAATAACGTTTCAGGATTTGATATTTCTTCTCGTTTTTTTGAAATTTCTAATAATGGGAAAATTATTGTAAGTCATGGATATAATGGAGTTTATAAATTGTCGGTTAGCTCTGATTTTAAAAATATTATTGATTATGAGTTAGACTCTATTGCTGTTAAAGGAGGTAATACAAGTCTTTCCAAATTCGACAATAATATTTATTATAATTATGAAAAAGGAATGTTGAAATATAATTCGTTGACTAATAATTTTTCAAAAGACACTTTACTTTCTAATCTATCCTCAAAGAATTTATTATATGGTATTATTAGAAATGACTTTGATGGAAAACTATGGCTTTTCTCGGAAAATAACATTCATTATGTATACAAGGACTTAGTTACCGGTAAGAAAAAAGTAAGTTCAATAGTGTCATCACTTGAACAGAGAAGAACTGTATTTGAAAATATTTCTAAAATTGATAAATCTAAATATCTGTTAGGAACAAACAATGGCTATATTTCTTTGGATCTGGATAATTATAAATTATCCCCACCTGAAGTAAATATTAATAAAATAGAAGCTTTTAAACTAAGTCAAGATCCTGTTGCAATTAGTAAAAACGAATTTGTTCAACTAGAGTATAATTCTAATAACTTAAGATTTTATGCAAATGTTTCGAACTATCAAAAGTTTCAACCTATTACATTTGAATATTTTTTAGATGGATACATCTCTAAATGGGTATCAATTAGCGAAGTGCCTTTTATTGAATTTAACAATTTAAAACCAGGAGATTATGAATTCAAAATTAGAGCTAAAATAGGAAATCTATATTCCTCTAATAGTGATTCATTTTTATTTACAGTTGAACGACCCTGGTATTTTTCTAATTTTATGATAGCCAATTATTTTTTAGTTTTTTTAATAATATTTTTTCTTTTTAATAAATCATATGAGAAATATTACAGAGACAAAGAACAAAAAATTATTAGAATAAATCAAAACAAACTAGAGCTTGTTGAAGTAGAAAGAAAACAAGCTTTAATGGCTGTAGAGAATAATAAACTTACGAACGATATTGAAAGCAAGAACAGAGAGCTTGCGATTTCTACAATGAGTATGATTAAAAAAAATCAGTTTCTAAGTAAAATTAAATCTGATTTAAAGAAATCAGAATCTGGAGATAAAATATTTTCTGTTATTAAAATGATAGATAGAAATTTAAATAACAAAGACGATTGGAAATTTTTTGAAGAAGCTTTTAATAATGCAGATAAAGATTTTCTTAAAAAAGTTAAGTCTTCCCATCCTTCTCTTACAAATAATGATTTAAGACTTTGCGCCTACCTTAGATTGAACTTATCCTCTAAGGATATTGCACCTTTACTAAATATTTCTCTAAGTAGTGTTGAAATTAAAAGATATAGACTCAGAAAAAAGATGCAACTTACCCATAATGAAGGCTTGACTGATCATTTACTTAGTCTATAGTTTTTGATGTTTCGTATATATTTTTACTAATATAAGCTATACAAACCCTATACATTACAATTAGTCACTCATTTAATTTCGTAGTTTCAAGCCTGTATTTTTATCATGTGTTACCTATTATAGCCATGAATTTTGTTAATTTATTAATAATTGGATTTAATATTTATATAATTCATATTTTGTATAGGTTATTTATGTTTGCTTAACAATTTGTTTTCTTTATGTTTAAGCTTTACAAATCAAAAATATATGAAAACAAAATTATTATCATTAATCATCTTATTTGGATCCCTTTTTATGGTAGCGCAAGACTCTACCCTAGTAGGGTCCGTATCGGATTCATCAACTGATGGTCCTTTGCCTGGTGTAAGTGTAATTATTAAAGGTACGCAGACTGGTACTACTTCAAACTTTGACGGAAATTTTAGTTTGACTGGTGTATCTTCTGGTGATGTCATTCAATTCTCTTATCTAGGCTATGTAACTCAAGAAGTACAAGTTGCAAATTCGTTTAACATCAGCGTTTCTCTTGATGAGGATGTTGAAGCTTTAGACGAAGTTATACTTGTTGGGTACAGCACGCAAAAAGCATCTAATATTTCTGGAGCTGTTACTACAGTTTCTGGTGAGGATGTTGAAAGATTAAAACCTACTAGAGTTGAAGAAGCTCTTCAAGGTCAATCAGGTTTAAATGTTATATCTTCTCCGAATCCAGGAGGAAAGCCTTCTATATTAATACGTGGTATAACTTCATTTTCCGGTACTGATCCGCTTGTTGTTATCGATGGAATTAATTCTTCACTCTACGATGTGGATGCGCTTAGTTCTTCTGACATAGAATCTATTTCTGTGCTTAAAGACGCTTCTACAACAGCTCTTTATGGTGTTAGAGGTGGTAATGGAGTTATAGTAATTACTACTAAGTCTGGTAAAAAGAATCAAGAAACTCAATTCACTTTAGATACTTCATACGGAGTTCAAGAGGTTGAAAATTTCATTGACGTCTTAAATGCTGCTCAGTATGCTGCTATATTAAATGAAGGAAGTGTAACGTCTGGAGGTTCTTTATTATTTACAAATCCTTCTGCATTTGGTGTTGGTACAAATTGGCAAGCTGAGTTATATGATTCTGCTCCAATTTCAAACACTACTTTATCTGCTTCAGGAGGTTCTGACACTACAACTTATTTTCTTTCTGCTAGTTATTTAGCTCAAGAAGGTGTAGCTGCTGGTGGTGATAAAGATTTTTACGACAGATCTACATTAACTGCAAATTTTGTTACTGATTTAACTGATGATTTAAAAGTTTTATTTAATACTAAATACTCTAATTTACAAGGTAACGGTAACGGAGGTAATCAAGTATTTAATGCTTTAAACTTTGATCCCTCAGTTTCTCCAATGGAAGATGGTGTTTACGGAATGAGTAATACAATTACTCAAGAAGTAATAAATCCTCTTGCTGGAGTTGCAAATTCTTATGGTGATAATAAAACTGATAAAATTATAGGAAAAGTTGAATTACAATATGATTTATTAGATAATCTTAAAATTACATCAAGATTAGGTTATTCAGGTATTTGGCAACAATCCAAAGGATTTACGCCATTACAATATTATGGAGTTGGTCACAACAGAACTAATGCTAACGCTGATTTAACACCAAGAACAGAAGATGACCACAACAGAGTTTCGGAAACAAAACAAAACTGGTTCAACTACACATACGAACTTTTTGGTAATTATGACTTCTCAATTGACAATGCACATAACTTTAATGTTTTTGCAGGATTTACTATTGGAAAAAGTACTTCAAACGGTTTAAGTGGTAGTAACGTAGATGTTCCATTTAATTCTTGGACTTATGCTGACCTAAGTTCTGCTTCTGGTGGAATTGAAGATCAAACTACAGGATCTTGGCAAGGAGTGAGTAGAAGTGTTTCTTTAATGGGAAGAGTTGAATATGATTTTAACGAAAAATATTTAGCTTCTGTTACTGTAAGAAGAGATGGATCTACAAGCTTTGGTAAAAACAACAAATTTGCAATTTTCCCATCTGCTTCACTTGGTTGGGTAGCTTCAAACGAAGACTTTTTTAATTCTTCTGTTGTTGACTTCTTAAAAGTTAGAGCAAGTTACGGATCTGTAGGTAATGATAATGCTAGCCCTCAGTTCGGAACTATTTCTACTTTTCCAAAATATACTTTTGATGGAAATATTATTAATGGATCTACATTACTAGGAATTCCTAATAATGATGTATCATGGGAAAATCAAATTCAAACAAATGTTGGAGTTGACTTAAGAATGTTTGATTCTAAATTAAGTTTTACAGCAGATTACTTTATAAAAACTGTTGATGATCTTCTTTTTAGCCCAACACTTTCCTTATACTTAGGTATACCTGCTTATCCAGTTGCTAATATTGGTAAAACAGAAACTAAAGGTTACGAAATTAGCTTATCATATGGTGATGAAATCGCCAAAAACGTAAGTTTTAATACTACATTTAATTTTACAACTGCTGAAAACTTAGTTGAAGAAATTAATAATGGAGACAAATACATTTGGGGTTCTGGATATGGAATACCATATAAGAACTTAACTCAATTTAGACAAGGTGAGTCTCCAGGTATTTTCTGGGGATACAAAACTGATGGAATTTTCCAAACTCAAGCAGAAGTTGATGCTCACGCTACTCAATCAAATGCTCAGCCTGGTGATATTAGATTCGTTGATGTTGATGGAAATGGAAAGATAGATGGTGAAGACAGAACTAAAATTGGAGATCCATTCCCTGACTTTACTTTAGGTTGGAACTTCAATTTAAATGTGTCTAATTTTGATCTTTCTGTATTTACTTACGCATCTGTAGGAAATGATATCTACAGAGGTTATGAAAGAGGACTTAACTACACTAACAAATCTGCGTCTGTATTAAACAGATGGACAGGTCCAGGAACAAGTAACACTGAACCAAGATATAGTTTTGTTGACGGAAATGACAATAGTAGACAATCTGATAGATATGTTGAAGATGGTAGTTATTTAAAAATTAAAAATATTCAGTTGGGTTACAATTTCCCACAAGGAGCTGATTCTCCATTTACTGATGTTAGAGTGTATGCAAGTGCAAAAAATGCTTTTACATTCACTGATTACACTGGATATGACCCAGAAATTTCTAACGGTGGAAATACTGTATTAGATACTGGAGTTGATAGAGGAACTTATCCTTCTCCTAGAATAATAACATTAGGATTTAAACTTAAATTTTAAAAATATTTCAAATGAAAAATAAATTATACAAAATTATTTTATTAGTCTTTATCTCTGTGGGCTTTGTAGCTTGTGAAGATTATGTTGACTATGAAGCATCAGAAGGATATACTATCGTTGCTGGTGACTATTTTACAAAAGCAGCTGATTACGAAGCAGCATTAGTTGGAACATATGATGTTCTACAATGGAACATATACTCTGTAATGATTGGAGATATGGCATCTGGAAATTCTTATTGTGGCGGAGAAAGTGCAACTGATGTTATCGGATTGCAAAAAATCGACGACATGATTCATAATCCTGTTAATGATCAATTAGAGTCTACATGGAAATGGATGTATGAAGGAATAAATAGAGCGAATTACCTAGTTGAAAACAAAGACAAAGTTGAGTTTTCTAGAAAAGCTGAATTATATGGTGAAGTTCACTTTTTAAGAGCATACTATTATTTTGAATTAGTTAAAATATTTGGAGGTGTTCCATTATTCACTGAGTCAAGATTAACCGCTGGTGATTCTGCAACTTTATCAAGAGCGTCTTCATCTGAAGTTTATGCTCAAATTGAAGCTGATCTTCAAGCTGCAATCGCTGCATTACCAGCCGCTAAAAGTTTAGATGGTAGAGCTACAGCATTTACAGCTCACGCACTACTTGGGAAAGTTTATCTACACCAAGACAAATTTGACGAAGCTGCTAGTATTTTAGAGCCTTTAGTTGGTCTTTACTCTTTAGCTCCAGATCTTCAAAATGTATTTTTAAGATCAGGAGAAAATGGTTCTGAGTCAGTATTTGAGGTTCAGTACTCAAAAAATTCAAACTGGTGGGATTGGGGATTCCCTCAAGGTTCTGAAGGTAACTTTGGAATTATTCACCACGGAATTAGAGGATATAATGGTTCAGTTTATTCTCAAGGATGGAGTTTTAATGTTCCAACACAAGAGTTATATGACTCATATGCTGCTGGAGATTCTAGAAGAGATGTAGCAATTTTAGATATTCAAGCTTGGTCTGATGCGACCGGTGCGGAATATGCTGAGGGTTATGAACACACAGGATATTTTAATCACAAATATATCCCAAGAGCAGGATCTACTGCAGCTCAAGGAGAGTTAAACTATGAAATGAACTATAGAGCTATAAGATATTCAGACGTTTTATTAATGGCTGCCGAAGCTAATAATAGAAAAGCTAGTGCTGATGATGCTAAAGCTCAAAATTATTTAAATCAAGTTAGAGCTAGAGCATTTGGAAATAGTTCTCAAGCTTCTTCCTCAACTGGGGCAACTTTAACTCAAGAAATCTGGGATGAAAGAAATTTTGAACTTGCAATGGAAGGACATAGATTTTTTGATTTAGTTAGAACAGGTGAAGCTTCTTCTAAAATTTCAGGATTTATCTCTGGAAAACATGAAGTTTTCCCAATTCCACAAACGGAAATTGATATTTCAGGATTAACTCAAAATGCTGGATACTAACATATAACATTATATAAATATGAAAACAATAAATAAATTTTTTACTTTACTTTTCGTTTTTACGGCATTTGTAAGCTGTAAGGAAGACTTTTTAGAGGAAACTGACTTTGGTATAGTAGCTCCTTCAAACGTAAATGCGACTTTTAATATTACACAAGACAATACAGGACTTGTGACTATAACTCCAACTGCTGTTGGTGCTATAAAATTTGACGTTGATTTTGGTGACGGAAGTGAAATTGCAACCGGTATAGCTGCAGGAAAACACGTTAAGCACACCTTTACAGAAGCTACTCACTCTATTGGAATAACTGCAATAGGTTTAGGTAACTTAAAAACTGCTGCATCAGTTGAACTAATGGTATCATTTAAAGCTCCTCAGAATTTAGTAGTAGCAATGACTAATAGCACTACTGTTTCAAGACAAGTAGATGTTGTTGCAACTGCTGATTATGCTACAACGTTTGATGTTAGTCCTGGTGTTGACGGTGCTGAAGATGTTAGCGCAAATATTGGTGAAACTGCTTCTTATAAATACGATGCTGCTGGAACATACACAATTACTGTAACTGCTAAAGGTGGTGCTATAGAAACGACTAGCTTTTCACAAGATTTTGAAGTAACTGCGTTAATGCAACCTGTTGCTTCAGCTCCGACTCCTAAAGACAGACCTTCTTCGTCTGTTATTTCTGTTTACAGTTCTTCTTATGCTGCACAAGCTGTTACAAATTTTAACGGTTTCCCAGACTGGGGACAAGGTGGACAAGGAAGCAGCTGGGCTGAATTTGATTTAAATGGTGACAAAATGTTACAATACGTAAATTTAAGTTACCAAGGAAATCAGTTTGACGCTGTAGATTTGTCAGGAATGGAGTACGTTCATATGGACGTTTGGACTGCTGATGTTGATAAATTAGAGTTATCTATCATTCAAACTGCAATTCCTCAAGAAACACCAATAGTTACTGATTTAGTTAAAGATGAGTGGAACAGTATAGATATACCTTTATCTTCATTTACTGATTTAGGTCAAGCTGTAACGGCTATCGATCAATTAAAATATGTTGGTACGCCATGGGCTGCTGGTTCAGTTTTTATTGATAATGTATATTTTTATAAAGCTTCAGAGGTTAAACTTCCAATAAGATTTGACCAAGAAGAAAAATTTGCCGGTGTTGGTGGTGCTTCTGTTGAACTATCAACTGACCCTGACGATGCTACTAATAATACTGCGAAAGTTACTAATGGTGGAAACGACTGGGAAACTGCAGAGATTATGTTAGATGTGCCAATAAGTATCACATCTGGTGGAGACAATAAATACTCTGTGAGAATTTATTCTCCAGATGATGCTGCTCACGCTTTAATGATGAAGTTAGAAGAAAGCGGAGCTAATGAGTTTATTGAATTATCTCAACCTTTCCAAGGAAAAGGATGGAATACAGTTAATTTTGACTTTTCAACTATCACAGCTCAAGCGTGGCCAAATCCTGGTGCTGCTTGGGATGGAAATGCAGATTTTAAAAAATTAGTATTCTTTATTGACGGTGGATCGTCAACACCTGGTGTTTATCATCTTGATGACGTTGCTTTAAATAGTCAATTATATGGTTTACCTATTTATTTTAACGACGCTTTAATTCCTTTTGCTGGGGTTGGAGGTGCTTCGTTTGAAATGTCTACTGATCCAGACGATGCTACCAATAATACTGGAAAGCTTACAAACGGAGGAAACGACTGGGAAACTGCAGAACTTATTCTTGAAAGACCTATTAGCATAGTAAGTGGAGCGGACAACAGCTTTTTTGTTGATATATATTCTCCAGACGATGCAGAACATGGTTTAATGATGAAGTTAGAACAAAGTGGAGCTAATGAATATATAGAATTAGCTAAGACATTTAAAGGTAAAGGATGGAACACAGTTCATTTTGATATGTCTACTGTTACAGCTCAAGCGTGGCCAAATCCTGGTGCTGAATGGGACGGAAATGCAGATTTCAAAAAATTAGTATTTTTTGTTGACGGAGGATCTGCAACGCCTGGTGTTTATCATTTTGATAATATTGAAAAAAGGCCAGCTGTTGGTTTACCAATCGATTTCAGTACTTCTATTCCTTTCAAAGGAGTAGGTGGAGCTGGCTTCGAATTCTCTACTGATCCTGACGATGCAACTAATGCTACAGGAAAAGTAACTAATGGAGGAAACGACTGGGAAACTGCAGAGTTAATTTTAGATACACCTATTAGTATCGTTAAAGATGCAACTAACTCGTTTACTGTTAAGATTTATTCTCCAGATGCTGCTGCTCATAAACTTATGATGAAATTAGAGCAAAGTGGAGCAAATGAATACATTGAATTATCTCAAGACTTCCAAGGTGCTGGATGGAATACTGTAACATTTGATATGTCAACTGTTGGAGCTCAAGCATGGCCAAATCCTGGTGCTGAGTGGGACGGAACTGCTGATTTCAAAAAATTAGTATTCTTTATTGATGGCGGATCTGCAACACCTGGTGTGTATCATTTAGACGATATAATAAAGAACTAATAAATTTTAAATATTTAAAAACATGAAAAAAAATAATTTATTACTTAAAACAATCTTCGCTTTTACACTCCTTGTTTTTATTGGTTGTGAGAAGGAAGAATATACTCTTGGAGCTATAACTGCACCAAGTGGAATAAGCATCACTGCGGAAATAGTTGGAGCAGATGCTGATAATCCTAACGGAGACGGAACGGGTGTTGTTCATTTTACAGCTACTGGATCTGACGTTATTACTTGGAAGTTTATTCAAAATGGTGTTGAAAGAATGGTGCCATCTGGAAAAACTACTTATGCTTTCAGTAATCTAGGTTTAAATACATATACGGTTAGTGCTGTTGCTATTGGAGCTGGAGGTTCATCCTCTGATGCTGCTACAAACGTTGAAGTTTTAGCAACTTACAATCCTCCTGCAGCATTAATTGCTAAGATAACAACAGGAACATGGAGAGTGCCAATTGAAGATGGAGCTCATATGGGTGTTGGGCCTTACGATGCTACCACAGGAGTATGGTGGACTGCAGGACCTGGTGATAAATCGACAACAGGAATGAGTGATGACACTTATAAATTTAACGCAGATGGAACATTTACATTTGATGTAGGTGCTAATTCTGAAATTTTTGGAAAAGGACATGCTTTGTCTACAGATTTTGGTGGACTTAGAGATCAAACACCTGATGGTAACGATGATGTAGAAAATTTCCCTGTTACTCAAGATGATGTTGATAAATTATCTGGTACTTGGTACATAACTGCACCTGGTGGAGTAGAAACTATAAATTTTAGTGGACTAGGATTTGTAGGCTTTTACACTAGCTCACATGCTTATGAAATTTTAGATAGATCTGGTGACAATTCAATGTCACTAAAGAACTATTATACTCATGAAAGTAATGCGTGGTTTTGGACAATCACAAATAGAGAATAATTTTGTTTTAATCTAAAAAAACCTGAATAATTAATTTTGTTCAGGTTTTTTTTTAATTTATTTTTAAATATGCTTAGTAGAATTTTTTTTAAGATTTTTTCTTTTGTATTGTTATTAGTTTTAGGCTGTTCTTCTGGAGTTGAAGATGACGGGGGAGGTGTTGGGCCAGTAGATCCTCCAACTGAAATAATTCCTACAAATTTAAGTGTAAGTATTTCTATTGAGGGAACAGATTCTAATAATCCTAATGGAGACGGATCTGGTCTTGTTAAATTTTCTGCATCAGCCACAAATGCTGTTTCATACAGTTATAGGTTTGGAACAGGCGACTCAACAAATTCGAGTGGCCCTGTTGAGTTTACATACACTGATGTAGGTACTAAATCTTATAACGTTAAAGTATTTGCATATTCCTCCACAAATCATTCTATAAGTTTCGACAAAACTATTACTGTTTATGTTAAACCGTTTGCAGAACCAACTATTTTAGA
>ERZ887851.3372-NODE-3372-length-11601-cov-3.685779_pt1 | contig 11601 bp, 10 predicted proteins | sample MGYA00521100_ERZ887851 | MGnify/ENA primary metagenome ERZ887851 (study PRJEB32303, sample SAMEA104408602) | aquatic metagenome | biome: Brackish water; feature: Pelagic; material: water | place: Baltic Sea | collected 2014-06-06T16:11:00 | depth 11,444 m ...
GTCCACGACCACAGCGCGCTCCGACCAGGGCGCCGGGCTGGGCCAGACCGACCGCTTGGATCGCCTCCACATTGGGCGCAGCCCGGTCCACACGGTGCTGGTGGGCTGGCACACCCCGGCGGGCTGGCGGCTCCGGGCGACCGAAGGGGAGGGCTGGGGCGAGGTGCAGGCCCCCTCACCGCTCACAGAGCTGCCGGCAATCCTCGGGAACAGCGCGCTGGTCGGCACCCTCGCCGTTGCCGGCCAGACCGTGGCACTGGCCGCAGGCGCCCAGGAGTCCGGCACCTGGCGGATGCGCACCCGGGCCGGTCACACCACAGTGCTGCGCGATGATGGGGCCGTGAGCAACGCGCTGGAGCCCAATGCGGGCTGGCAGCGCCCCGCCACGCGGCTGTCGGTGACCTCCGCCGTGCTCGACCGCAGCGATGTGCCGTGGGCGGCCACCCACACCCTGCGCACCATCCAGATCTGGCGCTGGTTCCGAGGCAACTGGCGCGAGGACAAAGCGCTGCCCCGAGGCCGCGGCGCCATCGTGGGTGTGCCACCAGAGCTCAACTTGGTGCCCCTCTCCGACGGCGGTGTTGTGGTCGCCCACTGCACCAATGGCACCCTCCAGCTCCACCCCGTGCGCACGCGGCGGCGGTTCCCCGCAGTCCCCGCCTCGGCCACCTGCGGAACGGCCCAAGACACCCCATCTGGGCTGGTTCTGATCGTGTCCAGGACCGACCACTCGCTGGAGCTCCTCCGTGCTGAGCGGGGCGAGTGGCAGCCGCTCGGCGAGCCTCTGGCCCGCAGCCGCACCTCCAGCAACGTGCGCCTCGCAGTTGATCCAGACGGCGGGTTCCTCGCTGCTTGGACCGAAGCGCTGGGCCGAGGCCCGGGGGACCGCCTGCTCCAGACCGGCTTGCCTCAGGGCATCTACGCGGCGCGGTGGACCGTCTCCGACGGCTGGACGGGGCTCGGTCCCCAAGCGGGCGAGCTGGCAGGGGACCTCGGCCTCGGCGCCGGGGGCCAGCCCATGCTGAGCCGCAGCCCCACCGGTGAGCCTTGGCTGGGCATTGTGGACCAGCGCACGAAGGATGGGCTGCTCCACTCGTGGGCCCCCGACGGTGCCTTGCCCGCCCTCCCCGTCGCCGCGGGTGCGGCGCTGGCCCTGGCCCAGACGTCCGGCCAGAAGCTCATCGCGGTGGGCAGTCCCGGGGGTGTGGCGGTCCACCAGCTCGCCACGACATGGCAGCCCTTGGCCACCCTGCCCCCGCCTCCCCGACCCGTCGGGCGCCGCAGCAGCGGAGGTCCGGTGGACCTGTTCGGTGAGAGCGGGGAGGAAGGCGCGCTCTTCGCAGCGGACTGGCGCACGGACGGCAGCCTCGACAAGGTGACACCAGCCGGCGCAGCCCGGTCGATGACGACGGGGGGCAGGGTGCGCGCCCTGTCCGGGGGCGCGATGCTCGTCGAGACCCAGTCCAGCGACCAGGTGCTGCGCATTCCCGGGGAAGTGGTGGCGGCCCCCCTGCCGTGCCCCGAGGTCGCGGCCTCTTTGGGCACCGACCTCGAGGGCCGACCCCTCGTCGGATGCCCCACCAGCGAAGGCTGGACCGTGGCCCGCTGGGTGGACCGAGCCTGGGCGCCCGTCGCCGCGCCCCCGCTGGTCTCCGACACCACCGAAGCATGGCTCGGGGCCACCGGGGCCGGGGACGTCATGTTGCGGCGCAGTGACACGGGCAACCTGTGGTTGCACACCCACCAAGATGGCGTCTGGAAGCCGTTTCCTGGCAGCGATGATGGCGAGATCAACGTGTGCAGCGGGCCGTGCGGCGGGGCGACACTGTCCGCCCTCCCCACCGGGCTCTGTGTGGCCGCATCCAGCCTGCAGGCCGACGGCCCCCGCCCCGTGCTCTGGTGTGAGGGCGACCAAGGCGAGCAAGGCGGCTGAGCGGCTCCGGCGCGGAGCTTCGCCCGGCACGGTGCCCCCACACCCCCACCACAGCGGGCACTCCCGCGCCCCGCCGAATGGCCCGTCCGCCCATGGCGTCCCCTCCTTGCGCAGCCCGCGCACCCGGAGGCCCCATGCGCCACATCCCCCTGCCCCCCGCCCTCTCGCTGCAACACCAGCTCGACCTCGGGCCCCAGGTCGGCGAAGCGATCTGCCGAGATGCGCTCTGGCAGGCCGTCTGTGGCAGTGCCCTCGCACACCAGGGCGCAGCAGTGATCGAACAACACACCCGCCGGGTGGTGGCGCTGGATGCCCCCGGCGAGGCCCTGGCGGCCGCCGGCTGGCAGCTCACCCGCGTCTTGGACCAACCGTGCCACCGTCGACCGGTGCCGCCAGAGCGCGCAATGTTGGTGCTCAAGCGCACCCTCGGTGGGCCCCGTGCGCCCTCCGGCGAAGACCTCGCCCGCCGGCTGTGGCGGTCCCGTCACCTGCTGTACCCGGCCGACGCCGAAGCCCTCCGCATGGTGCTCGCCGACGACGGGGCCCACCGCTCCCTCCGGCTGCGCCGACGGCGACCCGGCGGTGGGGTGCTGCTCCACGACATGCTGAACACCGAAGGGCTGGCCGCATGGATGGGCATCCCCGAGGGCCTCGCGGCGTGGTTGTTGCCGGGCATTGGCGACCTGCCCCCCGGCACACGCTTCTGCCCCACGGGCCCGAGCTGGGATGAGCGAAGCTGGACCCTGCGGGCACCCCGGGGCACGCTCCCCGGCATTGTCGACCAGCACGCCCACCTCGTCGTCCGCAGCAGGCCGGGTGGGGCCGTGCGCAGCGCCGATCTGTGCCTGCCCGCCGAGACCGACCAACACCCTCTCGCCGCCACCACCAGCCAAGCTGTGCGCGAGCGCCTCACCGCAGCGGGGCTGCTCGAGGCCCAGGACCGACAGGTCGCGTGAACCACCGCGGCTGGGGCATCAGACTTCAGGGCGCTCAAAGCCCGAGGCCACCCAAGCCGCCGCGCGGGTGCGGCTGAGCTGAAACTGAGGGGGCACCTCAAACCGCGCCAGCTCGGCCCCATACAGGTCTTCGGCGGTCAGCAGACCCACCGGATCGATGTCGTCCGGGATGACATCAAAGACGACCACCACGATGCCCCGGTCGCCCCCATCCACTCGATAGCTGCGCCGAAAGGCCGTGCGGCGCTGATACTCGCTGCGGGTCAGAAAGTCCTGCGCGGCCTTCACTTGGGTGCGGAAGTCCGAGTCGTTGAGGGGCTTGGGGTCTTTCTTGTTGCGGCCCATGACCCACGGCACAACCAGCACAGGCTCGTCATCCCCATCGCGGGTCATCGACAGGGCCCAGCCCCCGCCGTCTTCGTCCAGCACCACTTCGGCGTTCCAGCCGAGGTCGTGCCACGTGGTCACAATCGGTTCCTTGATCTTCTTTTTCTTGGCCATGCCGGGCCCCTATCGAGCTGCACACCTCAGGCGCGGACAGATTCTGTCCCCTGCCGCCAAAGATCCCCCCGTGGCCCCAGGGCTTGCCCTCGGCGGGTCCCCGGACGACAGCCCCTCCGCAGGGGCTATGCTGGATCTCCGTCCCCGAGGCCCCCGTGCACGTGCGTCCCCGCATCCTCTCCGTCGGCACCGCCAACCCGCCTGAGCGCTACACCCAGCAAGAGGTGCTGGACCGGTACCGTGCCGAGAACCCCGCCGTGCGGGCCATCTTCAGCGCATCCCACATCAAGACCCGCCACCTCTACCTGCCGCCCCCCGGCGAAGATGGCGTGCCGCGAGAGACCCAGACCGAGCTGCTGCGTCGCCACCGCAAAGGCGCGATGGACATGGGCAGCCGGGCCATCGCCGCGGCGCTTGAGCCCCTCGGCCTGACCACCGCCGATGTCGACTATCTGTGCTGCATCAGCTCCACTGGCTTCATGCTGCCCGGCCTGTCGGCCATGTTCATCAAGCACTTCGGCTTCCGGGTGAATTGCAGCCGCATGGACATCGTCGGGATGGGCTGCAATGCCGGGCTCAACGGCCTCAACCCGGCGTCGGCGTGGGCATTCGCGAACCCGGGCAAGACCGCGCTGATGGTGTGTTGCGAAGTAAACACCGCGATGTACATCTATGAAGACACCGTCGCGACCGGTGTGGTGAACAGCTTGTTCGGTGATGGGTGCGCCGCCGTTGTGCTGCGGTCCAGCCCCTCCGACGAGAACACCTTTGCACCGACCATTCTCGGGTTCCAGAGCCACATCATTCCCGACACCTGGGCGGCCATGCACTACGAGTGGCGGGAAGACAAGGGCGCGTACTCGTTCATCTTGGAACGGGACGTGCCCTATGTGTTGGGCACCCACGCGGAGACTCCCGTGGCCGCGCTGCTCGCCCGCTATGGCCTCAAGCGGCGCAACATCGCCCACTGGCTTGTGCACTCTGGCGGCAAGAAAGTGATCGACGCCATCAAGTACACCGTGGGCATCACCGAGCACGATGTGCGCCACACCGTCGGCATCTTGCGGGACTACGGCAACCTCGGCTCCGGCAGCTTCCTGTTCTCCTTCCAGCGCTTGATGCAGGAAGGCAAGGTTCGCCGGGGCGACTACGGGATCATGATGACCATGGGTCCCGGCTCCACCATCGAGACGGCGCTGTTGCGCTGGTAGGACACATCTTTGGGACCCTTCACCACTCTGACCTTTCGAGAAGACGGCGATGTGGCGACCGTTGTGTTGTCCCGACCGCGCACAAACATGCGCATGGTGCGCGAGCTCACCGCAGTCTGCGACAACCTCGACGACGTGAGCCCGTGCTCGGCGGTGGTCTTTCGGGGCGACAACGGCGTGTTCAGCGAAGGCATGGACTTCCAGGAGTTCCGCCCGGACCAACCGGTCGACATCCATGGCTTCAACAAGTGGGAGAAGCTGTGTGTGCGCATTGAGCGCTTGCCCAAGCTGACGATTGCGGCCATTGAGGGCGCGGCCATCGGCGCCGGACTCCAGCTCGCCCTCGTGTGTGACCTGCGCCTCGCCACCCCCGAGAGTGTGCTCCAGCTCGATGAAGTCCGCAAAGGCTTCCTCCCCGGCATGGCGACGTTCCGCTTGGCCAAGTCCATTGGGCTCGGCCGGGCCAAGCGCATGATGCTCACGGGTGCACCGTTGAGTGCCGCTGAAGCCGTCGACATCGGCATTCTCGATGAAGTGTGCCCCAGCCTGGACGAGCGGGTGCGCGCACTGGTCCAAGATCTGCAGCCCATCAACACTGTGGCGGTCCAGCTCGCACGGCGGCTGCTCAACGAGAGCTACTCCACCAGCTTTGAGGACGGCATCGGCAACTTCTTGGCCGCTCAGCACCGCGCGTGCACCCAGTCCGCCTTCATTCGCACCCTCGAGAAAGCCCACGACAAACCCAACGACGGAAACTGAGCTCCGATGTCCGCACCGCGCCCATTCGTTGTTGATCCCGACGTCCTCGCCCGCATCCGGCCGATGCAAGCGCGGGACGCCGAAGCGGTCGCCAAGCTGCACCACGCGGCCATGGGCAACAGCCTGTGGGCCCGCATCGGGCTGCGCTTTCTCACCGTGCTGTACCGCTCTCTGGTCGACAGCGAGGGCTTCATCGCCTTTGTCTACGCCGAACCGGATGCCGAGGGCACCCACCGAGTGCGGGGCTTCATCGCCGGCAGCACCGACACCGACACCATGCTCCACCGGACCTTTCGCCGCGCTTGGTTTCTGTTGGGTCCAGCGGCATTGCCTGGCGCACTGCGTCCCGATGTGTTGGGTCAGCTGCGCGAGACCGGCCGCTACGCCCAAGCCAGCGGGGAAGGCCTGCCACCGGGATGCACCGCTGAGAGCCTGTTCTGCAGCTTCGCCCCCGACCTGAGGGGCAAGCGCATCTCGGGCCATATCAACAAAGTGCTGTTCGATGACTTGGCCAGCCGTGGCCACGAGTGGGTCAAGATCACAACCGAAGCGAACAACGAGGCTGCACTGCGCCAGCTCCACAGCTGGGGCTTCGAAGACCACCACCAGTTCAGATTCTACGGCAAAGACATGGTCGCGTTGGTGCTGAACCTCGCTGCGAGCCCCCGGGTCGACTCCATCGGGCGCCACCCCATGTTGGAGCGCCCTGAGGCATCATCCCGGCCCTGACTGCACCCCGCACGGGTGCACCGGACGACAGGAGCACCCCAATGCCCGCCAACTCGACCGACTCCGCTGTGCTCGCCGCCGCACCGCTCTTTGAGGGGTTCACGCCCGCGGAATTGCAGACCGTCAGCCGCTACATGGACACCCAGCGGGTGCCCCGAGGCCAAGTCTTCATCTGGGAGGGCCAGACCCACCGCTGCTTGTTTGTGCTGATGGAGGGCCGGGCCGTGGTGACCAAGGTGGTCCGGGGAGAGGTCGAGAGTGTGCTGGCGCGGCTGGAACAGGGCGCCCACTTCGGTGAGCTGAGCTTGATCGACAACCGCCCGGCTGCTGGCAACGTCACCGCCGAGACGGACTGCAGGGTTGTCAAGATCCCCTGGGATCGTCTCCAGCAGCTGCAACACGAGGACCCCGCTCTGTTCGGCAAGCTGGCGTGGTCGATGCTGCAGGACCTCACCCGCAAGCTGCGGGTCACCAACCGCAAGGTGCAAGAAGCCGTGCTGTGGGGGCTTGACGCGTTCGCGATGGAGTAGCCGGCCCCAGGGCAAGCTCACATCCCCAACACAACGGTGCGTGCCGCCCAGCCGAGGGCCAGTCCCCCCACGGCCCACGTGGCAATGCGACCGAACAGGTAGATCCGCACCACCCGCAGGCTGCGCACCGACATCTCCGGGCGGCGCTTGGGGGAGAACCAGCTGCGCACCAGCGCCGACGAGCGCTCGCGGATGGCACTGACCCGCGTGAGATCGACAAGGGCGTGGTAGCCGTCTTCTTCGAGCCCATGAAAGGGCCACAGCGTGTAGGCGGCCAGCAACAGGTTTGAGTCGGCCAAGAGCACCAGCACCTGCCGAAGCACCGGCGTGGGGACGAGCCACGCCGCCATGCCCAAGATGCCAGCGGCCAGCAGGTTCACCCACGGTCCTGCGAGGTGCACCGCGACCCGGCCCCCAGGGGTGGACATCAGCATGTCGCTCACGTCGACGTAGACCGAGGGCACGAGCCCGTCGAGAAACGAGATGCCGACGCTCTTCACCTTGCGGCCCCAGCGGCGACAAGCGATGCCGTGGGCCAGCTCATGGGGCAACGCGAACAACACAAGGCCCACCAGGACCACCACGATGCTGGCCAGCATGCCCAAGGGTGCTCCCTGCAGCGCCCCGCCCGCGCGCAGCAAGGCCCAGGCCAGAAGCCCCACCACCACGGCAGGAGCAGATGCGGCGACCGCCCGGCCCGACAGCATCCACCCCACGACCTGGTTCAGGGCCCGAAAGAACCCATCCACCCCCGTCCAGCGGCGCTCCAAGCTGAGCAGCCGTCGATAGGCACGGCCCAACACTGTGGGGTCCCGCACGTCGCGGTGTCGCAGCATCCCGGGCTTTCTGATGTCGACAATCCCGAGCTTGTGGGCCCTCTTGAGAAAGCGGGACACCTCGTCCAGATCGAAGCTGTGGAACCGCATGACGACCGCGAGGGCGAGGTCCTGAATGGTGTGCATGCCGTCCATGTGGACAAACAGGTACCGCTCTCGCTCGTTGAGCTTCACGTAGCGTTCGGTGTCGCCCAAGTTCACCCGCACCACCCACACCCGGCCATCGGCTTCGTCGATGGGGTTCTCTTCCAGGGTCACCGCGCGCACCCGCATCGGCCGCATGCGCAGGAAGGCCTGGCCGGCATCCGGGGACACAATGTCGAAGTCGCCGCCACCATCGGGCCCTTGGGAGCCGCGAATCAGCAGTTCGACCCGCCCTGTGGGCGCACGTGTGGGGGGCTCGGCTCGGGACATCGGCGCAGCCTAACCGCAGGCTCCCGGTGCGCCTGGGCCAACGAGGGGCGGGCGGCCTCCGAGGTGAGGGACCGATTCGGTGGCCTTCCTGCATGTCGAGGTGGCGCATTGCTTCACAAACCGCATACAACCAGCAGGGAACGGCGATGTGCCGTCCGCCTGTCGCTACGACGATCCGCGGCGACCCCACTCCCCGACCGGAGCCACGAATGTCAGAAACCAAGGGCCGCGAAGCACTCATTGGCCGCGCACTCATCGACGCCGACTTCCGCAGCCGCTTGCTTCAGGCGCCGGAGGCCACCATCGCCGCCGAGGGCTACACCGTGCCCGCTGAGCTCGTCGAGCAGCTCAAGAGCGTCGATCCGGACCAGGCTGCAGCCGCAGTCGCCGACTTCGATGCTGCCTTCGCAGACCGCAAGGCTGCCAGCTGAACGTCGTCCGCCTCGCTTGAGGCCGACGGTGCGGGGGCCCCATGCCGGGTGCGCCGTTTCTGCCGCTCACCCGCGGGTCCGCCCCCAAGATTGCCGAGCTGGCCGGCATCCTCGCGGATGTGCGCGCCGGTTCGCTCGGCGGTGTGTTGGTGGACGGCTTCGTGCCCCCCGCCTTGCTGGGTGACCTCAACCGGCGACTCGACACGTTGGCCGCCCAGTTTCCCCAAGTGCGCTTGCCTGGCTACGACGATCTGGCCGCGCCGCCGTTTCTCTACGGCCACAGCATTGTCGGCGCGTCGCCGGACCTGGTCGACTACCGCGCCGCGGTCGGTCCGACGGCGACCGCGCTGAACAGCCTGTTCGACGGCATCTTTCCGTCGGCCGGCTTCGAGGAGCACTTTGCCCAGACGCTGTCGCTCCTGGCCGGCACGCCCGCCGGGCGCGCAGTGGGGGCGGCCGGTCACCCCTATGCGCCGGCCACGCTGCGGGAGCTCCCCCCCGGCCACCAGATCGCGCTGCACATCGGCAATGCCTTCCTGTGCATGCCCCAAGCCGCCGACCTCGCAGCCACTGTGGATGTGGGCGCCCAGCTGTCGTGGTTCATGCCGCTTCAGCCGGCGGACGAGGGCGGCGATTTAATCGTCTACGATCTTCGTTGGGACGCCGTTTCCGAGCACTACGCCCGGTCGACTGGCTCCGTTCGCCAGCAACCCGCCATCAACCACCAGCTGGTTGAGCTGCTGCCCAGCACCATCATCCGTCCGCCGCCCGGCGCGCTGTTGGTGTTCGATGGGGGGCGCTTCTTTCACCGTGTTCGCCCGGTGGGCGGCGCCACGGCACGTCGCACGCTCGGGGGGTTTGTGGCGTGGTCCCGGACCGGGCCCGGTGTCCGGTACTGGAGCTGAGGTGACGGACTCCGGAGACGACGCGCCCCTGTGGCGTCCTTGGCCTGCCGTGGCAGGCACCGTGCCCCCCGGAGCGGTGCCCTGGGCCGCCTTGCCGAGCGCGCTGCACCACCCAGCGCTGCGGCCGTGCTGGAGGGGGCTTGCCCTGCGCACGGCAGTCTGGACCAGCACCGAGCCCTTGCCGGTGCGCACCGCTTGCCTCGCGGTGGGCCTGGACCTTCCCTGTGCCCTCATCGCCGGCGGAGCGGACAACACACCCGACCGTGCACGCTTGCGACGGTGGCTGGCCACACCCGAAGCCTGCACGCGCCAGCGGTCCGCACGGCAGGCCCTCCACGAGCAAGCGCGGGCCACCCTCACCCTCGACAACGCCAGCCCGGAAGCACTTGCCGGTCTGGACCACCTCGCCGCTGCCCACGGTTTCTTGGACGGCGTCGCGACGATGGGTGGACTGCTCGCCGGTGCGGTGCCCGCCCACAGGGACCAGTTTGCGGAGGATGCCCACCAGGGGGCGCTTTGGTTGCTTCAGCCCGGACGGCTCGACCACATCGCCGAGCACCAGGCGTGGCCGCTGCCGGAGGCCACCGGCCCGCTGCGGGAGCACCGCTGGCTGGAGGCCTTCGTTCGCATGCAGCTCCACCTCGGTGGGATGGACCAGAGCGAGCCGCTGACCGCACTCTTCGACGCCTTGGAACCCGCGCCTCTCCGCTGGTACGAGGGCTGGGGGGGGATTCCACCCGACACGGACTCCTTGGGCGTCTGGCTGCGGGTCGCGGGCCTGCTCGGTCGCCCGACCGACCCCCGCATCGACGCGTGGCTGGCCCCGTTGCGGCAGCTCGCCCCGGAGATCCCCGCCGGCACGTGGTTGCCCACCGAAGCCGAAGCTGATCCGGCGCAGTGGGGAGGTCAGCACTGCCGCGGCGTCCAGGCCGCATGCGCCCTCGGCTTGATCGCGATCGCCCCCAAGGCCGAAGCCCTGCGCGCTCGAGTGCTGGTGGCCGCCGCCAAGGTCCAAGCTGCTTGGCACTACCCCCCCGACGTCGCGCAAGCCTGGGCCGCTGAGGCGTGGTGGGCCGCCCGCACCTGCGGCATCGCCCCAGCCGGCCCGGCCCCCGTTGAGCCCCTGGTGCGGGACTGTTCCTCGCCCCAGGCCCTCGCCGCAGGCATCCCCGCCGCCATCGCCAGAGACGCTGACATTGACGACATTGTCGCCATCCTGCGCACCCTCGCCCGGGCCCAGCGCCCCGACGGTTCGTGGCCCCCAGAGCCGCTGTTTGTCATTCCGGGCAAGCCACCTCGTCGGGCCGCCCGGCTGTTGTCACCGGAAGTCACCACGGCGATGTGCGTCCGTGCGATGATGCTGGGCGTTCGGCGACTCAAGGAACAGTAAGTGCTCAGGAACATCGGCATCGGCCCGCAACGCGGCGCCAACGCTGGGGCGGTCCGTCCCGACTCCATGGCCAGCGAGCCATTGGCCGATGAGCTGGTGCGCATCCTGCAAGCCGCTGAGATGCGGGGCGAGCACGCCGCAAACACGTTTCGCATCGGCTTCTACCTGCTCAGCGCAGCGATGTTGGGCGCCAGCCTCAGCATCAACACCGAGCTCGCCAACCAAGGCTTCATTGCCCAAGTGGGCACGATGTTGGTGTACTCGGCGCTGGTCTTCGGGTGGTTCCGCACCCAATCCAACCGGTTTGCGCCCTGGCTGAAGTACGTCAGCATCACGATTGACATGGCTGCCCTCCACGCCGGCGCGTGGATCATGGCGCAGAACCACCATGGCATCATGGAGTACTTCCACAGCTTTGTTCCCCTTGTGTTGGTGTTCTGGCACATCCTCGCGGCCCTCCGCCTGAGTGTTGCCGCGTGCATCTACTCGGGTGTGGTCTCACTGATCATGTCCAGCACGGTGCTCTTCGTCGCTGCGAACTACGGTGGCGTCGAGATCTCCGAGGTGTCGGTCTGGGGGCGCAACGCCATCAACCTCGCCGACGAGTCCACACGCGTGGTGATGATCTCGCTGCCTGCATTTGCCAGCGCCTATGTGGCCCATGTGGCCCGCGGACTCATCATTCGCGCCGAGCAAGAGTCGCAGCAGCGGGCCCGCTTGGAGCAACAGAAAGAGCAGCTCAGCAAGTACCTGTCCAAAGAGCTGACCGATGCGGTGCTGGAGCACCCCGAGATGTTCCAGCTGGGGGGCACCCGACGCAACGCGACCATCCTGTTCAGTGACATCCGAAACTTCACGCCGCTCGCGGAGAACACCGAGCCCGAACAAGTGGTGCAGCTCCTCAACGAGTACTTCACCGAGATGGTGTCCATTGTGTTCCGGTACGGCGGCACCCTCGACAAGTTCCTGGGGGACGGCCTGATGGCGGTCTTTGGCGCGCCCTTCG
>ERZ887851.3375-NODE-3375-length-11594-cov-4.724586_pt1 | contig 11594 bp, 10 predicted proteins | sample MGYA00521100_ERZ887851 | MGnify/ENA primary metagenome ERZ887851 (study PRJEB32303, sample SAMEA104408602) | aquatic metagenome | biome: Brackish water; feature: Pelagic; material: water | place: Baltic Sea | collected 2014-06-06T16:11:00 | depth 11,444 m ...
CCTGACAAAGCGCAAAAGGACGATTATGAGAAAAAGCTGGCCTCCATCGAGAAGGAAATCAAAGACGCTGGGAACAAGAAGAAAAAAGGCAACAATCGCTCCGTTTCCGATCTGATAGAACAGACCAAACTCGCCGAACTTCTGATGACTCACGATGGAGCTCCTGCTTGCGCTATGTCGATCAGCGAGGCAAAGAAACCCGTTAGCCCGGTTATTTTCATTCGGGGGGAAGCCTCCCAAAAAGGCGACAAAGTTCCTCGGCGATTTTTGAAAATCATCGACCCCGAACAACCTGCTTTTTCCGAAGACAATTCAGGTCGGCTTGATCTTGCGAACAAAATTGCGGATCCCAAGAACCCGCTCACAGCTCGTGTATTTGTGAATCGAATTTGGGTGGGGCGCTCATTGGAAGTTATCTCGTCGAAACGCCGTCCGATTTTGGATTGCAGGGAGCCAGACCAAGTCATCCTGAATTACTCGATTGGCTGGCGGCGGATTTTGTCGAAAACGGATGGTCACTGAAACATCTCGTGCGAACAATTGTTACGTCGCGAACTTATCAGCAACGCAGCGTTGTTCGCGATGACATGGCGGAACTTGATGTGGAGAATAAACTGTATCATCGCGCAAATTTGAAGCGGCTCGAAATTGAAGAAATTCGAGATTCACTGCTTGCGGTTTCCGGCGCTCTCGATTCACGAATGCGGGGACGTTCGGGCGAATTGTGGGGCAATGATTACACCCCGCGGCGAAGCGTTTACGGCTACATCAACCGTTTCAATTTGGATCCCACCCTTCGAGCTTTCGATTTTCCTTCACCCGTGCAATCGCAAGAGCGCCGTACTGAAAGCATTGTCGCACCGCAGGCTTTGTTTTCGATGAATTCAAATTTCGTCACTGATCAGGCAGCTGCTTTGGTTGATCGACTTAAATTTGAAAAAGGAGTGACTCGCGATCAGCGAATTGATGGAATTTTCAACGCCGTTCTCCATCGTCCCGCAGACCAAGTCAAGCACGACCGTTTTGGAAAATTTGTTGATCTCGAAAAAACTCGCGCTGGTGTCAGTCCATGGCCGCTGGTCGCTCAAGCATTGTTCATGTCGAACGAGTTTCTGTATGTGGATTGATGACGTTTCGTTTTTTCGAAGCAACAGGGTATGTTCGATGAACCAACAGGGTACGTTCGAAATGGCTTTTCGAATCAACAGGGTATGTTTGTCGAACCAACCTTATCTGTCCGTGAAAAAACTAGCTTCTTACTCGGTCTCTTTATCCTCGTCGTAGTGAACGTTGCTGATGTTCGTGGTCAAACTGACTTGGGATTTTGTGGGGTGAGCATTTCCTTCCGATTCGAGTGAACCGACTTCGTCGCCATCGATGAAAACGGTGACGAGAGGGCCTTTGGTGCGAATGAGCAGTTCGTACCACTCGTCTTTTTTCTTTTCGAAATCGACTTCCAAATTCGCCGCCTTTGTTTTGAGCAATTCTTTGGTGGCCTCGTCGAACCCGGCGGGAGATTTTTTCATTTCATAAATGGAGTTTTCCATGTTGCCGGTTTTTGCATCCTGAATGTTGCCGCCGGTAGACCAGATCGAGATGCTGGTGACGTGACCGGCGTGAGCGCCTTTGAAATCTTTGTCGTCGAACCAGACGTTGAAGCGCTCGGCCTCGGGACCTGCGAATTTAAATTTCACGGAGACTTCCATGTCCTGGCGGCCTTCACAACGGATCGCTTCGACTCCAGCGTGATCGTTGATATCAATGGTCTTCCCGATCAAAACGCCATCTTGAATTTCGCTTTCGCTTTTGTAATGACTCCAACGCTCGCCAAATCCTTCGGCGGAGAAATCGTCTTCAAAAACCAACTCGCTATAATAAAGAGATTCTTCATTTCCTTTTCGTTTTAGGTCCCATTCGGTCAAAATGTCTGATCTTCCTCCGAAAGGTCAGTCGCGGTAATTTCGAACACTTTGCCTTTGGCTCGAATTTTGACTTTGCCATCCTGGTAATCGAGAAACTCGGCAGTGATGGTTTTACCTGCCTTGTTCGTAAAATCATGAAACTCGCGGGCGATTGATGTGGTGAACGCAAATGCGATACCGAGAAGGATGAGGGCGAGATTTTTCATGCGAACGGATAACGCGCTGGAGTTCGGAGAGCAACACGTGCCCGCATCTAGGCATGCCCGAAGTGCGTGGTTGAAAAGTGCGTGAGACTACTGGATTTTCCGATTATGAAACGACCTTCCCTGATTTTAGTTGCGGCTGTTTTTGCTTCGCTGTTGCCTCAGTTTTCTGAAGCTCAAGATTCAAAGAAAAAAGAGAAGAAGAAACGACCTGCGCCGGTTGTCTCGCCGATAGTTGGTGAAAACGGAGTGGTTACTTTTCAAATTAAAGCTCCGAAGGCGAATGCCGTTTCAGTAAGTGGGGAGATGACGAAGGGAAAGCTGGAGCTGACGTTGAATGAGGAGACGGGGATCTGGTCGGGAACGCTCAATGAGGTAGTGCCTGGGATTTATGGATACAGTTTTAACATTGACGGTGTTCAACAAGTCGATTCGGGGAATCCGGCTTTGAAGCCGATGCGTTCGCCAAAGACCAGTGTGCTTCACATTTCCGGTGGGAATGTTTTTGATTTCGATCCTGCTATTGAGCACGGGACGGTTCATACGCATGGCTACTTTTCGAAGCCGATCAATCGGTATCGGGAGATGCGGGTTTATACTCCGCCGGGTTATGAGACCGGCGATGACAAATATCCGCTTCTCGTTTTGCAACACGGGCACAGCGATGGTGGGGAGACGTGGACGGACTACGGAAAGGCGCAGTGGATTCTGGATAATCTGATCGCTTCGGGGAAGGCGAAGCCGATGACTGTTGTGATGCTGGACGGGCACCCAATTCCGAAGTCGTATGGGAATGGGCGTTCGGAAGAAAACACCGAAGAGCTTCGGCTCGATCTCATGGATGCGGCATTGCCGATGGTGGAGAAACTTTACCGCGTGAAGCAGGGGAGTGAAAACCGGGCGATCACGGGACTTTCGATGGGCGGACTCCATTCACTGACGATCGGTTTGAACGAACTCGAAACGTTTTCCTACGTTGGGGCTTTTAGTGCAGCGCCTCCGGAAAAAGCGTCAATTGAAGCTGCGTTTTCCAATGTTGAAGACACGAATGCAAGATTGAAATTGCTCTGGATTGCGTGTGGCAAAGACGATTTCTTATTGAAGGAAAATGAAAGAGCGATCGGGGAGTTCACTGAGGCCGGTATCAAGCATGAGTGGGTGCTGACCGAGGGCGGACATTCCTGGCCGGTATGGCGTGGGTATCTGGCTGATTTTGCACCCTTACTTTTTAAATAAATGATTTCGCAGCGTGGTCTTGTCTTGTCCGACCTGCATTTGTTTGCCGGTCGTTCAGATGGGCATGCCCTGTTTGATTCTGTGGGAAGCGAGATTGGAGAGGTCGATGTGTTGGTGCTGAATGGCGACACGTTTGATTTTCGATGGAGTCATTTTTCTGACGAACGGAAATCGATCGATGAGGCATTCCTGTGGCTTAATGAATTGATTGTCAGTTTGCGCAGTGATCAACGAGTTCATTTTCTGCATGGCAATCATGATTGCCTCGATGCGTTTTCGGATGAATTGAACGAGCTCGAAAAGTCCGAAGAAAAGTTGATTGTTGATGAGCGGATGCTGACTTTAGGAGAGAATCTATTTCTGCACGGTGACGGTGCCAATTGGAATATGGATCGCGTGGCGCTAGATCGATTCAGGGAAAAATGGAGCCGTGATCAGCCCAGGGAGAAAGTAGCGGCGCGCTCTTACGAGGCGGTTGATGCATTGGGAATCAGCAAGGCGTTTCACAGAATTTACTTTCCCGCAGGAAAGACGATTCAGCGAATTGCGTTTCATTTGGATGATGTGAAGCCGGATTGGCGGAGCGAAACTGAATCGGTGTATTTTGGGCACACTCATTGCCCGTTCGAAAATATTGGGCACGAGGGGGTTCGATTTTTTAATACCGGTTCGGCCATTCGGGGGATGGGCTTTGCTCCCCAACGCTTTGAGTTTTCAGTGGAATGACGTAGCGTTTTAGAATGGGAACGAAACCGGCGGACCAGAAAGTGAACTGCTACTCGGAAGGCGAGGGCGCTTTCATGCAATGGGGACAAGATTTCAGGGCGGGCCTTTTGAAGCCGTTGCTCATCGGAATGGCAAAGCTCCGCATGCGGGCGAATCACGTCACGTTGCTTTCGTTGATCACCGGGTTGGCGTTCTGCCCGCTTTTTCTACTGGATTTCAAAGCATGGGCATTTGCGGCTCTGGTGTTTCACGTTTTACTGGACGGCTTGGATGGTCCTTTGGCACGGCACACTGGAACCGCTTCAAGTCGCGGGTCGTTTACCGATACGATGGCGGATCAGATTGTGGTTACGGTAACGACCATTGCGATGATTCAAGCCGGTTACGCGGACATTTGGGCGGGAGGATTGTATGCGTTTTTCTACACAATAGTCGTGGTCTTTGCGATGGTAAGAAATGCGATGGCTGCACCTTATTCATGGCTGTTTCGGCCGCGGTTTCTCGTTTTCGTCTGGTTCGCAGTTGAAGTTTATCTATGGCCAAACTCGCTGAATGCAGTGCTTTGGACCGCAGTAGCTTTACTTGGCTTGAAAACGCTGACTGGCTTTGTGATGATTCGGAAAAAGATGTAAAAAGCTGAAATCGTGACCGCAAACACGGTGAGTTTGCGCTGAACATCAGGAGGGATTTTTGCCACTATCTCCGTCAACTCATGAAGCTGTCTCTCATTATTCTGATCACCTGCTGCGCTGCTTTTACGTCGGTTTCAGCCCAGCGAAATTCGAAGCCACGCCTTGTCGAATCCAGTCGAATCTGGGACAAAGCTGCCCACAATGCTTTTACTGACCTGCTGTTTCATAAAGGGCGTTGGTATTGTGTTTTCAGGGAAGGAGGCAGGCACGTTTCGCCGGATGGCTCTATTCGGGTGATTGTCTCTGACGACGGAAAAAAGTGGGAATCACTCGCTCTGATCGAACATGATATCGAAGACCTTCGCGATGCGAAATTGGTAGTGACTCCGAGCGGTCGGCTAATGTTGAACGGCGCGGGAATGCAGGCAGAAAAAGAGATCCGTTATCACTCATTTGCCTGGTTTTCCGACGATGACGGCAAGACCTGGACTGAGGAAAAGTCTATTGGCGACCCCGGTTTCTGGTTGTGGCGCTCACAGTGGCACAAGGGGAAATGTTATTCGATGGGGTATCGAACTGACCGTGAACGAACTGAGCGAATCGCGCGATTTTATCGGAGCGATGACGGCGAAAAATATGAAACGTTGATTCCTGAAGTGAATATTCACAAAGGGGTTGGTGAGCACACGATTTTGTTTTTTGAAGATGATTCTGCCATGTGCCTTTTCCGGCATGAGACGGGGGACAAGATGGCGGTTCTTGGGAAGTCGAAGCCGCCGTATGATTCATGGACGTGGACCGATTTGAACAAACGAATTGGCGGTCCGCAGATGATTCAGCTTGCCGATGGGCGGATTCTTGCGGCGGTGCGTTTGTATGATGGAGGAGCGCGGACATCGCTGGTATGGCTCGACGCGGAGAAAAACACGCTTACCGAGTGTCTTAAGTTGCCATCCGGCGGCGATACCAGTTATGCGGGAATGGTTTGGAAAGACGATTTCTTGTGGATCAGCTATTACTCATCTCACGAAGAGAAGACGTGCATTTATCTGGCGAAGGTTGCGTTTGATTGAAATTCGCTGTCGCTCGATCAGATAGGGTTGATTCGTCGAAGATACCCTGTTGATTCGTAGAAATGAAAATCCCTTCGTTTGCTTTTCTCTTTGTTCTTTTGGGTGCTTCCGTTTTTGCTGAAGATCGTCCGAATATTCTGTTCTGTATTTCGGATGATCAATCGTGGCCGCATGCGGGGGCTTACGGAACGAAGTGGGTTTCGACACCGGGCTTTGATCGCGTAGCTCGCGAGGGATTGCTGTTTCACAATGCCTACACACCGAATGCAAAGTGTGCGCCTTCACGGGCTTGTATTCTGACGGGCCGAAATTCGTGGCAGTTGGAAGAGGCGGCCAATCACATGCCGTTTTTCCCTGCGAAGTTTGAAACGTATGTCGAAGCGTTGGGTAAAAACGGATATTTTACGGGGTACACCGCAAAGGGGTGGGCGCCGGGATCGGCTCATGATGTGGATGGAAATCCCCGGCAATTGACGGGAAAAGTGTTTAACAAACTAAAAGCGAAGCCGCCGGCGAAAGCGATCTCTTCGAACGATTACGCGGGCAATTTTGATCTGTTTCTTGATGACGCGGCAAAGGGTGAAAAGCCGTGGTGTTTCTGGTATGGCTCGACGGAGCCGCATCGGCGCTATGAATACGGTGCAGGTGTGAAAAACGGAAAGAAGCTGGAAGAGATCGATAAGGTTTTTGATTTTTGGCCGGACAACGAGACCACTCGAAATGATATGCTGGATTATGCGTTTGAGATTGAGCACTTCGACAATCATTTGGTGCGAATGTTGGCTTCTCTGGAAAAGCGCGGGTTGCTTGAGAATACCATCGTTGTGGTGACGGCGGACAACGGGATGCCGTTTCCCCGGATCAAAGGTCAGGAGTATGAGATGTCGAACCACTTGCCGCTGGCGATCATGTGGCCAAAGGGGATTAAAAATCCGGGGCGCGAGATTCAGGATTATGTGAGTTTCATTGATTACGCGCCGACGTTTCTGGAAATCGCTAAAGTGCCGCTTTCAGCAACGGGAATGGCCGCGCCGTCGGGGCGGAGTTTGACGGATATTTTTAATTCTGAAAAATCGGGGCAGGTAATCGCGGCTCGGGATCACGTGCTGATTGGAAAAGAGCGGCATGACACCGGGCGGCCTAATGATTTGGGATATCCGATTCGTGGAATCGTGAAAAACGGAATGCTGTATTTGAAAAATTACGAAATCGATCGCTGGCCGGTGGGAGATCCGATTACGGGATATCTCAACACAGACGGAAGCCCGACGAAAACGTGGATTCTTGATGCGCGTCGCGATGGATCAGCTCCGAAATTTTGGGATTGGAATTTCGGGAAGCGTCCTGCAGAGGAAATGTATCGGGTGCCGGAAGATCGCGAGTGCATGACAAATTTGGCGGATGCCCCTGATCTTGCGGAGTTGAAAAAAGAGCTGATCACGCAGATGGAAGCGGAGCTGGCAAAGCAGGAAGATCCACGGATGGAAGGGAAGGGGTCTATTTTTGATGAGTATCCGGTGTCGGGCCCTGCTGCAAAATATTACGAGCGGATGATTGAAAAAGGTGAAAAGACCCCAGCGGGGTGGGTGAATCCGGGCGATTACGAAAAGGAAAATAAGTGATGCTGATGATGAATCGGGTTCTTCTTTTCACATTCCTTGTCAGTAGTTTTTCTGCGATGGCGGCTGAAAAGCCGGACATCGTGATGATCGCGATTGACGATCTTCGACCCATGCTGGGGTGTTACGGCGACGATCGCGTGTCCACGCCGAATATCGATAAGCTGGCGGCTCGGGGAGTGGTTTTTGAACGAGCGTATTGTCAGTATGCGAAGTGTGGCACGTCTCGTTTATCACTGATGACGGGGCTTCGTCCGAACGCGGTGAATGTGTTTTCGAATAATGAAAAGGACGTGATTCGATTTCGAGAAGCCCGGCCGGAGGCAGTTTCGATGGCGCAGTGGTTGAAAAACGAAGGTGGCTATCACACCCAGAGCTGGGGAAAAATTTATCACGATGGTTGGGATGATCCGGCGGATTGGTCAGTGCCATCATCGCCGGGACGGGAGCGGGAGATGTGGGAAGTGGTCGATTCGAAAGAAAAGAGCGAGTCCATCATCGCTGAACGGTGGGAGTGTCCGGTGATGCAAAATCCTGATGTCGCAGACGATTTTTTGTTCGCAGGTAGAATGACGAGTTCAGTGATCGAAACATTGAAAACTAGCGATTCGATCAAGAAACCGCTGTTTGTGGCAGTTGGATTTCGGCGCCCGCATTTGCCCTTCGTCGCACCGAAGAAATATTTTGATTTGTATCAGCCAGATGAAACGTGGTTGGCGAAGAATCCGCTCCCAGCCAAAAAATCGCCCGTGATGGCGTGGTTTAATTCGGACGGTTATGTTGGTGGGGCAAAGAGACAAGGGCTTACGATGCCGACGCGCCCGAACCGTGAAGAAGCGATCGCGTGGAACGGTTTCGAGATGCGGAGTTATCAAGGTGTGCCGCCGGAGGGCGAAATCTCAACAAAATTGCAATTGGAGCTACTGCACGCCTATGCGGCGTGCGTCAGTTACGTGGACGCTCAAATTGGGCGGCTGCTTGCGGAAGTGGGTGAAGATACGATCGTGATTTTGTGGTCAGACCACGGCTGGCATCTGGGTGAGCAAAGTGCTTGGGGAAAAATGACGAATTTCGAAATTGCGACTCGGGTGCCGATGATTGTCGCGCATCCCCAATTGAAACCCGGGCGAACCAAAGCATTGGCTGAACTGGTGGATTTGTATCCGACAATCTGTGATTTTGCAGCAGTTGAAAAACCGAAACATTTGCAGGGTGAGAGTTTGCTGCCGGTTTTAGAAAGCCCCCAAGCGCTGGCAAATGGAGTGGCGTTGAGCCAATACGCCCGGTTTGGTACGAAATTTATGGGCTATGCCATGCGGACAGTTCGGTATCGCACGGTGGTTTGGATCGAGAAAAAATCGAACAAACAAGTTGGGGTGGAAATTTACGATCACGAAAATGATCCGCAGGAAATGCAGAACCTGGCCGGAAGTGATGCGGCACTGGATCAGAAGTTAGTGGCTGCAACACGAGAGCAACATGGGCTGGACTAGTCGGAACTTTTTGCAAGTTCCGCTACACCGGGATGCTGGTCGCCCCAGCCAGCTCTATTTTTTTGCGCCAAGCTCGTTGGCTTGAGCTGCGCTCTCTTTGTTCAGCTTGGAGAGAGGGTAGTTGTGGCTTTGTCCGTTTTTGAGGAGGATTTTGACGGCGTCTTTGGTCAGCCCCATAAAGCGGGCTTCAATAGTTTTGCCGTCGGTATTGGTCCATTTATAAAAGGTCATATCCGGTCCGGGGGCTTTAGTCATACCTTCGGTGGACTTTCCATTTTCGGCGAGAAAGGCTGATTCTTTCTCGCCGAGGTTTTTGGAATCAATGATCGCGCCAGCGGCAATCCACTTTTCAATTGTCTCGATTTCTTCTTTCGGAAGCGGGTCGCCTTTCCGAGGCATGAAATCAGAATCGCTGGCGGGGAGCCTCATTTTTTCAAGAAAACTCGAGGTATCCGGCTTCCCGGGCTGAATGATATTGAATTTCCCGACCTGAAAATCACGCATTTCGTCGAGGTCATCGAGCGCGAGATTTCCCTTCACATCTTCGTCGTTGCTGTGGCACTTCCAACAGTGTTCCTTCATTATCGGGAGCACGTCGGTTTTATAATCAATAGCAAAAGCCGGCGTGGCCATCGCAATAAGAAGGAAAATGAGGAGTTTCATGACTGAATACGTGTGAAAGAGGATATCAAATCACTCGGCTTTTGTTACCCATTCTTCGAGTTCTTCATCCAGGAAAAGCCCGTCGAGCGTTTCGCGTGCCCATGCCTGGCTATCGGCCTGGCGTTTTAGAAGTCGGGTTGCCATAACCTGAATGGGAGCCGTTTCACTCCATACCGTTTGGGCTAATACTCGCCAATGTTCACCCGGCTTGAATTTCTTCAGATTTTCGGACTGCTCCCGGCAATTGTCGCAGATGAAAATGCACTGATCGATATCAACAGCTTCAGTTGGCTCTGGCGGCACTTCGAATACTGAAAGCGGGACGCCGGCCGATTCACACAGCTCACATTTAGACCGGGCACGACGAGCAAGGTCTTTTCCAAAAGAGGACAATGTCATCTTTCGCTCCTGATTAGTTTGATAGCCTTTTGCCATGGGGATTTAATAGATGGGTCATTGCTTTGGGGAAAATTTAGAGCCACCCCATTGTCGTCTTGCTTGTTGGCAAATCGCAAATAATCCGCCGAATTTCGCTCATTTTCTCAGAAAAACGAATTTTTGAGAGGAGACATTAATTATTTGTGAGAAAAGTTTATATTAAAATTATCAAAAATTGTTTTTTTATGATAATTAGGGATTAAGTTTACCCCGAAACCAACAAACACTGACAATGAAAACTTTGATTTACTCAAAAAACAAAGCTTACGGCTTCTAACTGGTACAGCTTCTCGGGGTCGTTGCGATCGTGGGAATCCTCGCCGGCGTAGGATCTAGCTTCCTGTCAAACCTGAATGATTCGGTTCTAGAGAACAAACTCTCCGCCGAGGTAGCGACATTGAATTCTGCCGCTGCCACCTATCTCGGCTTTGGAGGAAACTTTGATGACGTGACCAAGCCGGAAGATGCGCTTTCTAAACTTCGTTCAGTGGCGCACTCGGACATTGCGAGCCGTATACCGGGACTTTCTTCATCAATGGTAGATCGCCGGATTGCAGCAGTGGTCACATCGGAAGACAATGTAGACTCGGGCGAAGCCCGGGTTGTATGGAACTCGACGAAAAACACATTTGAAACGGCAACCAAAGGAGAAGGAATCACGGCGTTTTTCTTGAATCCTGATGACGCTGAGATTGAACGCTCTGTGGATGAACGCGATTTCGCATTTCTCTATTCGGGGACGGACAGCTGGGTTTGGGATTTCACAGAAGTGGCTGCTGCAGCGCCTCAGGGACCTTCTCAATTCACGACATACAATTCGATCACGATTGTTACGAATCCGCCTCCACCGAGTTCGCAGAATCCCGATCCAGAGCCAGAAACGACCCCATTGGGTGTGCCGGTTTTTTCGACTCCGAGCGGAGATTACGCGATTCGCGATTTTGACCTTGGAATTACCCTTACGATCCCAAACGAATCCGGTACTTCGGAAATCTACTATCAGATTAATTACGGGAATTGGGAGAAATACATTACAGGATCGATTTTTGAAATTGAGCCAGACACGCAAGTTGCAACTCAAGCAATCTCGACGAGTGAACTCTTCAGCGACAGTAACCGTGAAGAGGCGACCTTCTCTGCGACTCCAGTTCAGCTGAATCCGCCAGCGATTAATCCCTCGTCCGAGAGCTTCGGCGTTTTGGCCAATCGATTAATTGCAGTGGTTTTGGAGGACACGAACGGGGACGATCCTTCGGCAATGCAATACCGAATCGGCAACGGAGCCTGGAATGATTACCTGAATTTCCTTTTATTGGATCGGGTTGATTTCGAAAGCGGTGCAGTCATCAATTCGAGGGCAATTTCGGAAGATCCCTATTTTCTCAACAGTGATACCGAACTGAGTGTTCTTACCGCTGAGGAATTTGATCTTGCCGGGTTGGCGAATGGGCTCTTCCACAACCCATCGGGCGGTAGTGGAATGGAGACAAATTTGCCCTATGGCAGTTCACAGAGCGACTACTTTGAGTGGGGGCGTATCACAAACTACTATGGCAACCCCTATTCCGGCTTTTCGAAGAGCTCCCTCG
>ERZ887851.3377-NODE-3377-length-11571-cov-6.078586_pt1 | contig 11571 bp, 7 predicted proteins | sample MGYA00521100_ERZ887851 | MGnify/ENA primary metagenome ERZ887851 (study PRJEB32303, sample SAMEA104408602) | aquatic metagenome | biome: Brackish water; feature: Pelagic; material: water | place: Baltic Sea | collected 2014-06-06T16:11:00 | depth 11,444 m ...
GGATGCTGAGGTGATCGTTCGCCAATTTGAAAAACGAGAAGAAGTGATGCATGCCTATGCTGATCACACCAATTTTGAAGAGGTTTTTAAACCAACAAAACAGGTGATTTTGACTGACGGACTTTTAGAAATGGCGCAATGGACGAAGAAAAATGGAGCCAGTAAAAGTGCTGATTTTGACCAGATTGAAATACAGAAAAACCTCCCTGAATCGTGGATAAACCCAACAGAAGAATGAGCGATCAAGCACTCGTAACTATTATCATGGCCGTCAAAGACACGGCACCGTATTTGCACGACTGTTTGGATTCTATTTTGGCACAAACGTATCAAAATTGGGAATTGATTGCGGTCAACGATCATTCCACAGACGACACACCAAAAATCTTACAAGAATACGCGGATAAAGATGCACGAATTCGGGTTTTTCACAGCGATCAGCCTAAATTGATTCCTACCTTGCAAGTTGGATACCGAGAAACGAGAGGAACTTTGATCAACCGAATGGATTCGGACGACAAGATGCCGGATTATAAAATTCAAGTGCTCGTGGACGAATGGAACAAGCACGAAAAAGGAACTGTCATTGCAGGAGGAACCGAGCATTTCGTGGACGAAGGCGAGGTGGGCGATGGATTCATCAAGTATGAAAAATGGTTGAACGAAGTCGCGCGAACCAGCACGCATTACCAAGAAATTTATCGAGAATGTGTCATACCATCGCATTGTTGGCTCATCCACAAAGACGATTTTGATGCTGCAGGAGCCTTTGATCCCGTGATTTATCCGGAAGATTACGACCTTTGTTTTCGCATCTACAGATTGGGATTGACGATAGTGGGAATAGACAAAATATTGCACCACTGGCGCGACCGGACCGATCGTATTTCACGCACTTGGGAAGAGTACAAAGACAACCGTTATTTCGACTTGAAACTGCACTTTTTCTATGAATTGGACAGAGACCGAACACGTCCTTTGGTTTTGTGGGGCGCAGGTCGAAACGGGAAAGACATGGCGAAATTGTTGCAATCCTACGACGATACTTTCCACTGGGTGTGCGACAACGAGCGAAAAACAGGGAAGGACATTTATGGCGTCATCATGGAAGATTTTTCCGTCATTCCTTCGGTAGTAAATCCACAAATTATCATTGTCGTCGCTTCACCAGATGGCAAAAAAGAAATTGAAGAGCAACTAGCAAGCTGGGAAAAGAAACCAGTCGTTGATTTTTGGTTTTTCGCTTGACAAATAAACATTTACTTAGGAATAGAAAAAAATAAACATGGCAAAAATGACACATCTCGATCCATCGGTATTTCAGTTTTTAACGACTTTGGATAAAAACAATGACCGCGATTGGTTTGCAGAAAATAAACCAAAGTATGTAGCCGCAAATGAACATTTCAAAGCATTGGCTGAGGAGATAAACAGCGGCATGATAAAGCGAGATAACATTGAGAAAATGAAATTGTACCGCATCTACCGCGATGTACGTTTCTCCAAAAACAAAGCGCCGTATAAAAGCAATTTTTCTTGTGGATTTAGCCGTGCAACAAAAGCACTGCGAGGTAGCTATTTTCTGCAACTGCATCCTGGCGATAGATCGTTTATGGGCGGTGGGTTTTGGCAGCCAGATATTCCCGATTTAAAAAGAATCCGCGAAGAAATTGATCTTGATCCATCTGGACTTCAAGATATTATCAATTCTGCTAGCTTCAAGGAACACTTTGGAAAATTAGGCGGACAACAACTTAAAACGGCACCAAAAGGCTACCCAAAAGATCATCCAGCGATCGAATTACTGCGGTACAAATCGTTTGTTGTCACCAAAAGCTTTTCGGATGAAGAAGTGATGACGCCTGGGTTCTCAGAACAAGTTTTGAAATACTTTCAAGCAACACGTCCCCTCTTTGATTATATGAGCGATGTCTTAACGACAGATAGTAATGGCGTTTCGTTGATTGATTGATAGGTTTTTGGTTTTTTTACTTAGTTGAAGGCGATCGGATATTCTGACTTTTTAATGTTAATAAGTATCGTACCTCAAAATAGTCAATTATGAAAATTAGCATCTTATTTCTCACGTTTTTCTATTCCGCAGTGCTTGCTGGACAGACGGACGGCACCTTATTGTTGAAACAACTCGACATGAAGAAAACACACATTATTTTCATATATGGAGGAGATGTTTGGCATTAAGAACAAGCCGCGAGTCGAATAACCAGTGCAAGTGCACACGAAAGTAGTCCGCATTTGTCACCCGATGGCAAAACCATTGGTATTTGCCATAAAACCTTTGATAAATAGTTTACCCTCGGGCGGATTATATTGGCTTTTTGGAGGCGGAGTGGCTTATACGGTTGGAGCCATTTTGTAAAGTTTAAAAAAAATCTCCTTCAATCACGCCATCTTTCATGTGTGCGCGCTGCTGGCCAGTTTTAGTCGCGTTTATGTGGTATACTATTTTGTTTTGCCTTCTGATGTAAAACAATTTCAGTTGAGGTTTGTTATCCAAAGTCAATCACCACTCTAAAGAATTTACAACGAAATGAAGCTAGTTTTACTCTTATTTTTGCACTTTTTTGCTCTTGTCGCTATTGCACAAAATACCGGAACCATTCAAGGAAATGCAAAAGATGTCAATACCGAAGAACCTTTAGCCTTTGCCAAAGTTTTCATTGAAGGAACCCAAATTGGTGCGCTTACCGACATCGATGGCAATTACAAGATAGAGGTTGCCGTGGGAACATACACAATTGTGATTACCGCTGCTGGATACGATCCTTTAAAAAAATTCAATATACCGGTGAATTCTGGCAATGTAGAAACGGTGAACTTTGAACTCGCGTCCATTTCAATTGATTTAGAAGCGGTAGAAATTGTATATGACAGAAATCAAGTTGCGCAAACAACCGATATGATTACGCCATTGTCCGTTCAAAAATTGACTTCTGTAGAAATTGAATCCAATCCTGGCGGAAATTTCGATGTGTCTAAGGTGGTTCAAACCCTTCCAGGTGTTGGAGGTTCGGCTGGTGGGGCGCAGCGAAACGACATCATCATCCGAGGTGGAGCACCGAACGAAAATGTGTACTATTTGGACGGAATTGAAATTCCAGTTCTGAATCACTTTCAAACCCAAGGTTCTTCGGGCGGAGCTCAAGGAATTTTGAATGTATCCTTTATTGAAGAGTTGAAATTAAGTTCATCCGCCTTCGATGCGCGTTATGATAATGCTTTGGCTTCTACTTTTGTGATCAAACAAAGGCAAGGAAACCGAGAGAAGCTTTCGGGAAATGCGCGAGTTGGATTTACGGAAAGTGTACTTACGCTGGAAGGACCAATGGGTAAGAAGAATGATTTTTTGGTATCGGCACGGACATCGTATCTCGATTTTCTTTTCAAATTAATTGATTTACCCATCCGACCAAATTTCTCAGATTTTCAATTTAAAACTACTTTCCGTCCCGATAGTAAAACAACAATTACCGCCCTTAGTTTGGGAGCATACGATCGATTCAGTTTTGCCGCAACGCGAGAAGACAATGACGAATCTGAGTTTTTCCGTCGCTCTTTGCCCTTTATCACGCAGTGGAATTATACGACAGGTTTTGCCATCAAGCGAAGAATAGAAAATGGATTTTGGAATTTAGCGCTTAGCCGCAACATGTTTGATAATCAATTGGATCAGTTCGAAGATGCTCGAAATGGGGATGAAGATTTTCGGAACTTTTTATTGGAATCGCAGGAAATTGAGAATAAATTTCGTTTTGATTACAACAAATTTGTCAAAGGGTGGAAATACTCCTTTGGGGTGGTGGGACAATATGTAAAGTACAATGCCAATCTGTACAATAAGCTGTCGAACGAAATTATTGATTCGTCTGGAAACACGTTATCTCCTGCCATCATTATCGAAAATAATTCGGCGATTGAATTCTTCAAGTATGGTGCCTTTGGGCAGATTTCCAAGGAGTTTTTTAAAGATAAACTGTTGGTGTCTGCCGGTATTAGAACCGATATGAACTCCTTCACAGACAATGGTAACAACCCTTTCAATACCTTGTCACCACGAATTTCCGCTGCGTATCATCTTTCCAAAAAATGGGATCTTACGGCGTCCATTGGTAGTTACTACAAAATACCAACCTACACCACATTGGGGTATAGAAATGCTGGTAGTGACTTGAGTAATCGCTCCTTAGATTACATTCAATCGGATCATTATGTATTGGGTACGCAATGGCTTCCAACGACAGGATTGCGCATCACTGTGGAAGGATTCTACAAAGATTACAGTAACTATCCTGTTTCTCTCATAAATGGAATTTCATTGGCCAATCAAGGACAAGAATTTGGCGCCGTTGGAAACGAAGAAGTTACAAGTATTGGCAGTGGTCAGACCTATGGTTTTGAAGTTTTCTTGCAACAAAAATTGGTGAAAAATATCTTTTATGTTTTTAGTTATTCACATGTACGCTCGCTCTTTTCGGGTGAGGATGGCGAATTGATTCCTTCAGCTTGGGATAGTAAACACTTACTATCAACCACTTTTGGTTGGAACTTTGGCAAAAACTGGAAATTGGGATTGAAATATCGTTTTTCTGGTGGTGTTCCATACACTCCTTTCGATTTAGTGGCATCTCAACAAGCATATGCCTTTAGTGGTAATGGTGTTCTTGATTTTCAAAATGTAAACTCTGAACGTCTTCGTTTTTTCAATCAGTTGGACTTTCGTTTAGATAAAATAGTTAACCTTAAAAAGGTGAGTTTTAATTTCTATGTGGACATACAAAACATTCTTGGGTTTGATCAGGAGACACCACCTTTCTATACTTTCAAGCGAAACGAAGACAATACTGGATTCGCCACAACGGATGGACAACCCTTGCAATCAAGCGGTTCAAATGCTATTCCAGTGCTGATTGCGAACGATCAGTCTACTGTGACGCCAACTATAGGTGTGATTTTCGAATTTTAAGTACTTCGGTCTATTCATTCAAAACCATATTCTCCTTTTAATGCAAGGAATGATAATAAGCGATTGAAAATTAATATCTTACGCCTATGTCAGGATAATTTATTAACTTTACATAATTAATTTATACAATATTATTATGAGTAACGGAACAGTAAAATTTTTCAACCATTCAAAAGGATTTGGATTTATCACACCTGACGAAGGAGACAAAGATGTATTTGTGCATGCAAATGGACTTGTCGATGAAATTAATGAAGGCGACAAAGTAAGCTTCGATATAGAAGAAAGCCCTAAAGGATTGAACGCGCTTAATGTAAAGCAAGCGTAATTAAGACTTTCAAATTATTAAAGAAGCCTTTCATCACTGATAGGTTTTTTTTTGCCCAATATTTTAATTCCATACTTCCTGAGCAGCCCAAGCTGTCAATCATATTTCAGGGCAATAAAGGTCGGTCAACGCTTTTAAAATGTATTGAATAAATGTATCTTGGCGGCCGATTAAAAGGTGAAAATAATGAACGACAATAAAATACTTGAATATATTAAAGAGGTACTAAAAAATAGACCTTCAGACTGGTTGAATCTAACGACCCATCGTTTAGATATTTATGATGAAAAAATGGCCAAAATGCAATTTTTGGACCAGTTCGAGGCCTTGTATAAAGCCAATAATTCAGGAACATCAGGGCTTAGCGAAATTCCAACTGCATACGATTACATCCGCTTGGGACATCCTTTGTCGTGTATATTGGAGTGGGGAATGGCTCATTTTCACAAGCTAAAACCTGAAAGTGTTATCAGTTTTTCATCACAAACGGTTCCCGTTTTAGCTGTTCTTCGAAAGAATTTAATGGAGAAACGCAAGACGCAAATCTTGTACACGGGCAAATTACCTCACTTTTTTGATGCCGAAGTAATACAGAAAGTTTACGGGTATTCCTTTGATTTAAAGCAAATTGAGAAAGACGGACCGATTCCAATTTTTGACGGAAGTACTGTCTTCATTACCCAAGAAGATGGATGTGGCAAAACGAATCTTCCAACAGAAGTGGATTTCTACATCAGTTTATACGATAATATTGGAAGTGTTTTAATCATCAATGGTGAGAAAAATGAAAGTTATACTTCTGAAATCCAACATGTTAGAAGAAGAGAAACCATCGCCATGACACCGGCCAATTCACTTGTCGCTTTACAATCGCTTGTGCAGAATGCTACTTTTGAGAAAAAAGAAAGTGCAGTGGAAGCCAATCATGCTAGTGTTTTACGTTCAGTTAAAGAAATCACAGGTTCAACAACCAAAGCACTTATAGCTTCCAGCGGATTATCGATGCAATATGCGATTATGATGGGGCTTATTCACGACGCGCTCGAGAATCACAAGGGAAAAGCCATCAAGTTTATCGTTCCTCCGAATTGTTATGGGGGCACAAACGACCAAGCCAGACGAGTAGCAGCCTGTATCGACAATGTAGAAGTGGTGGATTTACCCGTGGATGGGGACAACGATATGGTTCAAAGTATAGATATTGTGTTGAACAAAATCGCTAAGCAGGACGCTGTTCCCTATATCATCGCGGAAATTCCAACGAATCCTAGAGTGGAAGTTCCGAATCTTGAGAAACTGAAAGATGTGTTGAGCAAAGAACGTCAAACGCTGACCGGAGCAAAAGCTATCGATCCCGTTTTTATTCTCGACCAAACTTTTTGTCCGAATGTTCACTTTTTGGGTGAAAACGATATTCTCTCGTTTGTTCGAACCATTTCTTATGTCAGCGGCTCTAAATTCCCAAGTGGCGGAAAATGTACGGCTGGATATTGCGTGGGCAACAAAAAAACCGAAGGGTTGATGTCAAAAATTGAGGAGCATCTTAATCTTTGTGACAATTCAGCTACTGAACTTCAAATGGAAATATTGGCCAAACAATTGCCTTCTATGAATCAACGAATTCAAGATGCCTATGTCAACACACGTGCATTTGTCAACTTCATTCAAGAAACATTACCAACGGCGAAAATCAATTTTGTATCCGAAGAATTAGCGCAAGAAGGATTTACACCATCTGTATTTTCCTTGGATCTTCCCACAAAAGGTAATACGGCCGAAGAAAAAGAGGCATACAAAAGAGTCTTGAATCACAAACTCATCAATTTGATGATCACCGAAATTCCGAACGAAAGTAAATATTGCGTGAGTTATGGACAATTGAAAGGGTGTTATTGGACGATTCCTGCAACGTCTACCCAAGGAACCACGAAAGAAGGTGACAAGGATTATATTGCTCGCGTAGCACTTTCAGCAAATATGGATTTGGAGCATCATAAAAAGATTTTCAAAGATTTCGTAGATCAAATTGGATAAAACGAAGCAATTCTTTTCAATCAAAAAAGCATTTTAATCTGACGGATGTCCTAGTTTAAATCAGCTTTGTCTACTAAATTTGTTGTCTTAACTTTATACCATGACAGATTTAGATATTGCCAAAAAAGCGACGCTTCAACACATAACCAAAATTGCAGAAAAATTCGGTATCGACCCGGACGAAATCGAAATGTTTGGTAAGTACAAAGCAAAGTTACCTTTGCACTTAATTGACGAAGTAAAAGCGAACACAAGCAACCTGATTCTCGTTTCAGCAATTTCACCAACTCCAGCAGGAGAGGGGAAGACGACGATGTCTATTGGGCTTTCCGAAGCGCTCAACCAATTGAATAAAAAGACTACTGTCGTGCTTCGCGAACCATCTTTGGGACCTGTTTTCGGAATCAAAGGCGGAGCAACTGGTGGTGGACATGCGCAGGTTTTGCCCATGGAAGACATCAATCTTCATTTTACGGGCGATTTCTCGGCGATTGAAAAAGCGCACAATCTCTTGTCTGCACTTATCGATAACAACCTGCAAAGCAAAACGAATTCACTTGGAATTGATGGTCGCACAGTGGGTTGGAAACGGGTCATGGACATGAACGATCGCGCTTTGCGAAACATCGTAGTTGGATTAGGAGGTACAACTTCCGGCATTCCACGAGAAACAGGATTCGATATCACCGCTGCTTCAGAAATCATGGCGATTTTATGTTTGTCGAAAGATTTGAAAGATCTCAAAGAACGAATGGGCAACATATTTGTCGGCTATACTTTCGATAAAAAACCTATTTACGCTAAAGATTTACAAGCCAATGGTGCCATGACAGCCTTGCTGAAAGATGCCATCAAACCCAACTTGGTGCAAACGATAGAAGGGAATCCAGCCATCATTCATGGCGGTCCTTTTGCCAATATTGCTCAGGGAACAAATACTGTCATTGCAACGAAAATGGGGATGTCATTTTCTGAATATACCGTTACCGAAGCAGGATTTGGCTTTGATTTGGGTGGTGAAAAATTTCTGGATATCAAATGTCAAAGTGCTGGACTTGCGCCAAAAGCGGTCATTTTAACCACCACCATTCGTGCCTTGAAATATCACGGTGGTGCCGATTTAAGTGATTTGACTGCGCCGAATGTAGATGCTTTGAAAAAAGGGCTTCCGAACTTAGAAAAACACCTCGAAAACGTTAAGAAATACAACATCGTGCCCGTAATTGCCATTAATAAATTCACAACGGATGACGATGCTGAAATTGAAGTAATTAGAGAATTTGCAGCAGCTCAAAACATCAAAGTAGCCGTTGCAGAGGTTTGGGCAAAAGGAGGAAAAGGAGCATTGGAATTGGCGCAATGTCTTATTGATGTGGTAGAATCGGGAAAATCAAATTTTCAACCGCTTTATGCATGGAATTCTCCCGTTGAAGAAAAAATTGCGACGATTGCGAAAGAAATATACGGAGCCAATGAAGTGGAATACACCGCTCAGGCCAAAGCGCATCTAAAACGTATTACAGATTTGGGTTTAAATGACCTTCCAATTTGTATGGCAAAAACACAAAAATCGCTTTCGGATGACGCCACACTAATTGGACGTCCAACAAACTTTTCTATCACCATCCGTGAGATAGAAATTGCCGCCGGTGCTGGGTTTTTAGTTCCGATAACAGGAACCATTATGCGTATGCCTGGATTGCCGGCTCATCCCTCTTCCGAGGGAATTGATGTGAATGAGAAGGGGGAGATTGTTGGATTGTTTTAGCTCTTTGCTTCTCGAAAAATTCTATTTTAGATCATGAGAAGAATTCTGTTGCTCTGTTTTTGTTTCCTTGGCCAAACTTCGCTTTACCATTTCAACGGAAGGTGAAATCACAAATATCAGACACGACAACATCTCTCGATATGCTTCCATTGACAAAAGAATGATCAAGTATCTCAAAAAGATTCCAGGGAAATGGCAGCCTGCTGAAAATGGCAAGGGAGAAAAAGTAGAGCAAGATCTCGTTTTCACATTTGCGATTCTCGGTTGTTAGTTTCATAGAAATTAAAGGAAATTGAAGGTTCTTTTGCTAAGGTGACAGGACCTTTTCGTATTTTGCACCATGAAAGTTTCACTTCTATCTATTTTTTTGATTTTCTTGGCCAACTTTAGCAAAGCGCAAACCTTTTCTTTTGTAAATAATAGCACAACCTTGATCAAAACAACGGATCAATCACCAGCACATTGGTATATTGAAATAGTCAATGATTTGAATATTGACACGGCTTTGAGGTGGAAATCGATCTTCGAAGATGTTCCTACACAGTGGCAAATCACCTTCGATGATCAAACCACTTTTCATACGGATGTAAATCATGGCGATAGTGCCGATTTTGCTTTACCTATTTCAGGTACTTTTCCTCAAAAACTGATTATTGGCGCAATGTTGAACAATACGCCAGCCAGTGCAACAATTCATTTTGAAGTTTACGACCCTTTTGCACCCTCGGTTAAGGATACCATTTCATTTATATTCTATGTTTCACAAGGAAGCGCAAACTTGAATGAATTGCAAAAGGAAGGAATCGTTTATTTAGACGGAAATATGTTGTTTTTGTCGGGAGGCGAAAAAAGTGATTTTCTAGTGTATGATGCTACCGGGAAATTAGTAAGTAAAACAAAGGATGATCATCGATTAGATATGAATTCTCTTCCTCAAAATCGAGCGTTATTTTTGCAGTTTAGTGTTGGGATGAAAACGTATGTAGTGAAAATTAGTAAGGATTAATTGGAGAGACTATTTGTGAATTTTGCAAAAATAAGCTTTAGATAAACATCTATATATAAATATTTAAATTTTTAGGTCGATTTTTTTAAATAAAAACCCCTTAATCAGGAATCAGCCAATCCGCAATCCGCAAACCAACCCCCTTCAATCAAATATCTTCCCCGGATTCATAATACCATTCGGATCAAACACCTTCTTAATTCCCCTCATCAGATCCATCGTCACTTCGTTAAATACAATATCCATATATGGTTTTTGAACTAATCCAATTCCGTGTTCTCCAGAGATAGTGCCGCCTAATTCAACCACAAGCTCAAAAATCTCTCGAATAGCGATGGGTAATTCATTATTCCATTGCTCATCGGTCAAATCTCCTTTTATGATATTTACATGAAGATTTCCATCGCCGGCGTGACCATAACACACCGATTTGAATCCATATTTCGCACCAACGGCTTTCACATGATTCAGTAAATCAGGCAATTGGTAGCGAGGTACAACCGTATCTTCTTCTTTGTAAATCGAATTGGCTTTCACCGCTTCGCCTACTTTTCGACGCAATTGCCACAATTTATCTTTCTGCGCTTCGTCTTCGGCAAATAGTATTTCATCTGTTTCAAACGATTCCAGTACATGCATGATTTTCTCGCAGTCTTCCATCAATATTTCTGCGTTAAATCCATCCACTTCAATCAACAAGTGTGCTCCATGATTGTCTGCAACAGGAACGTTTTCATCGCCTATGAAGTCTTTCGTCCACAAAAGGGCATCGCGTTCCATGAACTCCATTCCGCTGGGTGTAATTCCAGCATTAAATATGGCTGCCACAGCGCGACAAGCATCTTCAGCCTTATAAAACGGAACCAACATCAGTAAATTCTGCGTTGGATGGGGAATCAACTTTAAAACGATTTTCGTGACGATTCCAAGCGTTCCTTCGCTTCCAACTATCAATTGGGTTAAATTGTAACCTGTAGCGTTCTTTAGCACGTTAGCGCCTGTCCAAATTACTTCTCCGTTGGGCAAAACCATTTCTAGGTTGAGGACATATTCATTTGTAACGCCATATTTCACTGCTTTCGGTCCGCCACTATTTTCGGCCACATTTCCGCCTATGAAACAACTACCGCGACTTGCAGGATCAGGTGGATAAAACAAACCTTTTTCGCGCACTGCATCTTGAAGCACTTGCGTGATCACTCCAGGTTCCGTTATCACCTGACTATTCTGCTCGTCAATTTCAAGAATGGAATTAAATTTCTCCATGCTTAATAAAATCCCATTTATCAACGGGATCGCACCTCCAGAAAGTCCAGTTCTAGCGCCACAAGGTGTCACAGGAATCGATTTTTCATTGCAATATTTCAGAATCAGCGAAATTTCATCCACCGAATTCGGAATCAACAATACCTCGGGTAGAACAAGTATATCCTCTGTTTCATCGTGACCAT